>Ga0255310_10000155_pt1 | contig 13596 bp, 9 predicted proteins | sample EtOH1_T0_E1_meta_FD_201359 | JGI IMG/M metagenome (GOLD analysis project Ga0255310, IMG submission 201359) | Sandy soil microbial communities from University of British Columbia, Vancouver, Canada - EtOH1_T0_E1 | ecosystem: Engineered > Artificial ecosystem > Sand microcosm > Unclassified ...
AGCGTACCAGAATATCTTTCGATGCGTTTTGATGAAAAAACAAGAGGGCTGAATGCAATTTCATTTGCCGCCATGACGGTGTTTTCTTCCGGTATCTCATTATACGCACTGGCTAAATTATTAGAAGTAATATTAAAATGGGATTTTGATGTTTCCATCTGGGTGGCTGCCGGCATTGTAATGATTTATACTTTCCTCGGTGGTCTGACCAGTGCCGTTTATAATGAAGTGTTGCAGTTTTTTTTAATTGTGCTGGGATTATCACCGCTTGTTATCGTTGCCCTGCATGATGCCGGTGGATGGGCAAATATCAAAGCACAATTACAACCTGAACTTACACATGCATGGAGGTATATGGGAAATGCAGAATCAAACCCGATGGGATTGCATTTTATGTCATTGATATTCGGGTTGGGATTTGTGATGTCATTTGGTTACTGGTGCACGGATTTCCTGGTGGTGCAAAGAGCCATGATTGCAAAAAACATGAATGCTGCTCAACGAACTCCAATTGTTGCGGCTCTTCCAAAAATGCTGATGCCAATAATTGTGGTGTTACCCGGAGTCATTGCAATTGCATTAATGACACCCGCCCTGCAATCAAAAGGATTCAGTATCCCTGTGTCTGCAAATGGGGGTCTTGATTATACAATGACGCTTCCTTCATTAATTGCACATTATTATCCAAGTGGTTTGTTAGGGGTGGGGATTACAGCGCTGATGGCCTCTTTCATGAGTGGCATGGCAGGAAATGTAACAGCCTTCAATTCGGTTTTTACTTTTGACATCTATCAGTCCTACTTCGTAAAAAATAAATCGGACAGGCATTATCTCTATATTGGCAAAGTGGTTACTATTGCAGGAATCCTGCTTTCAATTGTTACTGCTTATATCGCCAAGAGTTTTAATAATATCAATGATTTTCTTCAGCTGGTATTCAGTTTTGTCAACGGCCCGTTGTTTGCCACATTCTTATTGGGCATGTTCTGGAAAAGAACAACAGGACACGGCGCTTTCTGGGGATTGGTGGCAGGCACCCTTGCCGCCGCCCTTACTCATGGATTAACAGTAGCAGAAGGGAAAGGTGGTTGGATTACCGGTTTATATACAATCCGCAGCGGAATGGGGCAGGCATTTATTGTTGCTTCTGTTTCATGGATAGTAAATTTTACCACCACCATACTCGTTAGCCTTGTCACCAAACCAAAACCCGAGGAAGAATTAAAAGGTCTTGTTTATTCGTTAACTAAGAGAGAACCCATTTCAAAAGGCCGTTGGTATTTTAACCCGATTACATTAGGCGTATTGCTTTTGCTGGCAACTATAGCCTTAAATATTATTTTCTTTTAAATATCCCGTTATGTATAAAAGACTGAATGAATTGAATTTTGTTATCGGGCTTTTCTTCACCATCGTTTCATTGATTTTACTGGTGGGTAGTTTTATCAGTAGTGAATTATCCGGAAAAATAAATATATATACCGGTGCAGTCTTTCTTGTTTTTGGACTGCTGATGATCTTTATCAAAGGAAATAAAACTGACAGCAATCAATAAAATTATTTTACAGCAGTAGTTGCGTACTTCACGGCAGCCAGCAATATCTGTTTTGTCACTTCCAGTTCCTTTTCATTCCGGGGTGAATATACCATCATATAGGTTTTAATCAGCGGGCCATCACCTGCCAGACCGTGCAGTTCGCCCCAGCCTTTTTCAATCACTTCCTTTGCATCGCTGGGACTCAGTGTAAGGTGCATCGAACCATCGGTGGTATGAATATGTCCTACTTCACCATGCGATTTGGGTATTACTGTGGTATTGGCATTTAGCGTATCCTTTAGAAATATGGCAGGATTGTGAGCTTCAAAATTGCTTGTTTTATAAAACAGGTTGTAAGCGGGGTTGGCAACAGTCTCATCAAAAATTTGTGTTTGTTTTTTTCTTATCAATGTATCGTTATGCTGGTTCATTTGCCTATGTGGCACAGCAAAAGGAGCAATAGTTGGCCGGGTGCCCTCTCGCATTGGTAAATCTGATAATATTTTTATATCTCCTCTTTTACCAATATCGGCTGTAAACCTGTTTACATCTGTTGGGTTTTTCATTTCCTTTCCCAGCATTTTTACACGACGATAGCCTTCCAGTGTATGAGGTATGCCCCCAATGCCCAACGCTGTCCATTCCTGGTAATCTTTATATTCAGTTTCAGTTAAAAAATATTTCATAGCTGTACCCACTATTTGTTTTTGAGTACCAAGTTTTTCAATACCGAGTTCCACCACATCACCGGGTTTTAAATAGTGGGGTGGCTTACTGCCAAGGCCAACACCTGCTGGTGTGCCAGTAGCAATTACATCACCGGGCAATAAAGTCATGTACTGGCTCACTTCACTCACCAATCTTGCCACTTTAAAAATCATATCGCCTGTGTTTGCCTCCTGTTTTGTAGTGCCGTTCACTTTCAGCCATATTTTTAAATTATGCGGGTCACCAACTTCCTTTTGCGTAACCAACCATGGACCAAGCGGAGCAAAAGTGTTTGCGCTTTTTCCTTTATCCCATTGGCCTGCTGTTTTTTCTAATTGCCATTCTCTTTCGCTGTAATCATTAATGATGGTATAGCCAGCTATATAATTCAACGCATCTTTTTCGGAAATGTAGGATGCCTCTTTTCCTATAATGATGGCAAGCTCTGCTTCATAATCGGTTTTAAAAGAATTTTTGGGAATGATAACACTGTCATATGGCCCACTCAACGATGAAGTAGCTTTTAAAAAAATTACCGGTTCCGATGGAGTGGGTGCACCGCCTTCTTTTATGTGCTCGGCATAATTTAACCCGATGGCAATAATCTTTGATGGCCTTGCCACGCAGGAAGCTATTCTTACATTGGCAGGAACAGACGGGCATTTGGAAATATTTTTTGACAGCCATTTTTCCAATCGTTCAATACCATTGCCTGCAAAAAACTTTTCATTGTAATCTTCGCCAAATGCGGCAACATTCAGTTTTTTTCCATCGGCAGTTAATACTCCTGGTTTCTCATTACCGGTATTGCCAAAGCGGAAGAGCTTTATTGGCAGGTATGATTGGGCATTTGAAGAACTGAAAAATAAAAGCAGAAAGACAATTGATGCCAAATACATTTTCATATCGCTATATTTTTAAAGAAAGATTATATCAATTATTTAAACCTGCTGTCAATGCTGTATTTGCCTGCCCCTGCAATAAAGATGATAATGAATCCTCCCAGGTATAAATAGACCAACTCTGCATGATCTCCGGCAAAAGAAAATTTATGCATTAAAGTAAATACAACAAGAAGATTGATTGTAATATAAAGAGAAGCAATCCTGGTAAAGGCACCAGCTATTACCAGCAAAGAACATATGCCATCTGCAATCAATGCAAGAGTAAGGCTGACCGGCGAACCAAAATGTAAAAGATCCGGAAAATGTGCTTTCCATTGGGAATAGTTGGCAAACTTTTCAATACCATGTTGTACAAACAGGCTGAATCCAAGCCATACACGGAGTACCAGCAATGCTGCATCGGTATTAACCGGAATAAATTCAAGGTTGATTATTCGTTTCATAATTTGTTGGTTTAAGATCAAAAATATTATTTTTCAACCCCCACGAGGTAGTACTATTTACAGGAAGGGTTATACTTTTTACAGCTGGCTATGCTTTAACAAACTGTTTACGGTAATCTAAAGGAGAGAACCCTGCATTTTTTTTAAAAAACCGGTTAAAATACGGGGAGTTTTCAAATCCAAGCTTATCTGCAATTTCTGTTACCTGCAAATCAGTATTAAGAAGAAATGATTTGGCTTCTAAAACCAATTTTTCCTGGATATGAGTAGAAGCAGTTTTACCAGTTAATGATTTAATGATGCCGTTGAGGTAATTCGGATTTACATGCAGCTCCTGTGCAATTCTTGCTACAGTAGGCATCGAAGTTTTTTTATGAACCACAAGCTTGTGAATATAATTATCCAGTTCTTTCCGGAAACGGTTATAGAGGGTTTTGCCGGAAGTAATATCCGGTGTAAAACAATTCACCTGTTTATAATATATCCTTTTTACCGATTGCAGGTAAACCATCAGCAGTTTCTTTACCATGTCCAGTTTATCCGGGGCCTCGGCATAGATTTCATTTATCATTTCTTCTGCATAGCGTTTTAAAACATGTGTATCCTCAGTAGTTAAGAATAAGATAGGTTCTGAATTGAAATTGAAAAAAGGATAATCAATATCAAAATTTTTATGGCTGATATCCAATCCTGAAAAAGAAGCTGTAAAATAAATGACATACCCGGAAAGTCTTCCCTTTCTTGTCCAGGATTCCAATTTGCCAGGATAGCTGAAGCATAGACAATTGTCAGTAACAGTCATTAATTTATCGCCGGCATAAAAATCAAGATTGGAATTGGTGAAATGAATCACCCTGAAAAAATTCACCCTATACAGCGGCATGTGCATCAGTCGTTCATCCGGCTGATCTTCCAGCCGCATGCACATCATTTCTGGATGCAACGGTTTTCCCAGGCCATACACCCTGAAAAAATCACTGATAGTATCAAGAACCGGGATATGTGAAATCCGTCTGGACATAAGCTAAAGTTATAGTTTTCCTGCCGTGCCTGAACCTCAAAGTACCACTGGGCTCAACTGATATTCCCCCTATCTTTGCACTCCTTCAACAAGGTGTTATGAAATTTTATAATCTTCTTATCAAGTACCGGTTACAATTGGGTTTGCTGCTGGCTATCGGTGGCGGTGCAATTAATTATTTTTCCGGTTTCTGGCCTGCTTTTCCCTTTTATTTTGTTGCGTTGATTCTTATACTTGGTCATTTCTTTTTTGGTCCGCTACGGTTGATACAGGAATATCTTGAAGCTGGCGATATAGAAGGTGCTGAAAGAGTTCTTGCTTCTATCAAATTTCCAGCTCTTCTTTATAAACCCATCCGTTCAGTCTATTACACACTGAAAGGAAATGTGATGATGATGAAGCAGGATTTTGATGGTGCAGAAAAGATGATGAAGAAGGGGCTTGACCTTGGTATGCCGATGAAAGAGGCCGAAGGCGCCAGCATGTTACAAATGGGAATGTTGTCGATGCAAAGGAATGATATGAAACAGGCAGAAAGCTATATCCGTGGTGCTATCCGGAAAGGATTACCCGATAAAGAAAATGAAGCCGCTGCCTATTTACAGATGTGCAGCATCATGATGAATAAAAGAGAGTTCCGTGCTGCCAAAGATTTTTTCAGAAAAGCAAAAGCATTAAGACCCACCACACCGCAGATAGTTGACCAGATAAAACAGATAGAAAAATATATTACCAGAATGCCGGGGTAGAAGTTAAGTGGTTAACCCGAAAGCTATCGGGTGGTTGAAAGGTTAATAAGGATTTTCTTGTTAGCCTTTTTTATTTTAAAACTACCTTTGAACCATGCCCTTTAACAAAGAAAAATCAGAGAAAAAATTTGCTGAAGAATATGAAAAGCTGAACGAACGGCAACGGCTTGCCGTAGATACTATTGAAGGTCCTGTGCTGGTGATTGCGGGTCCCGGTACCGGGAAAACACAGATTCTGGCAAGCCGTGTCGGAAAAATATTATTGGACACAGATACATTGCCAGAAAACATTCTTTGTCTCACATATACTGATGCCGGTGTAGTTGCTATGCGGAAAAGACTTTTACAGTTCATTGGTTCCGATGCATACAAAGTGAACATTTATACATTTCATGCTTTTTGCAATGATGTGATACAGGAAAATCTTTCTTTATTTGAAAAAACAACCCTTGACCCCGTTTCCGATTTAGAAAGAATTGAACTCTTCAAAGAACTGATTGATTCTTTCCCGAAAAATCATCCCCTGAAACGTTATCGTGGTGACGTGTATTTTGAAATTAATAACCTGCAATCCCTGTTCAGTGCTATGAAGAGGGAGGGATGGACACCGACACTTATCACTCAAAAAATTGATGAATATATTGCCGACCTGCCCAACCGTGATGAATTCATCTACAAAAGAAAATACAAAGACTTTAAACCCGGCGACCTGAAGAAGGACAGGATAGAGGAAGAAAAAGAAAAAATGGAAAAACTGCGGGCCGCTGTCGGTGAATTCGACCGCTTTCAGCAAATGATGCGGAAGAAGAACCGATATGATTTTGATGACATGATCAACTGGGTGATAAAAGCTTTTGATGAAAATAAAAACCTGTTGGCAAGATACCAGGAACAATTCCTGTACATACTGGTAGATGAATACCAGGATACAAGCGGCACACAGAACAAGATTGTTGAACTGCTGATCAGTTATTGGGAAAAACCAAATGTGTTTGTCGTAGGGGACGACGACCAGAGTATTTACCGTTTCCAGGGCGCCAATGTTGAGAACATGCTGCAGTTTGCCGACAGTTACAAAAAAGATTTGATGACTGTAGTTCTCACAAATAATTATCGCTCTACTCAACCTATACTGGATATTTCCAAAACTCTTATTAACAGGAATGAAGAACGATTGGTAAAGCAAATTGATGGTCTTAGTAAAGACCTGTCATCCTCCAATAAACTGGTTAATCAATTAACTAATAAACCTATTATCAAAGAATACGATACACAGCGGCAGGAGATGATCGATATTACCCGGCAGATACAAAAATTATTGAACGAAGGAATTCCGGCAGGAAGGATGGCTGTTATTTACAAAGAGAACAGGTATGGTGAAGAATTGGCACAGTATTTCAGGCTTCGCAATATTTCTGTTTACAGCAAACGAAACCTGAATATTCTTGAACTTCCACTTGCTCAAAAAATTATTCTTGTCCTGAGATGGCTTGCTGCAGAACATGATGTGTCTTACGGCGGTGATGAGATGTTGTTTGAAATATTACACTTCGACTGGTTCCATATTCCTCCTGTTGAAATTGCCAAACTCAGTGTTGAGGTTGCAGAAAAAAGATTCAGTGAAAAAATTTCTTTGAGAAGATTATTACACGAAAAGACATTAGCGGTGCCAAAAGATTTATTCAGTAAAGGAATACCTGAAGGGTTAAAAAAAGCATCAGCCATTCTGGAAAAACTTATTACGGATGTGCCCAATGTTACTTTGCAGCATTTATTTGAAAATATTATCCGGGAAACCGGTATCCTCACTCAGATCATGCAAAGCCCCGACAAGCATTGGCAGTTGCAGGTGCTTACCGGTTTGTTTGATTTTGTAAAAGAAGAAACCCGGCGTAATGCAGCAATGAAGCTGCAGCAACTGGTAAATATTATTGACCTGATGGAAAAAGAGGAAATCTCTTTACCATTGGTACAGGTAAATGGTAGTGAAAAAGGTGTAAACCTGTTGACAGCCCACGGTTCCAAGGGCCTCGAATTTGAATATGTTTTCTTCGCCGGTTGTAATGCTTCTTTCTGGGAAAAAAAACGAAAACCCGGCGGTGGTTATAGTTTACCGGACACCATGTTCTCATCTCAACCCAAACATAAAGAAGAAGAAGAACTTCGTCGCTTATTTTATGTAGTACTGACCAGAACAGAGAAACACCTTTACATTTCTTACAGCCGTTTTAAAAATGATGGGAAAGAACTGGAACCTTCCATGTTCATTGCAGAAATACTGGATCAGCATGAACTGCCGTTGGAGAAAGTCTTTATCAGCGAGGAAGTATTGGCTGAGTTTAATGCTTTACAGTTTGGCGAAGCCGAAGCCCCTGAAATTGAAAAGATGGAGGAAGATTTCATCAACCGTATGCTGGAAAAATTTGTGATGAACGTTACGGCGCTGAACAATTACCTAAAATGCCCGCTGGAATTTTATTTTAAAAATCTCATCCGCATACCATCACCTAAAAATGAAGCGACTGAATTCGGCTCAGCCGTACACTATGCATTGGAGCAACTATTTCGCAAAATGCAGGATGGAGGAAAAGAACAGTTTCCGCCAAAAGAAATTTTTATTGCAGACTTTAAATGGTATATGCAACGCCATCGTGAAAGTTTTACCAGGGAACAATTTGATCGACGGATGGAGTATGGTCATGAAGTATTGAATAATTATTACGACCGGCGCATCAATAGTTTTAATAAGATAGTTGCCATTGAACGCAATATCCGCAATGTAGTGGTAAAAGGAGTACCCATCAAAGGCAAACTGGATAAACTGGAGTTTGAAGGCAAATCAGTGAATGTGGTTGACTATAAAACAGGTGACCCGGATAAAGGCATTCCAAAAATAAAAGGGCCGTCCGACAAAGAACCAAATGGTGGCGATTACTGGAGGCAGGGAGTTTTCTATAAAATTTTAGTTGACAACTATGAGCAGAAAGACTGGAAAGTAGTAAGTACCGAATTTGATTTTATAGAACCCGATAAAAAGAAAAACTATAAAAAAGAAAAACTCATTATCAATCCTGCCGATATTGAAACTGTATCCCAACAAATCACCAACGTGTGGCAAAAGATACAAAACAGAGACTTTTATACCGGCTGCGGTAAAGAAGACTGTCATTGGTGCAATTTTGTAAAGACCAACAACCTTGCTGTTGCATTGCATGAGTTGGAGGAAGAAGAGTCTGAATCCTGATTAAGTGAATTTAAGGGATTATTAGGAAACCAATAATCATCCGGTTATTGAAAGACCCTAAGTTTGCACTTCGCCGGAACTTTTTGTTTAAATGAAGAAATCTTTACTATATATCCTCTCCATCCTGTTAATCCTCAAAATCCAGGTTCAGACTTCCGGCTGCGCCAACATTGTACCACCACAGGGCGGACCAAGAGATACTATTCCCCCGAAACTGGAAAAAGTCACTCCTGCCGACTCCAGTACAAATTTTAAGACTAAAACCATCACTTTTACTTTTGATGAATACCTGGATCAGTTGCAGAATATACAGGAGAACCTGCTGATCACTCCTACTCCCAATATCACACCCATACTTGAAACAAAACTAAAAACACTTACTGTCAGGTTAAGAGATACGTTGGAATCCAATACTACTTATTATATAAACTTCGGCAATGCCATAAGAGATTATAATGAAGGGAATGTGTTCAGAAATTTTACGTATCTCTTTACAACCGGAACTGTATTCGATTCGCTTGAGCTCTCCGGCAAAGTGCTGATGGCAGAAACAGGCAAGACCGACAGCTCACTTATTGTGATGCTGCATAAAAGCGGTAGTGATTCTGCGGTTATAAAAGAAAAACCAAGGTATGTTGCCAAACTGGATGGCAAGGGTAATTTCCGTTTTCGTTTTCTTCCTTCCGGCACTTATTATATATATGCATTGAAAGATGAAAGCGGAACAAGAAGATATTTCAATAAAACACAGCTTTTTGCTTTTGCTGATAAACCCGTTGAAATAAATTCCGGAACTGAACCCATCACTCTTTATGCTTTTGCCGAAAACAAAGAACAGCCATTGCCCGGTGCAGGTTTGTCTTTTGGCAGACCAGGTGGCAATCGTTCTGATGACCGAAGGTTAAAAATCGGCTCCAACCTGAGCAATAACCAACAGGATCTCCTCGGCAATCTGGTTTTTACTTTCGAGCAGCGACTTCGCAATTTCGATTCATCAAAAATCAAGGTTAGCACAGATTCCACTTACCAACCCGTCAGTGGTTATACCTGGCTATTGGACAGCATGAAGAAAAAACTAACCCTGCAAACGGCCTGGAAAGAAAACACCCTGTATAATATCATCCTTGACAAAAATTTTGCAGAGGATTCTCTTGGAAAAAAATTATTAAAAACCGATACCATCAGCTTTAAAACAAAAAAACAAAGCGAATACGGTTCGCTGAAAATACGTTTCCGCAATCTTGACCTTACCAGGAACCCGATATTATTATTTATACAAAACGACCAGGTTCTGAAATCTTTTCCTCTTTCTTCCGGAAACTTTACACAAACACTTTTCCTGCCCGGTGAATATGAACTCCGAATATTGTATGATGATAACAAAAACGGCAAATGGGACCCCGGTGATTTCTTTGATAAACACAAACAGCCCGAACTGGTAAAACCAATCGACAGAAAGGTAACTGTGAAAGTGAACTGGGATAATGATTTTGAAATACAAAGCCCCCTCTAACTCTCCGCCTGAGGCTGAGTAGCATAACATCTGAACAAACCCAGATTATCGAAACCTTCAAAAAATAGTGTAATTGCAAATAAGCCGGCCATTGTGTGCAGCGAAGTCTCCCCTTCGGGGAGATTTAGAGGGGCTTCCTTTATCTTTACCCTATGCATTTCTCTTCCCAACTGCTTGAAAACGCTGTCAACGAATTTGCCAAACTCCCCGGTATCGGTAAAAAAACGGCATTGCGTTTAGTACTTCATTTGCTGAAACAAAGCGAAAATGATGTTGAATATTTCAGCGAAGTGATTGCAAAGATGAGAAGTGAAATAAAATTCTGCCAGCGCTGTTTCAATGTAGCCGATGGCGATATCTGTTCTATCTGTTCCAACAGTATGCGTAAGCAGGAGATCATCTGTGTAGTAGAAAATATCCGCGATGTGATTGCCATTGAAAGTACACAGCAATACAACGGTACTTATCATGTACTGGGAGGTATCATTTCACCGCTGGATGGCATTGGCCCTGACCAACTCAACATCGAATCTCTTGTACATCGTGTGCAAAAGGAAAAAACTGAAGAAATAATTTTTGCCCTCAATCCCAATATACAGGGCGATACTACCATCTATTATATACAAAAGAAACTGCAACCTATGCTGGTCCGCATCACTACAATTGCCCGCGGTATTGCCTTTGGCGGCGAACTGGAATATGCCGATGAAATGACCCTGGCCCGTAGTCTCCAGAACCGCCTGCCTGTTGAAAAATATGTAAATCACTAATCCCCCTCTCCCGGTATCTATCGGGATGGAGAGAGGCAGGTGGTGAGGTTGATTTTGACATTCAACCCTCATCCTTTAACTTTGCTCCCGATACAGGCGGATTTGTTTATTGTTCGGCCTAATACAGAACTAATAAACGTCACGAAACTCACCCTACGGTTTCCCAGCGTTTATTTAGTTTGATAAAAATGTTGATGTAGCCAGCTGTATTGCTGCTATAAAGCTTTTAATTATGGATATCAGAAAAGAACTTGAAAAACGCATTCTCATCATTGATGGCGCCATGGGTACCATGATACAGCAGTATAAACTGACTGAAGCAGATTACCGTGGCGAAAGATTTAAAGACTGGCCTTCAGACCTTAAGGGCAACAATGATTTGTTATGTCTGACTCAACCGCATATCATTAAAGAAATCCATAAAAAATATCTTGAAGCCGGCGCCGACATCATTGAAACCAATACATTCAATGCACAAAAAGTTTCGCTGGCCGATTACCACATGGAAAGCCTGGCTTATGAAATAAATCTGGCAGCGTCTAAAATTGCAAAAGAGGCAATAAAAGAATCTGGCAAAATTGCCTGGGTGGCTGGCGCCATTGGTCCGATGAATAAAACGCTGAGCTTATCTCCCGATGTAAATAATCCTGGCTACCGGGCTTTAACTTTTGATGATGCAGTGAATGCTTATTATGACCAGGTAAAAGGATTGGTGGAAGGTGGTGTTGACCTTTTATTGATTGAAACGATTTTTGACACGCTGAATGCCAAGGCAGCCATTTATGCTATAAAAAAATATTTCAGAGAAAACCCGAAAAGCAGAAAAGAGATAATGATCAGCGGCACCATCACCGATGCTTCCGGAAGAACATTAAGTGGGCAGACCCTTGAAGCTTTTTATACTTCTGTTGTTCATGCAAAACCTTTAAGTATAGGATTGAACTGTGCGTTAGGCGCAGAACAAATGCGTCCGCATATTGAAGAGCTTTCCCAGATTGCTGCCTGCTATACCTCAGCTTATCCCAATGCCGGGTTGCCAAACGCTATGGGTGAGTATGATGAAAAACCGGAAGATACAGCTCATTTTATTGAAGATTGGGCACGGGAAGGATTTGTAAACATAGTAGGTGGTTGCTGCGGCACTACCCCCGAACACATAAAACACATTGCAGAACACGTAAAAAATACCGAACCAAGAAAGTTGCCGGTAATTGAGAAAGAATTGGCGTTTTGAGTATCTTAGCGAACTTAATGAGTGTACCCGATGGCACAATTACTTTTAATCGTTGCAGTTTTCGTTTTAATCGTCAATAACTTTTCTTTCATCCGCAATTTTCTGGCAAAAAGGAATCTGTAGATGCCAGACACAGTTGTAATAAAACCATACCTCAGACTTTCAGGCCTGGAGCCTCTCGTTATTCGCCCCGAAACCAATTTTGTCAATGTGGGTGAACGGACCAATGTGACCGGTTCTAAAAAATTTGCACGCCTCATCAGGGAAAATAAATATGAAGAAGCCCTCAGTGTATCCCGCCAGCAGGTAGAAAACGGCGCACAGGTGCTGGATGTAAATATGGACGATGCACTGCTGGATGGTGTGCAGGCTATGACCACTTTCCTTAACCTCTTGCAAAGTGAACCCGACATTGCCAGGATTCCCATCATGATTGACAGCTCCAAATTTGAAATCATTGAGGCTGGATTGAAGTGTGTGCAGGGTAAGTGTATAGTGAATTCTATCTCCATGAAAGAAGGCGAGAAGAAATTTGTTGAACAGGCTATCATTTGCCAGTCGTATGGAGCATCAGTGATTGTTATGGCATTTGATGAAAAAGGGCAAGCTGATACAAAAGACCGTAAAGTGCAAATCTGCCACCGGGCTTATAAAATATTAACTGAACAGGTTGGCTTCGACCCGCAGGATATTATTTTCGACCCCAACGTCTTTGCCGTTGCTACAGGACTGGAAGAGCATAATAACTATGGTGTAGATTTTATTGAAGCAACAAGAGAAATAAAAAAACTGATGCCCTTGACTAAAGTTAGTGGCGGAGTCAGTAATCTTTCTTTCTCGTTCCGTGGCAATGACCATGTGCGGGAAGCAATGCATGCAGTATTTCTTTATCATGCCATCAAAGCTGGTATGGACATGGGTATTGTAAATGCAGGGCAACTGGTAGTGTATGATGAAATCGAACCCGGATTACGGCAATTGTGTGAAGATGTAATTCTCAACAGGAATAACGATAACAATGAAGCCACAGAAAAGCTGATTGCTTTTGCAGAAACAGTGAAGGCAAAGGGTAAGGTTGAGGTTAAGGATGAGGCATGGAGAAATACTTCCGTTGAAGAAAGACTAAAACATGCCCTTGTAAATGGTATCACTGATTATATTGATGCAGATACAGAAGAAGCAAGACAGAAATATCCAAAGCCCCTCGATGTAATTGAAGGTCCGCTGATGGATGGCATGAATGTCGTTGGTGATTTATTTGGCGCTGGGAAGATGTTTTTGCCCCAAGTAGTGAAAAGTGCAAGGGTAATGAAAAAATCGGTTGCCATTCTTACACCTTATATTGAAATTGAAAAAGAAGAAAGAAAACAAGCCCATCTTGCTGCAGGTACAGTGAATGAAGAATCTGCCGGGGCTGCTAAGATAGTTCTGGCCACAGTAAAAGGAGATGTACACGATATTGGAAAAAACAT
>Ga0255310_10000156_pt1 | contig 13587 bp, 13 predicted proteins | sample EtOH1_T0_E1_meta_FD_201359 | JGI IMG/M metagenome (GOLD analysis project Ga0255310, IMG submission 201359) | Sandy soil microbial communities from University of British Columbia, Vancouver, Canada - EtOH1_T0_E1 | ecosystem: Engineered > Artificial ecosystem > Sand microcosm > Unclassified ...
ATACGCAGGTAATTGCTGGAATCATTGGCCAGCCAGTCATTGGCCTGCAGGTATTGTGCGCCGATCTTGAAAGCAAACATGTCATTGAATTTTTTTGCCCAACGAATAGTGTAATCATAATAACCGCCGGCTTTATTTCTTTGTTTTTTGCCTATATCTGTAATGCCGTTTTTAACCAATACTGAAAGACCGGGATACCTGAAAGGACTTTTACTGTTGAGGATAATTGTACCATTTACTCCACCGGGTCCATATAATGCTGAAGATGCTCCCGGAAGTATTTCAACACTTTCAATATCGAGATCAGTAAGACCAATAAAATTACCAACAGAAAAATTCAAACCCGGCGCCTGGTTATCCATGCCATCCATCATCTGATTGACTCTTGAGCTGCCGCTTCCATTAAACCCTCTTGTGCTGTAGGTTCTGTAAGTAATGCTGGAAACGGTTACATCAAGACCTTTCTTTGCGAGAATACTTTCATAGGGACTTTTAGGGGAATTAATAATATCACTTTTTCCCAGTACTTCATCGGATACAGGAGCGTTGAGGAGTTTTCCCTGAATTTTTGTACTACCTATTACGACAGGATTGAGAACCTTTGCAGAAGATTCAAGACCGACAGTAATCTTATCCGGATTGTTTACTGTTACCTCTTCCGGTTCATACTCTGTGGAAGAAATTAACAACGTGGCGGGAAACGCAGCAACGGCAATCCTGAAATTTCCCATTGTATCTGCAACTGCCCCGGTGTTACCGGTTTTCACCGATGCATACGCTATGGGTTTACCGCTACTTTTGTCAATCACCTTTCCATTGATAGTGATGGACGATTTCGACTGCGAAAACCCCGGTATGCACATACTGCAAAATGTAATCAGCAATAGAATTTGTTTTTTCATGTTAAAAGGTTTTTGGTTAATAAATCGGGTTTAGTTATCGTTTTTAATGAATGCCTATTTGACTACTAACCTTTTCATCAATTCTTCCTGCAGATTCCTGTAGTTTTCTTTTTTTCCGCCAATAATGAATTTCTTTTTAGCAACAGCTCCGAATACTGCTCCTGCAATAGCGCCCATGGCACCCAATCCTACACCTCCGGCTAATGCTTTTTCTCCAGCGGTCATTGCAAAGGCGTTATTCATGGCCACGAAGAAGTTTCCAATTAAAAGAGGATCCTGGTCAATCGTGTAATAAGGTTGTACACGGTCATTACCGCTGGCAAAACCAATAATAACACCCGTGGCTGCACCAATGCCCAGGCCTATGAGAGAGCTTCGGAGTACAGTATTTTTTCTTTTAAAGGATACTTTCTGCAACTGGCTATAAGAAATGAACCCGGAACAGGAATTTGAAACAATCCCGTTATTGTTGTTATTCTTTTTTAAAACAGTTACCAGGTGTATGCCATTTGTATCAATAGACGATACCTCTCCCTTTAACTTTTCGCCAGTCAGTGTTTCAATCCGGGCATTATATTTTTTTAATTTCTTTTTTCCGGCATTGCTATCCGTTTGTGCATTTAACAATTGGGCAGAAATAACTGCCATCAGTATTAAAAGAAGTTTCATCTTGAATTATTTAATTTTTTTCGTGCTTACTCTGTTCCAGGTTTTCAGCAATCCCTGTTTATCTGTGGTCAAAAAATCTTTTGAACCTTACTCCGGACTCAATACACTAAAAAACTCTCAGTTATAAAACATGGTCAGTAAAAAGAAATAAGGGTCAATGGATGTTTCATTCGCCATCGTCTGCGGATTGGGGCCCATGCTGATGCGGACAAAATGTTCACCGCTCATGATATGCCAGATAAAGTTTTTGTCCCTGGCTTCATGACAACCTGCCAGCTCCGGGAGCAGTTCACAAAGCAATCCGCCCCAGCAGGCTTTTTCCAGTTGCTCAACAGTTGAGCTTTCTTTTCCACTTTCCTTGTCGATTTCCCTGCTGCAGAGTTCCCGGCTGGCAAAGCGGGTGCCGGCGAAGAGCAGTATTTCCTGATTGGTGATTTTCGGTTTCATAAAAAATGTTTTTTTTTCATAGTGCCAAACTACTGCCACGCAAAGGCGGTTTATAATTGAATTTTGCATTAACGTTTCCTTGATTTGCAGTTTTTGCAACTGGTTATACAATTGAAAATGGGGCTGATGAATTTTAAGAAACAGGGGGTGCTGTGGTAGGGAGCAGTTGCATTTTTTGCAACAGACCCGCTTTGGGAATAGTTCTTTGCAGTAAATTAGTTAACTTAACTGTGCACAGGGTGTACCTGTGCAGGTACAACCACCAATTACAAACCAACAATGCCCGACTACCAATCACAGGAATTTTTGTTCCAGCGGATTAAGGAACTTTTACCGCCTCATGAATCATTAGTGGATACCGTGGCAGAAATATTACATGTAAGCAGTGACAGTGCCTACCGCCGTATCCGCGGTGAAACACCCGTGGTGCTGGATGAGGCAAGGGAACTTTGCGGGCATTTTAAATTATCACTGGACCAGGTATTAAATGTAAAAAGCGGCGCCACCCTTTTTCAGAGTGTTCGTGTCGACACCAATAATTATAAATATGAAGTTTACCTGGGTGACCTGATTAAGCAGTTGCAGTATATAGGCAGCTTCATACATAAGGAAATCATCTACCGCAGTAAAGATGTACCCCTGTTTCATAATTTTTATTACGAGCCAATTATAGCCTTTCGGTATTTTTTCTGGATGAAGAGCATCATACAGCATCCTGATTTTCAGGAAAAGGAATTTGAACTGAACTGTGTTTCTCCGGAAATTGAAAAACTGAGCCGGGAGTTGATCATAGAGTATAATAAGCTTCCTTCTACAGAAATATGGAATACGGAGTGCATCAATGCTGCCATTACACAAATAGAGTTTTATAAAGATTCCGGTTATTTTGTATCTGCTGCCGATATAAGAACTGTTTATGATTCGCTGGAAGAAACTTTTATTCATCTGAAAAATGAGGTGGAATATGGTTGTAAGTTTTTGCCTGGTGAAAACCCAGAAACCAAAAAAACCAATTTCAAATTTTTTTACAACAGGGCCGTACTTGGCGATAATACCATTATGATAGTTACTGATCGTGTGAAAACAGCTTTTCTTAATTATGACGGATTGAATTTTATACAGACAAGGGATGAGTCGTTTTGCAACCCCTTATACGAAGATTTGCAAAACCAGATGAAAAGCGCCACAATTATCAGCCAGACCAGTGAGAAACAACGGAATATTTTCTTTAACATCATGCTGAATAAAATAGTCGAACGAAAAAAAAATCTTTAATAAAAAATAAACGCAGCAGCTATGGATGTAAATGAAATACAGCAGCAACTCTTTCAGTTTATTAAAACCAAATTACCTGCCGAGACATCGGTGGCAGATGAAGTGGCCAAACTGCTCGATATAAGCAGTGACAGCGCTTACCGGCGTATGCGTGGCGAAAAAGCCATCACATTGGATGAGCTTTATAAAATTGCTACTCATTATAAAATATCGGTGGACCAGTTGATGAATATAGACACCGGCGGGTTTATGTTCCAGGGAAATTTGCTGAACAGTAAAACTTTCCGGTTTGATGCTTACCTGAACAATATGATGCACACCCTTGCTTATTTCAACAGTTTTAAGAAAAAGGAATTTTTTTATCTATGTAAAGAGACACCCATCTTTCACTATTTTAACGTAAGGGAACTGGCTGCCTTCAAATATTATTTCTGGATGGGCACCCTTGTTTATTTTCCTGAGTTCAGAAATAAGAAAGTAAACCTCGATGATTACCCGGATGAATTATTTGAAACAGGGAAAAAAATTATGGGGTTATACAACCAGATTGATTCCAATGAAATATGGAATATTGAAAGCTGGAACAGCACTATTCACCAGATTGATTATTACCTGGACAATCAGTTGTTCCGCTCAGATGAAGATGCATTGAGAGTGTATGATGCCATGGAGAAATTATTAGACCACCTGGAAGAACAGGCAAAGCGGGGTCATAAATTCAATATAGATGACCCCGAAAAGAAACCAATGGGTAAGTACAACATGTATTTCAATGAAATTGTGCTGCAGGATAATAGTACGCTGATCTTGCTGGATAATTCCAAGATGGCATCTGTAGCCTCCACAGCTATTAATTTTATGGTGACGAGGGATATTAATTATTGCGAAAACTATCATAGTTATGTACAAAACCTGATTCGCCGGTCAACACTGATAAGCGAGGTAAGTGAAAAGGAAAGAGCAAGATTCTTCCGACGGATGCATGAACGGGTTGAGAAACGGAAAGTAAGCCTGAAAACATAGGGTTATAATTTTCCAAAGATTTTGCCTGCTGATAAGAAATTTCAGGATCAGATAAAAAGTAACAGGACATTTCATTAATATCAGGTTGAATAAAAAAAGATGAATAACCGGGAAAAGCAGCTTTAATAATATATAAATGCAGCCGCAATGAATATTGATGAGATTCAACAACAGCTTTTCCAGCAGATCAAAACCAAAGTGGCTGCCGGTTCTTCCGTACCGGATGAATTGGCTAAACTACTCGATATAAGCAGTGACAGCGCTTACCGCCGTATGCGTGGCGAAAAGACTATTACGTTTGAAGAGTTGTATAAGATTGCGGCACATTATAAAATTTCTCTCGACCAGTTAATGAACATCCAGACCGGCGGCACTGTATTTCAGGGTGAATTCCTGAACCCCCAAAAATACAGGTATGATGCTTACTTAATGGGGATATTGCATAACCTGGCTTACATAAACAGTTTTAAACAAAAAGAGATTTTTTACCTGTGCAAGGAAACGCCTATATTCCATTATTTCAATTGCAGGGAATTGGCGGCTTTTAAATATTTTTTCTGGATGAGCACCCTGATTTATTTTCCTGAATTCAGGAACAGGAAAGTGAACTTTGATGATTACCCCGATGAATTGAGTGAGTTAGGGCAAAAGATCACCGGGCTGTATAGCCAGATTGATTCCCGCGAGGTATGGAATATTGAAAGCTGGAATACCACGCTCCACCAGATTGATTATTATCTCGACAACCAATTGTTCCAGTCTGATGAAGATGCATTAAAAGTATATGAAGCCGCGGAAAGAGTGCTGGCTCATCTTGAAGAGCAGGCAAAACGGGGTTATAAATTCATTATAAATGACCCTGAAAAAAAACCGTTGGGGAAATACAATATGTATTTCAATGAAACAGTGATCCAGGATAACAGCATCATGGCGGTGCTGGACAAATCCAAAATTGCATTTGTACCCCATACAGCCATTAATTATTTGATGACAAGGGATGTATCCTATTGCGAGAACTATTATCAATATGTACAAAATATGATGAAGAGGTCCACACTGATCAGTGAGGTAAGTGAAAAAGAAAGAGCCAGGTACTTCAGGCGGATGAGTGAACGAATCGAAAAAAAGAAAGAAAGCCTGAAAGTTTAATGTTATAATTTTCCAAAGAAAGCTGCGTTATTGTTTCTGGCAGGCAATTTGACCTACCTTGACCAAAAACCACTATGAAGCGACATATCTACTCATTCATTCTTATTTCTTTCCTGTTTTCTTCCTGCGATACATTATCACAACTACCCATTAAAACAGGTGGTGTTACTGAAGCGGAGGCGGGGCAAGGCATTAAGGAAGCATTGACAAACGGTGTAATAAGGGGCATAGGCTTCCTGAATAAAACGGATGGCTTTTTTGGCAACGAAGCATATAAACTTTTTCTGCCGCCGGATGCAAAAAAAGTAGAAAATACACTTCGTAATATCGGCATGGGAGCCCAAGTCGATAAAGCTATTTTACAAATCAACCGCGGGGCAGAGGATGCAGTAGGTTATGCCAAACCCATTTTTGTGGATGCTATAAAGCAAATGACTTTAGTGGATGCTCTTAATATTGTGAGAGGCCCGAAAGATGCAGCTACAAATTATTTCCGGGAAAAAACAACACAAAAACTGATAGCTGCATTTTTACCGGTTATTAAATCATCGCTGGATAAAGTGGACGCAACAAAATACTATGCAGACATTGTAAATACCTACAATAATTTCCCCACGACCTTTAAGAAGGTAAATCCCGATCTGCCTTCTTATGTTGCTGATAAAGCTGTAGGTGCTTTGTTTGACCAGATCGCCAAAGAAGAAGCCAATATCCGGGAGAACCCGGTAGCGAGAACTTCGGATATATTGAAGAAAGTGTTTGGTAGTGTGATCAGATAAATTTTTGAAATTTATAGTTACATAAAAAAACTCGGGCTATTAAACCGGAGTTTTTTTATTCTGACTAATTTTTATAAGTCTATTTAAGTTTCAATAATTAAATATGTATATCCCCGGAAGAAAAATTATTTTTTCCCTTTATCATCCCCTTTAATAAAATACCCGATCCTGAGTCCGAAATACTGGTTCAGCAATTTATCTGCATCCGGCCCTGAAACAAAAAGTGAGTTGATGCCATGAGTATAATTGAGGGCAATAAAAAAGCCGCTGTTAAACTCATACCCGGTCAGGAAATTGGCGCCAAAATCAACAGTTTTAAAATCATCATCATTTTTGTTCCCGTAATTTATATCCTTGTCTACTTCTGTACCACCGGATTCCAAAGTGCTGTTACCCGACACGCCAAGGGCTACCGCCGCACCAGCACCAATAAGAAATTTACCATTGCTTTTCCCGAACTTGAAAACAACATTTGCCGGTATTTCAATATAATTCAAACGGGTATTAATCTTTTCAAGGTCCGATCCGGACCCTGTTTCATTTTTAGAGCCTTTCTGGGTAAAACTCACTCCTATCTGAAAACTGCCGTTTTTCTGCATAGGTGCATCTACCAATGCTCCGTATGTTCCACCTATCTTGAATTTCCCATGGCTGTTTTCACCACCTACTTTTTCCAGCATGTTTGAATAGGTAAGACCGCCGGTAAATCCTAAACGGATGTTTTGTGCGGAAACAATATTTACAAACAGCAGTATAATAGCAGTTGCAACAAGATTTTTTCTCATAAACAGTTTTTTAAAGTTAAAAAGGCAGACTAATATACATCATTCTTTTATTCAGGTATCAGTTTTTGTTCAGGACCGGGGGAAATGCTGTAAAAATTATTTTTAACACCAGCCACACTTCCCGCATTTTTCTTTTGCCCGTTAATTTCTCATAAAAAAAATTTGCTTCTTATTTTTTATACATAACTTCCCTTCAGGTATCCCTTTCTGAACTGACCTATTCTGTCTTTTCCTGTTGATATTCAGTAGTCCTTTATTCCACATTTGAAACCTTCTTACCCGGGAGGCTATTTTATTATTCATCCGTCTGCACTGTCCCGATAGTTATCGGGAGGCGGGCAGACCTAAAACAAACAAACATGAAAAAGACATTTTTTCTTTTGCTGTTTATTGCAGCCGCATTCTTCGTAAACGGGCAGGGTAGTACTTTATACAGGGTTAATGTTGTTAAACCCAAAGCCGGAATGAAATCTGCCTTTGAAGCCAGTTGGAAAATGCACCTGGATAAATTTCATAAGACATCCGACAAAAGAACGGTGTACGAAGTAACAAGCGGACCGGAAAGCGGTTCTTATGTAATTGTGGAAGGCCCCATTTCGTATGCGGACATGGATAAGGAAAATGCAAATGTAAAAGAACATGGGCTTGACCTTGAAAAAAATTTTACTCCCAAACTGGAACCCGGAAGTAATAATTTCATTGTACGCTGGGCCGATACCTTAAGCCATAACGGCAATATGAAGGCTGATAAATTTCTACTTACCATTACTGTGGTAAGAGATGGTAAAATGGGTGAATATCTGACAGAACTTAGAAGAGCCGCATTGATCTCTGATAAATTAAACAGCCCATTCAGTTATAATATCATGGTAAAACAACAGGCAGGTTCCAGTCCTACAATAATTGGTATCAGAAACCTGAAGGATGGTTATAAAGAACTGGAAATGGATTATTTTAAATTACCTCAGAACGGGTTCAGAAATGCCTATGTTCAGGAATACGGGCAGGAAGCCTGGGATAAAAGACTCAAACTTCTAGTAGATGACAGAGCAAGCCAGGAGCAACATTTTGAAAAACTGCGTGCCGACCTTAGTTCAAAACAATAAAGCAAAAAATAATTTCAAATCCCGGGGAATTTAATCTCCGGGATTTTTTATGTTTTGGCCAACAGCACCCGACTTCGCTAAAGCTATGCTGGGCATGCCTGGGAATGAATTATGAAGATGCTAAAAGAACCTGCCATGCCTCTCTTACTTTCCCTTCATCCAGTAATTTTTTTGCATAGATATGCAGTTCTTTCTCCATTTCATCGGTGTTGAGGGAAAAATAGTAAATGATTTCTTTCAGATGCTCATCATCAAAAGAAGGATCAATAACCGGCATCTCATGAACATTGGCCAACTGGCCAAGATTGTTGCCGGTAAGTATTTTACTGCCCCGGATACTTTCAGGCAATGCATCTACACCAATTCCTGACTCAGTATTCGGTTTTTGTACATGAAAAAGGTTGTGTTCATTCACCACGCAATACCAATCGGCGCCCAGCCTGGCTACATGATGTATCTTTCGCTGATCCATTTTTTTGCCCTGAGTACCTGGCGAAGGGTCATCCAGGAGCGAGTCATCAATATGCATTCGTATTACTTCACATATCACTAAGTTACCGGCTCCGCCTTCTGTTCCCAGTGGTTTTACTTCAAGCACCTTACATTCCATCTTTACTTTGCTTTCTTTTACCATGGGTGGTTTTACAAGGGTGGCCGGTATTGCCGTAAATCCTGCTTTCTCAAATTCATTTACTTCTGCCGGGTATTCACAACTGGCAAGACTGGTTTGATGTACCATATCAATGGTTACAATATTTATTACTACTTCAGGTACTTCAAGTACATTTTGTAAAGTGTGTTTAGTAGTATTATCTCTTACTCTGCGTGCAGGTGAAAAAATAACAACAGGAGGATTGGAAGAAAACAGGTTGAAAAAACTGAAAGGGCTAAGGTTCACATTCCCTGATTTATCTATAGTTGATGCAAAACAAATGGGCCTTGGCGCCACCACATGCTGCAGGTAGTATTGTTTTTCAGCAGGCTTCAGGTCTTTGAGGTCAAGGATCATATTTAATCTGACTTAACCGCGAAGGCGCAAGGACGCTAAGTTTCGCGGAGATTAATAATTGTTCACCATTCTTTTGACACCATCTTTTAATAATGGCACATTAAAATTGATTAAAAACCCCAAACGTTTATTTGATAGTTTTAAATAGGAAAATAACTGTGCCTGGTGAACCGGATGAATGACATCAACAGATTTAACTTCAATTACAATTTCATTTTCCACCTGGATGTCAATAAAAAACTCTTTCCCGGTATCATATCCTTTATAGAAAAGAGGAACTTTCACCTGGTATAATACTTCAATATTTCTTAATTGAAGTTCTTTAACCAAAGCATATTCATATACCGATTCCAATAAACCCGGTCCAAGAGTTTTATGAACTTCCAATGCAGCCTGGAATATTTGAGTGGCTAGATATTCAAATTGCTCTTTATTCATAACTTTCCTTTGCGTCTTAGCGTCTTTGCGGTTAAACTTTCAAACTTTTTTCAACTTCAGAATACTCCAATCACTTTCCTCCGCCACAATGGTGTTACTTAATTTCCCAAGACCATCAATCTCCATTTCGACTGTATCATTTGGTTGCAGCCATTGTTCAGTATAGTTGGCATCATTCAGTTTACCGGTTCCATTCAGTTCAAGAAAACATCCGGTACCAACTGTTCCGCTGCCGATGATGTCGCCGGGATAGAGTTCAACTCCGTAAGAAGCTCTTTCAATGATCTCGGCAAATGTCCAGTCCATATCTCCAAGGTTTCCTTCACTCACCTGTATTCCATTTACCCAACACTTCATTTTCAGGTTCCAGTTTTTACCAACATGATTTTCTTTTGGAGAAATTTCAAACTCCTGCAACTCCTCCAGCGTCACCAGCCACGGACCAATGACGGTAGAAAAATCTTTTCCTTTAGCAGGCCCAAGATTCAACAGCATTTCTTCCATCTGCAATCTTCTTGCACTCAGATCGTTCATGATCATTAATCCGCCAATATATTCATCTGCTTCTTCGACCCTGATATTTCTTCCCTGTTTGCAGATAACGATTGCAGCCTCTAATTCAAAATCCAGTTTTTCAAAATGATCCGGCATGCAAAGAACATCACCCGGTCCCTGTATACTATGGTGATTGGTGAAATAAAAAATGGGATACTGGTCAAACTCAGGGATCATTTCTGCTTTTCGGTTTCTTCTTGCTGCCGCCACATGCTGTCGGAATGCATACCCATCGCGGCAGGAAGTTGGAAAAGGAACCGGGGCCAGCAACTGTACATCACTCACAGCAATTCCTTTGCTGCTTGTTCTTGTTCCCTCCCGCAACATCATTTCACCCGCCTGTGCCACAGGAAATGCATCTTCCCAATAGCTCAGAAACAATCCCATACTGTTTGGAAGATCCGGGTGCAATACTTCCATATCATAAACGAGATCATTTATCAGTACACCCAACCTGTCATGCCCTTCCACTAAATATGAAACTATTTTCATCTAAAAGGATTTAGTGGCGCAAGATAAATATTTATGTGACCAGCTAAAGAATTTCTATTTGGCATTCGTTGCGACGCTCCTTTTAACTTTAGGTCCGCTATTCAGCTTTTTTTCAACACAGAGCAACGGAGTAACGGAGTTACATAGAGAGTCTCCGTGTAACTCATTTTCTTTGTCTCTCTGTGTTTAAAATATCAGACATAAATATTTTTGTAACTTGAATTCATGAAAAGAATTTTTATTTTTCTTTCAATAATTATATTGGCCTTCTCACAAAAGCAGGCAGAAACAAAATCATGGATCCGCATCAACTGGCTGGGCTATCAACCAGACGGTATAAAAGTAGCGGTATGGTGCAGTAAAGAAAATGCAGGAATTAGTAATTGGGAGTTAGTAGAAGTGGGCTCAAATAAAACTGTCTATACCGGAAAACCCGGAAAAGCATTTGGCGCTTACGGCCCATTCACTCAAACATACCGTTTAATTTTTTCACCATTCAATAAACCCGGGCAGTATTATCTGCAGGCCGGCGGAGTACAATCACCCGAATTTGAAATTGGCGATGATGTATATAAAGGTACTGCTGATTTTTGCCTGCGTTATATGCGGCAACAACGCAGTGGCTTTAATCCATTTTTAAAAGACAGTTGTCACACACATGATAGCTATGTACTGTATGGTGAAAAAGCCGGTATTAAAGACAGTACACATATAGATGTAGTTGGTGGCTGGCATGATGCGAGTGATTACCTCCAATACTCTGCCACATCTGCCAATGCAACTTATCATTTGCTTGCGGCGTACAGAGATTTTCCAGGTGTATTTACTGATGAGAAGTTAGCAAATGGGTTGGGTGGAAAAAACGGAATGGCTGATGTGCTTGATGAAGCAAAATGGGGACTCGACTGGCTTTTGAAAATGCATCCAAAAGATGACTGGATGTTTAATCAGGTAGGTGACGACCGTGACCACATGGGCATGCGCATACCAAAAGAGGACACTAATTATTACGGGAAAGGATTGGAGAGGCCTGTATATTTTGTTAGTGGTGAACTGCAACAACGGGGAAAATTTATGAATAATACAACCGGTACTTCTTCTACAGCCGGAAAATTTGCCAGTGCTTTTGCATTAGGGTATAAATTATTTGCTAAAAAGGATCCTGTTTATTCATTTAAGCTTTATGAAAAAGCTTTGACTGCATATGAGTTTGGTAAAAAGAAACCGGGATTCAGTCAAACAACTTCTGTCCGTTCACCATATATATATGCAGAATCAAATTGGGTGGATGATATGGAATTAGCTGCTATTAGTCTTTATTCTATTACAAAAACAAAAAGCATATTATCTCGTGCCTTACAGTATGCAGAACAGGAAAAAATCACACCATGGTTAGGAACTGATACCGCACAACACTATCAATGGTACCCATTCATCAATCTTGGTCATTATGAGCTGGCAAGTGAATTTGACAATCAGGATAAAAAAAATAAAACAATCCTCTATTATAGACAAGGGATTGAAAAGGTTTGGAACAAAGCAAAGCAAAACGCTTTCTACCGTGGTATTCCTTTCATCTGGTGCAGTAATAATCTCACTACTTCATTTGCTATCCAATGCTATTGGTACAAACAACTCACAGGCGATAAAACATTTGATGAATTAGAACAAGCGAACTTCGACTGGCTCTTCGGCTGCAATCCATGGGGTACCAGCATGGTGTATGGTTTACCATCTTGGGGTGATACGCCGGTTGATCCGCATTCTGCATTCACGCATTTAAAAGATTACCCCATTGATGGTGGATTGGTAGATGGACCAGTGTATGGAAGCATTTATAAAAATCTTATTGGTATCACGTTGTATCAGCCAGATAAGTATGCTGAATTTCAAAGTAATCTTGCGGTGTATCATGACGATTATGGTGACTACAGTACCAATGAACCCACTATGGACGGAACAGCTTCGCTTATTTATTTGCTGGCAGCAAAGGAAGCCGAAACAACAAGGAAAAATAACACCCTTACCCGCTGAGGATGAAGGATGACGAAAATCATTGTCGGCAGGAGCCTGTATAAAAAATTTCAGGTTATCTTTGCGCCATGCAATTCGAAAAAATTCATAATAAAGGGCAGGCCCGTTTGTTTAAGAACGATTTCCTGGAGATGCTTACCAAAACCCACCCGCTGGTGATCTGGGGAATGTATCTTCCGGTAATTGGATATATGTTGTATTACAGCAATACCAGCCTTAATTTTTCAACTACAAGAGTTGTTCTTACTTTCCTGGGCGGTATGCTTTTCTGGTCCCTTTTTGAATATATTGCTCACCGGTTTATCTTTCACCTGGTAAGTGAGAAAAAAAGCATGCAGAAATTTGCGTACACGCTGCACGGCAATCATCACCACTATCCCCGTGACAGGCAGCGCCTTTTTATGCCGCCGGTTCCAAGTATCATCATTGCCTCAGCCATATTCGGTATCATGTACCTCATCATGCGGCAAAACACATTTATGTTCTTTCCGGGATTTATTCTTGGTTACCTTATGTATGGTACCATGCATTATGCCATTCACGCATGGAATCCCCCTTTCAAATGGATGAAACCGCTTTGGAGAAATCATCACCTTCATCATTATAAAAATGAGCATAACGGCTATGGTGTAAGCTCCACCATCTGGGATCATGTGTTTGGCACTATGTTCGATCTGAAAAACGAAAAAGAAGACAAGGAAAAAGTGAAGGAGCTGATGTTTGAGAAAAAATAATCAGGTAGTCAACTTTATTACTACTATCATCACCTGTTGCGTCGCACACTTGTACTTTCAGTAATGTCTTGTCCTAACATAGGTTGACACTTTTTTTCTTCCATAAATTTTTTGTTGCCATTCCTGTTTGGTGAATATACTCTGGTGTTTCCATTCCTATGCTCATATGTAAACGGTCCGTATTATACAA
>Ga0255310_10000157_pt1 | contig 13531 bp, 16 predicted proteins | sample EtOH1_T0_E1_meta_FD_201359 | JGI IMG/M metagenome (GOLD analysis project Ga0255310, IMG submission 201359) | Sandy soil microbial communities from University of British Columbia, Vancouver, Canada - EtOH1_T0_E1 | ecosystem: Engineered > Artificial ecosystem > Sand microcosm > Unclassified ...
GCAAGCGTACGATGTCATTGGCCACCGACGAATAGACCCCGGTCATCAAGGTGTAGCGATAGCGGCGGCCGGCGATGATGTCCACCGTGGTGGACACAAAGTCCGAGAACGATCCCGCCGACGTCACGTCCTGATCGGTCGATCCGCTGGCGACAAGCCCCCACGCCGATTGCCACGGCTTGCCATTGGCGTACCAGCCGCTCAGTTTCCGTAAGTCCGCCACGGTGACCGACGATCCGCCCGAGACCAGCGTGGATGACCCGATGAGGATCTCCCACACACTCGACGATTGCGTCAGGGCGGGAATCCCGGCTCCAGGCGTGCCCGCCACGAGATCCAGCTCGAGGCGGTTGTTGACAAAATCGGCTCGGATCACGATGGCATCGACGCGCGTTGATCCCGACGAGTTGGACGCAACGGTCAGTGCCGATTGGCCGGTCCAGCTTGCCCAGTGACCCTTGACCCAAGCTTCGCCCAATGCGACGAGAACCTGCAGCCCGGCACCGGCCGTTGGCTTGAGCGCGTCGAGGATGCCCGCACCTGACACGAGCGGTCCCGGCGGAATCCAGTGCTGCGCCATGGACCGCCAGCCGGACTCGGCGACCGCTGAGCCGGCGCCGGCGTCAAATGGTAGAAAACTCCCCGCAATGACAGCCATTCACGCCACCTTCTTCTTGCGACGAGGGGCTCGGCTGCGGTCACGCACACGGGCGCACTCTCGACAGTGGCGCGAGCCGTTGTTGATCCGGGTGTTCTCGGGTGTGTACTCGTGGCCCTGCGGGCAATGCGTGCGACGCACCTGATCCGCAACAAGCGTCTCGCCGCGCATGACGTTCTCACCGATGGTGCAGGGGTCGAGATGGGCGGGGTTGACGCAATGGCGCACCCGGCACAGATGGTCGAGGACGAGCCCATCGGGGACTGGGCCTATGAACAGTTCATAGGCCCAGCGATGGGCTCGGACTTCGCCGCCGGAGAGCGACAACATGCCATAGCCGCCATGGTTCATGCGTCCCGTCCACAACCAGCAGCCGTCGGTCTTTGTTGTGCTGGACTCGAACCGCTCCTGCGGGGTGCCGCTCACGTATGTGCGTCGAACGAACGCCGTCGGCGAGCCGTTCCGCTGCCAGCAGGTGTAGTGGCGAATACACCATCCACGCGTTTTGGCTGGACGCTCGCACTCGTCAACCGAACAGGTATTGGCAATGACGGCCACTATTGGCTCCTCTGCAGATCACGGATCTGGCGATTGAGCCGAGCGGCGAGCCCGAATAGCCGAGGTCGATGCGGACTTGCCTCGGGATTGCCGATGAGCGGACGCACCGACTCTCCTGCCCCGGTCAGCTCGATGGTCACCTCGCGCACGGTATCGACGATCGCCACGCCGTCCACGATAACAGTCACCACGTCGCCGAGGTTGTAGTGATCGCCGAAGCGCACGCTGCCGGTGTCGATGGGCGTCAGCGCCAAGCCGATCTTGCTTGCATTCTCCGCCAGGTCGCCATTGGCCGTTTGGGTCAACTCTGTGGTGTCCGTGGTGTCCCTGCGGTCCCTGAATGACTCGATGCGACCCCATCCGTTGACCGAGGTCGAATCCGTCGCCTCGACGACCACGCGGGCCACGCCCGCACCGCCACCGGCCACGACAATGTGATTGAACTCGGGAGCTGCCGACGCATAGGAGAATGCTGCGAGATTGCCGAGATCGACGCTGAACTGCACGGCCGCCGAACGGTCCACGAGGCCATATGCGGCGAAGGTGAGATTGGTCACCCGAAAGCCGATCCCGCCTGCATCGGCGAGAGCGGCGCACAGATCGAGCACGGTCTGCCACCTCGCTCGTCCGGTCACCGTGGTGCCCACGACAGGGTCAGTGCCCACGGTAAAGCCAGTGACACGACGAGCAGCGACGGCGCCGGGGCCAACATTGGTGTTGACGTAGGCGTGGATAACGCTCGACGCTGGGCCAGTGCGAACGTCATAGTCCTGGCCGTCGTATGGCGGCTCCCCTACGTCAGGCTCAGGGGAAGCGAGACGCCGCGCGAGCCAGACCGCATCATCGGCGCCGGTGAAGTCCCAGCCATCGAAGGATGCGTCGAAGCGACGCACGCGCGCCACCACCGGGCCGGTCATGATCACCACGCCGTTGCGCACGAACTCGAGTCCAGAGCCGGCGACGGTGACCAGCGTTGCGGGGCCGGACGCCGGTGCGCTGAGCGACCATGACCCGACGCCGTTGTGTCGCAGCACCATCGTGGCCTTCTCGAAGGCGTCGAGCTGAGCGACCCTGGTGCCGTTCACGTCCCGGACATAGACCGTCCACTCCGCTGTCGGCGCCTCGTAGGGGTTCGAGACGCCGATCTCCTCATCGAGGATCGCCAGACTGTTCTCGTCGAGGATCGCCAGTCCCGCCTCATCGAGGATCGCCGTCATGCGGTGCTCACTAGGCGCTCAACCACTGGAGGCTCCATTGGCCCACGAGCTTCGATGCCGTGGTGGCGCCCGTCATGGTCAGCGCCACCGATGATGCGCCCACGGGGAATGACCACATGGATGATGTCGGCGCCAACTTGTAGAACAGGTCGCCGGCGACCGAGCTCACCACGGTCTTGGCGCCGGGCCTGGTGTCGATCACCACGGTCTCACCCGCCGCGAGCGTCGCATCCAATTCGAGGCTCATGCCCGTCGTCACATTCTCGACGATCACCGCACTGCCGGGCCCCGTGATCGTCCACACCGGCCACATGGGAGCCTGTCCCGTGTTGTCCACCGTGGCGCTCGTGGTCAGCTCGGAGCCGCCGAGCACCAGCGGGAAGATCGGGAAGAACGTCGGCGAGCCGCCGGGAGAGAGCACCAGGCTGAGCACCTCTGCCGATGACCAGTACGGCGCCACCGCTCGAAAGATCAGCGAGGCCGACCAATAGGGCTGGGAGTCGAGGTGCTCGGTGATCGACAGCCCGTCGATGTAGCGGCAACGGAGATCTCGCTCAATGCCATCCGCGCTGTCCGTCACCCGCAGCGTGCCAGTGCCCCTGGTGGGATCGAGCGATCGCATGAGTGCGTCGATGACAGTCCGATCCTTGAGCAGATGCACCGGCACCACAACGTCTCTCGGCCCATGGTCGACCTGTTGCCAGCGGCCACCCGGCTGCAATGGCACGGTCAGCACCGAGGCCCGCACGGGCGGCATCCCGGCGATCTGGCGACCCATCGCTCCGATCACGCCGTCGACCGAGCCAAACGAGATGGCCGATCCATCGGGGCCGTACCAGGTCAGCACGCGCGTGGGGGTGCAAAGCGCCACGGTCAACCTGCACCCGCCAGGAACTCGGCGCGCTTGACCCACTCCATCGGGTTGGGGTCGGTGTAGGTCGCCTGGAGCACGATCGTGGGGCCTGCTCCGCCGCCTGAGACCACTGTCGGGGACTGGCTGGAACCGCCACTCGCTGCCCCCTGTGCGGCGAAGCCGAGATTGGCTGCGAACTCGGTACCGGCGATGACGCCTGCAAGATCTGCTGCACTGGCGGCCACGAGCGCCCGCTTGGAGGTGATGCCCGAGGCGATCATCGTCGCGATCTTGGCGCCTGCGAGATTGGGAGATCCCGAGCCAGAGAGGGGGCCTTCCTTCGCCGGCGAGAATGGCAGGAAGTCACGGACCTTCTTTGCAACTCTCCCCATCGTCTCGCCGAGCTTGCCGATCATATTTTCGATGCCCTTGATGAGGCCCTTGATGACGTTTTCGCCACCATCGACAAGGAGGTCACCGAGATCACCGATTGCACCCAGGATCTGGCCTGGCAGTCCTGCCACCACCCCGACGACCCCTGCAACACCGGTGACAACCTTGCCGATGGTGGCGTCCCAAGCGCCACCCAGGAAGTCACGCACATGGTCCCAGATGCCCTGCCAGATCTGCTTGATTGTGGCACCTACTCCGGTGATCACATTGGCGATGACGGTCAGTGCGAGGCCGACGATCTCCTTAATCTGGTCCCAGACAGCGCCGAGCATCATCTTGATGCCATTCCACGCCGCGCCCCAGTCGCCGTTGATGACCGCCAGCACGGTCCTGATGAGGCCCTGGACGAATTGCAGCACATTGGAGATCGTGGCGACGATGAAGTCCCATGCGGCACCGATGATGTTCATGATCGAGTCGCCCCATGCACGCCAGATCGCCTGAGCGAAGTCAATGAAGGTCGCTATGACGTTGCCCACCACCACGAGCACGTGGCCAATGGCCTCGGAGACCTGAGGCCAGATCGCCGCCACGAATGCGACGGTGGCGGAGATTGCGTTGCGAAAGCCCTCGAAGTGCGTGTAGGCGAGGATGATGCCGGCGATTATTGCAGCGACGGGTGCCACGACTGCCAGTGCCACCGCTGCAAGGACCACACCGATTCCACCGAGGCGCTCGATCACTGGTCCTACCACGTCCGACACGGTGCGGAATGCATCGCGAACCGTGAATAACACGTCGACGATCGTCGAGTCCTCACTCAGCGGGCCGCCCTTGAAGTCACCCTTGAACAAGATATCGAACGCCTGACGGGCCACGTCGGACACGGTACGGAATGCACTCTTGATGTTGTCGAGCGACGCGGCAAACACCTTTCCAACTCCGCTGCCCGAGCCAAATGACTGCACCAGTTTGTCGATCCAACCCACGAGCGGGATGGCTGCTCGAGCGAGACCCTCGATGGCAGGCAGCAGCAGACGGCCAACGCTCTCCTGCAACTCACCGATGGCATTGTGGAACTTGCCTGCAGCGGTGGCCTGTGCCTCGGCGCTGCCGCCGAACTCCTTGCCCAGCTCGTCGAGGATGACCTTCTGTGCCCCGGCGGCATCCCCCGTTGCCACGAGATCCTTGATGACCTTTTTCTGGCCCTCTGAGAAGGTCACGCCCACCCTGGAGAGCGCGGAAATGCCGGCGACGGGATCGTTCAGGGCCTTGCCCAACTGGATGGCAGATGCCGACGCATCGGTCCCCATCGCAGCACCCATATCGACCATTGCCTTGGTCGCCCGATTGAAAATGTCGTTGCCCTGGCCGGCACGATTTTGCACATTGGTGAAGGTGAGCAAGAGATTTTGACCGGTTTTGATCGAGTCATCCTCGATCCCTGTCTTGCGGCTGATCGCGCTCGCAAGAGAATCGATCTGGCCTGCGGTGACATTGGCCGCTCCGCCTGTGGACTTGATGACGGCCGTCGTCTGTGCGGAGACCTTGGCCGCCTCCTGAGCGGCGACGACACCGGCCTTGGCGAAGTCGAAGACCTGCTTGGCGACAAAGGCCCCTGCCATGATGGCCGCAGCCTTGGCGGCCACGCCGGCCACTCCCGGTGATACCTGTCGATCGAGCTCGCCAGGGAAGTCCTTGGCATCAGCTCGCACGTTGAGGAAGACGTCGCCGACGATCACCGCGCCAGTCTAGGCGGGGACGGTGTCTCCTTCGCCGACATGCGCTTGCGTGTCGCGCAGCGGGGCGGGGCCGCCCGCCAGGTCCATCATCGCGCGAGCCCCTGCCACGGCCGCAGGTGTGGACCCCCATGACTCGCGATCCGCGAAGACCGATGTGACGAGCTGCTCGTCGATGGCGTCCATGACCTGCTGACGATCGACGTTGCCGTCGACGAGATCCACGAGCGCGGCGTAGGCAACGTCGAGCCATGCACCGGGACTGAGCGACGCTGGGTCAACGCCGGCGAGCCAGATCCGCCCTGCCAGGTAATCGAGGTGGGTTCGTGCCCACCAGATCAGCTGGAGGGCGGCGGCGTAGGGCGGCCGGTGAACTCCTCAGCCAGCCAGATGACCACCGACCCGAGCGCTTCGAGCTCGACGACCTTGGTCTTGGAGCGAACCAAATCCTCGAAACGAGGGACGTCTTGGTCAATCAACACACCTCGCATGAAGCTGAGCAGAGATGGAGCGTTGAACACCTGGGTGCCATCCGCTCCGACATGAGCCATCGCCGAGAGGTCATCGAGCATGCCCGCCGGCGGGATGGGCACGCACGTGAACGACTCCTCCCATGGCTCGCCGCGCGATCCGTCCTCTCCGACCGTCGCTCCCTCAAGCGTGAATCGCACCGGCTCGAGCGCTCCCGCATCGGCCACTGCCTTGAATGTGCGCATCCTTGACGTCATGGTGTCCCCTTGTCGTTGATCAGTACCGGCCGCGCAACACCTTGAGAGCGTTGAGCAGAAAGCGATTCGGGCGTGTGCCCGGATGATTGATCTGCCGGAACGCCACGACCCTGCCCGCCTTGGGCCAAAAGAACACCAGCTTCGGTGCTCGACTTGCACGGATGACATGGGGGACGGTCCCCTCATGGTGCCACAGTGCAATCGGATCATCGGACCCGACCTCGACCACCACGTGGCCACGATCTGTCTTGATGCGCGACACGATCGAGTCCCGCAGCGTGCCGGGGCGCCGTGAGCTGCGCGAGCCGGGATCTGGCCGTGACACCCCCACGAGCCGCTTGGCCTCATCCTTGACGAGCTCCCCCGCCTTGATCAGCTCACGCACGACCGGCCCTTGCTCGGAACGCATCACCTTAGCCAGCGCCTCCGAGTCGATCACCACACGACTGCTCAATTCACGCCCCCGCGAGTGCGATCTCGAATGAGACGGCAGCGCCGGCAAATCCGCCCTCCGGGCCCAGCGCGGCGAAGTCGAGGAATCGCACGCCCCAGCAAGACCCGATGGTCCCTGCTTTTTCACCGGTGGCCACCGCATTGACGATGCGCTGAGCATCGCCGTAGAGCGCTGCTGCTGCTGTCTGCTCGTCGGTCACCGAGGGGACACTCACTCCCATGCCGTTGGTGTCGACCGTGGGCACGCACCGAACGATGGTGACCACGATCTGAACGGAACGCATGAGATGACCCGCCGAGGCTGCGATGGGATCAGCACCGGTCGTGCTCGCCGATGAGATGCAATGCACCGCGACCAACTCACAGTCCCACGCCGGTGGCCCTGCCGACACATATTGGCGCGCCGGCAGTGTGCCACCGTGATTGGCGACCACTGTGGCGAGCATGTCGACGCAGATGTCATAGATGCGAGTCGGCGCCGGAGCCATTCAGTCCTCCTGACGGGCAATGGAATGAGTCACTCAGTCCTCGCCGGCGATCTCAGCGAGGCGCGCGATGAGCGACACGCGTTGGGCGCCGACACTCTCGTCACGCTCCCATGCCAGCACTGCTCTCGCCTTGTCCGGATCTCGCTCCACCCACTCCATGACGAGCGGAATGGACTTGGCGGTGATCTCGTGCGCCTGGTCTGCGAGATTGGCGAGCATCGTCTCGCGCTCCATGGCGAGAGCATCGTCGAGCGTCGTGGTGCCGAGAGCGTATTCGTCGCGCGTGTCGGTGATGAGCCACGCCAGCTCGGCGTCGGGACACGTCATGAGGTGGCGTCTGCGTGCCTCGGTCCACGCCATGGGGTCACCGCTGTCGGGTTCGAGGTCGTCCCAGGCCGCCGAGAACGCTGCGATCTCATCGGTGGTGGCTCCGAGATCACCGAGGCGGGCGCACACGTGCTCGAGCGGCGATCGGACCTCCGATGATGATGGGACCCGCCGAGGGGCCCATCCTCTAGCCGCGAGATGATCTGGCATGCAAGACCTCCGTGATGGCTGTCGCGCTGCGCTGCGCAGCGCAGCCGTCCATCAGATCATCATAGGCCACCGCCACCGCCCGAGACCGCTCAGTGGCATACCACCCCGGCGAGCTGAGCGCGCGATGGATAGCACCGGCGAGATCATCCGGGCCATCGACCATCTCGCCGGGCACAGCGTCCCAGAATCGCAGCCCGTGATGCACGGTGCGGCGATACCAGGGAGCGTTCAGCACCACGACGGGCCGCCCCGTCGCTGCGAACTCGTAGAGCAGTGAGGTGTTGTCGGCCACCAGGACGTCCGCCTCTGCCATCACGCGATCGGGGTCAGGCGTCGATGCAACGCCGAGCGACTCCCATCGACGAGCGATCGTTGGCCAGAGCCGCGGGTGGCCATGGCCGAGGAGAGTGAAGCTTTCCTCGCGAGCAAGTGCGGGCAGGGCCGAGTCGTAGTATCGCCACGCGCTCGTGGTCTCCGGGCAGAGCACGCATTCCCAGTGGAACGTCACTGCCACCACAGGCGCCTCCCAAGTGGCCCGTGGAGCGAGCGATTGGCGATCCGGCCCAGTCCATCGATCGAGAACGGGCGAGCCCACTGTGGCCACTTGGGAGGCCGGATACCGAGCTGACCACGCTGCTGCCACTCGCTCTGAGGGACACAGGAACAGGACCACCCGCTCGTGATCTGCACCGCCGGCATAGCTTGGCGAGGTCGCAGCACGTTCATCGGAGGGATCGCCGTCGTAGGTCTGGCCTGCCCCGTGCTCGACGTAGACCAGCGGACGCGGGGCCATCTGCATCGCGTCGAGGTGCGATGCCACCATCATGAGCTGCGATGGCCCTGGGTGTTGTGCCGTGATTGGCACCCCCCATGTCCCATCCCTGTCGGCTGCCCAGAACGTGCCTCGGACCTCGGGCGCCAACGCATGCCAGATCGGGAGCAGATGGCGCGCATAGTGCGCCATCGAGGCATAGGCGTCGATGGCCACTACTGGACCCTGAGGAGCGAGGCAAGCCAGGGGCTTGCGCTCGCATCAAAGCGCACGGCTCACCGGTCCCATTCATTCGAGAGAGTCTTCACCCATTGGGTGAAGACGGCGACCACGGCACAGAGGCCGGCTCCTCCTGCCACAAGGGCAACGATGATCGCCCGGCTCACCACCGGTCGACCTCGATGCGCACCTCTCGCCAGCGCGTGTTCTCTGGGCCCGGACCCAGGTACATCAGGCCCCAGTCATCAGGAGCCGAGAGGCTCGGGAAGCACAGGACGTGACGCCTCGGGTCGTACCATGCTCCTGTCCGCTCGAGCTCCAACATCGCTGCACGAATCTCGACCAACGCCGCCGGGACGAATGACTTGGGCCCGCGATCATCAGCGTCGATGAGATCCAGCTCGCCGAGCCACGCTAATGGGCCATCGCGTAGCGCTGCGCTCGCATTACTGCGCCCGTATGCCCTGGTCATGACTGCTCTCCTCGGGTTCTTCGTGTTCCTCTCGGCGGTGGCCCACACAGCCTCCTGTGCAGCGTCTAGAGCCGCTATGGCGTCCCCCACTGCCGCCTGTGCAGCGTGTAGAAGGTTGATGTCCGCGTGGAACGCAGCGTCTAGAGCCGCTATGGCGTCCCCCACTGCCGCCTGTGCGGCGTTGCGTGCGCTGATAGCGTCAGCAACGCTCTTGATCCTCGGGTTGGCATCCCTGGTCATGACTGCTCCCCTCTGGTATCGAGGATTTCTTCGGGCTTGATGCCTTGGGCCGCCGCGTGGTGTTCGGCGAGCACGTGCGGGCGGTAGATGTGGACCAGCTCGGCCCAGATGACCTCTCCTCTGCCGTACTCGTCGTAGAGCACGGCGGTGATCTCCTCTTGCCCGCAGTCATTGCACCAGCGAGTGTCGAGGACCGGTTCCATATGGTCGATGCCGCCCTGGCTATCGACGCTGCACGTCGAGCCGATCTCGACCCCTGCGGCGTCGAGCGTCTCCGTGATCTCATCTCTGTGGTTCATCGCGCGTCGCTTCTAAGGTCCGAGCTGGTCACCACCCCGTGGTCGGTCACCCGTCCGTAGCCGTCCACCAACCCGTGGTCGGTCACCCTCCCGTGGCCAAACACCAGCCCGTAGCCGTCCACCACCCCGTAGCCGTCCACCAACCCGTGGCCAAACACCAGCCCGTGGTCGGTCACCACCCCGTGGTCGGTCACCCGTCCGTAGCCTCTTACCATCCCGTGGCCAAACACCCTCGCATCTGGTCCGACGAATGCCGTGTCGTCGACGTGAGCGGTATCGGCCACCCACCCTCCGCCATTGATGTGGCGATGCGCCGGGACTGGCCCGGACCCGAAATCAAACGTTTGTTCGCTCATGATGTCTCCTTTGTGTGAGGGTTGTGCTTGCATCAGCAACTCTATACCACGGTATCATCCGTGTCAAGAGTAACGGGCCAACTCCACGACGACCTCGAACCCGGCCCGATACCGCTCCTCCATCACCGACCACGAATGCTCCCGTGCCCAGGTGACCGAGTCCCGCTGCAGCCGCGCCATGCGGTGCTCGTCCAATGAGTCGATCGCCTCGGCGAGCGCCTGGGGGTGTGCAGCCATGAGAGGGGTGTGCCCGAGGGCGGTGTTCATCGATCCGCGCTCGGTCGCCGGCACCGCCAGAACGGGCCAGCCCCTGTTCGGGGCGACGTCGGTCATGATGACCGCGAGCCCTGCCGCCATCGCCTCCTGTGTGGGCAGCGAGAGCCCGCCGTAGCGCCTAGGAGCAATGAGCACGTCGAATCCTTCGTAGAGCGCCCAGTAGTCATCCATCCCGCCCTTGCGGTGCTCGATGGTGACATGGCCACCAGAGCGCAGCTCGGGTAGCACCTGGCCCTGTGATGCAAGCGTGAGGTGGAGCGGGCGACGAACGTAGCGCAGCGCTGTCATGAGCGCCGTCGTGCCCGCCCTGTCCCCTGCTGCCTGGTGGCCGACGACGTGCAGCGCTCGGACCGGCTCATGACGTCCCGCCGGCTGGAAGCTGAACCGATCGTCGGCAACGGGCACCGCCATCACGACCTTGGCGCCAGGCAGTCGCTCGAAGTGCCATGCAGTGGGAGCCCACCATTGCGTTGGCGGCGTCAGTGCGGCGTCGACGATGTGGTGGCAGAACTCGGGGTTTACCTGGAGCACCGTGGCGACCCGGTGCTCGGCGCACCATTGCTGAAACCGCGAGTCGTAGAACGTCTCTGCGCTGAACACAACATCGAGGCCATCGAGCCAATCACGCACCTTCTGCTCGGGGAACCGACCGTCTCGAAACGAGACCTCCGTGGCGCCGGGGAACCGATCACGATGCATGGCGAACGGCCCTGCCAGCGGGCCCATGTCGACGAGCAACGTCCGCTCCGGGCGCATGCGGCGGAAGAACTCCCACGTCTGGATGCCGAGCCCGCGATCCTCAGCCCGCGCGATGAGCCCGATTTTCACGAGATGTGGTCGCAGTGGCCGGGGTCGATGCACATGGCGAGCTCGAGGGCATGTGCTCTCGCCGCCTCGAACTCATCGCCGCTGAGCGTGGCCAGCGCTGCAAGAGCGTCACGTTCCGCGTAGACGTGGCGCTTGGCGTGCGTGCGAGCGATGAACCGATCGAGCGCCTCCCTCATCGGTCCACCCACTTCGGGTCGTCGCCGCGGCCGTCGAGTGTGGTCGAGCGCTTGATGACGCCATCGGGGTGATAGATCGCCACCCGATGAGATCCCCAAGGTTCGCGCTGAAGCACCGAGTGCATGCGCTCCTCGATCATCATCGACTCCTCCGGCTCGAAGTAGTCCCTCAGGATGCGGCGGTAGTACTCGCTGGATGCGAGGTGAGGGCGCTGCGACCATTGCATGGTCTCCCAGCATGGCAGTCCTGCGATCTCGCTCGGCTCATCACCGATCATGAGGTACATGTGCTCATCGAGAACACTGGCCTCGTGGTGGAGCCTGATGAGGTTGAGGTGCTCGCCTGTGATCACCGCTGCCATGTCCAGCCACGGCACCGGGGCGATGACGGGGCAGTCGTGCTCGATGAATGCAATCAGCGGCGTGCGCACATGATCGAGGGCGGCTCGGCACATCCTCGTCTGATGCAGGTGCTCGGACGCGATGATCGGCACCACCCTCGACCAGTCGGGATCGGTGCGGCACCGCTCGATCAACGCAGCGATGGCCTGGTCATAGTCCGCAGTGCGGTGCTCCTGCTCCGCTCGGACGCCATCGACCGCAACGAGCACGTCGCAATCGCCCAGCCCGGACGCCCACAGGGATGCCAGCGTCTCGGCGAGGACGTCGATGCTCGGATGCGAGGGGATCGGGCTCATGGTCACCACGATGGTGATGAGATCCGATGTGGTGGCCTCGTGTGCTGCCTCGCCGGAGAGCCGCTGAATCGTTGCCTCGACGGAGCGCATGAGGTGTCGCCGATAGCCCATCCAGTGAGCCTCAGCACGAGACGCGTGCCATGACCACCGCTGCTCGATCACCTCGACCTCGGCGCGCAGTGTTGCCCAATCGTCGATAATCGACCACGGCGGGTCCATCCAGCCGGCGAACACCGTCGACCAGTAGCCAGGCGTCTCCCGCTCTGCGCTGCGAGCATCCACGATGGGCACGCACCCCGCGATCAGCGCCTCCCAGACCCGGAACGTGTCAGGCGTCAGCACCCCGCCGGGACAAAGGGCAATGCGCGCGCTGCTCATATACGCCATGTACATATCGATCTCGACGCCCTTGGCGAATCCGTCGGTCGGCTCATAGTGGCGATTGACCGGTTCTATGGCCTCCATGGCCTCGATTGCATCCGTGCGGCGGTGATGGGTCATCTGGCCGAGGAATGCCCACATCACAGGGCGCTGTCCCTCTGCGATGTAGCGGCTGCGCTCCGGCGGGTAGCCAACGGGAAGAACGACCTCGATGCCATCACTGTCGCCCGCAGGCGTCTGGACCCAGATCGCCATATTCGGGTGGGCCACATCCCGCCACGGGAAGCCACCGCCCTCGTCGGTCGTGATGATGACCAGAACCCATGGGAGGGCCGCTATGACCTCATTGAGCGCCGCTGCGTCGGTCTCCTTGCCCCCTGGGCACACCACGATTGCGCCCGTGGCGTCGGGGAGCGACTCGAAGCAGCATTTCGTGATCGGCTGCCATGGGCGCTGAGGGGGCCACAGTGCACCACTGACGAGATCCTCGACGATGCCCTGATCCCAATAGCCGCGCGCCCCTGCGTCGGTCGATGACGTCCACCAGATGACAGGGACCGACGTCACCGCCATACCGCCGTGATCCACGCCCAGCCGGGGCGCACGAGCCCGCGGTGCAGCGCAGTGACCCTCATCCCCGCCGACTCGCACCATTCGACCATGACGTCCTCCGGGACGGGATTCGAGCGAGGGCCCGGGTCGGCATCGGTGACCCATTGGAATCGGCCGATCCCTCCAGGCTTCAGCGACTTGGCCAACGTCGAGACGTACCGGTGCTGCATCTCCGCTGCGAGGTGCTGGAACGTGACGACCGAATAGAACCCCGCGAGCCGCTCCATGAACGCTGCCTCACGCACATCGCCGAGCATGGTGGTCGCGTTGGTGATCCCATGAAGCTCGATCAGGTCGTTGGCGTGGGCGAGCATCTCGGAGGAGGGGTCGAGACCGATGAACTCCGTCGATGGCCATAGGACAGCCAGTGGCGCCAACAGCCGGCCCACCCCGCAGCCGACATCGACGACGACGTCACCGGTCGATGGCCTTCGCAAGATGTCGCCGAGCCCGTCCACCACCGCAGCGATGCACGCTGCAGCCCCCTGTGCATAATCGGGCTCGCTCCACACCGCATGGCGAGCAGCCTCGATGCCGGCGCTCGCCTGGTCGTCCCAGTAGCGGCGGTCGTCGTCGAT
>Ga0255310_10000158_pt1 | contig 13500 bp, 16 predicted proteins | sample EtOH1_T0_E1_meta_FD_201359 | JGI IMG/M metagenome (GOLD analysis project Ga0255310, IMG submission 201359) | Sandy soil microbial communities from University of British Columbia, Vancouver, Canada - EtOH1_T0_E1 | ecosystem: Engineered > Artificial ecosystem > Sand microcosm > Unclassified ...
CGTCATCTTCGCTCATGCGCTCCTTCCATCGCAGCCACACGATTCGTGCTTCGTCGGTCAGGAGTTCCTGGTCTTTGAACCCGTGAGCAAGCGCAAATCGAAGCGCTCCCGGTCCAACCAGCAATACGTGATTAGTTCGTTCCATCACCAATTTCGCAACCTGCGCCGGGTTCTTGATCCGTTGAATCGAAGCGACCGCGCCGGCGCGTTTGGTCGGACCGTGCATGACGCTCGCGTCGAGTTCGACCACGCCGTCTTCATTGGGCAGGCCGCCGTAGCCGACGCTCATATCTTTTGGGTCGTCCTCGACGATGGCAACTCCGGTGACCACCGCGTCGAGCGTGTCTTTGCCCTCGCGAATCATCTCCATCGCTTTCGCCGTCGCGCGCAGGCCGTTGGCGCTCGCGACGACAAGCGGGCGCGAGCCCTTTGACTGGGCAAATGTAGCGGGCGCCAAACCGCCGAGCAGTCTCGCGCCGAGTCCGGCGACTGCGCCGGTGCGAAAGAAGTCTCGACGGGTTACTCTGGATTTCATCGAGTGACCTCCTGTGACGATGGTTCGTCGTTCGGCCTTCAGGCGGAAGTTCTTGGCGGGTTCGTGTTAGGTACAACTTCCGCCTGAAGGCCGAACTACGAACTCTTGAACTTAGGATTCGGACTGTTGATCGAAGCGGGCACGATTCTAACGACTCGCCATATGTTTGTAAATCACCGCAGCACTGCTTTGATTAGCGGAGGCGGCTCGATTCGCTCCAGACCGATCGTGTAGGCATTGAGAATGCTGGCGGCGGCCTCTTCGGCGCGAGCCGGGTCGTTGAAGTGAATGGTGGCGAGGGGAGAATGGCGATCAAGCTTGTCGGCGATCCGGGCTTTCACGGTCAGGCCGACGCCGAGATCGATCGGCGTATCCAGCCGGGCGCGTCCTGCGCCCAGCAGCATCGATGCGTGCCCGATCGCTTCGGTGTCGATCGCTTGGACGTAACCGGCTTGGGGTGCGAGCAAATCTCGTTGATGAGCCGCCCGTGGGAGCAGCTCATACTCATCGACGACTCGCGGTTCGCCTCCCTGCGCTCGGATGATCACTCGCATTTTTTCCGCGGCGGCGCCCGACGCGATCAGTTCGTCATACAGCGCACGGCCTCGAGGGGTGTCCGCCGCGGCGTCGCCCATCACCAGCATCTCCGCCGAAAGCTCGCGGCACAGCGTGTTGAAGTCGTCGGGGCTCCGGCCCTTCAAGGTCTCGAACGCCTCGATCAGCTCGAGCGAGTTGCCGACCGCGCGGCCGAGCGGCTGGTTCATATCGGTGATCAGCACGATGCACTCTCTGTCGAGGCCTCGCGCTATCGAGATCATTATCTGAGCAAGCTCGCGCGCGTCCGCTTCTTTTTTCAAGAACGCCCCGCTGCCCGTTTTTACATCGAGCACCAGACCGCTCGCACCCTCGGCCAGCTTCTTGCTCATAATCGAAGCGGCCATCAGCGGCCTGCAGGCGACGGTTGCGGTCACATCGCGCAAGGCGTACAGCTTCTTGTCGGCGGGCGCGATCTCGGCGGTCTGCCCGATGAGCGCCGCGCCGACTTCTTCAAGAGTCGCTCGAAACTCAGCGAGCGAGAGGTCGGTCCTGAACCCCGGAATCGATTCGAGTTTGTCGAGCGTGCCGCCCGAGTGCGCAAGCGCGCGGCCTGAGATCATCGGCACGAGCACACCCGCCGCGGCGACGACCGGAGCGATCACAAGCGAGGTCTTGTCACCCACGCCACCGGTCGAGTGCTTGTCGACACGCGGGCGGCCCAGGTCCGAGAAGTCGACGACCTCTCCTGAGTGGAGCATCGATTCGGTGAGCGCGAGCGTTTCTTCAGTAGTCATCCCGCGGAGATAGATGGCCATGAGCAGCGCGGACATCTGGTAGTCGGCCACCTCGCCGCTTGTGTAGCCGCGTATGATGAAGCCGATTTCATCGCGAGTGAGATCGTGGCCGTCGCGCTTCCTGGCTATGATATCGACTGCACGCATTTCACAAACTCTTTATCCGGGCCCTCAGGTCCGGGTCCTTGATTTCCTTGAGGACGGCCTTCTTGAGCCAATCGGTCAGATCGATCTTCCACACTCGCGCGACAAGTTTAGCGCGAGCAAAGCCTGAATCCCCCACGGCGATGCGGGCCTCGGAATCGCTGATGAAGGAAACGGTTGAGTCGTTGGCGACTTTGAGAGCCGCGGCTTCGGGAGAGAGTGGCATAGCCTGAAGATACTGATTCGCCATGCCCTGCAGGAAATAGCCCAGGAACTGGTCGGGGTTGGCGATGTGCGCCTTTTGCAGTTCTTGTTGATAGACCGGATCCATGCGGGCTGCCTCATAGGTCAGGTTTATGAGCTCCAGCGTTCGCTTTGCCGAATGACGCTTGAAAGTGGTGACATCCTGAGTGAGAAACGCCTTCATCATTTCATAGGCGGATTTGCGGATGGCCGTCGTGGGTTCATCTTGAGAAGTCTTATGGCGAGATTGTGCCGCAGTCAGAAGGGTAGCGCTTGTAAGGATCAACCAAACCAGAGAGATCGCGGTAACCGCAGGTGTCGTTCTTCGCTTAAGCATGACCTGTTCTGGTTGGGGTTCAGTTATTTCTGTGATGACTCGCGAGCGACCTTTGGCCTGCCTCCTGGCATTGCGGAGATTATCGCACGCAGAGCTTTGTTGACAGACTCGGGTGTCTTGAACACTGCGGAAACGTCGGGATCCAGCACTACGACGCTTCGCTCCTTGCTTGTTCCGCCTGCAAAGCGATTTGGACGCGCCTTCTGATAGTCGAAGCGGTACTCCGGCCGCAACTCGTCTGATTGGTTTTTCGGAATCTTACGGCCTGACGTTTTCTTCATAGTCTTCACGCTCTTTCCTGGTCGCTATTCGCGCGCTGATAATTCGAATAACTTCCGCCGCTACCTCACTGAAAGAAACCACCAGCAACCGCTCGAGGATTGAATTTCCTATTATGATCTCTCGTGCTTCGCCGGTCGAGTGCTCTACATCATCAAAGATAACCGCGAGTGCATCGTCGAAGACCGTGCTCGCCTCATCAAAGCCAACTCAATGCTTACGACGATCTGCCGCCGCTTTTCTATTGTCCCATTCGAATCGCCACTTCATAAGCCTCTCGCCCTGGAGTACGCAAGAAGCACAATTGCCTGCGCTGCCATTGCTTCGCCGCGTCCCACGGACTCCAGGCCTTCGTTGGTCTTTGCCTTTACGTTGACTTGATCAACATCGATCTGGAGCACGGAAGCCAACCGTTCACGAATCGCCTGCACGTGCGGCATAAGCTTGGGCCGTTCGGCGATCACCGTCGCGTCGATGTTAGCGACTCGATATCCTTTTTCAGTCACCAGCTCGACCACGCGCGCGAGAAACTCGAGGCTCGACGCTCCCGCCCAACGCGGATCGCTATCCGGAAAGTGCGTCCCGATGTCGCCAAGCGCGGCTGCCCCCAACAACGCATCGCAGATCGCGTGAGTGAGCACGTCAGAATCCGAGTGCCCCAGCAAGCCCTTCTCAAACGGAATCTCGACTCCGCCGAGCACAAGCTTTCGCCCTTCGACCAACCGGTGTACGTCGTAGCCTATTCCGATGCGACTCGATTCGTTCATTGAAGCATCTTTAAGTGGCTCGGGTCTTTCTGAAATGGATTATCGCTCCAACAATCGGAAACACCACAGCTGCAGCAACCGCAATGTAGAATTGAACGACGTAAGATTGGGACTCCGTCGAAGTCAGAAGCCCAACGCTAGAGAACTCCTCAAAAAGAAGCAAAGCAGGTATCAAAGCCGCAATCGGCAAAATAGTTGCCAGCCACCACCGCCAAAAGCGGCAAAGAACAAACCCTACAAACGCAATCAAGCCATAGAATAGCCAGATCATTGTGATGGACGGCTCTTTGTCGAGTACTTCGGCAATGATTGGAATAATAGACATCGAGTCGCTCTGGGCCAGATCACTCAAAGAATTCTTGTTGTATGGCTTCGGCCAGCCGCAGATCAAACGGCCGGGTGATCTTGATGTTCAGCGGCGAGCCTTCGACGATCGATACGCGGCGTCCGATTCGTTCCACAAGCTGCGACTCATCCGTGCCCATGAATCCATCCGCGTACGCTCGGTCAAACGCCTCGCGAATGACCGAGAATTGAAACGCCTGAGGCGTCTGGGCGTAGTAAATTCGCCTCCGATCAAGCGTGCGCTGAACCCGGCCCGACTTCACTTGCTTGATCGTGTCGGTCGCCGCCAAAGCCATCAGGGCGGCGCCGGTGCTTGCGGCGCGTTCAATTACTGCGCGGATTTCATCAGGTTTGACGAACGGGCGAACGCCGTCGTGAACGACGATTATGCCGGCGGTTTCTTCGCTCACCACTTGAAGCGCGCGATAGACCGAGTCCTGCCGCTCGGCGCCTCCGCCTATCACGCGCGCCACTTTGGTCAGATTGTGTCGAGAGATCAGCCCGAGTACTTCAGTGGTGAGGTTGGGCTGCAAAGCGAGGATGATTTGATCGACGGCTTCGCACTGCTGGAAACGCTGAAGCGTGCGCACCAGCACAGGCACGCCGTTCAGCTCGAGCATTTGCTTGGCGCGGTCGGCGTGCATGCGCGCGCCGATGCCGGCCGCCGGAACTATCGCCGTGTTGAGCTTGCGTTCGGTCACTGCTGCGAGGCTACGTTGTTTTGTCGCGGGCCGGTCACGCGCCCGTCCTCGCTGAAGCGGCCGAAGATCATCTTGCCCGCGGTTGTTTGCAGGACGCTGGTCACTGACACATCGACGTTCTTGCCGATCATCCGCCGTGCATTGTCAACGACCACCATTGTGCCGTCATCGAGGTAAGCCACGCCCTGGTTATATTCCTTGCCCTCCTTCAATACGAAAACGCGCATGATTTCGCCGGGCAGCACGACCGGCTTGAGGGCATTGGCGAGTTCATTGATGTTGAGGACCGCGACGCCACGGAGTTGCGCGACCTTGTTCAAGTTGAAGTCGTTTGTGACGATCTTGCCTTCGATCTGCTTGGCCAGTTCGATCAGCTTGTGGTCGACTTCGCGAACGTCCGGGAAGTCAGCCTCGCTGATGACGATCTCGTAGCTGCTGCCTTTTTTCTTCTGAATCCGCTGAAGGATATCCAGCCCACGGCGCCCCCGGTTGCGTTTGATCGAGTCGGCGCTGTCAGCAATTTGTTGAAGCTCGCGCAGCACGAACTGGGGGATTACCAGCATGCCGGACAGAAAGCCTGTCTCGGCTATATCAGCCACGCGGCCATCGATAATGACCGAGGTGTCCAGTATCAGTGAATGTGTTTTGGCTGCTCCCTTTTCTACGAATATGCCTCCCAGCGCTGTCAGGTCGAGATAATCGCCTTTGACTGCTCCGACTATCAATCCTACATATCCCATGAACAGCGTGATCGTGAGTGTTAGGAAAGTTCTGAACCATGGGTCTATCTCGTGCTGCGCGGCTATGATCCAGCAGATTAATGTAGCGCCTGCGATTCCGAGTATCGACCCGACCGCGCCGCCAATAAGAGTCTTTAGTGTGGCTTTGCGAATCCGGGTCTCGAACAAGATTATCGAGACTGCGAGTACCGCCCCAATAAACGCTGAGATAAGCGCATTTCCCGAATCGGGTTTCGGAAAGGGTTTGAGGAAGTAACCTGCACCCACGAGCGCCGCGACGAAGACGATACGAATCAGAGTAACATCTGCTTGCATATATCCTCCGTACGTCTTATCTATCGCTCGAGCCGTTCCTGCTTTTACGACGCTGCGAATAGTTAAGCTGAGTTTTGAAAGATCAAATCGCGTATTTGGGACGCGAGTACGACTGGGCTCCAGTTCCAGGGTCAACGCGCAGGACTGATGTAAAACGACGCCTTGTACCGCTGATCCCTCGGCTGCGCCTGGACTCAAAAAAGAGAGTAGTAGCGAGTCCAGCGTCAGAAACCGCGGCTCGTAGACAATTATCGGAAAAAGACCTGATGGGTCGCGATCCGAAATGGGCCGCCAGTCGTGTCAGGGTCTGAGCCCTAACCGCGTTCATTATAGAGCGGGAAGGGCAAAGGGCAAAGGGAAACAACGACAGGGAAGGGGGAAAAGGGGAAGGGGGAACAGGGGAAGAGGGCAAAAGGGGAAGGGGAAGGGCCAAGAAGAGACGGGGGAAAGGCGGAAGGCGTCACGCGATTCGTCACTCGTTGGTTGACAAGAATTGGCAGCGTGAGAGAGACGCTCAACACGGTTTCATTCAATCACACAGTTTGCGGCTACCTGCGCGGGCCAGAATCGCTGGCACGAGCATTGCCAATGTGAGAGGCGTAGCTTTAAAAGTTACGCGGTGGTTGGGGGAACGGGGGCTCCGCTGGTCATCGCAAGACTGAGAGAAGCGACAGACAAAGCAACAAATAAGCTGAAGGGGATGAGGCCACGGGGGCGGCGTCATCCCCTTTGGTGTTTTGGAAGGAGCGCTATGGCATTGATTGATTGTCCAGATTGTCAGAAGCGGATCTCGCAAGCCGCGCCGGTCTGTCCACATTGTGGAAGGCCCATGGCCGCGTTCTCGAACAAGGCTGTTCAAGTGCAACGCAAGGGTGGCAAGTTCGAGTTCATTGGATTCCTGTCAATTCTTGCCGGGATGGGCTTGCTTTATGTTTCCGGTGTGCTCGGTGCGATAATCATCTCGGCCGGCTTCGTGATTTTTCTGGCGGGCCGGTTTATGTAGGACCTTGGCGATTAGTCAGATCAAAACGGCAGGGTCAGCACTGGTCCTGTTACTGGTTCTGTTACTGGTTCTGAGTAGACACCCCCAAAGGTGCGTGCTAGTCTTTCCGCTCTCAGCTCGGTATAATGACGGCTATGAACCCACTGATCGTCACGATCATCCTCGCGCTGGCTACGTTTATCGTAAGCATCTTTGGCGCGAGTTGGCTGAATCAACAAGCGATGAACAAACGCATTGATGATCTGCGGAGTTATCTTGACGCCCGGTTTGCAGCCCAGGACACTCGGTTTGCAGCAATTGAGCAGCGGCTGGATCGGATCGAGCGTCAACTCGAGGTGATCTTCAAACCCTCCTTACCGACCCGCTAACGGTACTCAGAAGACGGTGCTTGCCCATTCGATTGGCCCAGTACGATTGGCCTATAATTGGTTCTTTACAGTTTCACAGCTCTGAGTAAAATGGCTCGGTGAGGTAATCCAATTATCCGAGGGCTAATCGCCCCATGTTTTTAACGCTACAACGCGATAGTCACACTCCACTTTACACTCAAATAGTGACGGAAGTGCGTCGCATGATAAGCGACGGCTTGTTGAAAGTCGGCGACCGGCTGCCTGCAAATCGCGAGTTGGCGAAAGCACTCGGCGTCAATCGCAACACGGTCACAACCGCTTATTCGGAACTCGCCGCTGACGGCTTGATAACTTCACGAGTGGGCAGCGGCACCTACATCAGCCGCGTGCCCGCGCCGGCGCCAACGGTTCGAATCAGGGAACAATCTCCTCCGTCGCCCATGTCCTGGGAGTCACTACTTTCAGTTCAAAGCAGGGACAACTGGCTTCAAGAGATGAGCAGCTATGACGCCCGGCGCGATGTCATCCCGCTCGCGCTAGCCCTGCCGTCGGCGGATCTCTTCCCCCTGGATGATTTTCGCCGCTGCGTCGATCGAGTGCTCAGAAGGCAGGGGCGTGTTTTGCTCCAGCTCGGGACGACCAGCGGTTACGCGCCGCTTCAGGAGTACATCGCATCGCAACTCGCGCTTTCAGGAGTGAAGGTATCGCCGGATGAAGTGCTCATAACAAACGGCTGCCAGCAGTCTCTTGATTTGATTCGACAGATACTGGTCGAGCCGGGAGAAGAGGTCGCTCTCGAGAACCCAACTTATCCCGGCGCGCTCAGTGTGTTCTGCGGAGCGAACTCGAAATACTTCAGCGTTCCGGTCGGCGAAAAGGGAATTGACCTGAACGTCCTAGAGGACGTTCTTTCTCAGCGCCGCGCGAAGCTGATCTATGTCGTTCCGAGCTTTCAGAATCCAACCGGTGGCACCATGAATCCGGAGTCGCGCCGCCGATTGATCGGAATCGCCGAGCGTTATCGCGTTCCCATAGTCGAGGACGATATCTATCGAGAGCTGCGATACGATGGACCCGATGTGGCGCCGCTCAAGGCGATTGATGAGCACGGGCTGGTGATTTACATCAGCAGCTTTTCGAAAGTCGGATTCCCCGGGTTGAGAGTGGGCTGGATAGCCGCGCCGCGAATCGTCATCGATCATCTCAATCGCGTGAAGCAACGAAGCGATCTGCACGCGAGCCTTCTCGCCCAGGCCGCGATTCACGAATTCGCAAAACGCGGACTGCTTGCAAAGCACATAAAGCGTGTGAAGAAGGCATACGCCCAGCGTCGAGACACAATGCTCGAATCGTTGGAGAAGCACTTCCCGGATGAAGCAAAGTGGAATCGTCCCGAAGGCGGAATGTCTGTGTGGGTGCGGCTGCCCGAATCGCTTAACAGCAACCAGCTATTGCTTCAGGCCGCTGAGAATGGCGTGACGTTTATTAGCGGCGATCATTTCTATGCGAGCTCACCGCAGCAGAACATGATGCGACTGAGCTTTACGATGGCCGGCCCGCAGTCGATCGAGGATGCTGTAAAGCGCCTTGGCAGCTTGGTGAAGTCGCGGCTCGTGAAGTTAAAAGGGCAGCGGGCAAGGGGCAGGACGGACGGCTTGAGGGCGCTGGTGTGAAGCAACCCAAACTTTAGTTATCCACAAGCACGACACCGTTGGAAGCGGTTACGATCGGCGGGAGGTCCCGACACCCAACTGATGTCAATGGTGTTAATGAGAAGCCGCTATCGAATCCGCTGTTCCGGTTCGTCGAGTTATGCCACGCCGGCTATGCTGCTTCGGCGGTGAATCATGAACGATACACTTGTAGCTTTCGTTTTCGTACAGACTCGCCGTCGCGAAGCCAGGACCGCGAACTTGCTCGCGCGAATTCCCGAAGTCGAAGAACTCCATCGCATCGCGGGCGAAGATTGTTACGTTGTCCGGGTCCGCGTTTCGAACACCGAACAGCTCGGGCGTTTGGTCCGAGACAAGATCGAGCGAATCAAGGCTGTGCACTCGACGCGCACCACGCTCGTCTTGAAAACGCTGAAAGATAAGCCTGTGCCGCATCCTCGGCGTTCCCCCGCGTCCGCTGCGGTTAGATCCGAAGTTTCACCGCAGAGGACGCCGAGGCGCGCAGAGGGGTTCTCGCGTTAACAAGGGAGCAGACAAACTTGAGCAACTTTACGCCAACCGAACGAACGACCTTGAAGCGCCTGCCGAAGCGCGCCGAGTACGATCACGCCGCGGTCTATCAGATTCTTGACGAGGCTTTCATATGCCATGTCGGATTCGTCGCTGACGGGAAGCCAATTGTTATTCCAACCTCGTATGCGCGAATCGGAGATGATCTATACATCCACGGCTCGGCTGCGAGTCGCATGCTGCGATCGCTGGAACAAGGCATAGACGTTTGCGTGACGGTGACGCTGATCGACGGCCTCGTGCTGGCGCGCTCGGCGTTTCATCATTCAATCAACTACAGATCCGTTGTCATATTTGGCAATGCGACGGTCGTGAACGATCCGGATGAGAAGATCAAAGCGCTTCATGCGTTCACCGATCACATCGTACCCGGACGATGGGAAGACGTTCGCCTGCCAAATGAGAGCGAGATGCGAGCGACGATGGTTCTGAAGCTGCCGCTCGTTGAAGTCTCGGCGAAGGTGCGCACAGGTCCTCCGATTGACGATGACGAAGACTACGAGCTCCCGGTCTGGGCAGGCGTAGTGCCGTTGAAACTAACCGCCGGCGCCCCAATCACTGACGATCGACTCCCGGCAGGCATTGAACCACCGGAGTACGCAAGAGGGTACGCGAGACCCGCGGTCAAGGAGTAGTCGAGCTGTCCTGGCGTTCGTCCGCGGATGCCCTCGGTCTACAAAGGTTCTTAGGAGTGGAGAGGGGCACCCGCTGAGAGACGCTGTACAGGGCAAATCCGGGCGCCGACCGCCAGATTACGATCATTGCCTATGAGCGACAACGCTAAGACGCAGATCTTTGAGATGATGGCTGAGATGGGGCACGAGCAAATGGTGTTCTGTAACGACGACGCATCCGGCTATCGAGGCATCATCGCGATCCACAGCACCAGGCTTGGCCCGGCCGTTGGGGGCACGCGCTTCTGGAACTATGCTACCGAGGATGAGGCCATTATCGACGCGTTGAGACTGTCTCGGGGGATGACCTACAAGTGCGCTGCCGCCGGAATGCCTCTTGGTGGCGGCAAATCAATCATTATCGGGGATAACAAGACTCTCGATCGCGAAAGACTGTTCCGCGCGCACGGCCGTTTCCTCGAACGGCTCGGCGGACGATACATCACCGCCGAAGACGTTGGGACCAGCCCGACCGACATGGAATTGATCGCCCTGGAGACGAGTTACGTTTGGGGGCTTGCTGGAAAGGGCGGAGACCCTTCGCCTTGGACGGGACTCGGAGTGTTTCGCGCAATGCAGGCTGCGGCCAGGTATCGATGGGGCAACGACGATCTTCGAGACAAGCGAGTCGCGATTCAAGGCTGTGGCAACGTCGGGTACAATCTCGCCAAGGAGCTGCGTGCGGCGGGCGCACGGCTCATCGTCTCGGAGTTCGACGCGATAAAGTTGAAGCGAGTGGTTGAAGAATTCGACGCAACAGCGGCGTCGGCGGATGAAATCTACTCGGTCGATGTCGATGTATTTGCGCCGTGTGCGCTGGGCGGAATCATTAATGACAGGACGATTTCGCAACTCGAAGCAGAGATTGTCTGCGGCGCAGCCAACAATCAACTTCTCGAGGAGCGCCACGGGGACGCGCTTGAAGCGCGCGGCATTCTATATGCGCCAGACTATGTCGCCAATGGGGGAGGCGTGCTCAGCGGAGGAGCGGAACTCTTTGGATGGACGCCCGAAAAAGTGCGAGCCGAAGTGCTCGCGATCTACGACACGCTCCTTTCGATCTTCGAGGTCGCGAAGACTGAGCGAATTCCGACCTACAAGGCTGCAGATCTGCTGGCCGAACGGCGCTTGCGGGAAGGAGTCGAGCGCGGCTCAGAGCGGTGATGAGAGAACGGAGGGCGAGCATGTCCGATCATTGGCAGCGAGACGGGTACACGATCAGCACCGACAAAAAAAGCCTCAACATCGGTGTCATTCATAGTTTCCTCGACACCTCCTATTGGGCAGCGGGGCGATCCGTCGAGACGATCCGCCGATCGATCGAGAACTCGATTGCGTTTGGCATTTACAAAGGCGATGAGCAGGTCGGGTTCGCGCGAGTGATAACCGACTACGCGACGTTCGCGTGGATAGCCGACGTGTTTGTGCTCGAGTCGCATCGCGGGCAGGGGTTGTCGAAGTGGCTAATGGAAGTGATCATCTCGCATCCCGAGCTTCAGGGCTTCAGGCGCTGGGTGCTGGCGACGAAAGACGCGCACGACCTCTATCGCAAGTTCGGCTTTACCGAGCTGACCCGTCCAGAGCGATGGATGGAGTGGCACGACCCGAATACGCAGGAAAAACCCGACTACTGGAGAGGCTCCGGTCCCGCAAACGAACGATAACGTTTAACAACAGAGCATGCGCCGGCACCCCGACCAGCATTCCGAGGCAAAGGCATGATCGCATTCTGACGTGCCGCTTCACTCTATGGGGCGGACCATTAGATCAACTGATTGCTAAAAGAGAGCTTCGAGCGCATCGGCGACGTTACGCACACCGATAACCTCAATCCCATCGTCGTAATCGAGCCCTGCAAGGTTCCCGTGAGGGATCACGCAGCGTCGAAAGCCCATCGCATAAGCCTCGCGCACTCGGACCGAAGCCTGACTCGTAGCGCGCACTTCGCCGGCCAATCCAACTTCGCCAAACACTGCCGCTCGTTCGTCTACCGGCACGTTGCGGAAGCTCGACGCGATGGCTGCGACTATGCCGAGGTCGGCCGCTGGTTCGTCGATCGTCATCCCGCCGGCCACGTTGACGAAGACGTCGTCGCCGAGAACGTGCACGCCTACTCGCTTTTCCAGCATCGCCATCAATAGCGACACGCGGTTGGCGTCAACGCCCTGAGTCATCCTCCGGGCCGTAGCGTACTTCGTCGAAGTGACCAGCGCTTGCAGCTCGACCAGCATCGGCCGGGTGCCTTCGATGCAGGCAGTCACCACCGAACCCGATACTCCGACCGGCCGTTCGTTCAGGAACAACCCGGACGGATTGAGCACCGGCACGAGCCCGCGCCCGGTCATCTCGAACACGCCGACTTCGTTTGCCGCGCCGAAGCGGTTCTTCACGGCGCGAATGATGCGATGATTGTGATGGCGCTCGCCTTCGAAATAGAGCACCGTGTCGACGATGTGTTCGAGCGTCTTCGGCCCGGCTATCGCCCCGTCTTTGGTGACGTGTCCGATCAGGAAAACCGGCACGGTGCGGTTCTTTGCCAGCAGCAGGAACTGGCCCGCTACTTCGCGGACTTGCGAGACCGATCCGGGCGCGGACTCCAGCTTCATCGAAAAAACCGTTTGCACTGAATCGACGATGATCGCCTGGGGATCGAGCCGGTCTATTTCCTGGAAGATTCGTTCGAGACAAGTTTCAGCCAACAGATAAAGTCCTGTCGGATTGATGCCCAGCCGTTCGCCACGCAGCTTGATCTGCCGCTCGCTCTCTTCGCCCGAAATGTAGAGAACCCTGCCGCAGATGTTCGAAAGCTTGTCCGCCACTTCTAGCAGCAGGGTTGACTTGCCGATCCCGGGATCGCCGCCTATCAGCACAAGCGAGCCGGGGACTATCCCGCCGCCGAGCACACGATCGAATTCTTCTATACCGGACGACTGTCGCGAGTCGTCCTGGCTTTCGATGTCTTGATAGGCAAGCGGAGTGACCTCGCGCATCCGAAACAATCCCCCGCGCGGAGAAGACTCAGGCTGGGCGCTCACGGCCTTCTCTTCCACGAGCGAATTCCACTCGCCGCAATCAGGGCATTTGCCCATCCACCGCGGTTGTTGGGCCCCGCATTGCTGACAGACGAAAACCAGCTTAGAGGCTTTGGACTTTGCCATTGGTCACGCTTGCTTCGGAAACGTACGGCGTATCTTTCGGCCGCAGTATGATCGAGGGCGCGCGGGATTATCAAGAGCCATTCGTAGTTACCTCGAGGGTTGCGTTTTCGCGGACCTCTGCGTCTTTGCGCGAAACAAGAATCTGGGAGAATTCTCCTGTATAGCCGGGCGACGGTTGGACCTGGCGAGTGCTTAAGGTTCCAGAGGACTGACGCGCCTGCCTGTCGGAGGCACGGCAGACGGGCGGAACTTGCGCGCGTAGTCCCACACGTAGCTCCTCAGATTGTAGTAATACGGGTTGAAGCCCAGCTCGTCAGCTTCTCCGAGCGCCTTCT
>Ga0255310_10000159_pt1 | contig 13478 bp, 8 predicted proteins | sample EtOH1_T0_E1_meta_FD_201359 | JGI IMG/M metagenome (GOLD analysis project Ga0255310, IMG submission 201359) | Sandy soil microbial communities from University of British Columbia, Vancouver, Canada - EtOH1_T0_E1 | ecosystem: Engineered > Artificial ecosystem > Sand microcosm > Unclassified ...
TGGTTGAAGTTGGAAATCGCCCCGAGCTTGTCGAAGGACGATTTGAAAAGCTCCGTCTTTTGATGGAGCTTTTTCATTTCTTTTGTAAAGTATACTTCACCTATTTTTGCTGCTCCAGATAAGTTGTATGAAGAATACCCCATTTACTCATAAACATATTGCTCTCGGCGCAAAAATGGCTGAGTTTGCCGGATACAACATGCCGATTTCATATTCCGGCATTATTGATGAGCATACAGCAGTAAGAAAAAATGCCGGGGTGTTTGATGTCAGTCACATGGGGGAGTTTATTCTGAAAGGCGAACATGCACTTGATCTCATTCAGCGTGTCACTACTAATGATGCTTCAAAACTTACTGCAGGAAAAGCTCAATATAGCTGCCTGCCCAATGATGAAGGAGGAATAGTGGATGATCTTCTTGTCTACTGTATAGAAGAGAATAAAGTGTATATGCTGGTGGTGAATGCATCGAACATTGAAAAAGACTGGGATTGGATAATCGGGTATAATACGAAACATGCAGAGATGCACAATATCTCAGGTAAAACATGTTTATTGGCCATACAAGGTCCGAATGCAACTAAAATTTTACAGCCATTGACAGAAATGGACATCCTCAATCTTCCCTATTATACATTTATAAAAGGAAAGTTTGCAGGAGTAGATAATGTATTGGTTAGTGCAACAGGTTATACCGGTGCAGGTGGAGTAGAGATTTATTTTGAAGAAAAAGACGGAGCTGCTGATAAAATCTGGGATTCGATTTTTAAAACAGGTCAGCCACAGGGTTTAAAACCAATTGGCTTGGGAGCAAGAGATACACTCCGTCTGGAAATGGGTTACTGTCTTTATGGAAATGATATTGATGACACTACTTCACCGCTGGAAGCCGGGTTGGGATGGATCACCAGGTTCACAAAAGATTTTACTTCAAAGAAGATTTTTGAAAAACAAAAAACAGAGGGAGTATTAAGAAAGCTGGTCGGAATTGAAATGATAGAAAAAGGAATTCCGCGTCATGGATACGAGATAAAGGATTTTGACGGGGAAGTGATCGGTCATGTTACATCCGGTACACAATCGCCCAGCCTGGGTAAGGCAGTTGGTATGGGATACGTCCGAACCAATTTTGCAGCGCTTGGTACAGAGATCTACATTAAAGTAAGAGACAAACTGCTGCAGGCGAAAGTGGTGAAATTACCGTTCAGTTAAGAGATAATATTTATTAGGGATAACAGATAATTGTTTTGGAACGGTTTTTTCATTGCAGATATTCAATTAATTGATTACCTATTTTCCCATGCCTGTCATTCATCTTACCACATTTATTCCTGCGCCGGTGGAAATTGTATTTGATTTGAGCCGCAGCGTCAGTTTGCATAAAATTTCCATGCAGCACACCGACGAACGGGCTGTTTCAGGAATTACATCAGGGCTTATCAATAAAGATGACACCGTAACCTGGAAAGGAAAACATCTGTTTAAAACGAGATTTTTTACATCTCGCATTACCGAAATGCAGCTCTATGAAAAATTTACAGATAAAATGATAAGAGGAGATTTTAAGTCGTTTGAGCATGAGCATCATTTCAAATCTGCAGATAACGGCACCATTGTTATTGATATTATCAGTTTCGAATCTCCTTATGGCTGGCTGGGGCAGCTGGTAAATAAATTTTACCTTACTTCTTATCTTGAAAAAATGGTAATACACCGCAATGAAGTGATAAAACAATATGCAGGTAGTGAAAAATGGAGAGCACTTTTGGGAAAATAAAAATAAAGCAGACGGTTTATATTTAACAATGAACTCAAACAAACCAACACTTTTTACCTCCCTCTCCCCGGCCCTTTTACATCTGTATGATGTAAGCAACAGCATTGTAGTAATCATTGATGTGCTTCGTGCCACATCAACTATTGCTACCGCATTATACAATGGCGCCAAATGTGTAATACCGGTTGACAGCGTAAGCCGCTGCATTGAACTGGGCAAACAGATTGACGGTATTACTGCAGGTGAAAGAGACGGTAAAATAGCAGAAGGATTGGTGCACGGGAATTCTCCATTTGAATACCCTGGAGAATTTATTAAAGGAAAAACCCTGGTGCTTACTACTACCAATGGAACAAGACTGCTGCACATGGCATTGGATAAAGGAGCCAAAGAAATTATTACAGGCACTTTTCCCAACCTTGGTGCTGTTTGTGATCGCCTGGTTGCAAGAAAACAAAATGTGATACTGGGTTGTGCAGCATGGAAAGACAGGGTAAATATGGAAGATACTTTGTTTGCCGGGGCGGTTATTTCAAGAGTCATGAAAGCTTTCTTCATCAATTGCGACTCCAGTCATATAGCAAAGTCACTATACCAAAAAGCAGGTAAAGATTTGTTTGGGTTTATGAAAAAAAATGATGCCTCCCATTATCATCGCCTTATGGGTTTCGGCCTGGAAAAAGATATTCGTTATTGCCTGACAAATGATGTTGCAAACGTGCTGCCGCAATATGAAGACGGAAAATTGACAGTGAAATCCTGACCGGTTATCAATTATTTTTTTTCGTGGTCAGGCAGGGGAAAACCTCACAAGATAATTCATTTCCTCCGCACTTTTTTACTAATAAGCAAATAAATAAATTATTCCGTTATTGCTGGAAATCAGAATCACATTCCTTTATTTTTGCAGATTAACCTTTTTTGACTCAAGAAAAAAATCTGATCCCGGGAGCTATCGGGATGGCAATCCAAAATCTGAAATCATTTGGCCTTACCGCACCTTATCAAGTATATTTATACCCATGGAACTGACGAAGTGATCCGCAGGGGGAAAAAAATTCATGCTATTGGTTTTGTAGAGTTGGTAGAATACGATAACCTGTTCGGTTCTGCAGTGTTTCGTGTGAAGGATGACAGTTATGCCACTTATTATAAAGTATACATTCAAAAGATCAATGATCCACAGCATGTTTCCATGCGCTGCGCCTGCCCTTATAATCTTGGAGACATTTGCCGGCATGAAGCAGCATCACTTTTCCAGTTGCAGGAAATGCTGGACAAGAATTTGTTGAAAACGGAAGAAACAACTTACGACCAGCGCCACACGGTAGCAAAAATGAAATACATTGACTACAAGGCACTGCGCCTTCTGTCTTCTCAGGATACATATCTTCAGGCCGAAAAATATCTGCTTACACATAAAGCCATCATCGATTTTGCAAAAGAAGAAACGGTAAAAGCTTCGGTGAATATAGATGGGAAAACTTATTCTGTTATCATCAAAAAAAATGAAGAAAAAAATTTTGATACCAGCAGCGATTATGCTGATACAGAACATCCGCTAAGCCTGCCGAAAATAATTGTTTTTCTTCAACTGTTAAGTTCACATGGCCCATATTATTTCGACACGATCCGGAACTGGGATAAAGAAAAAAATAAATTACTGGAAGCCTATGGTTATTCACTGAGTGATGATCTTTCAGGAAAGTTTGAGTTCAGCTATAAGGATGGCAAACCTTTCCTGCGGGTTATGGACAGCAGTATTAAAAGAGTGCACACTTCTTTAAGTACCCAGACAAAGCCGGCTGTGGTACAGGAGCAGATAATTGAAGAAGCAGAGCAACCTGTTCCGGTTATCACTCACCGGCTGGGTATCGTATTTAATTTCAATAAAAAAAACTATCCCTACTTTACCATTGATGTGGTAAGTGGAGAAGCGGATGAAATCGCAACAAGCTTTCCGGGAAAAGTGGAAAAACTTGACTTGTCAAAATATGTAAACGCAGATAACTTTTCTGAAAGAGACAGGAATCTTGTAGCAACACTGAGAAAATTGCAGGAGCAGGAGATCAGCAAATACGTCAGCCGCAATTCACCCTTTTCGGGTATCTGGGAAAATATCATCCATCATGAAGACGATGATCTGCCACAGGATACCAAATCGTTGGTATTGGAATACCTCTATCCTAAACTGAAAAAACTTTTCAATGATCTTGACGGTGGCGGAATGATCTTCAGGTTATCAAAAGGAAAAAGTTTTAAGACTGCAAACCTTGAACCGATGGTTTTTTCGCAAGAAGATATCAAGCCCTCTTTTGCTGTTGGCAGAAAGAACGGGCATTATGATATTACTGCCAAAGTGAGGGCCGGGGGCTTGTTTCTTGATTTAGGTGACAACGAATCTGACTCACCGCTTTTGTTTTTATATAATCACCAGTTGTTTTTATGGAAAGACCGGGAGACCGTAGAAGTGACAGAACATTATTTACCCTCTGGCAAATTTAAAATTCAGAGTGAGGCATGGAGTGAAACATTGCAAAAACAGATTCTGCCATTGACCAAAGAATACCAGGTTGATTTCGATAAAACCATTTTACATGAAGTAAAAGACGGCAAACCTGATGTAAAACTTTTCCTGGCAGAAAAAGGTGACTACCTGGTATTTCAACCATCGTTTTCTTATAAAGGATATGAAACCCGTGCAAAAGACAGGGATGAAGTGGTAGTGCCTTCCGGCGATAAAGTAACTATTGTTCATCGCAACCGGGTTGCTGAACAGGAATTCATACGTAAACTGCAAAGCCTGCACAGCAATTTTGTTTATAATGCCGATAACCAATCCCTGGTGTTGAAAGGAACTGATGTACTTAAGAATAACTGGTTCTTTTTATTTGTAGATGCAATGAAGGAAACAAAAATCCCTGTTTTTGGATTTGATGCACTGAAGAATTTCCGTTTTAATACGGCAAGACCATCAACAAAAATATTTATAAGCAACAATACAGACTGGTTTGATGCAAAAGTGGATATTCTATTCGGCGATCAGAAAGTAACAGTGGCTGAAGTGAAAAGGGCCTTGGCAAACAAGCAGCAGTTTGTTCAGTTAAGCGACGGCACCCTTGGTATATTACCGGAAGAGTGGTTAAAAAAATATGCACTCCTGTTTCGGGTTGGCGAAGGAAAAACAAACCAACTCAAGCTTAGCCGTTACCATATGAGTGTGATTGATGAGTTGTATGAAACGAGGGATGAAAATGAACTGGTAATGCAACTGGAGGAAAAATATGATAAGCTGAAAGAATATCATACAATAAAAGAAATAGAGCCGCCTAACGGACTAAGCAGGATTCTCCGGCCTTACCAGGTTTCAGGCTATCACTGGTTAAATTACCTGCACGAAGTAAACTGGGGCGGCATACTGGCTGATGATATGGGCTTGGGTAAAACGGTACAGGCACTTTCCTTTCTCCAGCATTATAGAGATAAATATGGTTCCCTGCAGTCATTGGTGGTTTGTCCTACCACACTTATTTATAACTGGGAAAATGAAATAAAAAAATTCACTCCAAAACTCACCTATCATATTCATCATGGCGGCACAAGGTCAAGGGATAAAGAAAGCTTCAAAAACTTTGATGTTATAATTACTACTTACGGCACACTGCGGGGTGATATAAAACTACTGGTTGGAGTACCCTTTGACTACCTGGTTCTTGATGAATCGCAGGCAATAAAAAATCCTTCGAGCAAAGTAACAAGGGCGGCTTCATTATTAAATGCAAAACACAGGCTTTGCATGAGTGGTACACCGCTGCAGAATAATACATTTGACATTTTTGCCCAGATGAATTTTCTTAATCCCGGTATGCTGGGAAGCATGGAATTTTTCAGACAGGAATTTGCTATCCCCATTGATAAGTTTGGTGAGACAGACAGGAAAGATCACCTGAGAAAGATTCTATACCCCTTTATTCTTCGCCGTACAAAAGAACAGGTGGCCAAAGACCTTCCCGATAAAACAGAAACCATCCTGTTTTGTGAAATGGAAGATGAACAGCGGAGAATTTATGATGCTTACCGCAATGATTTCCGTAACCAGATACTGGGCACCATCGAATCACAGGGAATTCAGAAATCACAGCTCACCATTCTGCAGGGCCTGATGAAGTTGCGTCAGATATGTGATTCACCGGCGATATTAAACGAAACCGATAAATTCGAAAATCATTCTATTAAACTGGATGAACTGTCAAGGGAAATAATAGAAAATATAGGCGATCACAAGGCGCTGGTGTTCTCACAATTTCTGGGTATGCTGGCTTTGATAAAGGCAAGACTTGATCAACTGGGAGTGAAGTATGAATATTTTGACGGTAGCACTTCAGCTCCCGACAGGGAAAAAGCAATACAAAGTTTTCAGAATGACACCAGCGTAAGAGTGTTTTTAATTTCATTAAAAGCCGGGGGGGTGGGGCTTAATCTTACAGCCGCCGATTATGTTTACATTGTTGATCCCTGGTGGAACCCTGCAGTAGAACAGCAGGCCATTGACCGTACTCACCGTATCGGGCAGGATAAAAATATTTTTGCCTACCGTATGATCTGCAAAGACACTATTGAAGACAAAATACTCCAGTTACAGGAAAAGAAAAGAGCATTGGCCAAAGACCTGATCGCCGACGATACTACCTTCGTAAAGTCACTTACCCGGGAAGACGTGGAATACCTATTCAGCTGATTACAATTTATTACGGACATAAACCGTTTATATTTTATTGGAAACCGGGGCATGTTTTCCCTCGTCTTTACGTCTAACTTCGTAGACCCTTCCCTGTTTATGAAAAAACTTATCCTTTTATTTTTCATTTGTTCAACTGCTTTTATTACACAAGGTCAAAATAGCGGATCAGTAAAGGGCAGGCTGGTGGATACAGCGGCCAGGCAATCACTCACTGATGTTACTGTTTCAGTAATGCGGGCAAAAGATTCTTCACTTGTCAGTTTCACATTGTCAGATAAAAAGGGAGTGTTTGAAATAAAAAATCTTGAAGTGGGCAATTACCTGTTGATTGGTTCATTTACCGGCTACCAGAATTTTAAAAAAACATTTTCTGTTTCGGCAGAGAAAAAAATAATTGACCTTGGCGGGTTGGTAATGCAGAAAGAATATAAACTACTGGAAAATGTAGTGGTTTCGGATGCGGCGCCTGTACGGGTAAAGGATGATACCATTTCATTTAAAGCGGATGCATTTAAAACAAAACCTAATGCAAGCGTTGAAGATCTTTTAAAAAAACTACCCGGTGTGCAGGTACAAAAAGACGGAACCGTCAGCGCTATGGGAGAGAATGTCCAGAAAGTATATGTAGACGGGAAAGAATTTTTTGGCAACGATCCCAAACTGGCAACCAAAAATATTACAGCTGATATGGTGGACCAGATACAGGTGTTTGATGATATGAGCGACCAGGCCAAATTCACCAAGATTGATGATGGCAGCCGGTCAAAAACAATTAATATCAAATTAAAGAAGGATAAGAATAAAGGAGATTTTGGAAAAGCAACTGTTGGCGCCGGAACTGATGGCCGCTATGAAGGAAATTTATCTTTCAATCATTTTCGGGGCAGTCAGCGTGTTTCAGTTTTAGCGGCGGCAAACAATACCAATAAACAGGGATTTTCTTTTTCAGACATTATTTCATCAATGGGAGGTATGGGAGCACTCAAAGGCGGCAGTAGCGGTGGATTTGATGCAGGTGCTTTAAAGGGTGCTTTGGTTTCAGGTGCTGGTGGTTTTGGTGGAACCGGGGGAAGCAGTAGTGGTGTTACCACATCAAAATCAGCCGGGATTAATTATAATGATACCTGGAATTCAAAAATTGATTTCCGCAGCAGCTACTTTTTTTCACAAACAGATAATTTGCAGAAGCAAAACAGTTACCGGCAAACTTACTTTCCGGCCGATTCCACATCCGATGCCAATACCAACAGCGAATCGAGAAGCAAAAATAAAAATCACAGGGTTAATGCAAGATGGGAATACGCCGTTGACTCACTCAATTCATTTCTCTTTACAACGAACCTGACTGTTCAAAAATCAAATGGTTTATATAATGATACTTCATTTACCTTTTCCAATGCCATAAATGACTACCTGGCTATTACCAGCAGGACCTACAATAAAAATGAAAGAGATGGGTTTAATTATAGCGGGGAATTATTATACCGCAGGAAATTTAAACAACCCGGAAGAACATTTACACTTGGCTGGCGCAATGGTTATAACCAAAGCGAAGCTGAAAGTTTTAATCTTTCGCCATTCAGATTTTATAAACCCGATGGAAGTATTATCAGCTCCCGGGACCAGAATTATCAAAGCGGCCAGGCAACAAGGGCTTATAACAATACCATCAGTACGTCCTATACTGAACCGGTGGGGCATAATAAGATAATAGAGTTTAACTATGCATACAATCATAACAGGAGTACTTCCGATAAAAAGACTTTGGATTACAATGGCATAACAGACAAATATGACCTGGTGAATCTTTTACAAACAAATTATTTCGAGAATACCAATACGTCCAGCCGGTTTGCAACCAATTTCAGGGTACAGCAAAAGAAATATAATTACCAGTTAGGGGCAGGGATACAATTTACAGAGTTAGAAAGCAGAAGTCTTCGTGCATTAACAGGTGTGGATTCTACAATTAAACAACGGTTCACCAATTTTTTCCCGACTGCCAATTTCAATTACAGTGTAAGCAAAACCAAAAGTTTTCGCTTTAATTACCGTGGCAGAACCAATGCCCCATCCATTACCCAGCTTCAGGATGTACCCGATGTAAGTAATCCCATACAGGTAAAAACGGGCAACCCTTCGTTGAAACAGGAGTTCATCAATAACTTCAACGTCAATTATAATACGTTCAACATGCTGTCGTTCCGTTTTTTTACTGCTAATTTGAATTTCAGTGCTACCGGTAATAAGATTGTGAACAGCATTGATACATTGAGCAGAACGGTAACCATTACAAAACCGGTTAATCTTGATGGTGCATTTAATACTTCCGGATTCTTCACCATTGGATTTCCTGTAAAAAAGCTCAAAGGAAGCAATATAAACTTTACCTCCGTTGCTAACTATAACCGCGATCTTAGCCTGGTATATAAAGAAAAGAATCTTACCCATCGCTGGATGCTGACACAGTCTTTCGGGTTCAATTATAATTACAAAGAAAAACTCGACCTCGGCATTAACGGAAGTCTTAGTTATAATAATGCGAAGTATTCCCTGCAGGAAAACCTGAATACGGAATATTTTACGCAAACGTATTCTGCCGACATCACTTATAGCTTTAAAAAAGAGGTGGTATTGTCTTCCGATCTTGATTACTATATCAATACAGGCCGCTCGGCGGGATTTAACCAGAATATACCGATGTGGAATGCGGGGATTGCCAAGCAATTTATGAAAAACAAAGCAGCACAAATCAAAGTTTCAGTTTTTGATATCCTTAACCAGAACAAAAGTATCAACCGCAATATCGGGGATAATTATTTTGAGGATACAAGAACTAATGTCATCCGTCGGTATTTCCTGCTGAGTATTACCTATAACCTGAACAGGATGGCCGGGCGGAATCAGCAGATGCCTCAAAATATGCAAAGGATGATTGAAAGAGGCGTAAAGCAATTCCGGAATCTCTGACAGAAAAAACTAAAAAGCCACCCCGTTTACCGGAATGGCTTTGTTTTATTTTGTTGGGTTAGTAAGCCGGGTGCATTATTTTATATGACGGTACCGGCGAGCAGCCAGCGGCTGTCCGGTGATCAAAACGCCCAAAACAGAACGAAACAGGCGGAAAATGTTCAGTGAGGGTTTGTAATTGTGTTTGTAAATCCTCGCTGCCTCATGACTGTGTGCAATTACTTTGTTCTTCATAACGGATTTTTTTAGTTAACGCATAAGATTTAAAAAAAGTATTAATAAAGATAGAAAAATCTCTTATAACTTGCAATAACAACACGTTAAAATTCCATGCTTATGAGAAAAGTCAAACCGCTATTACTGTTTATAAGCTTTATTTCTATTCATTTTATTCTTTCTGCACAGATCATCCCGGTTAAAAATGCACTCCAAACAGACCTCGCCAAAGTCATCGGTGATTACCCAAATCATTTCAATAATTTTGTAGGAGAATTACTTGTTAAAAACCCTCAATCGACCGATTATAAATCACTTCTTGTTCTAAAAGGTGCTGAAGAATGTACGGTAACCAAATACAGCGCAACCGGAAAGGAAGTGTATTCTTGGCAGGCATTAATGTTAAAGACAGAAAGCTTTGACGAAGCTTCAAAAAAATTCAATTCACTTTACAACTCACTCCAGAACCTTTCTGTTCATGTTTCTTCCTCCGATTTTGTTTTTAAAGCCAGCTATGAAAGGCCGGTTGAAGAAAAAAAATTTACCAGTCTTGTTTTTAAAAACAGTAAAGAAGAAAAAATACCATCCAGACTCCGCCTGGAATTATCAATGGAATATCAATTACTGGAATGGGAAGTGAAAATATTGATATACGACAGGGACAGGGAAGATGATGAACGGGGGCAAATCAAGGAACAATAACCCAGATTATCCCGGAGTATAATTAACCTTTATTAACCTTATTTCAACCCATCTTAACCGCTATTGCCGCTAACTCAGAATACTTTCGTAACTGTAAGCCCGGAACTTACCGGGACAAGTTAAACCAACCCGTCAATGAAGAAATTTTTACTGATTGTCTGTCTGGCTTTTGTTAGCATATCAGTTATATCGCAAAAGAATGGAAGTGTAAAAGGAATCATTTATGATACCATTGCCAAACAACCAGTAGCAGCAGCAACGATTACTGTTTTGAAAAAAAGTGATTCATCTCTTGTCACTTTTACTATGACAAATAATGCTGGCGCCTTCTCACTTTCCGGTATCAGTTATGGAGAATACCGGTTGATGATTACCCATGTTAATTATCATAACAGCAATAAATATTTTTCTATTTCGGATACAGCAAAGAATATCGATCTGGGAAGTATTATCATTAATGACAAAGATAAAGTGCTTGAAGAAGTAGTGCTGCAGGCGGAAGCGCCACCGGTAACCCTTGTTGGCGACACTGTTCAATACAATGCCGGTTCATTCAAAACAAAACCCAATGCTGTAGTGGAGGACCTTTTGAAAAAATTACCCGGAGTTCAGGTTCAAAAAGACGGAACCGTAAAAGCACAAGGACAAACAGTGAACAGGGTGTTGGTAGATGGGAAAGAATTTTTTGGAACAGATCCTAAAGTAGCAACCAAAAACCTGCCTGCCGATGCAGTAGATAAAGTGCAGGTGTACGACAGGCAAAGCGATATTGCACAATTGACGGGTTTTGATGACGGGCAAAGTGAAAAGACGATAAACCTGAAACTGAAAAAAGATAAAAAGAAAGGGTTGTTTGGAAAGGTGTCGGCAGGTGGCGGAAGCGAAGGCCGTTACCAGGGCAGGTTTAACATTAATTCTTTTAAAGGCGCCAGGCAATTATCAGCTCTTGGCATGGGGAATAATACCAATGCTGAAGGATTTTCTTTTATGGATATTCTCAGCTTTACCGGCGCACTTGGACAGATGAAGGGTGGTGGCGGGAATATAAATATCAATATGTCGGCCAATGATCCCAGTGCAGCTTTGCTGGGTGGAAGCAACAATGGGGCAATCAATACTTCATGGGCAGGTGGATTGAACTATAATAATATTATCGGGAAGAAAATGGAATTAAATGGCAACTATTTTTACAGCCGGTACAATCCTGTAACTGATTCACGCATCAGCAGGCAATATATTTTACCCGACTCTGCTTATTTCTATAACCAGCAAGCAAGAACCAGTAACCTGGGTATTACCAACCGTTTCAACTTTACATATGATTTTGTGATTGATTCGATGCACTCCCTTAAGCTCACACCTAATTTCAGTTACCAGAATTCAAACGACCGGTCGCTAAGCAACTATGAAACTCTTTCCGGGCTGCTGCAAAGAAGTAACAATGGCTTCAGCGATAATAGCACAACCAACAAGGGATATAATTTTAACAACACCCTGTTGTTTCGCAAAAAATTTAACAGGAAAGGAAGAACACTTTCTGTGAGCCTTGGTAATACAATGAATGAAAGTGACGGTACTGGTGAATTGGAATCGGTGAACCAGTTTTACAATCCACAGGGGTCATTGATAAAAACCGATTCTATCAATCAATACAACACCACGGCAAATGAGGTGAAAGGATATACGGCAAAAGTGGTATACACAGAACCTGTTTTCAAAAGGTCGTTACTGGAACTGAGTGTATCAAAAAACAACAGCAGCTACGCCGCAGATAAAATAACACATGACTATAATAAAAACAGCGGCAAGTATGATGTGCTGAATCCGCAGCTGACAAACAATTTTGAGAATACTTATGGCACTGCCACGGCCGGCGTCCGACTTCGTACACAAAGGAAAAAATATAATTATTCTGTAGGTGCAACCTGGCAAAATGCCAACCTGGAGGGAACAATAAAAACCGGGGTAAAAGATTCAGTGATCAGCAAATCATTTCACAACCTGCTGCCTAATGCAAGATTCCAGTACAATTTCACAAGATTTAAAAATCTGCAGGTTAATTACCAGGCAGCCACTACCCAGCCCAGTGTATCGCAGTTGCAGCCTGTGCCTGATGTAAGCGACCCGCTGAACATACAGGAAGGTAATCCTGATCTGAAACAGGAATATTCGCACCGGATCAATGCCGGTTATACAGGAGTCAACCCTTTCCGCGGCAAAAACTTTTTTCTGTTCAGTAGTTTTTCTTTTACCAATAACCGCATCGTGAATTATGATATTATCGATTCATTGGGAAGAAAGATAACCCAACCGGTGAATGTAGATGGCGTGTACAGCCTTAATAATGATGTAAGTGCCAGTTGGCCATTAAAATTTATTAAAGCCAATCTTAATCTCAGCACCGGGATTAATTTCAGTAAAACCATTCAGTTTATTAACACACAGCAAAATGATATAAAAAATATTGCTATTGACCCGAATGTGGAAATTACAAAAAGCTTTAAAGACAAACTGGATCTTTCTTTATCAGCAGGCATTACCTTTAACCGTGCAAAATATTCTTTGCAATCATCCCGCAATAATAATTATTCTACACAAGATTACGGAGTGGACATTGGCTGGCAGCTGCCAAAGAATTTTTTCCTGTCCTCCGATTTCCGTTACACAATTACCAGCCAGCGTTCTGCCGGTTATAATGCCAGTGTACCTTTATGGAACGCTTCCATCAGCAAACTGTTTTTGAAATACAACCGTGGCGAAATTAAATTCAGTGCCTATGACTTGCTGAATGAAAACAAAGGCATCAGCCGCAATACCAGCCAGAATTATATTGAAGACAAAGTGAGCAGGATACTGAACCGCTTCTTTCTCTTCAGTTTCACCTATAGCCTGAATAAAATGAGTGCTTCTGCTGAAGGTGGTGGAAGGGGAAATATTATTATCAGGAGATAAAGGAAAACCCTCATTGCAGTATCCAAAATTTCCCAGGGAGAATTCCGTGCATTTCAATTTCTTTTTATGCACAAGCCGCAATATTTACCTGCCCGGTAAGTTTAAAAGAAGTACTGTTT
>Ga0255310_10000160_pt1 | contig 13437 bp, 10 predicted proteins | sample EtOH1_T0_E1_meta_FD_201359 | JGI IMG/M metagenome (GOLD analysis project Ga0255310, IMG submission 201359) | Sandy soil microbial communities from University of British Columbia, Vancouver, Canada - EtOH1_T0_E1 | ecosystem: Engineered > Artificial ecosystem > Sand microcosm > Unclassified ...
CCAGAAAGCGCCGGAAGTCGCGCATGCCTTGGCGCGGCACCTGGATGCCGACCAGGATCGAGCCGTAGTCCGCGCCCAGATTGCGGTAATTGAACAGGCTGATGTTCCAGCCCGGGTTCATGGCGGTGAGAAAGCGCATCAGCGCGCCGGGACGCTCGGGAAACTCGAAGCGGTAGAGCAATTCGTTCTTCGCCAGCGCCGAATGGCCGCCGATCATGTGGCGCATGTGGCCCTTGGCGACTTCGTCGTCCGAGAGATCGAGCGTGCGAAAGCTCCCGCGCCGCAGCAGTCGCGCGATGCGCGCCGTCTCGTCGCGGTCGTGCACCGTGACGCCGACGAAGATGTGCGCCTGGCGCGGATCCGACATGCGGTAATTGAACTCGGTGATGTTGCGGCCGCCGAGCGCCTTGCAGAAGCGCCGGAAGCTGCCGCGCTCCTCGGGGATGGTGACCGCGAGCACCGCCTCGCGGTGCTCGCCGACCTCGGCGCGCTCGGCGACGAAGCGCAGCCGGTCGAAGTTGGTGTTCGCGCCCGAGGCAATCGCCACCAGCGTGCGCCCTTTCACGCCGTGCTTTCCGACCCAGGCCTTGGCGCCGGCGATCGCCAGCGCGCCCGCGGGCTCGAGTACCACGCGCGTGTCCTCGAACACGTCCTTGATCGCGGCGCACATCTCGTCGGTATCGACGAGCACCATGTCGTCGATCAGCTCGCGCGCCAGACGAAAGGTCTCGCGCCCGACCTGCTTCACCGCGACCCCGTCGGCGAAAAGCCCCACGTGCTCGAGCGCGACGCGTGCGCCCGCCCTGAGCGAGCGCGCCATGGCGTCGGCGTCGGTCGGCTCGACGCCGATGATGCGCACCGCCGGCCGCAGGCGTTTCACGAAGGCGGCGATGCCGCAGATCAGGCCGCCGCCGCCGACCGGCACGAAGATGGCGTGGATCGGGCGCGTCGCCTGGCGCAGGATCTCCATGCCGATCGTGCCCTGCCCCGCGATCACCTCCGGATCGTCGTACGGATGGACGAAGGTCAGACCATGGCGCCGCTGCAGGCGCCGCGCGTGCGCGTAAGCCTCCGTGTAGGAGTCGCCGTGCAGCTCGACCTCGGCGCCGCGCGCCGCGACCGCGTCCACCTTGATGCGCGGCGTCGTCACCGGCATCACGATGACGGCGCGGCAGGCAAGCTTCTGCGCCGCGAGCGCAACGCCCTGGGCGTGATTGCCGGCGCTCGCCGCGATCACGCCGCGCTCGAGCTTGCCCGGCGGCAGCCCCGCCATCTTGTTGTAGGCGCCGCGATTCTTGAACGAGAATACCGGCTGCAGGTCCTCGCGCTTCAGCAGCAACCGGTTGCCCAGGCGGCGCGACAGCAGCGGCGCCACCTCGAGCGGCGTCTGCACCGCGACGTCGTAGACGCGCGCCTTGAGGATTCTCTCGAGATAGTCGTTGCGCTTCACGCGTCGAGCCTAGCACATCGGAAACGCGCGCCGTGCCGCCGTAAACCCCGGGCGCGCTTACTGGCCGTAGCTGAAAAATCCGCGACCGGTCTTGCGGCCGAGATAACCCGCCTCGACCATTTCCACGAGCAGCGGCGCCGGGCGGTACTTCGGGTCCTTGAAGCCCTCGAACAGCACCTGCATGACCGCGAGCTCGACGTCGAGCCCGATCAGGTCGGCGAGCGCAAGCGGCCCGATGGGGTGATTCGCCCCGAGCTTCATCGCCTCGTCGATCTGCTCGGCACTCGCGAGCCCTTCGCCAAGCGCGAAGATCGCCTCGTTGATCATCGGGCAGAGCATGCGGTTGACGACGAAACCGGGCGAATTCCTCACCTGCACCGGGTGCTTACCGATTCGTTTCGCCAGCACCTCGACCGCCGCGTAGGTTTCCTCGGCCGTCTGCAGCCCGCGGATCAGCTCGACCAGCGCCATCATGGCCACGGGGTTGAAGAAATGCATGCCGATCACCCTCGCGGGACGCCTGGTCGCCGCTGCCAATCGCGTGATCGAAATGGATGACGTATTCGAGGCGATGATGGCCTCGGCCGGCGCCAGCTCGTCCAACTGCCGGAAGATCTTGAGTTTCAGATCGAGGTTCTCGGTCGCCGCCTCGATCACCAGGTCGCAGCCCTTGATGGCGGCGAGCTCGGTCGAGGCGCGGATGCGCCCGAGCGCCGCCGCCTTTTCGGCTGCGCTCATCTTCTCTTTTTTCACCAGCCGGTCGTAGCTGCCGCCGATCGCCGCCATGGCGCGATCGAGCTGCGCCTGGGCGACATCGGTCATCGCCACCTCGAACCCGGCCGCGGCGAACGCCTGGCTGATGCCGTTGCCCATGGTGCCCGCGCCGACCACGCCAATGCGCTTCAATTCCATTTGAACCTCCTGAGGTTTCGGATTCGCGCAACTCTATCGGGCTGCCGAGCCGCGCGACTTGATCCTGCTTAAACCGCCCGAATCACGCCGCTTCGAGCTTGGCGACCGCGACCGCGAGCCATTTCACGCCCTGGCGGCCGAAATTGACCTGCACGCGCGCATCGCTCCCCCGCCCCTCGGCATCGACGATCACGCCGGCGCCGAACTTCGGGTGCGTCACGTTCTGGCCGATGCGGAACCCCGAATCCGGCTCCGGCGCGCGAAAGAACGATTCCTTGCGGCGCGGCTCGTGCCACGCCGAGGCCGCCTGCACCGCGGCCCGGCGCATCTCGGCAAAACGGGGCGTGAGCCACTTCTTCAAGCCCTCCGGGATTTCATCGAGAAAGCGCGACGGCAGGTTGTAGCGCGTCTGGCCGTGCAGCATGCGCGTCTGCGCGAACGTCAGGTACAGACGCTGGCGGGCGCGCGTGATGGCGACATACGCCAGGCGCCGCTCCTCCTCGACGCCGTCCTTTTCCAGCAGGCTCTGCTCGTGCGGAAAAAGCCCCTCTTCGAGACCGGTGAGGAATACGGCGTTGAATTCCAGTCCCTTGGCGGAATGCACCGTCATCAACTGGAGGGCGTCCTGGCCCTCGCCCGCCTGGTGCTCGCCCGCCTCCAGCGCCGCGTGCGCGAGAAAAGCGCTGAGCGGGTCGGCCACCGCCGCCTCGAGTTCCGCCGCTCCGCTTTCGAGGCCCGTCGTCCGGTCCTCGGCTTCGAAGGCGGCCGCCGCGTTCACCAGCTCGGCCAGGTTCTCGATCCGGTCGGCGCCCTCGCGCTCGCGGCGGTAGTGCTCGATCAGGCTGCTGCGCGCGATTACGTGCTCGACCGTTTCGGCGAGCCCCAGTCCCGGGACCTCCGCGCGCAGCGCCTCGATCTGCGCGCGGAACGCGGCGAGCGCCGGCGCCGCGCGGCCGGTGAGCGCCGCCGCGGCGGCCCACAGGCTCGTGCCGCCCTGCCGCGCCCCGTCCAGCACCTGCTCGAGCGAGCGCGCGCCGATGCCGCGCGGCGGGAAATTGACCACGCGCAGGAAGGCGTTGTCGTCATCGGCCAAAGCCACGAGCCGCAGATAGGCCAGGGCGTGCTTCACCTCGGCGCGCTCGAAAAAGCGCAGGCCTCCATAGACGCGGTACGGCAGCTGCGCGCCGAAGAGCGCGTGCTCGATGACGCGCGACTGCGCGTTCGACCGGTACAGCAGCGCGATCTCGCCGAGGCGGTTGCCTGCCTCGCGCAGCGCCTCGATCTCCATCACCAGGAAGCGCGCTTCGTCGGCGTCCGACTGCCCTTCGAAGACGCGCAGCGGCTCGCCGGCGCCGCTCGCGGTCCACAGGTTCTTGCCCAGGCGCTTGCGGTTGTTGGCGATGAGCGCGTTGGCGGCATCGAGGATGTTGCCCTGCGAGCGGTAGTTCTGCTCCAGCCGGATCACCTGCCCGATGCGGAACTCGCGCTCGAAGTCGGCCATGTTGCCGACGTGCGCGCCGCGAAAGGCGTAGATCGACTGGTCGTCGTCGCCTACCGCGAAGACGCGCGAATCCGGCCCCACGAACAGCTTCAGCCAGCGGTACTGCAGCCGGTTGGTGTCCTGGAACTCGTCCACCAGGATGTGGCGGAAGCGGCTCGCGTAGTGCTCGCGCAGCAGTTCGTTTCTCGCCAGCAGCTCGTAGCTCCGCAGCAGCAGCTCCGCGAAATCGACCACGCCCTCCTTCTGGCACTGCTCGTCGTAGGCGGCGTACAGCTCGGCCTGGCGGCGCGTCAGCTCGTCGCGGTTCTCGACCTCGCGCGCGCGCTGTCCCTCCTCCTTGCGCGCGTTGATGAAATACTGGACCTCGCGCGGCGCAAAGCGGTCCTCGTCCACGTCGAGCGCCTTCAGCAGGCGCTTCACCACGGCCAGCTGGTCCTGCGAATCGAGGATCTGGAACGCCTGCGGCAGTCCGGCCTCGCGGTGATGCGCGCGCAGCAGGCGGTTCGCCAGTCCGTGAAAGGTTCCGATCCAGAGCCCGCGCGGATTCACCGGCAGCATCGCGGCGAGGCGCGCGAACATCTCGCGCGCCGCCTTGTTGGTGAAGGTCACCGCGAGCACGCCGCCGGGCGTCACGTGCCCCGACTTGATCAGCCAGGCGATGCGCGTGGTCAGAACGCGCGTCTTGCCGCTGCCGGCGCCCGCAAGAATCAGCGCGTGGCGGTCGGGCAGCGTGACCGCGGCGAGCTGCTCGGGATTGAGGTGTTCTAAATGGAGCGACAAGGGCTGCGCTTCGAGCGGCATCTGTGTCCGCTCCGACGGGCGCTGAATTATAAGTGCGCCGCGGGGCCGCGACGCGCTCATCTTATAATGCGTCGCTTCATGCAAGAACAATACGATCCGCAGAGCGTCGAGCGCGACGCCCAGGCCTTCTGGGAGGCGCGCGGCTCGTTCCGCTCGGCCGAGCCGCAAGCCGGCGAGCCTGTGCGGCCCAAGTTCTACTGCCTGTCCATGTTCCCGTATCCGTCGGGCAAGCTGCACATGGGGCACGTGCGCAACTACACCATCGGCGACGTGCTCACGCGGCACTACCGCATGCGCGGCTTCAACGTCCTGCAGCCGATGGGCTGGGACGCCTTCGGGCTGCCGGCGGAGAACGCGGCAATGGCGAACCGGGTGCCGCCGGCGCAATGGACCTTCGACAACATCGCCTACATGAAGCGGCAGCTGCAGTCGCTCGGCTTCGCGCTCGACTGGGACCGGGAGCTGGCCACCTGCAAGCCCGACTACTACAAGTGGAACCAGTGGCTCTTCACGCGCCTGTTCCGCAAGGGGCTCGCGTACAAGAAGACCGGCGTCGTCAACTGGGATCCCGTCGACCAGACCGTGCTCGCCAACGAGCAGGTGATCGACGGCCGCGGCTGGCGCACCGGGGCGCCGGTGGAAAAGCGCGAGATCCCGATGTACTTCCTGCGCATCACGGCGTACGCGGAGGAGCTGCTCGCCGCGCTCGACGGCCTGCCGGGCTGGCCCGAGCAGGTCAAGCTGATGCAGAAGAACTGGATCGGGCGCTCAAGCGGCGTGCGGCTCGCGTTTCCCTACGAGCTCGACGGCGAGGCGAGGCAGCTCTGGGTGTTCACGACGCGCGCCGACACGCTGCTCGGCGCCACGTTCTGCGCGGTCGCCGCCGAGCACCCGATCGCGGCCTGGGCGGCGCGGCGCGATCCGGAGATCGCCGGGTTCGTCGACGCATGCAGGCGCGGCACGGTCACCGAGGCGGAGCTCGCGCAACTCGAGAAAAAGGGCATGCCGACGGGCCTCGCCTGCACGCATCCGATCACGGGCGAGCGCATTCCGGTGTGGGTGGCGAATTACGTCCTCATGGGCTACGGCGAAGGTGCCGTGATGGCGGTGCCGGCGCACGACGAGCGCGACTACGAATTCGCCCTCAGGTACGGGCTGCCGATCAAGCCGGTGATCCGCCACCCGCTCGGCGACACGGTACCGGCACCCTGGAAGCCGCAGTACGCGGAATACGGCACCTGCATCAACTCCGGCAAGTACGACGGGCTCGATTTCGCCGCCGCAGTGGCGGCGATCGCCGCCGACCTGCAGCAGAAAGGTCTGGGCGAAAAGCAGGTGCAGTGGCGCCTGCGCGACTGGGGCATTTCGCGCCAGCGCTACTGGGGCTGCCCGATCCCGATCGTGCACTGCGAGGCCTGCGGCGACGTGCCGGTACCCGACGCGCAACTGCCGGTGGTCCTGCCGGAGGATCTGGTCCCCGACGGCACCGGCAATCCGCTCGCGAAACGGCCGCAGTTCTACGCCACGTCCTGCCCGCAGTGCGGCCAGCCGGCCCGGCGCGAAACCGACACCATGGACACGTTCGTCGATTCGTCCTGGTATTTCGCGCGCTTCGCCAGCCCGGACAACGCCGAGCGCATGGTCGACGCGCGCGCCGCCTACTGGATGCCGGTCGACCAGTACATCGGCGGCATCGAGCACGCGATCCTGCACCTGCTGTATTCGCGCTTCTTCCAGCGCGTGATGCGCGACGAGGGCCTGCTGCCGGTGGCCGAACCGTTCACCAACCTGCTCACCCAGGGCATGGTGCTGGCCGATTCCTACTACCTCGATACGCCCGAGGGGCGGCGCGAGTGGATCAATCCGGCCGAGGTCGTGGCGACGCGCGACGCCAAGGGCAAGATCGTCGCGGCGCGCACGCGCGACGGCCGCACCGTCGTCTACGACGGTATCGGCACCATGTCCAAGTCGAAGAACAACGGCGTCGATCCGCAGGCGCTGATCGAGCGCTATGGCGCCGACACGGCGCGCTTCTACACCATCTTCGCCTCGCCGCCGACCAACACGCTCGAATGGAGCGACGAGAGCGTCGACGGCTCCTACCGCTTCCTGAAGCGGCTGTGGAGCTATTGCGCGAATTTCGACAGTCCCGCTCCGGCCATGGCCGGTCAGCTGGCCGACGCGACTCGCTTTGAGATCCATTCGGTGCTCCGGCAGGCGAACTACGATCTCGGCAAGCACCAGTTCAATACCGTCGCCTCGGCGGCGATGAAGATATTGAACGCGCTTGAACGCCTTGGCGGCGGCAGAAACCGCGTCACGGAAGAGGGCCTTTCGATTCTGCTGCGGCTGCTCGCGCCGATCACGCCGCATGTCTGCCATGAGCTATGGCGCGAGCTCGGTTTCGGCGAGGACATCATGCACGCCTCCTGGCCCGAGCCCGATCCGGCGGCGCTCGAGCGCGACGAGATCGACTACGTGGTGCAGGTTAACGGCAAGAAGAAGGGTTCGCTGCGAGCGCCGAAATCGCTCGATCAGAAAGGCCTTGAAATGTTCGTGCGGGCCAGCGAACTCGTTAGGCGGTACATTGCCGATAGCGTGATCAAGAAGATCATCATTGTTCCCGGTCGCCTTATCAATATCGTGATCTGATGCGAGCCCTTGCCTTTCTCGCACTCGTACTGCTGGCCGGCTGCGGCTTCCAGCTGCGCGGCGCGGCCGAGCTGCCGTTCGACAGCGTTCACGTGCCAGGCAGCGGCGGCATCGCGCTCGAGCTCAGGCGCAACATCCAGTCCGGCAGCCGCACCGCCGTGGTCGACGACCCGAAGCAGGCGCAGGCGCTGCTCGAGATCATGGACGAAGCGCGGCAGAAGGAGATCCTCTCGCTTACCGCGGAGGGACGGGTGCGCGAGTTCCGCCTGCTGTACCGGGTCGGCTTTCGCGTGCACGACGGCAAGGGCGGCGAGTTCGTCCAGCCCGCCGCGCTGCAGGTGACGCGCGACATGACCTACAGCGACGCGCAGCTGCTGGCGAAGGAAGCCGAAGAGCAGCTGCTGTACCGCGACATGCAGAGCGACATGGTGCAGCAGATCATGCGGCGCCTGGCGACTGCGAAGCCGCCGCAGGCAGCGGCCCGCTGAGCCATGCAGCTGAGAGCCGAGCAGCTCGCAGCCCATCTCGCCAAGTCGCTCGCCCCGCTGTACACGGTGCACGGCGACGAGCCGCTGCTCGCGCTGGAGGCGGCGGACGCCGTGCGCGCCGCGGCGCGCCGGCGCGGTTTTGCCGAGCGCGAAGTGCTGTTCGCGCAGCAGCGTTTCGACTGGAGCGAGTTCACCCAGGCTACGGCGAGCCTGTCGCTGTTCGGCGCACGCAAGCTGGTCGATCTGCGCCTGCCGAGCGCCAAGCCGGGAAGCGACGGCAGCGTGGCACTGCAGCGCTATGCGGCGAGGCCGAACCCGGAGGTGGTGCTGCTGGTGACGATGCCGCGACCGGAAGGATCGGGCTGGTGGAAATCCGCCTGGTTCACCGCGCTGGATGCCGCCGGCATCGTGGTCGAGGCGAAACCCGTGCTGCGCGCGCAGCTCCCGGCGTGGATCGGGGCGCGCCTCGCGCTGCAGGGCCAGACCGCGCCGGACGAAGCGCTCGAGTTACTCGCCGACCGCGTCGAGGGCAATCTGCTGGCCGCGCACCAGGAAGTGCAGAAGCTGGCACTGCTCGCACCCCAGGGGCCGCTCGCCGTGGAGCAGATTGCGGGCGCCGTCGCGAACGTCGCGCGCTTCGAGTTCGAGGTCCTGGCCGAGGCGCTCTATGCGGGCGATTTCGCGCACTACTGCAGGGCGCTGGATGGCCTGCGCGGCGAGGGCGCGTCGCCGGCCGCGCTCGCCTGGAGACTGGGCGAAGAACTGGTGACGCTGCTGCGCCTGCGGCAGGGCCTCGCGACGGGGCGCCGTCTGGACCAGCTCTTCGCCGCGCATCGGCTCTGGCGCGCGGCCCAGGCGCGCGCCGAGAAAGCACTGCGGCGGTTCAGCGTCGCACAACTGCGGAACGCGGTCCGGCGCGTCGCGCGAATCGAGCGCCAGGCGAAGGGGGTCGCTGCCGGCAACCCCTGGGATGAGCTGCTGGGCCTGGGTTTAGAATTGCTCCATGGAACCGAAGGCGCACGACAAGTCGTTTGACGTGCGCGCCTACATGCGCGAACTCGGCCGCGCGGCGCGCGCCGCCGCGCGGCTGCTCGCCTGCGCGCCGAGCGAGGCCAAGAACCGGGCGCTGGGCGCGATGGCGGCCGAGATCCGCCTGCGCGCGGCGCAGCTGCTGGAGGCGAACCGCGCCGACGTGGACGAGGCGCGGCGCGACCGCCTGGACGCCGCATTCATCGACCGTCTCACACTCACGCCGGCGACGATCGAGCAGATGGCCGCGGGGCTCGAGCAGGTGGCCGCGCTGGAGGACCCCGTCGGCAGGATTTCGGAGCGCGTCACGCGGCCGAGCGGGATCGAGGTCGCGCGCATGCGCGTGCCGCTCGGCGTGATCGGCATCATCTACGAATCGCGCCCGAACGTGACCGCCGATGCGGCGGCGCTCTGCCTCAAGGCGGGCAATGCCTGCATCCTGCGCGGCGGCTCGGAGGCGCTGCACTCCAATCAGGCGATCGCCGCCTGCGTGCGCACCGGGCTCGCGGCGGCCGGCCTGCCGGAGGCCGCGGTTCAGGTCGTGGCAACCGCCGACCGCGCTGCGGTCGGCGAGTTGATCACGATGAGCGAATACGTCGACATCCTCGTGCCGCGCGGCGGCAAGGACCTGATCGCGCGCCTGGCGCGCGAGGCGCGCATCCCGATGCTCAAGCACCTCGACGGCGTGTGCCACCTCTACGTCGATGACCGGGCCGATCCGCGGATGGCGGTGCGCATCGCCGACAACGCCAAGACGCAGCGCTACGCCACCTGCAATACGCTGGAGACGCTGCTGGTCGCGGCGGCCATCGCGCCGCGCGTGCTGCCCGAGATCGCGCGCATTTACCGGGAAAAAGGCGTCGAGATGCGCGGCGACGAGGCGACGCGCCGCCTTGTGCCCGCGGCCAAAGCGGCCAGCGAGCAGGACTACCGCACCGAATGGCTGGCGCCGGTGGTCTCGATCCGGGTCGTGCCGGGTCTGGACGAAGCCATCGAGCACATCGCCCGCTACGGCTCGCAGCACACCGACGCCATCGTGACCGAGGACCCGGCACGCGCCGCGCGCTTCCTGCGCGAGGTCGACTCGAGCTCGGTGATGGTGAACGCCTCGACGCGTTTCGCCGACGGCTACGAATACGGCCTCGGCGCCGAAATCGGCATTTCCACCGACAAGCTGCATGCGCGCGGCCCGGTCGGGCTGGAGGGCCTCACGACGCAGAAGTTCGTGGTCTTCGGGCATGGGGAAATCCGCAGCTAGTGCAGCCGCTCGGCGTTCTCGGCGGCACCTTTGACCCGGTTCACAACGCCCACCTCGCGCTGGCGCGCGCTGCGCTCGAGGCGCTCGGCCTGGCGCGCATCCTGTGGGTTCCGACCGGCGACCCGCCGTATCGCGAGCCGCCGGTTGCGGCGGCGCGCCACCGCGTTGCGATGCTCGAGTTGGCGCTTGCCGGCGAGACGCGTTACGCGATCGACCGGCGCGAACTTGCGCCCGGCGCATCCGGCTACACCGTGGACACGCTCGCCGCGCTGCGCGCCGAACTCGGGCCGCAAACGCGGCTCGTGCTGCTGATGGGTGCCGACCAGTACGCGAAGCTCGAGACCTGGCACCGCTGGCGCGAGCTGTTCGGGCTGTGCGAGATCGCCGTGTTCGCGCGCCCGGGCTGGACGATATCCGACCGACGCGCGCGCAGCGTGCCGCATGCGCCGCTCGAAATCTCGGCGAGCGCCGTTCGCGAGCGCATCGGCCGCGGCGAGGACGTCTCCGCGCTGCTGCCCGCGGCGGTGCTCGCCTACATCCGGCGCCATCGTCTCTATGGACATCCGTAAGAAGCAGCGCGCCGTGGTCCAGGCGCTCGAGGACGTGAAAGGCCGCGACATCGTGGTCTACAACGTGGCGCGGCTGTCGCCGATGTTCGAGCGCGTCGTGATCGCCACGGGCGAGTCCACGCGCCAGGTCAAGGCGCTCGCCGATCACGTGCGCGAGCGCCTCGAGGCGATTGGCGCGACGGTGCGCGGCGTCGAAGGCGGCGGCAGCTCGGAATGGGTGCTGGTCGACCTGGGCGACATCGTGGTCCACGTGATGCACCCGAACGCGCGCCATTACTATCACCTGGAAGAGATCTGGGGCGGCAAGGAAGTCCGGCTGAAACGTGTCCAAGCTGTTCGTCGTCGCGTTCGACGCTAGGCTGCCGCGCTGGGCGCTCGAAGCGCGCGCGGAGTACCTTGAGCGCCTGCCGCGCGGCTTCGCCGTGCAGTGCCTCAGTCTCAAGGCGGAGCCCCTGAAGCGCCTGCGGGCGCGCCTGCCGCAGGCGACGCGCCTGATCGCGCTCGACGAGCGCGGCCGGGAATTCAGCACGGCGCAATTCGCGCGCCAGCTCGAGGCTTGGCGCCGGGACGGCGATCCGCTCGCATTCCTCGTCGGCGGTCCGGACGGGCTCGACGCAGAGTTCAGGCGCGAGGCGCGGCTGCTGCTGCGGCTCTCGGCGCTGACCCTGCCGCATGCACTCGCCCAGGTGCTGCTATGCGAGCAGCTCTATCGTGCCGCCGCGCTGCTCGCGGGCCACCCCTATCACCGCGCTTAGCTTTGCTACACTCGAAACTCCCCCATGGCATGGCCTTCCGATCGCTCGATCTATCTCGCTTCGCGCAGCCCGCGACGCCGCGAACTGCTGGCCCTCATCGGCGTGCGCTTCCACCTGCTCCTGTTTCGCGCCCAGCCGGCGTCCGACCCTGAAGTCGGCGAGGAGGTGCTGCCGGGCGAGGCGCCGCGCGACTACGTGAGGCGCGTCGCGCGCGCCAAGGCCGAAGCCGGATGGCGGCGCATGCACGAGCGCCGCCTGCCGCCGGCGCCAGTACTGGCCGCCGATACCACCGTGACGCTCGATGGGCGCATCTTCGGCAAGGCGGCCGACCGCGCCGACGCGGCGCAGATGCTGGCCGCGCTTTCCGGCCGGCGGCACGAGGTGCTGACCGCGGTCGCGCTGAAGTACGACGCGCAGCTAGAGTCGGCACTGTCCGTCTCCGAAGTCGAGTTCCGCGCGCTGGCGCCGCGCGAGATCGACGACTATGTCGCCGGCGGCGAATGGGACGACAAGGCGGGCGCCTACGCGATCCAGGGCCGCGCGGCGCGTTTCGTCGCCGAGATCCGCGGCAGCCATTCCGGCATCGTCGGGTTGCCCCTGTTCGAGACGGCGCAGCTGCTCGAGCGGCTGTGGATGACGCCGGAACGCCGGCAGGCGCCGACGATGCTGCGCACGGACTGAGCGCGACTGCGCCGCTCCCCCATGGCCGAAGACATCCTGATCAACGTCACGCCCCAGGAGACGCGCGTCGCGGTAATCGGCGCCGGCCAGGTGCAGGAGCTGGTCGTCGAACGCAACGCGAGCCGGGGGCTGGTCGGCAACATCTACATGGGGCGCGTGGCGCGCGTGCTGCCGGGAATGCAGTCGGCGTTCGTCGAGATCGGACTCGAGCGCGCCGCGTTCTTGCACGTCGCCGACATCTGGGAACACCGCCGTGCGGCCGCGCCGAACGGCGGCGACGGCGCCAAGCCGATCGAGAAGATCCTCGCCGAAGGCCAGCCCGTGCTGGTGCAGGTCGTGAAGGACCCGCTTGGCAGCAAGGGCGCGCGCCTTTCCACCCAGGTGTCGATCGCCGGACGCATGCTGGTCTACCTGCCGCAGGACCCGCACATCGGCATTTCGCAGCGCATCGAGGACGAGGCCGAGCGGCAGCTGCTGCGCGAGCGCTTGAAGGAACTGCTGCCGGCGGACGAAAAGGGCGGTTTCATCCTGCGCACGCTCGCCGAAAGCGCCGCCGAGGCGGAGTTGCGCGCCGACATCGAGTACCTGCGCCACCTCTGGCGCGACCTGCAGGAGCGTGCGCGCGGCGCGCAGCCGCCGCAGCTGCTGTATCAGGACCTGTCGCTCGCGCAGCGCGTGCTGCGCGACATGGTCTCGGCCGAGACTGCGCGCGTCATCGTGGACTCGCGCGAGAACTACCAGCGGCTCGCGGCCTTCGCCGCGAGTTACACGCCCAAGGTGCGCGACAAGCTCGAACACTACACCGGCGAGCGGCCGCTGTTCGACCTGCACAACGTCGAAACCGAGATCGAGAAGGCGCTCGCGCGGCGGGTCGATCTCAAGTCCGGCGGCACGCTGGTCGTCGACCAGACCGAAGCGCTGACCACGATCGACGTCAACACCGGCGGCTTCGTCGGCAGCCGCAACTTCGACGACACCGTCTTCAAGACCAACCTCGAGGCGGCGCAGGCGATCGCGCGCCAGCTGCGGCTGCGCAACCTCGGCGGCATCATCCTGATCGATTTCATCGACATGGACTCCGAAGAGCACCGTCACGCGGTGCTGGAGGAGTTCCGCAGGGCGCTGGCGCGCGACCGTACCCGCATGACGGTGAACGGCTTCACCGCGCTCGGACTGGTCGAGATGACGCGCAAGCGCACCCGCGAATCGCTCGCGCACGTGCTGTGCGAGCCCTGCCCGACCTGCGGCGGCCGCGGCGAGGTGAAAACCGCGCGCACCGTCTGCTACGAGATCCTGCGCGAAATACTGCGCGAAGCGCGCCAGTTCAACGCGCGCGAATTC
>Ga0255310_10000161_pt1 | contig 13390 bp, 5 predicted proteins | sample EtOH1_T0_E1_meta_FD_201359 | JGI IMG/M metagenome (GOLD analysis project Ga0255310, IMG submission 201359) | Sandy soil microbial communities from University of British Columbia, Vancouver, Canada - EtOH1_T0_E1 | ecosystem: Engineered > Artificial ecosystem > Sand microcosm > Unclassified ...
TAAAACGTTTGTGGTTGGGTTGTATGCAAAGCCTTGGTTATTCCTGATACCAATACTCCATACAGCACTTGTAGCAGAATACGGATTATCATTAGGTATCCATGCCGCGGCACCAGCATCGCCATCGGAAACAGTATTAAATCTCAATATTTTTCCTTCATAAGAAGCAGGGTTCTGTGCATTATTCGGACGGGTTCTGTTAGCAAATTGGCCTGCTCCCATATCGCCTGAGCCATAGAATAGATAATAAGTGCCACCAGAAGTTACCGGTGCTATTATTATTCTTTGTGAATTATGATCACTACTTCCTGGCAAAGTATCACATAACACTACCGGCGATTCTAATTTACCGGTACCGGAATTATAAGTAAAGCGTACTAACTTATTTCTGAAAAAAATTCCTGTTGGCGAACTGCCTCCTAATGATCTGTGAACATAGGATACATATACATAATCATTAAGGCCAGTACCATCGAGGAAGTTTGGATGAAGTGCTAAACCAGCCATTCCTCCCTGGGGCCAAGGGTTTTGTGAGCCTGGAAACTGGACATTCAATGAGTCGGCAGGTGAAGGAAGCCATGTACTTCCCTGTGACAGATCAAGCACAGTTGTCTTTATTCCTGTATTCGGATCCATCCTGTAAACTTTGTAACCTCTGGATTCTGTGATCCATAGTTTATTATCAGGACCATAAGCAACTTCCCATGGATAACTTAAAACGCCGGAGCCGGAAAGAATTGTTTGTTTGTAAACTTCATTCATACGTCCTGCAACTACAATAACCGGAGGTGTAGGATGTGTTACACATATATTAAACCCGCCGTTACTGGCAGGACTGCTTCCTATATTTGAAACTCTTACATAATATGTAACGCCTATGCTTAATAAGGAAGAAGTTAATGATGTGGTACCACAAGTAATAGAAGTTAACGAACCACAAGTGCCGCTGTAAAGTTGTACCTCGGGGTTAGTAAAATTAGAACCTTGCCCGCTGATGGTAACTGTATGAGTGGTATTTGCAGCAACAAATTTATACCATACATCATAGTGTGATCCCCCTGCTTCACAACCAGCAGGAAGGCCTGTTGTTGCAGTAGCATAAACAACTGAGCCTGCTATATTAGAACAACTGGTTGCAGAAGTTAAAGTTGATGCACCGCTGCAATCATCGTTTGCAGGAGGTGGCGTATAGGTAATACAAATAGAAAAGGCCCATTTATTGGATGGCGTTGAAGTAGGAGTGGCTGTAGTAAATGCCCTTGCATAATATGTAGTGGAAGGGTTCAATCCTGTAAGGGTTAATGTTGTTCCCATAGCCGTGCAACTTCCCATTAATGTGGGCGAACAGGCTGTCCCGCTGAATGATTCAATATACGTATTGGAGCTATTCAGGTTACTTCCTCCACCTACACTTACATCAATACTTACTGATGTGACTCCGGTGGGAGTAGTAAATGAATACCAGACATCATTAGTTGTTCCGCAAAGACTGGTTGGAGTACCTGCATTAGTTGCCTGGTATAAAGTTCCGGAAGTATTACTGCAACTTGTAGCGGGAGATAAAGATGTCGGGGCTGAACAGTTGTCATTAACTGGCTGTGCAATCAGGGTGATTGATCCCATGATTAAAAGTATGCACAACGAAATGCTGGTTCGGGTAAATGGTAGCATGGCTTTTCAAGGATTTTAAAGCACTAAACTATTATAAACTCTTATTTCATCCTAAGCACTTATACCCGATTATAATTAGTAAAACTCCTAGCAAAATTTAGGTAGAAACGCTCTTGCCGTTGCTATTGGATTACTCTTATTTTGTTTGTTATCCATCATCCTGAAAAACCAAAGCACACCAGCTACATGAAGTTTTTCCGATATCCTTATACTGTCCTGTTTATTTTTTTATTGTTGGGAGTATTTTCAACAATTAATTCCTATGCACAACCAGCCAATGATGAATGTTCTGCTGCAATAGCGCTGACGTCTTCAACCAGTTGTGTAAATACAGCCGGCACCAATGTAAATGCAACCTGGAATCCTTCATCTCTTCCCGTTCCGGGATGCGGCGCTTCCGATAAATACGATGTGTGGTACACTTTTGTGGCGCAGAGTTCCTCACATACCATCACACTATCATCTGCTCCGGCAAATATCCGGGTTCAACTTCTTTCAGGCACTTGCGGATCATTTACATCACTTGCTTGTGGAAACGCTTCTCTTACATATACGAGTCTTACTATTGGTAATACTTATTATATCCGGGTATACACACAAAGCAACAGTACAACCGGCACATTTAATATTTGTGTAACTCACACACCTCCGGCCAATGATGATTGTGCAGGGGCTACAAGTTTAACCTCAAATCCTACCTGTGTCAATACTGCCGCAACGTTAAATTCTGCTACGGCGAATGGATCAACTCCACTGGGTTGTTTTGCAGCAGGCACTTATTACGATGTCTGGTTTTCTTTTGTTGCTGCCAATACAACAGAAACCCTTACTTTAAGCAGTTTAGGCGCAAACATCACCAATCCGCAGATTCAGATTTATGGTGGCACCTGTGGTGCCTTAACAAATCTTACGGCATGCGGTACTACTTCGGCTATTAAGTCGGGGCTAGCAATTGGTACTACTTATTATGTTCGTGTGGCAAATCTTAATGCGAATCCTTCCGGTTCGGGGGGAGTTGCTGATTTTAATATTTGTGTAACTCATACTGCACCCGCGAATGATGATTGTTCAGGTGCTATATCTTTAACTTCAAATTCATCTTGCTCGAATACAGCAGGAACTTTAGTTGGAGCTTCATATACTACTATACCTTCAATTGGTTGTGGAGTCGCCAGCATGAATGATGTCTGGTATAGTTTTGTAGCAGTTGGAGCAAATACAAATATTACACTTTCATCTGCACCAGCCAATCCACGTATCCAGTTATTTTCAGGCTCTTGTGCTTCTCTCACATCTGTTGCCTGCGGTACATCTACCCTGTCTGTAACAACACTTACTCCGGGAACAACTTATTATGTAAGGATTTATACCGATCCAAACACTATAAGTGCATCCAATACATTTAATATTTGTGTTACACATACTCCACCCAGCAATGATGATTGCGGTAGTCCTATATTATTGACATCTTATACCTCTTGTGTCAATACAACTGGTACTCTCAATCTGGCAACAGCAAATGCCGGAACTGCACTGGGTTGTCATGCCGCGGGCACATATTATGATGTTTGGTATTCGTTTGTTGCAGCTGCTACGTCTCAAACTGTAACGCTAAACAACTTAGGTGCAAACATTACCAACCCGCGATTACAGATCTATACAAATGCCTGTGCAGCCCTGGGTGCACCTGTTTGTGGAACCACAACCATTATACAAACCGGGTTGACAATTGGTACTACCTACAAAATCCGTGTGTCAAATATGACTACAGATCCTTCTGGCTCTGGCACAGCGGCAAATTTTGATATTTGTGTAACTCATACTGGTATAGCAAATGATGCTTGTGAGGCAGCCACCACTTTGACATCAAGTACAAGCTGTGTTACGACAGCCGGAACAATCGTAGGTGCTACATATACAGCTATTACTGGGGTTCCTGGTTGTAGTGGGGCGGCAAACCTGGATGTCTGGTATAAATTTGTCGCACAATCTCCAAACCCAACAATAACTTCTGCAAGCGGAAGCAGCAGACAACGTATGGAATTGTTTTCTGGTTCATGCAGTTCGTTTACATCTATAGATTGCGCATCAGGTGCCACTGCAGTTATTAATGGTTCATGTCTTACAGTTGGAAATACTTATTATATTAGAATTACTACAAGTAACTCTGGTTTTACTTTTGCTTTCAACATTTGCGTGCAAGATCCAGCAGCCAATTCTGCTCCTTCAAATGACAACTGCTCAGGAGCTACTAGCTTAACTCCGGGTTCATCTTGTGTTAACACAGCAGGAACTTTAGGAGGAGCAACTGTATCCAGCCCTTCTGTGTCCAGCACATGTTCAGGGACGCCTGGTGCAGATGTATGGTATTCATTTATTGCAACATCTCCTTTTCCCACTATTAGTTTAAGCAGTGTCGGTTCAAATATATGTACATCATATATTCAATTGTTTTCTGGCTCTTGTGGTTCGCTTACTGAAATAGCCTGTGCTAGTGGTACGAGTCTTTTACCGGGAGGCACAGGATTAACCGTAGGCAATACTTATTATGTACGTATTTATTCTCCCAGCACTTATACACCCGGAAGTAACTGGGGATTTAATATTTGTATAACCAATCCTGCAACTTCATCAACTGCAACAGTTGATTACAGCAAGAGTTATATAAACGTTACCAAACTTACAACCGGTGGTGGTGTAGAACCTGGAGATATCTTGGAGATCAGAGCAACTTTTGTAGTAAGATCGGGTACAGTAGATAGCGTAGCATTCTTTGATACACTACAAAACAATAGTGGATTTACACTTTTATCCAGCACAATTTCTACACAAACCAATGAGGGGAAAATTTACAAATCATTTACTGATGCTTCCGGTGATGATGGTGGTTGGTATGGTGTAAATGGCTCAGATACTACTATACAGATCAATATGGGGACAGGTGCATCAGCAAGTGCAAGAGGCAGACTATTAAATACATCCCGCCCATCTTTTTATAGCAGTACCTGTATCATCATGGCTACATACCGTGTGCAGGTAAATGCTGGTTATAATACCATAATTAATTGGGGTGGAGGGGCTATTACTTATAAGGATGGTTCCAATATGAAGATGGTAAATTTTAAAAATGACAGCCTTGTTGTTTATGCCAGCCCCGGCTTATGTTCGAGTTCTCTTTCTGCCAATAACCAGGTGGGTATAGAAACAAATGGTACTTTCGGAACACCGGTTAATCCGGCGCCACTTGCCAGAAACCGGGGTACTTCTACTGCCGTGCCCAGTTATACTTATGCGCTTTTTAGAGTGGGAAGCGGACCGCAGGATTATTATTATGGTATTCCAAATAATACCAGTGCTACTTTCACCACAATAAATACATGGCCAAAATCAGGAGCTGTTGCTCAAAGAGTATTTAATTTATGGGATATTATCGGGGATCATACTGGCGCTACCAACACTGCAAAGGGTAATGTCCCTTGCGATACTACCCAACCGGTCAGCGCTACTAACCCATGCGGCTATATGCTGGTTGTTAATGCCGCATATAAAACAGATACTGCATTCAAATCTACTATTACCAGTCTTTGCCCGAATACTTATTATGAGATTTCGACATGGGTAAGAAATATCTGTTATAAATGCGGGTGTGATTCTGTTGGACGTGGTGCCGGCACTGCAGGATATATTCCATTTGCAGCAAATGACTCATCCGGTGTGCCGCCCAACCTTGCTTTCCAGATTGATGGAAAAGATTATTACACCACGGGGAATATTTATTATACCGGTACCGGTCCAGGCATTACGCAGGCAGCATCCGATTCGGTAAACGCATGGGTAAAACGGGGGTTTGTTTACAAAACAGGGCCAACGCAAACCGGTTTTGAACTGTTAATTCGAAATAATGCACCGGGAGGAGGCGGGAATGACTGGGCCATTGATGATATTAATGTGGCAACCTGTAGCCCGAATGTCACTGTTACTCCGGGCCCCAATCCTTTTATTTGCGACAGTAATACAGTTGATATGGGTGCAATCATATCATCTTACTATGATAATTATGTCTACTATACATGGGAGAAAAGTACTGACAATGGCGCTACGTGGACATCGACCGGAGTGAGTGGTGGCCCAACATCTCCTGCATGGAATGGATCAGCCTGGGCATATTCTGTTTCATACCCCACATTTATTGCTTATGGTGCTGATAGTGGATCACAATACAGAGCTGTTATAGCAAGTACAGCTTCCAATCTTTCCAGTTCTTCTTGTCGTTTTTCCGGAGGGTCTACCATTACATTAACAGTAGACCCGTGTTGGGCCCCTCTTAATACAGATTTAATTTCTTTTAGAGGCAGAAATGAAAATGATATGGCAATGTTATACTGGACTACTTCAAAAGAAGATGAACCGGTAGAATTTGAAGTACAAAAAAGTAAGAACGGAAGCAGCTTTACAACAATTGGCAATGTATCCGGGTATAATAATCCTGCATCTGTATTGAACAACTATACTTACATTGATCCTGATCCCCTGAATGGTCTGACCTGGTACCGGATAAAGACGATAAAAACACAACAGAATAAGTATAAATATTCCAAGGTAATTCAATTGATTAATAATAAGGCAGGTTTACAGATTGAGTCTCTTGTTAATCCGTTCAACCTGCGGATAAGCTTTAACCTTATTTCCGGTTATGATGGATTAATACGGGTTGAAATCCTGGATCAGTATCAGCGCAAGCTAAAAACAGAAAGTCGAAATATTATAAAAGGAAAAAATGATTTTACAATCACTGACACTGGCAATCTTCCAGACGGCGTTTATATTTTAAGAGTAATTTCTGGCAGTACAGTTATAAGCAAGAAAATCATAAAACAGAAATAAGATTACAACTTTAAAATAAGTAGCTGGTTATTACTTACAGGTTTTATCCTGTTCACCCTCTTCATTCCTGGAGAGGGTTTTTTCTTGTGTAATTTACCATTAATAACAGGGTTAGCGTTTTCACTTATTTATGTATTTTATACAGGTATATATTCCTTGCGGAAAGTTGTGAATGAATGTACTTTACATTCAAAATTCACCCTTATGAAAACTCTTGTAATCTTTGCTGTTTTATTAATGGCAACAAGCGGATACTCGTTTACATCCGCTCCGGAAAAATCAAAAGATCAATCTGTTTCAGTCAGCACATCTTTTCAAACAAATGATTTTACTTATTTCAGAATTCACCGCCAGGCAAAAAATGTTGCATTGGGATGGGGCATTTCATCATTGGACGGCGTGGCGGATTTTGCCATTGAACGTTCTTATGATGGAGAATTCTTTGATGTCGTTAATCAAATGCCCTGCAATGGTTCATTAAAACAGAGCTGGAAGGACGAGAATGTGTTTCCGGGGTATATCTATTACCGCGTTACCTGCGTGATGGCGGATGGAAGTACTCATAGCACAGAAGTTCTTTCCATACATATTAATTCCAGAGGCTAACTGATGCAGCAGCAGAAAGCACCGGTTTTCTCCTGCTGCATTCCTTTCCATCCTGAGAGAAAGATTTAGTGAGTTTAATCCAAGCCTATGAAACTTTTTTTACGATTTATTGTAATACTTCTTACACCATTGTTTTCTGCCGGCCAGATTACAACTCCTGTGATAAAAGCAGGGTTTGGTGTGGATGGAGATGTAAGAGCAAGATTTTTCAACGGCGCTCTTCAGACCAGCGATGACTGGTTTCTTTTAGCAGGCACACCCGGCACTTCGGCAAACGGCGAATTTGTAATAGACACTGCCGGTGCGGCAACTATTATTGCAGGATATTTGACAGATATTTCTCCATGGCCAAAAAGAATGGCTTCTTTTTTCCGTACTATGAGTAAGCCTCAGTTCAGCGTTGTCAATAACAGGCTTTGGCTTGATGCCATATTTGTCCGTGATTATCATGGTAACGATACTACGGTTTTTACATCGGGGTCAGATAAAAATGGAATGAGCCCATTCCTTTGGACTGGTGGTATACAGGGAATCCCCGACAAAAACGACATACTTGACATTTTTGCACATGTAAGGAGGGCGGGTCCTAACAGCACTGATTCATTATGGATGTTTGGTGGTCTGTCTCTTGATAACACGACCGGTAACCGGTATTTCGATTTTGAAATGTACCAGACCGATATTTATTATGACAGGCCCAGCGGAAAATGGTTTGGATATGGGCCTGATGCAGGTCATACAAGCTGGAAATTTGATGGAGCTGGTAATATAACATCACCCGGAGACATTATTTTCAGCGGTGAATTCCAAAGTGGAACATTAACCAATATTGAAGCAAGGATATGGGTTAAAAAAAGTGACTGGCAAACTGTAGTGCCAACCGCTTTTAACTGGAGTGGTTTGTTTGATGGTGATGGTGCTGGTGCAACATATGGTTATGCCAGTATATCACCTAAAACTGCAGGAGCATTTTATACAGGCTTGGGAAGTCCTAATAATACCTGGGCGGGACCATTCGGCCTGGTTTTACAGGACAATAGTCTTTCTTATATTAATCCCGGACCAGCCTCTTCTACTAATAGTAAATATGTTGCAGACCAGTTTATAGAATTTTCTGTAAATCTGACAAAATTAGGTCTTGACCCGGTCAGTCTGCTGGGTGGTGATATATGCGGAACACCATTCAACCGGATTGTGGTAAAGACCCGTGCTTCTGCTGCTTTTATAGCAGAATTAAAAGATTTTGTTGCACCAACTGATTTATTTTTAGCTCCACGGGTCATTGCAGATGCAGATGTACCAATTTTCTGTGGGGACACTTCTTATAGTAACATAAGTGTAATTAATCCACATCCGGGTTCAGACTATCAATGGACAACTACTGATGGTCATATTGTTGGCCCCACCAGTGGTACTTCTATCTTTGTTGATTCGGCAGGTACATATATAGTCACACAAAGGCTTATGGCAGGTTGTGCACCTTATGCAACGGATACTGTTATTATTTCCCGTGTAGCTGATTGCGTTCTGCTTTCAGGGTATATAAAATCTTTTACTGGAATATATGATGACGATGAACAAAGAATGCAGCTAAACTGGAGAGTACTCAACAATGAAAATATTAATTCATTCCGGGTTGAAAGAAGTTACGATGGTATGCGTTTCAATCTGATTCAGGAAATTCAGTCTGTCCCCGGCATCACAGGCGAACAGACTTATCATACCACAGACCAGCCCTCAAGAATAAATGAACAACCTGTATTTTACCGGATAAAACTTATCAATAATGACGGCTCGGTGAAGTACAGTTGGATTATTTCAATTGTTACCGGGGCTGCGAATGGTGATGGAATTACTATTTATCCCAATCCCGTAAAAGAGTACCTGCAGGTAAATATATATTCTTCAGAAAATTCAACGGCTGACATTGCCGTAATAGATATGCAGGGTAAAATAATGAAACAGCTAAAAGAAAATTTGCAACAGGGAAATAATGTGGTCAGCCTGACTGAGACATCCGCCTGGCAAAGAGGGATGTATTATGTTATTGTGAAAATAAAAGATAAAATATACCGTAAGAAAATAATAGTGACAGACTAATCTTTTTTTTTCATATAAAAAAAACCCTTCTGAGCCGCGGAAGGGTTTTTTTGTTGACAAGATATTCCTGTAGGGTTTATTTTCCTTAAGGGTAAATACTTAGAAAACTTTGTTATCTTTAAATCTGTACTTCAAAATCCTGGTGTTTCTCAATCAAATTACCACGGCTGTTACTTTTAAAATGCCAAATATCTGTATACTGCAGCTGACGCGGATTTGAAAGATTCAAAACAATAACAAAACTCAGTCATAAAAACTTTTTGTTTCAATGATGCGGTGCTCAAAATCTGGTTAGCAACAACGACGCCTGTATGTTTATATTGTTATTTCTTGATTTAGTAATAAATTAGAGTATTGATATTCGGCCACCTTATCTTATATATCTCTTTCACCATTTTAAAACAATTCTTATGAGACGAACCTCTCTGCTGGTTGTTACAGTATTTTTTTTAACTGTACAGGCAATCACTCAATCTGCCAACATTGATGGAAGGAGCAAATTTCTTTCCCTACCAAACAGTATAACTGCTGGTGATGCCAGTTGGCCTGTAATTACAAGTGAAAACAGTTCTCCGGCAGAATCAATATATAATTTTACAGGACCTTCATATAATGATTTTAACGCCAGGGGAAAAATAACCGGAGAAAATATTTCATCTGACAGGCATACAATTTCTGAGAATAATTTTTTTACCTGTACCGGAACCGGCCTGATTAATTACCAACAATGGAATAATATCAGTGGTTCTGCAGTTTCTAATCTTACGTCCAATCCCAAATATCCAAATAATCCTACGCTAACCGGGACAAGAACCTTGTTTGAAATGCCCAATAATAACGGTAATAATTTTGGGGTGCGGATGAATGGCTATATCTGCCCGCCGGCAACCGGCTCCTATATATTCTGGATAGCCAGCGATGCCAGTGCAGAGCTCTGGTTAAGTACCTCCAGCAACCCGGCTAATAAAATTAAAATTGCATTCAATACCAGTGCAACAAATTCAAGACAATGGAATAAATACGCTACACAAAAATCTGCAGCGGTTAGTTTGACAGCGGACCAGTTGTATTATGTTGAAGCATTAATGAAGGAGAGTACGGGGCAGGATAACCTGGCTGTAGGTTGGGCTAAACCGGGTCAGTCAACAAGTGCACCCAGCGAAGTGATTCCGGGTATTTATCTGTTGACTCAATTACCCGATACGCTGCCGCCGTCAGCTCCAACTAATCTTTCCTCTTCAATTATCACCCAAACAACTTTTACTTTAAAATGGACAGGTTCAACAGACGATGGGGGTGTTGCCGGGTATGATGTTTATCAGAATAACATAAAAATTAATCCGTCAATTATTACAACGACATCTTATAATGTTACTTCTTTAGCTCCGGCATCCACATATAACTATTATGTAGTTGCAAAAGATGCGGCAGGTAATTCAAGTCCGGCGAGCACTGTTTTAAATGTAACTACCCTTGTTCCAGGTACACCTTCCGAATCATTTGTTATGCGTACTGTAATTGCAAACCAGCGAATGCCGCATGATCTGGTTTACGGTCCAGATGGTAATATATGGTACACCGAAAGGTTTGCAGGCAATGTAAGTTTTGTAGATCCCGTTACTGGTGTGAAAACAACTGTATTATCATTAGGCTCCAATATGGTTCTTGTGGGTGGCCAGGATGGATTAATGGGGCTTGCATTGCATCCGCAATTTAACTCCGGTAAGCCGTACGTTTATATTTCCTATACCTACCAGTCATTGAGCAGTACAGTTCGTAAAACCAGGATTGAAAGATATACTTACAATTCAGGAACACAATTATTAGAATCACCGGTAACTATTTTGCAGGATATACCCGGAAGTAATGATCATAATTCAGCAAGAATTGCCATTGGCCCGGATTTGAAATTATATTATTCGGTGGGTGACATGGGTGCTGGACAGTTTGATAATATAAGCCGTCCCAATAATGCACAAAACCTGAATATATATGAAGGGAAAATTTTAAGGCTTAATACAGAGTTGACAGGAGGATCATGGATCCCGGCAGATAACCCCTATACAAACGGGGGGCAACCTACTGCAGTGTATACATACGGGCACCGCAATCCACAAGGACTTGTTTGGGGAAATGTTAACGGTGTTGATATTTTATACAGCGATGAACATGGACCTTACAGTGATGATGAAATAAATATAATTGAAGTTGGCCGGAACTATGGCTGGCCAAATGTGATTGGGTGGTGTGATGGAAATTATAATGGTAGAACTACCGGAGGATACACCATTGTGAATGAACAGGCTAATTGTACCAGTTTAAATGTAAGAGAACCGCTGCGTTCTTTATTCCCTTCTACCAATCCTCCTTCGGGTGGCGATAATATGCTTTGGCCATCTACGGCTCCATCAGGATCAGATTTTTATGGAAGCACAGCCATACCCGGATGGCAAAATTCTTTACTCATTGCACAGCTCAAAAAAGGGGCAATTGCCCGGTTTAAACTGAGTAATGATGGAATGAGTATTATTTCTGATACAATTAATTATTTCCAAGGTCTTGGAAGGTTCAGGGATGTAGTCGTATCACCGGATGGTTTAAAAATTTATGTGGCCTGCGACTCCAGTGGTTCAACGTCGGGTCCCACAGGCGGCACTACTACTACACCTGCAAACCCGGGTAGTATTCTTGAATTCACCTATCAGCCACCTGCACCAATGAGGTATGATAACAACCTGATTGCAGAAGATGTAAAAGACAGAAGTATTGATGTGTATCCTAATCCGGCAGGCACATTTATTATTGTATACAATTACGGTGATGCAACAGGCAGGATGATTGAAATATTTGATTTGAATGGAAGAATTGTAAACAGGACAAGAGTAAGCTCAATGGCAACTCGGATTGATACATGGCAATTGACCAATGGATTATATATTTTAAGGGTTACCGATTCACATGGCAAACCTATAAGAACGGAAAAAGTGATTATCCATAAATAGAATTTTGTAAGAGTAGTTGATTAGAATTAAAAGCCGGCTTCAGAAATGAGGCTGGCTTTTTTTGTTAATAAAAACCCGGTTTATTTCTGTATTGGTTGTTAAAATAATTTTGAGAATAATAAAATGGTTTAAATTCCTTCTTCCATGATATGTTTAATTACAGCCATTGTAATGAATTACATTTGTTGTTATGTACATACTTAAAAAGTCGTTGGGGCAGCATTTTCTGAAAGATGAAAATATCTGTCGCAAAATTGTGCAAACTTTACAGCAAAATTCCTTTACACAGTTACTGGAAGTGGGTCCGGGTGGCGGGGCATTGACAAAACATCTTCTTGGATTGCGGGATGTTGATTTCAAAGCAGTGGAACTGGATGAAGAAAAAGTAGAATACCTTATTAAAACATATCCGAAATTAAAAGGAAAGATCATTCATCAAAGCTTCCTGGAAATTGAAAAACCTTTTAACGGGAAATTTACTGTTGTTGGCAATTTCCCTTACAACATTTCTTCACAGATATTGTTTAGAGTGCTGGAATGGAAGGATGATGTTCAATCTGTGGTTGGAATGTTTCAGAAGGAAGTGGCGAAACGTTTAGCAGCAAAAGAGGGAAACAAAACCTATGGCGTACTTAGTGTTTTAATTCAGGCGTTTTTTAAGGTTGAATATCTTTTTGAAGTACATGAACAATGTTTCACTCCCCCACCTAAAGTTAAAAGCGCTGTAATCCGCCTGCTGCCGGTAAAAAGCAAATTAAGAATGCTGGATGAAATTTCTTTTACACGGCTGGTAAAAGCAGCGTTTAACCAGCGAAGGAAGACTTTAAGAAACGCCGTGAGAGATTTATTTGATGAAGAAACGTTGAAAGAAGATATTTTTAATAAACGGGCCGAGCAGCTAAGTGTAGAGCAGTTCGGAGAACTGAGTTTTAAAATGAGCAGGGATACATTATGAAAAAAGTGATAGTTACCGCTAAGACACACGAATATTTACTGGAGCACTTAAGAAAGAATAATTATGATGTTATTTATGCGCCTGCGGTGAACTATAATGAACTAAGCACCATGATGGAGGGAGTAGAAGGGCTTGTCGTTACTACAAGAATAAAAATTGACAGGAGCATTAT
>Ga0255310_10000162_pt1 | contig 13383 bp, 19 predicted proteins | sample EtOH1_T0_E1_meta_FD_201359 | JGI IMG/M metagenome (GOLD analysis project Ga0255310, IMG submission 201359) | Sandy soil microbial communities from University of British Columbia, Vancouver, Canada - EtOH1_T0_E1 | ecosystem: Engineered > Artificial ecosystem > Sand microcosm > Unclassified ...
TCGACCGCGCGCACGGCGTCCTCGGGTGAGAGGTCTCGGGCCGTGCGGAACGAGCCGTCGATGCATTCGTAGGCGATGAGATCGGGCCTTCGGGTTCGAGCGTGCTTCATGACTGTTCTCCCTTCGTCTCTGTCTGTTGCTGCGCGAACCGCGCTACCTCACGCGCCGCGTACCACCCGTTCTCGGTTGCTTGCCGTTGCCACGCGCTGGCAGTCGGCGACCATCGGAACCCGCGCGACTTCAACAGCGCGATGACGGCCGGTGCCGGCTTCGTGGCGAAGAGCACGCGGACCCTGTTGTCAGCTTCGGTGATGACGATGTCGCCGCCGAACGCCTCATCCGCGCGCGGCGGTGCTGCTGCCTTCGTCTCAAGTTCCGCGATGCGCCCTCGGATGCGTCGCGCTTCGCTGGCCCAGTTGCGGAGCTTGTAGGCGGGGATGCCGTGGTTTCCGAGTTCGTCGGGAAGGCACAGCTTCGCGATCATGCCCGGCGAAACGGAGAGCTTGCCGGCATCGCGCGCCGCCTCGATCGCAAGACGGATCGCGGCCGGTTCCACGCGTCGGCCGATCGCCTTGTTGATGGCCTTCGCCAAGTCTTGCGACCGCTCGATCTCCGCCGCCTTCGCGCGGAGTTTCTCGATCGCCTCCGGGTCGTCGCTGGAGATCGTGTCGTTGCTCTCCGCGGCGTCAGCCCGACGCGCGCAGCTGGCGGCCTCGTCCTTCAGCTCGATCGCCTTCCGTCGGTGGGAGTCGATGCGGTCCAGGTCGCGACGGTGGCGCTTCTCGCTGCTGTGACCGCGCAACACGGGCGTCCCGTTCATGCACGCGAGGAGCTTGTCGTCCTTGCGCCAGAGGGAGGTGCCCTCAGCGTCGAGCTTCACGGCACGCTCACGCAGGCGGACCGCACGCGCGGCGCGCTTCTCTTCGTAGGCGTTCACTTCGCCGCCTTCCGCTGGCACTCGGCGCAGCGCATGGCGTTGATCTCGGGCAGCGACGGCCCGAGGCTGAACCAGTAGAAGTCGCGGCCGAAGCCGATGGCCGTCTCAAACCTCTGCATGAGGACGAGCGGCACTGACACCGTCGCGCGCCCGCACCCGTGGCACTGGACGTCGCAGCTTGTCTTGGCCTTCACGGGCTTCGTGTGCGAAGCGCCGAACACGCGAGCGCCACCGACGAGAGCGAAGCCTTCGGCGTCGACCGTGTAGGGGACGTTGCTCGTTTCGTCCGAGGACAGGCGCGACGGGACCGAGCACGTGGGCGAGTGCGACGGGAGCGCGCGGGCGCATTCGAGGCAGGGGGCGGAGAGCATGGCGGGCATCATCGTCTCCCGCGTCCGAGGTCTTGCACCGGCGCGCCCATGTCGAGCTTGCGCGTGTCGTACATGCCGAGTCGTCCAGCGATGCGCATCATCTGGTGAGGCTGTCCAATCTTCTCCAGCGCGATGAGTGCGCCCGCGCAGTGCGGCGTCTCGCTGTTCGGCTCGAACGCTCCGTCGACCGAGTCGCATGCCTTGTGGCAGCCGAACGCGCCGCTCGCGTGAGCGCGCAGTGCCTTCGGCTTGAAGTTGCTCCCGATCAGGAACGGGCACTCCTTGCACGGCTTGGTCATCGTGTACCTCACGTCGACACCTCCCGCGCCGCAGCCGTCTCGTACTCCTCGGTACCCAGGTGCCACCGCAGGAGCGCAGCCATCACCTCGGGCTCGAGATAGATCCGGTTCGTGGCCAGCGCGGGGCCGCTGCCGTCCTCCGTGGTGAGGACGACCATGCCGCCCTCGACGGCCGCGTACACGCTGTCGCCGAGGTAGGTGCAGCGCCTCGCCTCAGCGGCGAGGCGCTGCCGGCGCTCGGCTGCTGCGGTGCATGATGCGCGGTGCCACGACGCGCGGCGGGCCGCGGGGCTCACCGGGGCACCTGCGTGCACATGATGCTGTGCACGATGGCCGTCGGGACGTCGGCGTACTTCCCGATCACGTGTTGGCGCGCGCCGAATGTTTCGTACCTGCTCAGCTTGTCGTCCCACCCGGTGGGCCACTTGTAGGCGGCCAGCTGCCGCGCAGCCTCCGCGGTTCGCCGCGCGCGATACTCCTCCCACGTCTCGCTCTTTCGTTTTCGCTCAGGGTCGAGACTGCCAGACCACTGCATCGCGCGGTCAACGATTCGCGAGAGCAGGCGATCTCGAACGCGAACGTGCGCGTTCTCGTCGTTGCGCAGCGCGCGCGGTTTCGCGCCTGGCTCGCCATCGGTGCGGTACCCACGCACGGCGATGAGCCACGGCGAGGCGGCGGTGGCCTCCTCGGCGGGGGTGAGCTGCTCGACGACGGCGTCGGGCGGGCTGCGCAGGATGGGCGGCGGGGTGGGCGTCGGCATGGCTACATGAGTAGTCTCGATCGCGCCGGCGTGCAACAAAAAAACGCATGCACGAAAAACTTGCATCGGGCGCGCGAGTCGTGCTACCCGAGTAGCTATGGATCCAGCAACGCGACTACGCGACGAGAGGGCACGGACACGGGAGACAGCGGCGGCGCTGAGCCTGCGGGCCGGGCTGTCTCACGGACTCGTGGCGCTGATCGAGGCAGGCACAAAACAGATGGGCCACCGCAGCGCGGACGCACTCGCCGGGGCGCTCGGCGTCGAGCGCGCGTGGCTGCTGTTCGGCGAGGGGCCGCGAAAGAGGAGAGCAGCATGAGCACAGAGCAGCAAACAGAGGCACGACGGTCGAACCCTGGCACGCGGCACACGTCGTCGGATTTCGAGCCGCCGAGGTACACGCTCACCGACGCGGGCCGCGACGCGCTCGCCGAGGCCGACGCGCCGATCCCCTACGCGCTGGCGGCGGATGCGCGGTGCGTGCGGGGGTCGCGGTGACGATCCGCGATCGGCTCCACCCTGAGCGCCGTTGGCGCGTCGACATGTCGATCCGCGCTGTGGTTGTCGCACCGAACGAGGACCGCGCCGTCGAATCGCTCGGCCCCGACGCGCACGGATCGGTGATCCATGACTGGTTCTGCCGAAGCTCGGAGGCGACCGAGATCAGGTGTGACGTCGCGTGGCTCCCCGAGAACTGGCGCGAGGCGTGCGCGGCGATCTGGTTCGGCGAGGGCCACGACGACGGACGCGCGACGGTGGCCGGGTTCCAGGACTCCGTGCACTGGTGGGCGACGAACGGCCACTCTCTGATCCGCTGCGGCGTGGGCGACCCGCCCGAAGGCCGGCTCACGATTCCACCGCGCACACTCGCGTCACTCATGACGGCGCCACTGTCGCCCGCTGCGCCGTGGCAACTCGGTCTCGACGTGTCTGGCGGCAAGGCGCCGGCCGTCTCTGGCGCGTACACGATCGCGCTGGAGTACCTGTACCTCGTCGAGTCGCAGCGCCCGACGCGGTGGGAGGTGCCATCGTCGCCGCTGGCTGCGTGTGCCGCGTACGACGACGTTGGGCTGCTCGCGCTCGTCATGCCGTACACCGCGAGCACGGAGTGCGCGGACGAGGCGACGCAGCAATTACACGGCGAGTACGTGGCGCGAATCAGGGGTGAACGATGATCGTCGCCGTCTCAGATCTCACGGTGGGCGAGGTGGCGGCGCTGCCACCGCCAGCGTTTCGCGACGTGCTGCTGTCGATCGCGCGGGGGGCGACGTGACCGCGCGCTACGTGGTGCGGCTCGGCAAGGTGCGGGGGCGTGGGCGCTACGCGTGCCCGTGCGCGGTCGACCCTTGCTTGCTCGACGCGTCGCACCACTGCGAGGTCGAGCCGTGCAGCAAGACCGCAGCCGCCAAGCTCGCGCGGCGTCGCGGCGGCCGCGTCGTGCGGCTGCTCTCGCCAGCCGAGCAAGCCGACCGGGCAGGGGCGCGGGCGCTGCGGCTGCATGCGGCGCGGTGTCGCGCGGAGGCCATCGTCTGGGGCGCGATGAAGTCGGAGTCGGACACGAACCGGGCCGAGGTGCGCGGCATCGCTCGAGGGTACGTGATGGCAGCCAACGACGCGGAGCGTGTGGCTAAGGCGATGTGGCCAGCCAAGGTGCGACCGTGACGGCGGCCGTCAACATCGCGGACATTCGAGCGGAGAGCTTCGATGTGGGCCGAAGGCTGGCGCGCGAGGCTGTGGTCGCGTCGTTGCAGACGGGGACACCGCTTGACGAGGTCGCGATCGGCCTGCTCTGCGCCGTGGCTCATCACGCTGGCCTTCAGGGTCTCTGTGTAGATGAAGACGAGGCCGCGTCCGTGACGGCAACGAAACAGATGGCAGGGCAGGCGGGTGTAACAGCCGCCGGCAACGGGGGCAACGTGGCGCCCCTGTCCGCGCTCTCGGCGCAGGGCCCCGAAGCCCCATGCTCGGCGGAGGTGTCAAGTGCCGCGATCGGGAGGCCGGCGGACACGGCAACGCTCGACCTCTTCGGCGGTGCGGAGTGAGCGCGGACGGCAGCATCCCCGCCGCGCGCACGACGGCGGCCACGTCGCAGTGGTTCACGCCTCCTGCGCTGGTGGAGCCGGCGCGGCGCTTCCTCAACACCATCGACCTTGACCCAACCTCGTGTGAGGTGGCGAACCGCACCGTGCAGGCCGTGGCGTACTACGACGCTGCCGACGATGGGTTGGCGCTGTCGTGGTACGTGGCCGGCGGCGTGTTCATCAACCCGCCGAGCCCGCCGCGGCCTTGGTGGCGCAAGATGCGGGACGAGATCGAAGCGGGTCACGTCACGCGAGCCGTGTTCGTCGGCTACTCGATCGAGGTCTTGCAGCAGTTCCAGGACGACGCGGAATGGCTGCGGCGGTGGCATGTGTGCGTGCCGGCGAAGCGCGTGCGGTACCTGACGACGGCGGGGGACAGGCTCGCGACGGTGCATCGCCGAACGCTCAAAGCGCTGGACGCGTACGAGGACGCAAAGGGAAGGATCGCCACCGCCGACGTTGACCCGGCGCAGGTCGAAAAGCTGCGGCGCGCGTTCGAGGCCAGTCTCGCCGAGACCGATAGGCTCGCCGCGCTCGACCCCAACGCCCTCATGAGCGGGGACGCGCCGGCCCACGCCAGCGTGGTGCTCGGCTACGGCGACGCGGCAGCGGGGCGCCTCGAATGGCGCGCGGCGTTCGGGGACGTGGGGGTGTGCTGGTGACGCTCACATCGCTGTTCAAGACGCCCTTCCAATACTACGGCGGCAAGTCCGACGCTGCCGCGCTCGTGTGGGAGGCGCTCGGCGACGTCGAGCACTACGTCGAGCCGTTCGCCGGCTCGCTCGCCGTGCTACTGCGCCGGCCCCACGAGCCGAACCGCACCTATCACAGCGAAACGGTGAACGACGCCGACGGGCTGCTTGTCAATGCGTGGCGGTCGATCCAGCTCTCGCCCGACGCTACCGCCGAGGCCGCGTCTAACCCGGTCGCCGAGGCGGACCTCCACGCGCGACATGGCGCGCTCGTCCGGTGGCGTGCCGAGACGCAGCTCGAGCACCTCATGGGCGATCCGGCGTGGCACGATCCCGTGATGGCCGGCTGGTGGATCTGGGGTACGGCGTGCTGGATCGGCAGCGGCTTCGCCTCGGGCGGCGGCGGCTGGACCGTCGACGAAACGGGGCGGCTTGTGCGTGGCGCGAAGCCCGGGGTATCGCGCCAGCTGCCGCACCTCAGCGACAACGGCCGGGGCGTGAACCACGCCGGCACGCGCGAGCCAGGCGTGGACGACGGCGAGGAGTTCCACCCTGTCACCATGCCCGAGGTGCGGCGGTGGTTCGCGTACCTGTCGGCGCGGCTCCGCCACGTGCGGATCCTGAATGGCGACTGGACGCGCGCATGCACGGGCGGCGCGGCCAAGACGATCAACGTCAGGCAGGGCGGGCACGCTGGGATCTTCCTCGATCCGCCGTATGCCACGAGCGAGCGGGACGCGAACCTGTACGTCCACGACTCGGGCACCATCGCGGCGGACGTGCTGCGGTGGTGCCAAGCGAACGGCGCCGACCCGCGCTATCGCATCGTGCTGGCCGGGTACGACTCCGAGCACGCGGAGCTAGTCGGGCTCGGGTGGCGCGAGGTGGAGTGGTTCAAGAGCGGGTTCCTCAAGGGCGGCTACGCGCAGCAGTCGGCGGCGGGGCATCAACAGAAACGCGAGCGGCTGTGGCTGTCGCCGCACTGCATCGCGGCGGCCCTGCCCGCGACGGTGGCGCAACAGTCGCTCTTCGGCGGTGCAGCATGAGCGCCTGGCACGACCTGGCCAGCCGGTTCGAGGCCTCGAGGCGCAGCGCATACGTACCTGACGCGGCGGCGCATCCGGGGCGGGCGTGAACGTCGTGCAATGGCCGGCGCGGCTCTCTGGCAGCCAGAACGCACGCGAGCACCATCACGCGCGAGCTCGACGCGTGAAGGCCGAGCGGGGTAACGCGCTGCTGATGTGCCGCACCCAGCTCGAGCGGCCGGCGCTCCCCGTGGTGGTCCGGCTGACGCGCATCGGGCCGCGCAAGCTGGACAGCGACAACCTCCAGGCGAGCTGCAAGAGCAGCCGTGACGGTGTGGCGGACTGGCTCGGCATAGACGACGGCGACGACCGCGTGACGTGGCTGTACGCGCAGGAGCGCGGGGCTTACGCCGTGCGCGTCGAGGTGGTGCCGGGCGAGGACGTGGCGACGTGGGACGAGGTGTTGCCGTGAGGCGCACCGCAAACAAGTTTCAGCGGGTGCTCGTGTGGAGTTTGCAGGATGGCATGTGCGCCATCTGCGGCGGGGAGTTACCCGACGTGTTCGAGGTCGATCACATCCAACCGTTTTCCCAGAAAGGACCGACGGAATCATGGAATCTTCAGGCTCTTTGCGTGTCGTGTCACCGAGAAAAAACCTCCGAGATGGTCAGGCTGAAGTCCTAAAGGCTGCCCTCGCCAAGACTGATGGCGTGCTCTCCGTGCAATTGCCGACCGGGTACGGCAAAACCATTGCCGCCGCGGCCGTGTTCGCCGCCAAGTACGGACGAGGTGAAGTCAATCGACTTCTCTACGTCGTCCCGACGACGTCGCAGTTGAACCAGTTCTGTACCGATGGCGCGGGCGACTTTCTGGACGTGGGCATAGCCGGCGCGCGCATTCAGGACGTGGGAACCTTCCCGACGCAGTCAGTGAAGGAACACAGGAGCAACAGAACGATCGTCTTCGCCGTCACGATTCAGGCGCTTGCGACGTCGCCAGCTACGGCGTCCGCGGTGCGAGAGCTAATGACTTCTGGACGGTGGATGGTCGTCATCGACGAATACCATCACTACGGCGAAGAGAAGGCGTGGGCACGGGCAGCGCTGTCGTTGCCGGCGGTGTTCGTGCTCGCAATGTCGGCGACGCCGCGGCGTCGAGAAAACGACGGGGCAATAGCGGACCCCACCGTGTGTGTGTCCTACCTATCAGCCTTCCGAGAGAAGGCAGTGAAGGAATTGCACCTGCACGCCTACGATTACAAGGTCGACGCGATCACCGTAAACGGGGAGATGCTCTCCTTTACGACCGGTACGCTCGCGGAGGCTGCTGGGCCTGGCGATGGCGCCGTCGATCGGTTCATGGCTGAGCGCAAGCTTAGGTGGTCCCCGAAGTATATCTCGCCTCTGGTATCGATCCCCGTCGAGCGGCTCTTGCGCATGCGCGGCGGTCTTCCACTCCAGATGATCGTCGGTGCGATGGGGTGCATGCACGCCGAGATGGTCTGTGACCAGATCCGATCCATGTTCGGCGATTGCCTGCGCGTTGATTGGGTAGGGACCGGCCCGCACGGGCGTACCGACGACGAGAACCGGAGAGTGATCGGCCAGTTCTGCCCACCAAAGAAGAACGGCGTACGCCGCCCGCAGGACATCGACCTGGATATTCTCGTCCACGTGGGCATGGCCGGCGAAGGACTTGATTCGGTGTACGTGACCGAGGTCGTTCACCTGAACCCGGCCACGGTGTCGAACCAGAACGACCAAGAAAACGGCCGCGCCGCACGGCGGATACCAGGGGCGCCCGAGCAAGTGCAGATTGCGCACATCAACGTCGACAGTTCCTCGCCATACGCTGAATGGTCGGGGTCGAAGGTGATGCAGGTTTTCGACCGAGTGAACGGAGACGGGCCGGTCGACGACGATGGCGCCGACGGTGTCGATGCGGCCGACCGCGAGGACCGAGAGCGCCTGCCAGACGAGCCGCTGATCGTGATCGCGGACTGTGAATTGAGACACATCGACAAGGGAGATCCAGAAGTGCAGTCAATCCTAAACACGTGGGCTGCCAAGGTTCAGAATGGCTTCGCCTCGCTGACACCGCATGACCTCGAGCAGATGCAGCAATTCGCGATCGCCACAAGGCGGCGCGAGTTGGTCGAGGGGGCCAGCGGGATGGATCTAAAGTCGAAGATGATGCAGTTGCGCGACTCCGTAAACTCGGCGGTCGGGGCGGTGGCTAGCCTGGCGACTCGGCGCATCCACGGGACCAAGATCGAGAAGTCGCAGATCGGCGAAACCAAGCGCCGTATCTTCTGCGAGATCAAGAAGCGCTTTGGTCAGGGCATCGCGCAGGCCGATGAGGAGGAACTGCGCGCCCGCTATGAGTGGGTGAAGAACCTCGAACGAACGCTGATCAATGAGGCGGTGCCAGGGTGGCTCACCAAGTGAGAATCAACCGCGGCGCCATCGAGGCCGAGAACCGAATTGAGTTCGTCGACCGGTCCGAATGGCGCCAACTGCTCGCGGTCCGACGCACGTTCGTACGGACGCACGTTCCCCACGACTGCCAGCAGCTCGTGCGGTTCGTCCACGACGCCGAGCAGATGTTCGCGCCGCTCGGATTCTCGAGCGTCGACGACTTCGTTAGGAACGGGCTCGAGATTGATCCAGACGTCGTGCAATGGGCGCTAACCGGTCTCGGTCGACTGCGGCCAGAATGGCTACCATCTACGCCTATTCCGCTGGCAACGGCGGTAGCGGCTGGCATGGCCGAGAAGGTCGAAGCCGCTCCCACGCTCGCGGCCCATGGCGTGAACCGGTTCGCCGATAGAGTTGATACTATCAACTCTACAACCGGTGGCACCGGTTCGGCCTACCGCATCGGCCGGGTGAAGCGCGAAGCCGCAGCCGGGAACGAGCAGGCGGTCGAGGCGCTCGCTGCTGCGGCCCGTGGCGAGGTCAAGAGCGCGGCCGAGCTCGAGCGACGCGCGGGCATCGCCAGGCCGCCGCCGCCGCCTCTGACGGTGGCGCTTCGGTACATCGCCAAGGTTCCAGACGACGAGCGCGCGATGTTGTTCGAGGCATGCAGGGAGAGGGGTTGGCTGTGACCGACGACGTCGCCACCATCAACGCCGCGGCGCCCGCGCCGCTGGCGCTGTGCAATGCGCTGGGGCTCGTCACCGGGCCGCGGAGCACGTCCCTGCGCGCGGTGGTTCGATGACGCTCGGGATCGCCTGCAGCTATGCGGCTCGAGGCTGGCCGGTATTCCCGCTGCGCGCTCGCACCAAGGTCCCGGCGACGCGGCGCGGGTTTCTGGACGCCACGCTCGAGGAGGATCGGATCCGTGCGTGGTGGGCGCGTCACCCGAACGACGGGATCGGCATCGCCAACGGCGCGCTCGTCGTGCTCGACGTGGACGTCGGCGGCAAGCCGGGCCCCGCGTCGCTCGCCGCGCTGATCGAGATCCATGGCCCGCTGCCGCCGACGTGGACAGCAGCGACGCCGAGCGGCGGCACCCACTACTATTTCGAGGGGCCCGCTACGCCGCCTGCGCGCCGTCTCGGGTTCGCGCCCGGGCTCGACCTGCTCGGCGTCGGCGGGTACGTGGCAGCTCCGCCGACGCGAACCGCCGTGGGCGAGTATTGGTGGATCGACGGCGGCTGCTCGCTCGCCAGGCTGCCCGAGTGGCTCACTGTGAGGCCCGAGCCGCCCGCGCCACGAGAGTACGCCCCGCGCGCGCCGGGGGCCGTAGGCGAGCCGTACGAGCGAGCTCGGCGGTACGTGTCGAAGATGGCGCCGGCCATCAGCGGCAGCGGCGGGCACGCTGCGCTCTGGGCTGTGGCGCTCGTCGTGGTCCGCGGCTTCGCGCTGCCGCTGTCGGACGCCCGAGCGGTGCTGACGGAGTATTCCGCGCGCTGCTCGCCACCATGGTCGGCGCGCGAGATCGAGCACAAGATCGTGCAGGCGTCGAAGGGCGGCGAGCGCGGGTGGCTGCTGTGATAGGATCGCCGATCCACGCACGAACGCCCCGGAATTACCCGAGGCGTCCGCGCGCCCATCGGAGCAAGCGATGAGCAGGACAGAGATAGCACAGGTGCCCGCGCTGCGGGCCTACCAGACATCGGCGATCGATCGCATCAGGGAGGCGTCCGCGCAGAACCGCGCGGTACTCTGCGTGTCGCCTACGGGCAGCGGCAAGACCACGATCGCAGGCGAGATCGTGCGGCGCACCGTCGATCGCGGTAAGCGCGTGCTGTGGCTCGCTCACCGCACCGAGCTCGTCGGGCAGGCGTACGACCGCCTCGCCGAGTTCGGGCTCGACGTGGGCGCCGTGTCGGCGTCCAGCGACCGGCCGCCGCAGCCTCATGCGCCCGTGCAAGTCGCGTCGATTCAGACGCTCATGGCCAGGGGGCAGAGGCCCGCGGCGGACGTCGTGATCTGGGACGAGTGCCATCATGCAGTGAGCGACGACTGGGCCACGCTCGCGACCGACTACGCACGCGCGCGCCTGCTCGGATTCACCGCGACGCCCGAGCGCTCGGACGGGCGAGGCATGGGCCCGACGTTCACATCGATCGTGTGCGCCGCGTCGGTGCGTGAACTCATCGCGCTCGGTCACCTCGTACCGTGCGAGATCCTTCGCCCGCCTGAGCGGCTGCCGCCGAAGAAGATCGCGCAGCGGCCCGTCGACGCGTGGCTCGCGAGCGCGCGCGGACGGCAAACGATCGTCTTCGCGCAGTGGGTCGCGGCAGCCGCCGAGCTCGTGGAGGAGTTCCGCGCGGCGGGCGTCGCCGTCGACATGATCCACGCTGGCTCGACCGACCGCAGCCGCATCCTTGCCGACTACAAGAGCGGCAAAATCACCGTGCTAGTCAACGTGTTCGTCCTCACGGAAGGCTTCGACGCGCCGGCTACGTCGTGCGTGATTCTCGCGCGCGGGTGCGGCACCGTCGGCACCTACCTGCAGATGGTCGGCCGCGGACTGCGCCCAGCAGAGGGCAAGACGGAATGTCTGCTGCTCGACTTGCAGGGCGTCTCGCATGCGCACGGCAAGCCCGAGGACGATCGCACCTACTCGCTCGACGGCCGAGGTATCTCGAGCGGTGGCGACGGGTCAACGTGCCCCACGTGCGGCGGTCCGATCAACTTCGAGGGGGCGGGCTGTCCCGCGTGCGCTACGTCTGACGGTGTCGACACGGGGCCGCTATCTGTGACCGGTGATGCGCTGGTCAAGTACGCGGCGAAGCGCGCGGAGAGCGAGGAGAAGCGCGCGGAGACGCTCGCCCGCTGGATCGCCGTCGGCCGATCGAAGGGCTGGAAACAAGGGGCCGCACTGGCGAAGTTCAAGGCAGTCTACGGCTGCTGGCCGAGCGACAAGATCAGGAGCATGGCATCGTGACGGAGATCCGAGCGGAGATTCACGGTGTACCGAACGACCCACCTCGGCGAGCGCGTGACCTCTCCGACGCGTGGAAGCAACGCCTCCTCTACGAGAAGCACAAGGACGGCTCGCGCCTCGTCGCGCATGTGGCGAACGCGATCGTGATCCTGCGCTACTGCCCCGCGTGGGCCGGGCGCGTTCGGTTCGACGAGTTCGCCACGTGCGTCACGGTGCGGCAGCCACCATGGCACCAGTGCGACGCGCCGCCCGCCAACGCCGGCGAGCGCGCGTGGGTCGACGCCGACAGCGTGCGCCTTTCCGCGTGGCTCAGGCGCGAGTTTTGGATCGACGTGTCCACGTCGGACTGCGATCGGGCCGTGGACGTGGCAGCGCGCGCGGACCCTTATCACCCCGTGCGTGAGTACCTCGAGGCGCTCCCCGCGTGGGACCAGACGCCGCGCCTGTCCACGTTCGCCCGCGACTACCTCGGGGCGACGCACACCGACTACACCGCGCTCGTCGTGCGCTGGTGGATGATCTCCGCCGTCGCACGCGCCCTCGCTCCCGGCTGCAAAGCCGACCACGTGATCATCTTGGAGGGCCCTCAGGGGCGGCTCAAGTCGCAGGCGCTGCGGGCGCTGGCCGGCGACGCGTGGTTCCTGGACACGCCGCTCGACCTTGACAGCAAGGACGCCTACGTGTCGATCGCAGGCCGGTGGATCGTCGAGCTGGCCGAGCTCGACGCGCTCAAAGGCGCCGACACGAGCCGAGCGAAGGCGTTTTTCTCGTCGCCGGCCGACACCTACCGGCCACCGTACGGGCGGCGATCGGTGTCCGTGCCGCGGGGCTGCGTGTTCGCCGGCACGACCAACGACGCCAGCTACCTGCGCGACTCGACCGGGGGCCGGCGATACTGGCCGGTGGCGTGCGGTCCGATCGACCTGGAGGCCATCAAGCGCGACCGTGACGTGCTGTGGGCCGAGGCCCTGCACTGGTACCGCGTAGGAGCCCGCTGGTGGCCCGATGGGGCCGAGGTGGGGCTGTGCGAGGCAGAGCAGGAGCCGAGGGCCGAGGGTGACGCGTGGGAGCCCGTGGTAGACGGATGGCTCGCCAGTGCCAGCGGACTCGAGCCCACGATCGGCGACGTGCTGGGGGGGCCGCTCGGGCTCGACCGTGGCCAGTGGGACCAGCGGGCGCAGTCGAGGGTGGCCAGGATCCTCCAAGCCCATGGGTATGTCCGTGTGCGCAAACGCGTTGGCGGGCGCCGTGAGTGGCGGTACGAGCTCCCTACCACCGGCGCCACCGATGCCGCCAGCTCTGCGAGAGGGTGGCCAAGTGGGGCCAAAGCTGGCCAGAGGTAGCCAAAGATTACGCGTGCTTGTCCCACCGGTCCCACTGTCCCTCCCTTAACAACAAAAACATCATCACACATACGCCATGGGGGATAACAGGCGGCCCTGGGGCAGGGTGGCCAGGTGGGGACAGTGGGGCCAGGCCGACGTGGGGGTAGGACGATGACGCCCGAGCTACGCGCCGAACTCGAGGCGATGGGCGTGGACGTGCGGGTCACGCTCGACCGCATCGAGGCGAAGCTCGAACGCATCGAGCGGACGCTGGACCGGCTGCTGCCGGCTGACGTGCCAGCCATCGCACCGGGATGGCGCTGCGGTGGATGCAACCGGCTGCGACCGTGGGGCGAGGGTACGATGGGCAACGACCGATGCGAGTGCGGGAACGGGACGAGGTGGCGACCGTGAGCGACACGCGAGACCGGTTTGGGTTGCTGGTGGCCGGGGAGTTGTTCGACGCCGCGGAGGATAAGCCGCGCCTTGAACTAGG
>Ga0255310_10000163_pt1 | contig 13376 bp, 14 predicted proteins | sample EtOH1_T0_E1_meta_FD_201359 | JGI IMG/M metagenome (GOLD analysis project Ga0255310, IMG submission 201359) | Sandy soil microbial communities from University of British Columbia, Vancouver, Canada - EtOH1_T0_E1 | ecosystem: Engineered > Artificial ecosystem > Sand microcosm > Unclassified ...
CGTTCGACGGAATTGGGCAGGTCCACGAAGAAGATCTCGTCGAAGCGGCCTTTGCGGATGAGCTCCGGGGGCAGCACGTTGACGTTGTTGGAGGTGGCGGCGACGAACACCGGGGCCTTGCGGTCCTGCATCCAGCCCAGGAAAGAGCCCAGCAGGCGGGCGGAGGTGCCGGCGTCCGAGGAGGCGGAGTCGGGGCCGCTGCCGGCGAAGACCTTCTCCAGCTCGTCGATCCAGAGCACCGCCGGGGCGAGCTGCTCGGCCACGCGGAAGATCTTGCGGATGCGCTTCTCGGTCTCGCCGATGTACTTGTCATAGACGGCGCTGGTATCAAACTTGACCAGCGGCAGCTTCCACTCGCCGGCGATGGCGCGGGCGCACAGGCTCTTGCCGCAGCCCTGCACGCCCATGAGGATGACGCCGCGCGGCGGGTCCAGCCCGTAGGCGCGGGCGGACTCCTCCCAGGCGCCCTGGCGCTGCCGCAGCCACTTCTTCAGGTTGTCCAGGCCGCCGACGTTGGCCATGGCGTCCGAGACTTCGATGAACTCCAGCATGCCGGAGCGGCGCAGCGTTTCCTTCTTGGCCTCGAGGACGTCGGTGACCACTTCGGAGGAGAGGGCGTAGCGGGCCACGATGGCCTGGGAGATGGCACGCTCGGCTTCGTCCTCGGTCAGCCCGCGGAGGTTGTTGGCAGCGGCTTCGAGGGCAGCGGCGTCGAGGGTGCGCTTGAGCTTGCGGGTCTTGGCCAGACGGACGTAGGTCTCGTCTACGATCTGTCGCAAGCGGGCGGCGTCGGGCAGCGGCAGGTCCACGTACTCCACTTGCTTTTCCAGTTCCGGGGGCATGGGGAGCGACGGCCCGGTCAGCACCAGCGCTCGCCGGCTGCGCGCGAACTGCTGCGCGACCTCGCGCAGCCGCCGCACCACGATGATGTCGTCGAGGTGGCGGTGAAAGTCCTTGAGCAGGAAGACGGCCTCGATGGTGAGGGTCTCGATGTGGGCCAGCACGTTGGCCGGCTGCTGCGTGTTCAGGATGGGCCCGGTAGCCTGGTAGTCGCGGGGATTGAGGCTGGGATCGAGCAGATTGGGATCGGTGAAGCTGACCGAGGGCGCCGCGCTCCAGGCCTGCTGGCGCGGGTCGGCGGCCGCGGGCGAGGAGGCGACGCCGCTGCGCTGCAGGCCGTCGGCGATGCTCCACTCGAATAGCGCCACGCCCAGCTCGGCGCAGGCCTGGCGCACCAGCGAAAGGCAGCGGCCCTCCTCCACCGTCTCCATGAGCACGATGGGGGTGCTGGAGTTGATGAGGAGTTTGAGGCGGTCGAGACAGCTGGGCATGTCGTCCCTTCGATGCTGGCCTTCGCTGCTGGCCCTCTGCTGGATTTTCGCGGTTTGACCGGCCCGGAGAGGTTGCCGTAGAATACTAGCTTCCGCGGAACAAGAAAATCCCTTTAGGAAGGCAGTTCCTCAGAATGGCAAATCATTTTTCGGCGCTCAAGCGCGCCCGTCAGACCGAGAAGCGTACCGCTCAGAACCGCGTCCACACCTCGCGTTTCCGCACCGTGCTGCGGCATTTCCGCGAGGCCCTGGCCGCCGGCGACAAGAAGGCCGCCGAGGCCCAGTTCCGGGCGACGGTTTCCGCCATCGACCAGGCCATCCGCAAAGGGACCATCCACCGCAACGCCGCCGCCCGCTACAAGTCGCGGCTCAGCGCCCGCCTGCACGCCCTGCCGGCCAAGTAACAAGCTGTCATCCTGAACGAGCCGCGACCCTGAGCTTGTCGAAGGGGAGCGGCGAGTCGAAGGACTCCTACCCTCTCCTCGAATGCTCCCCCCAACGCTTGTCATCCTGAGCCCGCTCTGTGCGGGCGAAGGACCTGGCGTTTGATTTCTTCCTACATCGTCCCTTCATCCGCCGAGGGCCCGTAAATCGAAGGCACGGGCACGTCATTCAGCCGCAGGTAGACGCCCAACTGGGCGCGGTGATGGATGGCGTGGTTCATCACGAAGCTGCGTATTACGGCGATCCGCGGCAGGGTGAGCAACTGCTTGCCGCTGTGCAGCAGGGTCCAGGGCTTGAGCAGGTGGGGGTCGGCGGCTCCGGCGATAGCTTTGCGCGCCGCAGCCACGTTCTTGTCAAAGGTCGCCAGCAGTTCCTGGCGCGACTTCACCGGGGCCGGGCCCGGCATGGGCACGCCTCCGGGCGCCAGATCCAGCGACTCCGTGTCCACAGCGGTCACCGCCCACGACAGGAGAGTGGCCAGGTGCGTGGCCAGCCCACCCATGGTCATGGACTTCGCGTGCGGCTTCCAGCCAAACTTCTCCTCCGGGACCCGCTCCAGCGTCTTGCGGATGCCGGCCACTTCCTGATCGAACTCAGGCAAAAGCGCCTCACTGAATGCCATGCTCCCCTCCAGAATTTAAGTGATTCGATTCCTCCCGGCGGGGCCGGGACGCAAAATATTAGGCGAATGAAAAGCGAATGTCAAGCTACGCGCAGTTCGTCCAGTTCCAGGAACTGGTGGATGACGGGGTCCTGGCTGCGGACCATCTCCGCCGGCTTGCCGAAGAAGATGCAGCGGGCCTCATGCAAGAAGACCACGCGGTCGGCAAGCTTCTTGGCCAGGCGCATGTCGTGGGTAACGACGATGCTGGTGAGCTTGAGTTGGAACTTGAGCTTCTTGATGAGGTCGCCCAGAAGCTGCGCCATCAAGGGGTCCACCATGGTGGTGGGCTCGTCGTAGAGGACGGCTTCGGGCTGGGAGGCCAGGGCGCGGGCGATGGCCACCGAGCGCTTCATGCCGGTGGAGAGGTCGGAGGGGAGCAGGTCGCGGTACTGCTGAACGCCCACCATCTCCAGTAAGCCGTCCACAATCTGGTAAGTCTGCTCTTCGTCCAGGCCGCCCTGCTCGCGCAGAGGGAAGGCGACGTTCTCGCCCACGGTGAGCGAGTCGAAGAGCGCCCCGTTCTGGAAGACCATGGTGACTTTCTTGCGGATGCGCTGCAGATCCTCTTCGCCGTAGTCGGTGATGTCCTCGCCGGCGACGATGACCCGTCCCGCGTCCGGTTTCAGGAACCCCATGATGTGGTGCAGGGAGACCGACTTCCCTACCCCGCTGCGTCCCAGGATGCAGACCGTCTCGCCCGGCAGGGCATTGAAGCTGACGCGGTCGAGAACGTGGTTCTCTCCAAAGGCCTTGGAGACCTCGCGAAACTCGATGAAAGGCTCTGATGCCGGTAGGGTCACGGTTTTCCGGGGTGGCGCGCGCGGGCGCGCTCCACATCCTCAGGGGTGTTGAGATTCTCGAAGATTGCAGGCGCGAAGGCAAGCTTCTCGAGGTCCCCGGCCTCCAGGACGCGGACCTCGACCTCGGCGAAGAGGGCGTCGATCTTGTTGCGTCCGGCCTGAAGCGCGCCTTCTGCCTTTTCGCGGAAGGCGGGGCGATAAACCGCCGCCAGGGGATGAAAGCCATCTGCGGTCCGAGGCACGGTGACCACGGCGCCGCTCCCCCGCGCCTGGGCGACCAGATAGTCCAAGAAGCGCGCCTCGAGGAAGGGCGTGTCCACCGCCAGAACGAGGTTGAGCTCGGTGGAGGTGGCGCCGAGAGCGGCGTGGATGCCGGCCAGCGGCCCCTGGCCGGGAAAGACGTCCTCGACCACGCGGCCGTAAGCCTCCAGTTCGGCGCGCGGCCCCACCAGGAAGGTCTCGGCAGCGACCGAGGAGGCCAGCTGTAGGGCGCGCTCCAGGAGCGTCTGGCCGCCCAGTTCGAGCGTGGTCTTCTCCCGGCCCATGCGGGTGCTCTTGCCGCCGGCCAGAACGAACGCAGTGACGCCTTCCTTCATGGGGAGGGATGATACACGGCGCTGCGAAACCGGGCGGGCCGGCGCGGTTCGTGCCCCGAAAGGACTCCGCCGGTCCCTCAGCCCACTGCACCACAAATAGGGCTGTGCTAGAATCGCGGCGCTTTCCCGCCCCCCAGAGAGATAATCAAGACCGCACATGGACCTGCGACGAAGGCTGTACCAGGCGGCTGCCGTGCTGCTGATCGTGGTGGCGACCAGCGTGGCGGGATACCGCCTGCTGGGCGGCCCCTCGGTCACCTTCCTGCAAGCCCTGTACATGGCCATCATCACCCTGGCGGGGGTGGGCTACGGGGAGATCGTGGACACCTCGTACAGCCCCGGCCTGCGCGTATTCAACATTTTCGTGGTGGTGGTGGGTGTGACCCTGATGGTCTACGTGTTTTCCGCGGTCACCGCCTTCCTGGTGGAAGGCGAACTCACCAACATCTTCTGGAGACGCAAGATGCAAAAGCGAATCAGCGAGCTGAAGAATCACTACATCATCTGCGGGTTGGGGACGACCGGCCGCCACGCGGTGGAAGAACTGCACAAGACCGGAACACCGTTCGTCGTGATCGAGTCGCACGAGGACAACATCAACAAGTTCCGCGAGCACGCCGGCGAGGACTACAAGGAGATGCTGTACCTCATCGGAGATGCGACCGACGAGGAGGTGCTGGCCCAGGCGGGCGTGGAGCGGGCCAAGGGGATGATCGCCGGCCTGGCCGCCGACAAGGACAACCTGGTGATCACGGTGATGGTGCGGCAGCAGAACCCCACCATCCGCATCGTGGCCCGGTGCACCGACCAGAAGTTCTCCGAGCGCATGCTCAAAGCGGGCGCCAACTCCACCGTCTCGCCCAACCGCATCGGAGGCCTGCGGCTGGCCAGCGAGCTGCTGCGGCCGCACGTGGTCAGCTTCCTCGACCTCATGCTGCAGGAGAAGTCGCGCACCCTGCGCATCGAGGACATCGAGATCGGCGCGGCTTCACCCTGGCTGGGAAATGCCTTGCAGGCGTTGAACCTTCGCGGCAAGTACAACCTGCTGGCGCTGGCGGTGAAGAGCGGCGACGGCAAGGAGTCGCACTTCCAGGCCAACCCGCCCGACGACCTGCGGCTGGCGCCGGGCTCGGTGGTGGTGGTGATGGGCGACGTGAACGACGTCCGCCGCGCGCGCCACGACGCGGCCCACGACAAGACCACCGCCGTGGTCGCGGTCTGAGTTCCCCGCCGGGACCGGTTCAGTGGATATCCAGGCCGACGATGCGCCCGGCCGGGTCCACTTCCAGGTTGGCGGGGGCGTTGAAGACGGAGTCGCCGCTGGAGCCGGGGATGGCCAGGAAAACGCGCGGGCTCACGTAGTTCACCGTAGGCTGCTTCTTCAGGAAGGCCAGGGCCTGGTCGCTGCGGTACTTCTTGGGAACCACAAAGCTCACATCCGCCAGGTCGCCGTTCTCGGAGACGGAGAGCGCTACCTCCACCGGCACCCGCGTCTGCACACTGACCTCTTCCTTGCTGACGTTGGGTTTCAGCAGGATGTAGTACTGGCAGCGGCCTTCGTCGACGTCGAAGCTGGTGCGTTCCACGCGGATGGACATTTCAGCGCCTTAAGATGCTCTTCCGGCGAAGGAAGGTTTATCACAGTCGCCGGGAAAAATGAACCGGGAGTACCGGACTGGGCATTAGAATCAGCCGGAATCCAGCTTCCGGAAACGGGAAGCATCCCCGCACCGGAAGCAACACCATGGAGCCTGCGGCCAAAGTCACGGTTTACGACGACAGGAACTGCCCCTTCTGCCAGTGGGCGCAGGCCTGGGTGGAGCGGCGGGACCGCGGGCAGCGCCTGGAGTTCCGCGACTTCAACCGCCCGGAGGTTGCCGCCGAAGCCCCGTTCGCGCCCGCCGAACTCGGCCGTCGCATGCACGTGCGCTCCCCGGACGGGGAGTGGCACATCGGCTACTACGGCTGGATCGCCGTGCTCTCCCAGTTGCCGGGCTGGCGCTGGCTGGCCGGGGTGATGCGGGTACCGCCCTGCCGCTGGGCCGGCCCCACGGTCTACCAGTTCATCGCCGACCATCGCTACCGGATCCCGCAGTTCCTGCTGCGCTGGCTGGGCGCGCCGCCTCCCTGTGAGGCCGCCTGCGCCCTTCCGCCCAGAAGCTAGCGGTCCCAGATTCGTCCTCAAAGTGACTTGAGCAGGCAGTCCCCCGCGAAAAGCGTGCATCTAAGGGTTTGTATCTCCCGGATTCGCAAGGAGAAAGTCATGAGAACATCGCACTTGTGGAAACGGTCCTGGCTCCTGCCGGCGCTGGCGCTGGCCTTGGCGCTGGCGGCCGTCGGCTGCTCCCGTGCTAAGACCGACGCGCAACTGGCCGGTGAGGTGCAGAACAAGATCAATAGCGATCTCCCCGCACAGCGGATCGTAGTCAGCGTCGTGGGGGGCACGGTCACGCTCTCAGGAACCGTCGAGCAGGACGAGGATCGCCTGAAAGCCTCCAGCGACGCCGCTGAGATCGAGGGCGTGAAGACGGTCATCAACAACCTGCAGGTCACGCCGGCTGCGGCCTCGATCCCGGAGGCACCGCCTGCGGAGCTGTCGCAGGCGCCACCGCCCGCGAGACGTGCGTCTTCCTACCGCTCGAAGCCGAGCCCGACCGAGGTGGCCAGCACAGTGCCGCCGAGCAGTCCGGCTCCGGCAGGCATTCCGCCCGTCACCCCTATGGCAACCGAGCCGGTCCCACCCCCGGTGGAGCACGTCACCATTCCCGCGGGGACGACGGTCTCCGTTCGCATGGTGGACGGCCTCGACTCGGAGGTCAATCAAGTGGGGGACACCTTCCGGGCCAGCCTGGATTCGCCCATCCTGGTCGAAGGCCGGGTGGTAGCGCCAACCGGGACCGAGGTGCAAGGCCGGGTGACTGACGTGAAGAGCGCCGGCCGCTTCAAGGGGCGCGCGGAGATGACGCTGCAACTGGTCCGCCTGCAAATGAACGGCAAATCCTATGAACTGACGACCGGCGTCTGGAACGCCAAGGGCCGCTCGGAAGGCACGCGCACCGCGGCCACCATCGGCGGCGGCTCGGCGGTGGGCGCCATCATCGGCGCCATCGCGGGCGGCGGCAAGGGAGCGGCCATCGGCGCGGCGGCGGGCGCGGGCGCCGGCACCGGCGTGTCCGCTGCCACCAAGGGCAAGCAGATCAAGGTCCAGCCCGAGGATGTGATCCAATTCCGCCTGGCCAACGAAGTGACCGTCGTGCCCTCGGCCTCGCGGGCGGCCGCGCAGGATCCGGATCGTCCTCGCCTGGAACGGCGCTAAGTACCCTGAGAGGCCGGCGGCGCGCCGCCGGCCTCCCCTCCCCCGGTCCCTGGCATCCTGAGCGTCGGCCCTACCGGGGCCTGGGACCTCGCGTTGGATACTCCCAAATCTGGGCTATGCTCTTCCCCTGTGCCTCGGCTCACCGCATTGCTGCACACCCGGGATGACGCCCGGCGCATCGGGCGTGCGCTCGATTCCCTGCGCTGCTGCGACGAGTTGCTGGTGATGGACCACGGCTCCGCCGACGCGACCCTCCGCATCGCGCGCCAGCACGGCGCGCGTGTGGAGCCAGCCTCTTCCGAAGCCGATTCCGGCGCGGCCCTGGCCGCGCACCATTGGGTCCTGTGCCTGCGGCCCGGGGAGGCGCTCAGCGAGTCCCTGGAAGCGACTCTGCTGGAATGGAAGCAGGAGGAACCCGGTGATGCCGTCGCCTACGCTGTCGCCCTGCGCCAGGAAACCGTCAACGGCTGGCGACACTGCGGGGCCGAGGTGCGCCTGGTAAACCGCCGCATGATTCCTTGGAGCGGCGCGCTGCCGCCCCAACGCGGGGATGCTCTGTCACTCTGCGGCGACCTGCTGCGCTTCAGCGACCCGGAATGAAAACCGCGGCGCATAGGAGTTTCTGCGAGATTGGCTGGCCCAGGACTGGCGCTGTGTCGTGAGAACGCCCCGGCGCGGCATCGTGGCGCAGGCAAAGTGGGGTCCTTCGACTCGCCTCGACTGAACCTTTCGGGGCTCGCTCAGGATGACAGTCGCATAAGGGGGTGTGTAGTCGAGGCTGAGTAGGGCTCCCTCGCTTCGCTCGGGATGTAAGGAAAAACGTATAATCTCCCTACTCCTCCGGAAATCGAGGGCATCGCCAGCGCGTGACCGACCTGCCGCCTTCCTTTTACGCGACCGCCATCTTCCTCTTTGGCCTGGCCTTTGGAAGCTTCCTGAACGTGTGCATCCACCGGCTGCCGCAGGGGCTCTCGGTGGTGCGGCCGCGCTCGGCGTGTCCGCAGTGCGGCGCGCCCATCCGCGCCCTGGACAACATTCCCGTGGTGAGCTGGCTGGTACTGGGAGGCCGCTGCCGCAACTGCAAGACTCCCATCTCGCCGCGCTACGTCTTTGTCGAATTGCTGACCGGGCTGCTCTTCCTGGCCTGCTGGCTGACCTTTGGCCCGACTTTGTGGACGCTGAAGTTCTGTGTCTTCGCCTTCCTGCTGTTGGGGCTGATCTTCGCCGATGCCGAGACCAAGCTGCTGCCCGACGCGCTTACCCTGCCCGGGCTGGTCGTGGGCCTGCTCTTCAGCCTGCTGGTTCCGGTGGACGGCCTGGCGGCCCGCCTTATGCCCTGGCTGGGGATGCGCAGCCTGGACTTCCCCTGGCGGCTGCTGTCGCTGGCGGACGCGCTGCTGGGGGCGGCGGTGGGAGCTTCGTTCATCTACGGCGCCGGGGCCATCTACCTGCGCGCCCGCGGCATCGAGGGCATGGGCTTTGGCGACGTCAAGCTGATGGCCCTGGTAGGCGCCTTCCTGGGGGTGAAGCTCACCGTCTTCACGCTGTTTTCCGCCTCGCTGGTGGGCTCGCTCGCTGGACTGAGCACCATCCTGATGGTGTGGATCAAGCGCACCGAGCGCCGCATGAAGCGCAACCATGAGTCCCTACCCGCGGCCCGCAGGCGGGCCTGGAAATCCGCCAGCATGGTCTATCGCCATTACGAGATGCCCTTTGGTGTCTTCCTGGGGACGATGGCCATGGTCGCCGTCTTTTTCGGCGACGCCCTCATCCGCTGGTATGTGGAGACCTACCTGTGAGGCTGCTCACCAATCCGCTCTTCATCCGCATGGGAATCGTCCTGGTGGGAGCAGTCGTGGCCTTTGTGGTGGGGGTGTGGCTGATGCGGCGCCTGCGCCGGAGCATCACCGAGGAGCAAGCGGGAGAGGCCGCGCCTCGCGCCTCCGCCGAGAGCGCGGGCTTCACCCTGGCCGCCTATCAGGGCGTGATCCAGCGGCTCAAGGAACAGGAGAAGGAACTGGACCGGCTGCACAAGGCGGAGCGCGAGCGCGCCCAGGCCTCGGAGAACGTCAGCGCCGCCGTGCTCTCCAACCTGCCCAGCGGGGTTCTGCTATTCAATCCTGCCGGCCTGGTGCAGCAGGCCAACGACTCCGCCAAGTCCATTCTGGGATACGCCTCGCCCTTGGGACTGCATGCGCGCGACCTCTTCCGTGGCGTGAGCAGCGTGCGCATGGCCGCGGGCGAGCTGGAAGCGTCCCTCGACGCGCTGCTCGACGCCGTGGAGCAGACACTGCGCAAGGGCGCCGCCTTCCGCCGCCTGGAAGTCGAGTACCAGACGCCGGCGGGAGGGCGCCGGGTCTTGGGCATCACGCTCTCCCCGGTGCGCACCGCCGGCGGCGACACCCTGGGCGCCGCCTGCCTGGTCAGCGACCTGACGGAGATCACCACCCTCGCCCGCCAGGTGCGCCTGCGCGAGAGCCAGGCGGCGCTGGGCGAGATGTCCGCCGGCATCGCCCACGAGTTCAAGAACTCCCTGGCCACCATCTCCGGCTACGCCCAGATGCTCAGCGGGGAACGCGACCCGGAGACCTCGCAGCAGTTCGCGCGCAAGATTGCCACCGAAACCGCCAGCCTGACCCGCATCGTCACCGACTTCCTGAACTTCGCGCGGCCACAGGGCTTCCAGGCGGAGACGCTCGAGCTGCGCCCGCTGCTGGAGGATTGCGCCCGCGAGTGCGGCGTCGTCCTTCGCTTTACCACCTTTCCCACCGCCCTGGAGTTGACCGGGGACCCAACGGCGCTCCGCCAGGCCTTCGCCAACCTGCTGCGCAACAGCGCCGAGGCCGCACGGGACGGCAGGCCGGCCGAGGTCACGGTGACGGCCGAGACCACGGGCGACTCCCTGCGCTTGGTCCTGCGCGACAATGGCGGCGGGATCCCTCAGGAAAATCTGGCCAGGATCTTCATCCCCTTTTTCACCACCAAGGCCCAGGGGACGGGCCTGGGACTGGCGCTGGTCCACCGCATCCTGACCGAGCACGGAGGCGCCATTTCCGTGGCCAGTGACGCGGCCGGGAGCACGTTTACCCTCTCGTTTCCGGCAGCTAAAGCAGCGCAAGTCGCATCTAAATTGGGGTAAGATACGGGTGGAATTGTGTCCCCAGATTCTGGGGAGGTATCGTCATGAAACGCTCGCTGCAAGGAAGCCTCGCCCTGCTGGTACTGGCGGGATTGCTGACCGCCGGCGCCGCCGCGCAGTCGCTGGGTGAGTACGCCCGCCAGCAACGCGCCAAAAAGGGACCTGCCCCCGCCTACGTCAAGGAATACACCAATGACAATCTGCCAACTGCAGGGGCATTGAGCACCTCGAGCGCCAGCTCGGCGACGACTTCCGCTTCGTCCAGCGCCGACAGCGGCCAGCCCAAGGGCGACGCGGATTCGGCAAAAGACAGGGGCAAACTGGAAGAGGAGTGGAGAGCCAGGTTCACCGAGCAGAAGAACGTGATTGCCACCCTGGAGCGGGAGCTCGCCGTGGCCGAACGGGAGAACAGCAGCCGCCAGTCCCAGACCCAGACCAACTCCCAGGACCTGGGGTCTCGTTTGCGCAACCCGGTGCTGTGGGCCGCGGAGAACAAGAAGTACCAGGACGAGGTCGACGCGAAGAAAAAGGAATTGGAAGAGGCCAGGCAGAAGCTGGAGGACATAAGAGAAGACCTCCGCAAGGCCGGCCTCCCCAACACCTGGGCAGATTAAAAGCTGAGGCATCCCATGCGTAGAGGGCCGATGATTCTCTCCAACCTTGCCGCGCTGCTGGCGCTGGCGGCAGCCTCTGCCAACGCGCAGTCGCTCGCCGACGTCGCCCGGCAGAATCGAATGAACAAGCCCGCCACGCCGGCTTCCCAGAAGGTCTATACCAACGACAATCTTCCCACCGGCGGGGACCTGACCATCCTGGGCACGCCGACCGCTGCCCCGCCTTCCGCCGCCGCGCAGGAGAGACCCGCGGCCCCGAAAAGCGCCAGGGCTGAGGCCGAGGCCAAGGCCGAACGCGACCGGCTGGAGAGGGAGTGGCGCGGGCGCTTCCAGAAGCAGCGCGCCGCCATCACCCTGCTGGAACGCGAAGCTGCCGCGCTCGACCGGGACATCAAGCTGCGCCCGCCGGGGATCGCCTGCGCCACCTCCAACCTCTGCAACGAGAAAGCCGCCAAGGACCAGCAGATCGAACAGGAAAAGCAGAAGCTGGAAGACCTGAAGGACGAGTTGCGCAAGGCTGAGCTCCCCGATTCCTGGGCCGAGTGAGCTTCTGAGTCAGGACCGTCAGCCCCCGGCGGCCAACGCCCCGGGGGCTTTCCTTATGGAAACCATCTTGCTGGTGGAGGACAAAGCCGAGTTGCGGGAGATGCTGGCTACCGCACTCTCGCGCATGGAGTACGAAGTCACGCCCGCAGCGGACGTAGCGGAGGCTCTTGGCGCGCTGCGCCGCCAGCGCTTCTCCGCCGTCCTGACCGATCTGAAGCTGCCCCAAGGGACGGGGATGGACGTATTGCGCGCGGCGCTGGAAGCCGACGCCGCCATGCCTGTCGTCCTGATGACCGCCTACGGCGGCGTAGCAGAGGCCGTGGCCGCCATGCGCGAAGGCGCCTACGACTTCATCCAGAAACCCATCGACCTCGAACACCTCCGCCACCTGGTGGCCCGCGCCATCGAACGCCAACTGCTGCTGCGCGAGAACCTGGTGCTCAAGGAGGAAGCCGCCCGCCGCTATGGTTTCCCCCGCATCGTGGGCGAGCACCCCGCCATGCAGGCGGCGGCGCGCGAGATGCAGCGCGTGGCTCCCACCGACACCACGGTGCTGCTGCTGGGCGAGAGCGGCACCGGCAAGGAGCTGTTCGCGCGCGCCCTGCATCAGTTGAGCCCGCGCGCCTCCAAACCCTTCGTGGCCCTGAACTGCGCCGCTATCCCGGAAACCCTGGTGGAAAACGAGTTGTTCGGACACGAGCGCGGGGCCTTTACCGGTGCCGACGTCCGCCGCCCCGGCAAGTTCGAGCTGGCCCACGGCGGCACCCTGTTCCTGGATGAGATCGGCGAGCTGCCCGCGGGCGCGCAGTCCAAGCTCCTGCGAGTCCTGGAAGAGCGCGTGGTGGAGCGGCTGGGCGGCTCAGGCGGTGTCCAGGTGAACGTGCGCGTGGTGGCTGCCAGCAATCGCGACCTGGAGGCGGCGGCCGCGCGCAATGAGTTTCGCCGCGACCTTTATTACCGCCTGGCGGTCTGTCCCATCCGCATCCCGGCGCTGCGGGAGCGCGGTGAGGACGTCGTGGTGATGGCGGAACACTTTCTGGACCGCTTCCGCCGAGAACTGCGCAAGCCCCGGCTGAAGCTGGCGCCGGCCGCGGTCTCCGCGCTGCGCGCCCACGCCTGGCCGGGAAACGTCCGCGAGTTGCAGAACGCGCTGGAGCGCGCTGCCATCCTGAACGACGGCGAATTGACCGCCGCCGACTTGGGTCTGGCCGCCAACGTCCGCTCTGCCCCCGCCGGAGACAGCCTTCCGGCGGGCGATTCCCTGCCCCAGGTCTCAGCCCGGGCCGTGGCTGCGGTGGAGCGCGCCAAGATCGAAGCCACTCTTCGTGAGTGCAAGTGGAACAAGTCCGCCGCCGCCCAGCGCCTGGGCATCTCCTATAAGACTTTGTTGAACAAGATCCACGCCTACGGGCTGGATTGACCGGACGAGGAACCGCGCAGCCGCTCGATCTGCTTCATGTGGTGCCGGGTGTGCGCCAGATGGAAGCGGCGCCACTGCGGGATGGTGAGCGGCCCCAGCACCACGTGGTCGGCAATCTTCACTTCGCTGCCGAAGCGCTGCTCGCATTCGGCCAGCGCCTGGTCCATGGCCGCCAGGTTCTCGCGGATGGACTGCAGCGCGGCTCCGCCCTCCAGGCCTTTGGGCCGGGCAAAGTCAGGCGCCGGCCGGCCGGTGGGAAAGTATCCCCAGCCGGTGACCAGCATCGTGGCCAGCCGCTGCTTGAGCGTGGGCGCGGAGCCCAGGGGCTTGCCGTCCTCCATGCACTTGCGCATCAGGCGCGCAGTCCCGCCGAAGGTGATCGAGAGATGCTCGAGGATCCCCGCCGCCGACCACTTGCCTTCCGGATGCTGGTCGAGTTGCTGGGCGCTCATGCCGCCGGCGGCGGCTTCGATGGCGTCTTTCACGCCCTGCAGGGTGGAATCCAT
>Ga0255310_10000164_pt1 | contig 13336 bp, 16 predicted proteins | sample EtOH1_T0_E1_meta_FD_201359 | JGI IMG/M metagenome (GOLD analysis project Ga0255310, IMG submission 201359) | Sandy soil microbial communities from University of British Columbia, Vancouver, Canada - EtOH1_T0_E1 | ecosystem: Engineered > Artificial ecosystem > Sand microcosm > Unclassified ...
GATGGGGCCGCAGGAGCTGGTACTCGCTCCGGTGCGCGGGACACGCCCGTCACTCAAGACTTATGGGAATTCGTCATGGGCGACAATCCTGCCGTCCATCGGGATCTCCGCTGCCCAGTCGAGAACGTGTCCTGGGAGCGCATTACCGGGCCCGGTGGGTTTCTCGATCGCATCAATCGCAGTGAGCTGCTGAGCTCCGCGGGCGGCAGCGATCGCGGCCTCCGCTTCCGCCTCCCCACGGAAGCCGAGTGGGAATACGCGGCACGCGGGGGCCCGCATTGGCCCGACGACTTTGCCTTCAGTGGTAGCAACAACCCAGACACGGTGGCCTGGTATGGACCGCGCTGGACGCCTGCCGACCACGCGCTCGCAGGGCCCCTTGGCCAGCGTACCGGCTGGCGCGTCGCGAATCGCATACGGAAGCTCTTGCCTCGCCAAACGCACATCCATCCTGTGGCCACGAAAGCGCCGAATCAACTGTCGCTCTACGACATGTCAGGCAACGTGTGGGAATGGTGCGAGGACATCTGTAGCGACGATCTCGACGCTGTGCCCAGCAACGGGGGCGCATATCGTGGCCCCGGCACCGAACGCCGGCTGCGCGGCGGGTGCCACCATAATTGGGACCTGCATTGTCGGGTGTGGTGGCGGTATGGCATTCAGCCCGATGCCCACGACGGGTGTATCGGGTTCCGCTTGGTCCTCGCCGAGCAGGTCGAGCCAGCAACCTAACGGGCCGCCGGGCCATTCTGAGCCACCGCGGCCTTCACGAGCGCCTTGAACGCGTGTGCGTCGACCAGCTGCCCTTCGTGGATGTCGATCGCCCTTCGCGCGTTGCCCGCCAAGCTGGAATTGAAGAGGCGCGCCGGGTCCGGGATCCTGGCCCCCCGGGCGAAGGTGAGCTTCACGACCTTCGTGTAGGTCTCCCCGGTGCAGACGATCCCGTGGTGCGACCAGACCGGGATCCCCGCCATCGCATTCGACAGCTTCCTCCATTTCCGCTCCTCGCTCATCTCGGGATCGGCCTCCAGAATCAGCGCCCGCATGCGGGCCAGGGTCTCCTCGCGCCAATTCCCTGCCGCGCCTGGTTTCGGCGGGGACTTGGACTTGGTGACCGGCCTCCTTGGTGGTTTCGCCACGGTTCATTCTCCCACTGGTGGTGAGATCCTCGCGAGCAGACTGACGAGCTTCCCGCCCATCAGCTTCCAGCCGTAGCGTGCGCCGGCGACGTTCCGCTGCTGATCCGGTTTGAAGCCCGACTGCACCAGGGACAGGCGGGTGCCCAACGCCGTGGGCGTGAGCGTGAACGTCACGACGGTCTCCAGGAAAGGGACGCTCCACGTGTAAACGAGCTTCCGCTGCGCTTCGATCTCGACGAACCGGCAATTCACCGTGCCGTCCCAGCCGGGATACGGCTGCGTCTTGAAGGTGAACGTCGCCCCCGGCTCGAGCTTGAGATCGAGATCGACGACGGGCAGGAGCCACTCGGCGAGCAGCACGGGGTCGGTGAGCGCGCGCCACACTTTCTCCGGCGCATGAGGCAGCTCGAACTCGAACGCAAGGGATTCGGCTTGCGATCGTGCGGCCTTGTCGGTGGGAGTCATCAGTCGATTTTCTCCAGCAGTTGTTCAAGGCGATCGACGTGCCTGGTCCAGAAGGCGCGGTAGTGCGCGATCCAGTCGATGAGCGGCTTCATCCCGCGCGGCTCCACCCGGTAGTAGACGTGTCGTCCGTCGCGGCGGCGGTTCACCAGGCCGGCGTCCTTCAACGTGGCGAGGTGCTGCGAGACCGCCGGCTGGGAGATGGCGAAACGCGCCGTGAGGTCCTTGACCGCCGCTTCGCCACGGGTGAGCGACTCGAAGATCGCCCGGCGGCTGGGGTCCGCCAGCGCCTGGAAGATCCTGGCTTCGACCACGGTCGCGCTCTGCACCACTAATACATAAGTTGCTGCTTATTGATTGTCAACCCGCGCTGAGCAGCACCTCAGGGGCAGTACACTTGAGCCAGAAGTTCCCTGGATGAAATTCAGGTCAGGCGCACCACCCGCGATTGCACTCTCCCAAAGACCAGGAGGCCCCATGCATGATGAGGTCGAGCGTCTAGTAGGTCTCTATGACGGCGGAGGGATCACTCGGCGTCAGCTCTTGCAGGGGCTGATCGCCGTCGGGATTGGCGCTCGGGCTGCGCCCAACTCCTCTGGTACCCCAAGCCCCAGGCAAGCAGCTTCCGTCCTCCAGGCCCGCAGCATCAACCACGTCACCCTGTACGTCTCGGACGTTGCCCGCTCCAAGGCGTTCTACCAAGCCGCAGCGGGTCTCCCCGTTCGGGCGGAGGATGCGACCTTCTGCGAACTCCGTCTGGAGAACTCCTTCCTGGGCCTTTACGCCCGAGAGCAGGGTCAGCGTTCCGGCTTTGATCACTTCTGTTTCGGGATGGAGCAATACGATCCGGCGACCGCGCTCGCCAAACTCAAGGCCGCGGTCCCGAATGCCCAACCGACGTTGGAGGCTGGAGATCAGGTGTACGTCCGAGACCCGGATGGAGTCCGCGTCCAGTTTGCCGATGTGAAGTACAAGCGCTGAGGGCCTTCGGCAGGCACATCCACCGCCGCGAGGTGGTCTTGCACCGCGTGTCGCCTTATTGCCGTTTGAGGATGAAATAACTGCCGGGGCCGCCGTCGAAGCGCAGCTCGGTGGCCGGACCGCTGTTGCCTGTCTGCCTGAAGGTCAGGAACGAGTTACCCTGCCGGAACGTCAGCCCCTCGACCCAGGCGGGTGAACGCAGGGGCGAGCCATTCACCGAATCTGGATGCCCTGCGCGCCCTGGGTCACCTCCAGGATCATCTCGCGGCCACGCGAAGGCCCCCTGTAGGTCCCGAGCAGCGGCGTCGCGTCACCAGAGAATGGCGTCACCACCGGAAGCTTCCACGGCAGGAGCTCGGCTGCGAGCTCGCCCGCTACCGCACCCGGATCGATGTTCCCGCCGCTGTTCATCAGCACGACGATCGTCGCCTGGGCGTCGGGATACCACGTTGCGTGGGCGGTGAAACCGGCGATCGAGCCGCCGTGCCCAGCTTCCCTTCGTCGCGCAGCTGCAGGAGGGCGACGGCGGTGAACTGCTTGGTGATGGAGCCGATCTCGAACATCGCGTCGGCCGGCAGCGGGATGCTCCACTCGACGTCCGCCTTGCCGTAGCCCTTGAGGAGCAGAGCGTCGTTGCCCCGGACGACGGTGGCGGCGATGCCCACGGCGCGATGCTCGAGAACTCCCGAGCCCGCGAGCGAGTCGAGCTTCTCGACGAGTGTATTACGATCGGACTGGGCAGCGGCGGGCGCGACAGTGGTCCCCAGCAGGACGAGCGCCATCAGGGGCTGACTGTAGACGGAAGCATCTGGACATGAGGGTCCGGGGCAGGCGGTGGTTTAGGGGGAAGCGGGTGCACCTACGTTGAGGAGAATGACCAGGTTTCAATGCCTCCTCGAGGCGGCTTTGCTCTTGCTGGTCCGCGGCCGCTCTACCCGCGCGCCCAATGCAGCGCCGTGTCCACCGATCTCCGCCACCCGGCCAGCCAGGCCTGCCGCTGCACCAGGGTCGAGCGCGGCTCAAACACCGTAAACCGCCGCGTCTTCACGAACTCCTCAATAGACGGCCACACGCCGAGCGCCAGGCCAGCTAAGGCCGCCGCGCCGAGCGCGGTTGTTTCGACCAAATCCGGTCGCTCGACCGGCTTGCCGAGCAGATCAGCCTGGAACTGCATCAGCCAGTCGTTCGCCGTGGCGCCCCCATCCACCCGCAGGCGCGGGATGGCGAGCCCGCTGTCGCTGAGCATCGCGGTGAGCAGCTCCAGCGAGCTGAAGGCGATCGACTCGAGCCCCGCGCGCACCAGGTGCGCCCGCGTGGTGCCGCGGGTCAGGCCGGTGATGGTACCCCGCGCGCCGGCCTCCCAGTACGGGCTGCCCAACCCGACGAACGCCGGCACGATGTGGACTCCACCGGTGTCGGGCACCGAGGCGGCGAGCGCGGCAGAGTCTTCCGAGTGCTCGATGAGCTGGAGCCCGTCGCGCAGCCACTGGATGACCGCCCCGGCGATGAACACGCTGCCCTCGAGCGCAAAGCCGCGGCCACCGCGCGCATCGCACGCCGCCGTCGCCAGCAGCCCCGCTGGAGGCTTCGGTGGCGTGATACCGGTGTACAACAGCAGGAATGCCCCGGTGCCGAAGGTGTTCTTGGCCATGCCCGGCGCCACGCAACCCTGCCCGAACAGCGCCGCCTGCTGATCGCCGGCGATGCCGGCAATGGGCAGCGCATACCCGAACAGCGCCGGGTCGGTTTCGCCGCAAACTCCGCTCGATGGCACGATCGTGGGCAGCAGCGCGGCGGGCACCTGGAAGAGTGCGGCGAGCTCGCTGTCCCAGCCGCCGGTGGCGAGCGAATACAGCATGGTGCGCGAGGCGTTGGTCGGGTCGGTGACGTGCGCCCGCCCTCCGGTGAGCCGCGCGATCAGCCAGCTATCCACCGTGCCGGCGGCCAGCTCCCCATGCTCCGCGCGCCGGCGCAGCTCGGCGTCGCGCAGCAGCCATTCCAGCTTGGTCGCGGTGAAGTAGGGATCCAGCACCAGTCCGGTGCGCTCGCGGATCATCGGCTCGGCAGCGGCGGCGCGCAGCTCCGCGCAGCGCGCCGCGGTGCGGCGGTCCTGCCAGACGATCGCGGGGGCGACGGCGCGGAGCGACTTGCGCTCCCACAGCACCAGGGTCTCCCGCTGGTTGGTGATGCCGATGCCGGCCGGCCGCTCGCGCGACTGCGCGAGCGCCTCGCGTGCCGCGGCGACGGTGGAGCCGAGCAGCTCCTCGGGGTCGTGCTCGACCCAGCCGGGTGCCGGGTAGTGCTGGCCAAACTCGCGCTGCCCCCGGCCCAGGATGCCGCCATCCTGGTGCACCACGAGGGCGCGGGAGCTGGTAGTGCCCTGGTCGAGGGTCAGGATGCTCGGCACCAACCAAGCTAATCCGCCGGGTCCCCCCGCTGCACGCTCAGCTGGTCAGCGCGACGCCGGTGTACACGATCAGCTGAAGGGCCGCCAACACCACCAGGACCGCGAGTCCCCAGTACAGCCGGCCGAGCGCCCGGTACTTGCCGGCGATCAGCTGCGACAAATGGTACGCGAGCGTAATCGCCTCGGCGTTGAGCTCCTCCATCCGCACGGCGGCCCAGGATTTCCGGTATTCCTCCAAACCGTGCATGCCGATGAGCTCCCAATACAGCAGCCCGCGCGGCCCGCGGCCACCGGTGCCGGCCAGCAAACCGGTACTGCGGAGCTGGCGCGGCCGCAGGCAGTCGATCGCGTGGAACACGAACAGGCAGCTCAGTCCGGCGTAGAGCACCAGGAACCCGATCATCCAGGCCTTGAGCTCCCCGGACAGATCGGAGATCAGGTGTGCCCGCGACAGGATCAGAAAGACCGCGGCGTTCAGCGCCCCCATCACCACCAGGGCGTAGCGCGCTTTGTGATCGGCCAGGTCGACCACTCTTCTGCCCTCGTCCACCACATCCATCAGGATTCGCCAGCGCTCCATGCTGCGCGGAGGCCGTTCCGCGTCCCGGCGCAGTTTTTCTTCCTGCTTCTTCCGCTTCCGAGCCGCCTTCTCCCCCTCGTGCGGCACGGGCGTGGCCGCTGGGGAAACGTACGATCCACCGAGGAGCGCTTCCGGCCCGGCGGCATCGGTCAGAGTGGTTGGCATGGCGACCTCCAAGAACCTGGTTGGTCAACTGTCGCCCCCACCGGGTGAGCGGAGCGGGAACCGGCCTTGAAGTGAAATTCATCCGGAGGGAACAGTCTTCTCATGCGGAGGCCCCCAGTCTTCGCGCATGGGCGGACCAGGCATTTCGGTTGCCCCGGGGGCACGTCGGCGGCTCCAGCGGGCGCGCCTCGAGGCTCTTGCGTTCCTGCTGATCACGGCGGGGCTGCTTGGGGCCATCGATCGCGGTGCACGGCTGCTGGGTCCCGTGCTCATCGTCATCCCCGCGCTGGCCGGGGTGAGACTGGTGCGCGCCTGGTGGCGCGATCTGGCGGCGCAGTGGTTCGTCGCGGAGATCGTGCTGGTGGCTTCCGGCTGGGCCCTCTTCGCCTCGGCGTTTGCCGGACTCCAGTATCTCTCGTTTACCCTGATCCCGGGTGCCTTCCTCGTCGAGGTCGAATTCGGCAGGCTGGTTGCGCCGCAATACCAGGCGGAGTGGCGGCGGGATTCCAGCGAAGTCGGCGCGGTGCTGGCCGGCCTCGAAACCGCGTTGCGGGTGCTGCGCGCCGAGGCCCCTCCCGCGCTCGCGCCGGACACGGCCTATCCCCTCGCGGCCGGGGGAAGCGTCCTGCTCCGCGAACGCTGCGCGGCGGTGCTCACCGAGGAGCGCTGTCCCTGGCAACTGCTGGTGACCCCGGCGCCTGGCGCGCCGGCGATCGAGCTGGCTATCGAGGCGCCCGGGGAGGGCCGGCGCAGCTCCCGCGCGGCGCTCGAGCGGCAGCTCGACCAGCAGGCCGCACCGCTGCGGCGGGAGGTCGGCGCCCTGAGCCGGAAGCTGGCGAACCCCGACACTTTCGTGCAGCCGCGCATCGCCGACTTGCTGTACGATACGGCTATTGCGTTCTCAGGACGCGACTCGGGCGTGTTCGTCCCTGTGGGCCCTGTGGCGCGGCTCTTCCACGTCCTCGAATCGCTGGCGAGCTACCTGCTGTTCGGCATCGTCGTCTCGCGAGTCGCCACGGCCGCGGGATCGCGAGTGCAATCGGCCGGAGGCCGCTCCGGGTAAGCGATGCCACTGAGCGCTGTCCGGCTTCGAGCCCCTGCCCCGCAGTCGGTCCGGCTGATCGCGCAGGAGCAACTGCAGCGGGTGCTCGCAAACGCGGAGCGCCTGGTGAGCCCGGTGGCGCCGCCCGCCCCCGCCGGGGGGGACCCCGGCGAGGCCATCCACGAGCTTCGGGTGGCTCTGCGTCGGCTGCGGATCTGGCTGGGGGCCTTCCGTGACTGCCTGCCTGACGCGGTCCAGCGGGACTGCGAGCCCCGGCTGAGCAGCTTGACGGACCTGACGGGAACGGCCCGCGATCTGGAAGTGCAATACCTCTGGCTGACGGGCCGCGGCCCCGCGGGGCCCTCCCAGGCCACTGCCAGCCACCTCGCGGAGGGGATCCGCAGCGAGCTGGCCGAGGCCAAGGCGACCCTCACCGCGGAGCTGCGCAACCGGCTCCCGGAGCCAGCCGGGATGCTGGCTGGGCTGCTGGATCCCCCGGCCGACGGGTTGGTCCCGGCGAGCCCGGAGCCCATGAACGCGGTCATGGCTCGCGCGCTGGGCCGTTCTCTGCGGGCCCTGGAGCGAACCCTGCGGACGATCCAGCGCCCCGGGCAGGCGCGGCAGGCCCACCGCGCCCGGATCGGCGTAAAGCGCCTCCGCTATCTGCTCGAGGAGCTCGGCCCGACCGCGCCGAGCGCAGGCCCGGCGCTGGACCGGCTCGCGGGCCTGCAGCGCCTCTTCGGCGAGCTGCACGACGCCCAGGTGCTGGCGCGGCGCATTCCGAGGGGGTTCAAAGCGCTGCGGGCCCAGCTGCGCCAGCGGATCGCAAACGCCTTTCGGAAAGTGCGCCACGCACTGCGCTCGCAAATCACCCAGGCGACGTTCGCGCGGATAGAAGGGCTGATTCAGCAGCTCGAGCGGGAAGGGCGGCCCGGGCGGCCCCGGCGGACGCAAGCCAGCCTTCGCCACTGCGGCTCGGGCTTATTTTCCGGGCGCGCAGGTTCTACTTGAATCCGGAAGGCCCGTCTCCATGGAACCGAGCACGCTGCTCTTCGAGGTTCGCGAGGGCATCCTCCTCATCACGGTCAACCGGCCCGACAAGCTCAACGCGCTGAGCCACGCGGTGATCCGGGAGCTGGCCGACGCCGCGTCCCGGATCGTGGAGGACAGCACCGTTCGCGCCGCGATCATCACCGGCGCGGGCCCCAAAGCCTTCGTCGCCGGGGCGGACATCGGCGAGCTCGCCGCCTGCGATTCCTCCGCAGCGCAGTCCCTCTCCGAGTTCGGGTCCGGCGTGCTCCGCCGACTGGAGCGCAGCCCCAAGCCGGTGCTCGCCGCCGTCAACGGCTTTGCCCTGGGCGGGGGCTGCGAGCTGGCGATGGCCTGTCATCTTCGCATCGCCTCGGAGAACGCGAAGTTCGGCCAGCCCGAGGTCAAGCTGGGCATCACCCCGGGTTATGGCGGCACCGTACGCCTGCCGAGGCTGGTGGGGCGCGGCCGAGCGCTAGAGCTGCTGCTCTCGGGCGGGATGATCGACGCCCAGGAAGCCTGGCGGATCGGGCTGGTCAACCGGGTGGTTCCCGGTGATCAGCTCCTGCCCGAGTCGGAGAAGCTGCTGCGGACCATGCTGGAGAACGGTCCGCTGGCCCTGGCGGGCTGCCTCGCGATGGTGGAGGAGCAGGAGAGCTTGGCGCTCGATCATGCCCTCGCCCTGGAAAGCCGGCGCTTCGGGGAGCTGGCAGGCAGCGAGGACTTCAAGGAGGGAACTGGAGCGTTTCTGGGCAAGCGGAAAGCCGACTTCACGGGACGGTAAGACGGTACGACGGTGGGACGGCAAGGGGCCCCACCACCCCCGACGACGGGCCGCCAGACGGCCCGTTCTGGGGTGTGCTTTCCGCAGGCAAACCCTTTAAATTTCGGACGATGCGGGCCGAACGGATTGTGGCGCGGGGCTTCCGAAATCTCGCGGATCTGGACCTCTCCCTTCCGCCCGGCGGCGCCGTCTTTCTGGGGCCCAACGGCCACGGCAAGACCAATCTGCTCGAGCTGCTCTACTACCCAGTCTTGTTCCGCTCGTTGCGGGGGGCGCGCGACGGCGAAATCGCCCGGCACGGCGAGCCCGGCTTCTCTCTGACCCTGACCCTCGCGGCCGGACGCCGGCCGCGCGAGCTCGCGGCGGGGTTTCGCACGGCGGGCAAGCAGAAACGGCTTACGCTCGACGGCGCGGCCCCCGAGCGGATGAGCGAGGCCATCGGCCAGTGGCTTGCGGTCGCCTTCCTCCCCACCGATCTGCGGCTGGTGCAGGGGCCGGCGGCGGGACGGCGACAATACCTCGACCGAGTGCTCGCCCTGGCCGACCGGGGCTACCTCCACGCGCTGACCCGCTATCGCAGGGCTCTGGCCCAGCGGAATGCTGCGCTGCGCGCCCGGCGCCCAGACCTGGCGGCTGCTTTCGATGCGACGCTCGCCGCCTCCGGCGCCGAGCTGGTGCGACGCCGACTGGACTGGACCGGGAGCTGCGCGACGCGCTTTGCGATGGAGTGCCAGGGTCTGGGAGAGCTCGCTGCCATGGCGCTGCGCTACCGTGGAGATGAAGCACTCTCTGAGGTCGAGCACTGGCCGGCGGCGCTAGGCCGGCACGCGGCGCGGGACGAGGCCCTGGGCATGACCACGGTGGGACCGCACCGGCACGATCTCGAGCTCCGGCTGGGCGGCCGGGTGCTCCGGGAGGTCGGCTCCACCGGCCAGCAGCGCACCGCCGCGGTGGCGCTCAAGCTCTGCGAGCGGGAAACCCTGGCGGCGGCCTGCGGGGCCGAGCCGGCCCTGCTGCTCGACGACGTGTTCGCCGAGCTGGACCGCGGGCGGCAGGAGCGGCTGGCGGCACGGCTGGCGGGAGGGGCCCAGACGTTCATCACCTCGCCGCGGGAAGACGAGCTCCCCGAGGCGTTTCATCTCGATGCGATGGCGGTGGCCGACGGCAGGGTGACCGAAGTGACCGGGCGGCTGGTCGCATGAGGGGCAAGCCGCCGAGTTCCCTCGGCGAGGCGCTGAGCTCCTGGCTCAACAAGTCCGGACTGGGGCGGCGGCTGGACCTGGCGCAGGCGGTGGATGGCTGGGCGGAGATCGTGGGGCCGCAGATCGCCGCGGTAACCCGCGCCGAGGCGGTGAACGCGGAAGGAACGCTGTGGGTCCGGGTGGCGTCCAGCGCCTGGGCCAACGAGCTGAGTCTCATGGCCCCACGGATTCTGGCGAAGCTCAACCAGAGCCGGCGCGGGCAGATCAAGGAAATTCGCTGGCTGACGGGGCTTCCCGCCCCGGAGCGGCGCGACGAGAGGTAAGCGACGATGGCCATGCCGGCGCTCGAGAAGAACGGCAAGGATTACGACGCGGACGCGATCCAGGTCCTCAAGGGGCTGGAGGCGGTCCGCAAGCGCCCCGCGATGTACATCGGCTCGATCTCGGAGAACGGGCTGCACCACCTGGTGTACGAGGTGGTGGACAACTCGATCGACGAAGCGCTGGCCGGGTTCTGCGACGCGATCAGCGTGACCATCCACGAGACCAACGCGATCACCGTGGTCGACAACGGGCGCGGCATTCCGGTCGACATCCACAAGACCGAGAAGATCCCCGGCGTGGAGCTGGCGCTCACCGTGCTGCACGCCGGCGGCAAGTTCGACAAGGACACCTACAAGGTGTCGGGGGGGCTGCACGGCGTCGGCGTCTCGGTCGTCAATGCGCTGTCCGAGAAGCTCGACGTCTACGTGGACCGCGACGGCAAGCGGCACCACATGGGCTTCATCCGCGGCCAGACGGTCAAGAAGCTGGAGGTGGTGGGCAAGGCCAAGGGCACCGGCACCACGGTCACCTTCAAGGCCGATCCCGAGATCTTCACCACGCTCGAGTATCACTACCAGACGCTGGCCGACCGGCTGCGCCAGCTGGCGTTCCTGAACCGCGGGGTGACCATCACGCTCAAGGATGAGCGGAAATCGCCCGCGCAGGAGGAGAAGTTCTTCGCCAAGGGCGGGCTCACCGAGTTCGTGCAGTGGCTCAACCGCAACAAGAAGTCGCTGCACCCCAAGCCGGTTTCCTTCACCATCAGCAAGGACGAGGTCGAGGTCGACCTCGCGCTGCAATACGAAGAAGGCTACAACGAGAACACCTTCACCTTCGTGAACAACATCAACACCCACGAAGGGGGGACGCATCTCACCGGGTTCAAGTCGGCGCTCACCCGCACCATCAACGAGATCGCCAAGAAGGGGAACTACCTCAAGAAGGAGGACTTTTCCCTCACCGGCGAGGACATCCGCGAAGGGCTCACCTGCGTGCTCCACGTCAAGGTCAAGGAACCGCAGTTCGAAGGCCAGACCAAGACCAAGCTGGGCAACTCCGAGGTCGAGGGCATCGTCAAGCAGGTGGTCAACGAGCACCTCGGCAGCTTCCTCGAAGAGCACCCCAGCGTGGCGCGCGCGGTCATCGAGAAATCGGTGAGCGCGGCCCGGGCGCGGGAAGCCGCGCGCAAGGCGCGCGACCTGGTGCGCAAGAAGTCGGGGCTGGAGAACGGGGTGCTGCCCGGCAAGCTGGCCGACTGCTCGCTCGACGACCCGGCGCTCTGCGAGATCTACCTGGTCGAGGGCGACTCGGCGGGCGGCAGCGCCAAGATGGGGCGCAACCGCTCCTTCCAGGCCATCCTCCCGCTGCGCGGCAAGATCCTCAACGTCGAGCGGGCGCGGATCGACAAGATCCTCTCCAACGAGGAAATCCGCGCGATGGTCACCGCCATCGGCACCGGGGTGAAGGAGGATTTCAAGCTGGAGGACTCGCGCTACCACAAGATCATCCTGATGACCGACGCCGACGTGGACGGCGCCCACATCCGGACCCTGCTGCTGACCTTCTTCTTCCGGCAGATGCCCGAGCTGATCGAGGCGGGCTACATCTACATCGCCCAGCCGCCGCTCTATCGGGTCGCGAAGGGCAAGGAAGAGTACTACGCCTACACCGAGGTCGAGCGCGACGAGTACGCCACCCGGCTGGGCGGGGGCGACAAGACCAAGGCGAACATCCAGCGCTACAAGGGCCTGGGCGAGATGAACCCCGACCAGCTGTGGAAGACCACCATGGATCCCGAGAAGCGCACCGTGCTGCGGGTGACGCTGGAGGACGCGGTGGAAGCTTCCAAGCTGTTCGAGGAACTGATGGGAGACGAGGTGGAGCCACGCCGGATCTTCATCGAGCAGAACGCGCGCTACGTGTCGAATCTGGACGTGTGATCAGGCAAGCAGGCCTGATGGCCTGATTGCCTAGCTCCACATCTCCACTCCCGCCGCACTGACCCGCTCCGCAATCAACGGCCGCGGATTGGCCCGTTCCCCCAGCACGATCGCCTGGTCCAGCGCACGGCGCGCCAGCTCGGCGTCGGCCGCGGATTTCGCGTGGATCACCGCGAGCACGTCGCCCCGCCGCACCGGATCGCCCGGCTTGACGGGGATCAGGAAGCCGACACTGGGATCGATCACGTCCTCGGTCCGCGAGCGTCCGCCCCCCAGCGCGATGATGGCGTGACCGATCTTGCGGGGCGGGATCTCCACGACCACGGCATCCCGGGGCGCCTTGTAATCGGCGATCACCGGTGCGCGGGGCAGCCGGGCGTAGTCGTCCACCACATGGGGATCCCCGCCCTGCGCCGCGGTCAGCTTCGAGAAGCGATCGAGCGCGGCGCCCGAGCGCACCGTTTCCTCCAGCCGTGTCCGGGCGGCCGCGCGCTCCTGCTCGACCCCCGCCACCAGCAGCATTTCGGCGGCGAGGGCGTAGGTCACGTCCATCAGATCGGGCGGGCCCTTGCCCTTGAGCCCGTCGAGCGATTCGATCACCTCGAGCGCGTTGCCGCAGGCGTGCCCCAGCGGCCGGTCCATCGCGGTGAGCAGCGCCACGCTCTTGCAGCCGTGCGCCTCGCCGATCCCGATCATCGTCCGGGCGAGCAGCAGGGACTGCGCCGGATCGGTGATGAAAGCGCCGCTGCCCGTCTTGATGTCGAGCACCAGCCCGGAGAGTCCCTCCGCCAGCTTCTTCGACATGATGCTGGCGGAGATGAGCGGAATGGACTCCACCGTCCCGGTGACGTCGCGCAGCGCGTAGAGCTTGCGGTCGGCGGGGCAGATCTCGGGCGTCTGGCCCAGCATCACCAGGCCCAGCTGCTTCACCTGCTTGATGGCCTGCTCGAGCGAGAGCCGCACGTTGAAGCCGGGGATCGCCTCGAGCTTGTCGAGGGTGCCGCCGGTGTGCCCCAGGCCACGCCCCGAGATCATCGGCACCGCGACGCCGCAGCAGGCGACCATCGGGGCCAGCAGCAGCGAGGTCTTGTCGCCCACGCCGCCGATCGAGTGCTTGTCGACCCGCGGGGTCTTCCAGCCGCCGAAATCGAGCGTGGCGCCGGAGCGCAGCATGGACTCGGTCAGCGCCGCCAGCTCCTCGGGCTCGAGACCGCGAAACACCACGGCCATGGCCAGGGCGCTCATCTGGTAGTCGGGCAGCTCGCCGGCGACGTAGGCGGC
>Ga0255310_10000165_pt1 | contig 13327 bp, 12 predicted proteins | sample EtOH1_T0_E1_meta_FD_201359 | JGI IMG/M metagenome (GOLD analysis project Ga0255310, IMG submission 201359) | Sandy soil microbial communities from University of British Columbia, Vancouver, Canada - EtOH1_T0_E1 | ecosystem: Engineered > Artificial ecosystem > Sand microcosm > Unclassified ...
CGGGTTGTGGGAGTCTTCGGGGGACAGCAGAAGGACTCTGTCCGAATCCGGCTGTCGCGCACCCGATGGGTTACAATCGCCAACCCGGACGTAGCGAGAGTCGAGATAAGTTTTGGAAGGGGAAGTTATGGAAAGAAGGGTGCGGTTGTCGGATTCGTTGCGACGGCGGCGGTGCTTCTTGGATACACCGTCGCCTTCGCGCAAGAAAGCGACGCTCCAGGAGCGGTCAACTTCCTGAGCTTGGGTGTCTTCAGTTTGGCAGGAGCGGGAATCGGGTTCGTTATTGGAAGCGCAGTACGGTGGGAAAGCTGGCAGGCGACGACGTTTCAAGCTGGTCCTAACTCGCCGAGCCGAAGGAGCTTGGGCCTTGGCGTGCGCTTCGGTTTCTGACCATCGCGGACTACGCGCACCAGTGCGGCGCGAAAACACAGGATGCTCTGGTTCACCGGAAGGCCTCGTCAAAAAGAGGATAGCTTCGACGCCGTTCGAATCGAGAGTGAAACAACCTCTCAAAGCAGCGGCGTAGGTGGAGAATTCATCGGCCGTCAAGCAGCTCCGTACCCCGCGCCAGGTGTTCCGCGTAGCGCTCCGGCGCGATGTTGGTGCCGCAGACGATCAACCCCACCCGCTTGCCCCGCAAGCGGTCGCGGAGGGGACCGAGCAACGCCGCGGTCGCGGCCGCGCCGGCCGGCTCCACCGCGAGCTTGGCGCTCTGGAACAACAACGCCAGCGCCGCGCGCAGCTCATCGTCGCTCACCAGCACCAAGTCGTCGAGATACCTGCGGCACAACCCCAGACTGTAGGGCAGGGTGTAGGGCGGACTCAGGCTGTCCGCGATGGTGCGCGGAGCGCCTTCGGGAACTTTCTCCGGGTGCCCCGACCGCAGGCTGCGCAACATCACGTCGTTGGCCTCCGGCTCGACGCCGAACACCTGGCAGCCGGGCTTGAAGAGCTTGACGGCGGCGGCGAGGCCTCCGGCCAGTCCGCCGCCACCGATGGGGACGACGACGGCCTCGAGATCGGGACATTGTTGCAGCAGCTCGCGCCCCATCGTGGCGGTACCGAGGGCGGTGCGCGGCCCCTCGAAGGGGTGGACGAAGTATCTGCCTTCTTCGCGCTCGATGCGATCCGCGGTCGCAAAGGCCGCGTGCACATCCTCCGCCAGCACCGGCTCGGCGCCGAGCGCCCGGCAGCGGGCCACCCGGAACGGATCGGCGGTCCGGGGCATCACCACCTTGGCGGTGGTACCCAGCGTTCGTGCCGCCCAGGCCACCGCGATGGCGTGATTGCCGGCGCTGACCGCGGTGACGCCGCGGGCGCGCTGGGCGGCGTCGAGCGCCAGCATCACATTGAGGGCTCCCCGCGCCTTGAAGCTGCCGGCGTGCTGAAAGAGCTCGAGCTTGAGCACGGGGCCGGCAGGAGCTCCGGTGCGGCGGGCAACGTCCTCGTCGGCCCAGCTCCAGACCGGCGTTTCCCGGATGTGCGGGGCGAGCGCGGCCGCCGTCGCCTCGATGTCGGGGACCGAAGGGGCAGCAGGGTCGGTCATGGCTCGAGTGTGCGCCTCCAGCTTGAACCGCTCGTCCCGTAAACTGGAAGGGCAGCCCACAGCGAGATTCGAGGGAAGCAAGCCATGCTCAAGTCATTCCTAGTCATACAGGCCACGCTGGCTACTCTGGTCGTGGCCGGTTGCGGCGGCCGCAATCGCAGCGAGGCACTCGCCCCGGATGCGAACCTCGGCCCGGAGGGATACGGGGTCGTGCAGGTCGAAAACCAGAACATCCGGGATATGCGTATCTACGTCCGGCCGGGAGCGGGCGGCGCGCGCTTCCGGCTGGGCACGGCCAACGGGCTGGAAACTACCAGGCTCAAGATTCCCAAGACGATGGTGACCGGCGTTACCGAGCTGGTTTTCGAGATTGCTCCGCTGGGCGGAGGCGGCAGCCAGTTCAGTCAGAAGATCACCGCCGGCCCGGGTGAGGAAATCGTGCTCAGGATACCGCCGAGCTGAGCAGGGACGGGCTGACGTTGCCGCCGCAGAGGATCGCGACGGCCGTCCGCCCGCGCCAGCGCTCGGCCTGGCGAAGATAGCCCGCCAGGGCCACGCCCGCCGCCCCTTCAACCGCCTGGCCGTGGGTCTCGAGGATGAGACGCATGGCCCGGCGGATTTCAGCCTCAGAAACCGTCTCGTAGTCATCCGCCAGGTCCCGGACCAGCTCGAAGGTGATCGCGCCGGGCTCGACCCCACCGGCGGTTCCGTCGGAGAGGGTCGGGCGCGACTCGAGCTCGACAATTCGGCCGGCGCGGATCGAGGCGATCATCACGGCGGAGTTTTCGGGGGAGCAGGCCACGATCCGCACCCCGGGCCAGACCGATTTCAGCTGGGCGGCGACGCCCGCGAGCAAGCCGCCGCCGCCGAGCGCGATGAAGACGGCGTCGGCGCGGGGGAGCTGGCGCGCCAGCTCGATCGCGACGGTGCCCTGCCCTCCCACCACGTCGAGGTCGTTGTAAGGCGAGATGTAGGGAAGGCCCTCCTGCCCGGCGCGGGAACGGGCGTAGCGCTCGGAGACGCCCGAGTCATCGCCGTGGGTTTCGACGACACCGCCCAGCTCGCGGATCTTGGCGAGCTTGCCGAGGTCGGCGCCCTCGGGCACCACGATCCGGGCGGAGATGCCCAGCTTGCCGGCGGCATAGGCCACTGCCGCACCGTGATTGCCGGTGGAGGCGGCGAGCACGCCGCCTGCGCACGCCGCGGGCCCCAGCGCAAGCAGCTTGCTGAACGCCCCGCGCGCCTTGAAGGATCCAGTGTGCTGCAGATTCTCGAGCTTGAAGTGAGGACCGAGTGAAGAGGGTTCGAGCGGGGTCTCCTTGATCCAGGGCCGGATGCGCGCTTCGGCGCGCTGCACCGCGGCGAGGACCGCGCGGCTCACGGGGTACGACCGCGGCGCAGCACCCGCCCGGGGAGCGCCCCGGTCGTGCTGCCGGCGTGGTACACCTCGACGCCGTTGACCCAGGTGCGCGCGATCCCGGTGGAGAGCGCGCGCGGGTCGGGCGGCGTCGCGCGGTCGGCCACGATCGCGGGGTCGAAGAGCACCAGGTCGGCGTACCAGCCGGGCCGCACTTGGCCTCGGCGGGTTAGGCCGACGTTGTGCGCCGCGAGCGAGGTCATCTTGCGGACCATCTCCGCGAGCGGCACTACGTGCTGCTCGCGGACGTAGCGGCCCAGCACGCGCGGGAAGGAGCCGAAGCCACGCGGGTGGCGGCCGGCCAGCTCACCGTCGGTGCAGATGTTTCCGAAGGGCCAGGCCAGCAGCTTCAGGAGATCGGGCTCGACCATGCTGGTGCCGATCACTCCCTCCTCCTTGCCCTCGGCCTCGCGGATCAGCGCGACCAGGGTCACCGCGGCATCGGCGTGGCGCAGCGCCGCGATCTCGGCGACGGTCTTGCCGACGTAGCTGGAATCGGGCTCGAAACGGGAGAGCAGCAGCCCTTCCGCCGGCGCCACCTGGGTCAGCGCGAAGCGGGCCTCGCGGACATCGCGGTAGTTGCCCTCGGGGAAGAGCACCCGGAGGGTCGACTGCCAGTAGAGATAGGGATACACGTCGAGGGTGACGTCGATGCCCTGGGCGCGCGCGGCGTCGAGGCGGTGGAGCAGGCTGTCGGCCCGGCCCCAGAGCGAGCGCATGGCGAGCTTGGCGTGGGAGAGCTGCACCGGCATGCCGGTGGTCCGGCCGATGCTGAGCAGCTCCTCGATGGCGGGCCAGAAGCCACGATCCTCGCTGCGCACGTGGCTGATGTAGCGGCCCCCGGAATCCGCCGCGACCCGCGCGAGCGCCAGTACCTCCGCGGGCGCGGCGCTGTGGGCTTCCTCGTATTCCAGGCCGGTGGAAAGCCCCAGGGCCCCCGCGCCGAGCTCGCGGCGCAGCAGCACCGCCATGCTGTCGAGCTCGCGCGGGGTCGCGGCGCGGCGATAGTGCTGGCCGAGCAGCTGGGTCCGGATGGTGGCGTGTCCGACGTACATCGCGAGGTTGAGCGCCGCCGGGTGGCGCTCCAGCGAGTCGAGGAAGGGGCCCAGCGGATAGGGCGATCCGCCATCCTGCCCGCCGACGACGGTGGTGATCCCCTGGCTGACTGCGGCGAGGGCGTCGGGGTGCGCCGCCAGGCCGCGATCGGCGTGGCTGTGGGTGTCGATGAACCCGGGGGCGAGGGTGAGTCCGCCGCCGTCCACCACGCTGTCGCTGCGTTCGCGGGACAGCTCGCCCACCGCGGCGATGGTGTCGCCGGCGATTCGCACGCTCGCCGCGCGGGAGGGGGCGCCGCTGCCGTCGAGCAGCTGGAGGTTGGTGAGGAGAAGCGTGCTGTGCTGGGGGCGCCCGCAGGCCGCGGCGCCGAGGAGAAGCAGTGCTCGCCCGAGTCGGTTCAAGAAGCCCACAGATTACACAGATGGCACCGATTGTGGGTGCGGTAGTGTGGCTCGCTTGGCCTACGCCGAGCGGGCCGCCCGGCGCAAGCGGCGCAGATGGCCGAAGCCGACCATGCGGCCGCTCTCTTCGTCGAAGAGCTTGAGACCCAGGGTGTGGATGCTCTCCCGGATGGTGAGCGTGGTCACCTGCTGGAAGTTGGGATTCTCCCGGTGGCAGCGCTCCAGCTCGTAGTTGGGGATCTTGGGGCTGAGGTGATGCACGTGGTGGAAGCCGATGTTCCCGGTGAACCACTGCAGCACGCGGGGCAGCCGAAAATAGGAGCTGCCCGCGACCGCGGCGGTGGCGTAGTCCCATTCGGGACCGCCGCGCCAGTAGGCATCCTCGAACTGATGCTGCACGTAGAACAGCCAGACCCCCGCGGAGCCGCTCAGCAGCACGACGGGCAGCCAGATCATCATGAACTCGCGGAACCCGATCAGCAGCGAGAGAATGGTGATCATGCCGGCGAGCGCGAGGTTGGTGCCGTGCACGTTGATGATCTCGCGCCGGCCCGCCATGCCGCGGCGGGGCCAGCGGTGCTTGATGAGCAGGAAGGTGGGGCCGAGACCCAGCAGCACGAGCGGATTGCGGTAGATGCGGTACCAGGTGCGCTGGGCCCACTTGGCGGAGAGGTATTCGCGCACCGTGAGGGTATTGATGTCGCCGGTGCCGCGCTGCTCCAGGTGGCCCGAGGTGGCGTGATGGATCGCGTGCTCGCGGCGCCAGTGGGAATAGGGCGTCGCGGTGAGGATACCGGTCACCCAGCCGACGATATCATTCCAGGTGCGGGAGGGCAGAAAGGACCCGTGCCCGCAATCGTGCATGATGATGAAGGTCCGGATGGTGAGCCCCGCCGCAGGCAATGCCAGCGCGAGGGTGAGCAGGTAGCTCACCGACAGGCTCCAGTACATCAGGAAGGCGACCGCAATCAGGGGAACCAGCGTCGAGACGAGTTGCCAGATCGCGCGCCTGACGCTGGGGGTCTGATAGCGAGCGACGATTTCACGCCATTTGTTCTTGTTCTCTGCCATGACTGAAGAATACAGTGACCGGTGACCGGGAACCAGTGACCCTGGGGCCGCGACCGCTGACCCGTGACCTGTAACCGGTGACCAATCCTGGGTTTGCGGTACATTACGGGTCCGCCAAACTCAGGGCACGCATGCAGAGTCGCTGGAACGACGCCGACGCCGCCCGCTGCGGCACTCCGCTCGAGCTCCGGGTCTACACCTCGCGCCTGCTGGGGCTCGAGCCCGCGCTGGTACTTCACGGCGGCGGAAACACGTCGGTCAAAGCCGCTGCGCGCAATCTGTTCGGGGAAACCGAGGAGCTGCTCTACATCAAGGGCAGCGGCTGGGACCTCGCGACCATCGAGGCCGCCGGCTTCGCGCCGGTCAAGCTGGAGCCGCTGCGCCGGATGGCGGAGCTGGCCGAGCTGAGCGACGGCGACATGGTGCGCGCCCAGCGCGCGGCGATGACCGACCCGGGCGCACCGACGCCCTCGGTCGAAGCGATCCTGCATGCCATCATCCCCTTTGCTTTCGTCGATCACACCCACGCCGATGCGGTGGTGGCGATCAGCAACACCCTGGACGGCGAGCGCCGTATCCGCGAGGTCTACGGCGAACGAATGCTGGTGGTGCCCTACGTCATGCCGGGGTTTGTCCTGGCCCGGCGGGTCTATGAGCTGACTCGCTCGGCGGATTGGAGCCGGCTGGACGGGATCGTGTTGCTCAACCACGGCATCTTCAGCTTCGGGGCGACGGCGCGGGAGAGTTACGAGCGCATGATCGGGCTGGTGAGCCGTGCGGAGTCGTATCTCGAGCAGCACGGGGCGAGGACCGATGGCCCCGCCGATTTCACAGACTGCACCGATGGGGGGGGCTCTCCCGGAACGGATCTGCTTGTCGGTCTAGCGCAGCTGCGGCGGGCGGTGGGCCGGGCGCAGGGCGGACCGGTAGTGGCGCGGCTCGAGCGCTCGGGCGGCGCGGTGAGGTTCTCGGCGCGGCAGGATGTCGAAGCCATTGCGACGCGGGGGCCACTCACACCTGACCACGTGATTCGGACCAAGCCGGTCCCGCTGGTGGGCGACGGAGATTGGGAGCGCGCGGTAGAGCAGTACGCCTCACGCTACGGCGATTACTTCGCGCGTCACGCGACGCCGGCCCTTCGCTGCCTCGACCCGGCGCCGCGCTGGGTGGTGTGGCGCGGCCAGGGCTTCGTGACGTTCGGCGGCTCGGCCAAGGAGGCGGCGGTCGTGGCGGACATCGCGCGGCACACGGCGCGCGCGATCGGGTGGGCGGAACAGCTGGGCGGGTGGCGGGCGCTGCCGGAGCCGGAGCTGTTCGCGGTGGAGTACTGGGAGCTGGAGCAGGCCAAGCTCAGGCAGGGAGGGTCGCGCCCGGCCTTCACGGGGAAGGTGGCGCTGGTGACGGGGGCGGCGAGCGGCATCGGGCGCGCGGCGGCGGAGGCGCTCCACGCGCAGGGCGCGGCGGTGCTGGCCACCGACATCAATCCCGCGGTCGAGCAGCTCTTCGCGAAGAGCGGGGCCCTGGGCGTGATGGCGGACGCGACCGATCGCGCGGCGGTGGAGCGCTCGGTGGCGGCGTGCGTGGAGCGCTTCGGCGGGATCGACATCCTGGTGAGCAACGCCGGGATCTTCACTCCCAGCCGGAGGATCGGGGACATCGATGCGCAGGCCTGGGAGCAAAGCCTGGCACTGAACCTGACCAGCCATCTGAGCCTGCTGCAGGCCGCGCTGCCTTTCCTCAAATTGGGCTGCGACCCCTGCGTGGTGATCATCGGGTCGAAGAACGTGCCCGCGCCGGGACCGGGCGCAGCGGCTTACTCAGTGGCCAAGGCGGGGCTCGCCCAGCTGGCCCGGATCGCGGCGCTCGAGCTGGGGGAGGACGGGATCAGAGTGAACACGTTGCACCCCCACCTGGTGGTGGACACGGCGCTGTGGACGCCGGAGGTGGTGGCGGCTCGGGCCAAACAGTACGGGATGACGGCGGAGCAGTACCTGCGCAACAACCTGCTGCGGGTGGAGCTCACCACGCAGGACGTGGCGAACGCCGTGCTCGCGCTGGCGGGGTCCACGTTCAGCAAGACGACGGGGGCGCAGATTCCGATCGACGGCGGGAGCGATCGGGTGGTGTGACCAGTGACCAGTCACCGGTCACTGATTCCTTGTTCAGGAAACAGGCCCAGCAAGCCCTGCTCCGACGCCGCGCACACGCCCCGCTCCGTGATCAGCCCGGTCAGCAGGTGAGCCGGGGTCACATCGAACGCCGGGTTGTACGCCGGCATGCCCGAATAGCCGTGTACCTCGCTGGGGTCGCGCTCTTCGATTGGGATCGCCGCGGCATCCGTCACGGACCAGTCGATGCTGGGCGAAGGCACCGCGGCATAGAAGGGGATTCCACAATCCTTCGCGGCCAGCGCCTTGAGGTAGGTGCCGATCTTGTTGGCGACGTCGCCGGTGCGGGTCGTGCGGTCGGTGCCGACCAGACAGAGGTCCACCTTGCCCTGCCGCATCAGCAATCCGCCGGCGTTGTCCACGATCACCTGGTACGGCACCCCGTGCTGGCCCAGCTCCCAGGCGGTGAGGTAGCCCTGGTTGCGCGGCCGGGTCTCGTCCACCCACACGTGCAGCGGCAGCCCCGCATCGTGGGCGCGGTACACCGGCGCCAGCGCGGTGCCCCAATCGACGGCCGCGAGCCAGCCAGCGTTGCAGTGGGTGAGCACCTGCACCGGCTCGCCGGGACGCTTGGCGGCGGCGAGCGCATGCAGGAGCGGCTGGCCGTGCACGCCGATCCGCTCGCACAGCGCCACGTCCTCGTCCGCCAGCGCCGCGGCCAGCCGGTACGCCACGGCGACGCGCTCGCGGGGGGGCAGCGGGCCTAACCCGGCCTGCATCCGGTCCAGCGCCCAGCGGAGATTGACAGCGGTGGGGCGGGTGTCGAGCAGGACCGCGCGGGCGGCCTGCAGGGCCCGGTCGGAGTCGTCTTCCCGCAAGCCGAGGCAGAGGCCGTAGGCGCCCGCGACGCCGATGAGCGGGGCGCCGCGAACCTGCATGGTGCGAATGGCACGGGCGGCCGCCTCCAGCGAGGTGAGCCGCTCCACCCGGAACTCAGCGGGCAGCCGGGTCTGGTCGATGACCTCGACCGACCAGCCGTCCTCCGCCACCCACAGCGTCCGGTAGGGCTTGCCCTGAACCTTCAATGGCCCGCGAACTCCACCAGGGTGAACACCGCGCGCCCGTTGGCTTCGAGCGCGCGGCGGCCGCCCAGGTCGGGCAGGTCGATCACGAAGCAGGCCTCGACGAGCTGCCCGCCCACCTGCTCGATGAGGCGAGCCGCCGCTTCCGCGGTGCCCCCGGTGGCGATCAGGTCGTCCACCAGCAGCACTCGCTCGCCCGCGCGGATGGCGTCACTATGCATTTCCACCCGGTCGGTCCCGTATTCCAGCTCGTAGTCGTGCCCGACGGTTTCCGCGGGCAGCTTGCCCTGCTTGCGGATCGGCACGAAACCGGTGCCGAGGCCATGGGCGATCGCACCGCCGAGGATGAACCCGCGCGCCTCGATCCCGGCGACCTTGTCGACCTTGCGGCCCTGGTAGCGCTCGGTGAAGGCGCCAATGGTGGCGTGGAAGCCCTCGGCGTGGCCGAGCAGAGTGGTGATGTCGCGAAACAGAATGCCCGGCTTGGGATAATCCGGAATGGTGCGGATCAGCGGAGCGAGGTCGATCACAAGACTCTCCCCGCCACCACGCTGAGCTTGGCGGCGAGCGCGGGGTCGCGCAGCGCGGGCGCGGTCATGATGGCGCCGTCGAGAGCGCGGTCGCAACCGTGGGGACAGCGGCCCGGGCGCCCGCGCAGGCGCGGCACCGCGCGCCGCACCAGCTCGCGGGCGACGACGACGTTCTTGCTCATCACCGCCATCACCTGCTCCACCGTGACGGCGCCGTGGCCGGTGTGCCAGCAATCCCAGTCGGTGACCATCGCGACCGTGGCGTAACAGAGCTCGGCTTCGCGGGCGAGCTTGGCTTCGGGCATGTTGGTCATGCCGATCACCGCGGCGCCCCACTTGCGGTACAGCTCCGACTCGGCGCGGGTGGAGAATTGCGGGCCTTCCATGACGACATAAGTGCCGCCGCGCACGCAGGGCGCTCCCGCTTCGCGCGCCGCGGCCTCCGCCGCATCCCCCACGCGAGCGCAAACCGGTTCGGCCAGGGACACGTGACCCACCAGCCCGGTCCCGAAAAACGACTTGGGGCGCGCGAAGGTCCGGTCGATGAACTGGTCCACCACCACGAAGGTGCCGGGGGCCAGGTCCTCGCGCAGGGATCCCACCGCGGACAGCGCCAGCACGTCGGTGACGCCGGCGCGCTTGAGGGCGTCGATGTTGGCGCGGAAGTTCACCTCGGTGGGCGGAATGCGGTGGCCGCGTCCATGGCGGGGAAGGAAGACCAGCCGAACGCCGTCGAGCTCACCGCTGAGGAGATCGTCCGACGGCCTGCCGAAGGGGCCGATGACGGACTCCCAGCGGGGGCGCTCCAGCCACTCGATGTCGTAGATCCCGCTCCCGCCGATGATGCCAAGGCAAGGGGTGGGAGCGGGATTGGGCATGATGCTCGAAACTATCGTCGCGGCAGCGGCCGCGCCATCTTTCGCCCGTGAAAAATGCGGAGCCAGCCCCGGCGTGGCCGCCGGGACCCAACGTGCCGCGGCGCGGCGGAGCCCTGCGCGCTGCCATCGGCCGCGGCATCCTGCGGCTGCTCGGCTGGCGACTCGAAGCGGGGTTGCCGGACCTCCCGAAATTCGTGGTGATCGCCGCGCCGCATTCCTCCAACTGGGACTTCCTGGTCGGCATCGGCGCGGCGTTCGCGCTCCGGCTGGACTTCAACTTCGTGGGGAAAGCGGAGCTGTTCCGCGGTCCCCTGGGGGTGCTGATGCGCGCACTCGGCGGGCTGCCGGTGGACCGGCACCATCCAGAAGGATTCGTGGCGCAGCTGGTTGCGCTGTTCGCGGGGCGCGAGACACTGGTGCTGGCGATGGCGCCGGAGGGAACCCGGAAGCCGGTGGCACGCTGGAAGAGCGGGTTCTACCGCGTCGCGCTGGGCGCCGGCGTCCCGATCGTGCCGGCATATTTCGACAACGGGCGCAAGCGGGTGGGTTTCGGTGCTCCCCGCCATCCGGGCGGAAACGCGGGGGCGGACATCGAGGCGTTGCGGCAGTTTTATGAGAGATTTCCTCGACGGGGAGAAGCCGGAAGGTCGGAAGGCCGGTAGGTCTACCGACCGTCCGACCTTCCGACCTCCGGCTTACCGAGTCAGCTCGACGTTTTCCGGCTTACCGCTCACTCCCGTGGTCGGCTTGACCGGAATCTCACGCGGCTTGGCGCGCTCCACCTTGGGGAGCGTGACGGTCAGCACGCCGTGCTCGACGCCGGCCTGAATGCGCTCGGCGTCCACTGTGGTGGGCAGGGTGAAGCTGCGCTCGAAGCTGCCGTAGCTCCGCTCGTAGCGGTGCCAGCGCTCGTCGGTCTGCTCGCTGGCTTGACGCTTTTCGCCGCGGATCGTGAGCACCTGATTCTCCAGGCTGAGCTTCACGTCCTCGGGCTTCACGCCCGGCAGGTCGAGGGTGATGGTGAGGTGCTCCTTGTCTTCGCGCACATCGCAGCTCGGCGTCCACGCCGACCCCACGGCCTCGCCATCCCAGCCGCTCAGCGCCTCGTCCATCATGCGATTCAGGCGGGTCAGGTTGCTGTACAGATCAGTCGCCGGTTCGACCCGGCGGGTGCGAGTGAGAAACATGATCGCCTCCCGTTGGCTTGCAGGGTTTCCGGGCCGGCCTCGTGCTGGCCCGTTCCGGCTTCGGGGAGACTGCACTCAATGTGCCCACATACACAGCGGATTCTCGGCCAGAGTGGCAAAACCGGGCGGTCAGAATGAGCGGGGTGTGGTCGGAATGACAGATCGCGTGGCCGACAACCGCGCTGCAATCGGCTAACAGCTATCAGCTAACAGCTATCGGCTCATGGCTATGACCGATTGCGAACGGTGCTTAGCTGATAGCTGTTAGCTGATGGCAGCCACCGGCTACGCTCCCAGCGGCTCCTTCTGGTATTGATGGCGCAGCCCGGGATGGCTGCGCTTCAGATAGAATCCCATCGAAAGCAGCGACAGGGTGTTTGCCGCCAGCACCGACCACCAGGGAAACAGAGAGCTGGTGGCATGGAAGACGGCATACAGCATGATGAGAAAGAAGAGCTCGAACACCACTGCGAGCATCATCAGCCCGAAGCGCGCGAGCGAAGACGACATCGCGAGGTGCACCAGCTGGGTGACCAGGATGCCGAACAGCACGAAGGCCCCGACGTGCAGCAGCGTGTAGGCGATGAGGGGCCCGGTTTCGGGAGCAGCGACCGAGGGTGAGGTGTTGCCGTACAGAATGACCTGACCGAGGATGCTCGGCGTCGAAAGCGGCCGTCCCTGCAGCGTGTCGGTGATCAGAAACCAGACCGCTACCACGGCGGCGCCGAGGACTCCGGTCATCAGGCCTTCGCGGAAAAGGTCGTGGTGGTGACGGGTCATATTCGCCTCCCGAAAATATCCCGAAAGCAGCCGCGCGGAGATCAATCCATCAGTTGAGACGTGAAGAGCGCCGGTGGGGAGCACCGGTCACCCTATCCCTCCACCGGCCGGCCCTCCCGCACCCAGGCGCCGAAGCCTCCAGTCAGGTTGGCGGCGCGGCGCCCGCGTGCCAACAGCAAGCTCGCCGCGATCGCGGAACGGCTGCCGCCCTGACAGTGCACCACGATCGGCTGGCCCGGATCGAGCTCGTCCACCCGGTCGGGTAGCTCCGCCAACGGAATCAGGATCGCCCCGGGCAAGTGGCCGGCGTCCCACTCGGAGCGGCCCCGCACATCGAGGATTACCCGCCCGTTGTCGAGGCGGGCCAGCGCATCGTTGGAGAGCTGCTCGACGCGCTCCAACTGGCGCGCCCCCGCCGACCAGAGCCGCAGCACCTCGCCCGCGAAATAGCCGCGCGTCCGGTCCAGCCCGATCAGGAGCAGGTTCTGGATGACTTGCTCGAGGCGGCCCCGGGTGGCGTCGTCCAGCAGCAGGTAGAGGTCCTGATCGTAGGGCAGCAGCGACCCCGCCCAGGTGGTGAAGCTGTTGTTGAAGGGAATGTTCAGCGTGCCGGGGATGTGCCCCGCGGCGAAATCGGCGGCCGGCCGGAGGTCCACGATCACGGCCCCGGCCGCGAGCAGGCCCTGCATGCGATGCTCGGCCACGCGCTCGGGCAGGGACAGGGCCCCGAGCAGGGAGGGGCCATCGCGATTGATGCGCTTCATTTCTCCGAAGTAACGCGGCGGCTCCGGCTGGCCGGCCAATACCTGTTTGACGAAGGCGTCCTCGTCGTCCACGCCGAACGCCCAGTTGAAGCGCCGCTCGTAGCCAACGGTCGACTGCGGCACCGCGCTCATCCCCTTGCCGCACGCGCTGCCGGCGCCGTGGCCGGGCCAGATCTGGAGGTGATCGGGCAGCGTCTTGAACCAGCGCAGGCTGCGGAACAGCTGGCGCGCCCCCAGGTCCGCGGTGCCCTGCACGTGCGCCGCCTTCTCCAGCAGGTCGGGGCGGCCGACGTCGTTGACGAACACGAAGTCGCCGGTGGCGATGCCCATGGGCTCAGTGCCGGTGGCGGTGTCGGTGACGAGGAACGCCAGGTGTTCCGGGGTATGCCCGGGGGTGTGCACCGCGCGGATCTCGACGTTGCCGACGCGAAAGGTGTCCCCGTCGCGCAGCAGCACCACGCCGGGCTCCGCGCCGAAGCGGTATTGCCATTCGGGCGGGCCGCAGGC
>Ga0255310_10000166_pt1 | contig 13280 bp, 12 predicted proteins | sample EtOH1_T0_E1_meta_FD_201359 | JGI IMG/M metagenome (GOLD analysis project Ga0255310, IMG submission 201359) | Sandy soil microbial communities from University of British Columbia, Vancouver, Canada - EtOH1_T0_E1 | ecosystem: Engineered > Artificial ecosystem > Sand microcosm > Unclassified ...
GCGACTTGGCTTCGATCACTTCGGCCAGCGCAAAGAGGAACATCACCATCGCCGCTTCCGGCCAGTGTCCGATGACCATCGCACCGGTCACGGCAATCGACATGAGCGCATTCATGTTGAGATTGCTATTCTTGAGCGCGATCCAGCCTTTTTTGTAGGTCGACAGACCGCCGCTAAAAATCGCCACCAGCGCAAGCACCACGACCGCCCAGTGATTGCCATCGTTAATCCAATACACGGCCTCGGCCAACATCGCGGTAATCCCGGCAAGCGCCATCGACCACCCATTGATCTTGGGTAGTGGCTCCCTTGGCGCGACCGCAGCCGCCGCGCTGCCCGCCTCAACCTTCGCGTCAAAACCGATGGATTGCAGCGCCGCTTCGACCGGCGCAAGCGAATCAAGCCGATGACTAACTGTCAGCGTTCGCTGCATCAGGTTGAAGTCCAGCCCCGTCACGCCGTCGAGAGGCCCCAGTTTGGCGCGGATCAGTGCCTCCTCGGCGGGGCAATCCATGTTGTCGATGCGGTACAGCACCCTGCCGGGGCTGACCAGGGACGACTTGATCGGTGATAGTGGCGCGGGTGAACAATCACAGCGACTGGCTTTGTATTCGCTCATATTCGATTTTCCTGTGTCTGGCATTATGGGTCATTTAACAACCTGTAGCCATTACAGAGTCAAGCGATTAAAATACCCGTAATAACATTCACTTATCACCCTCAAGGCGAGCGACATGAGAATCGGCGAACTGGCCAGAGCCACTGGCGCCCAAATCGAGACCATCCGCTATTACGAGCGAGAAGGGTTGCTGGCCGCACCCGCACGTACCGAGGGCAACTTTCGTATCTATACAGATGCGCAGGCCCAACGGCTGTCGTTCATCCGCCATTGCCGCTCTCTGGACATGACGCTCGACGAGATTCGAGCGCTGTTGCAAGTGAAGGACGCGCCCACAGAGAATTGCGGCGACGTGAACACGCTGCTGGACGCGCGTATCGGCCATGTGGCGGCACGCATCCGTGAACTTCGCACGCTGGAAAAACAGCTCAAAAACCTACGCCAACAGTGCCACGAAGCACAGGACGCAGCCCACTGCGGTATCTTGAATGAGCTTTCAAAGACTTCCAGAAAAGCCGCGCCAGGCACGGCGAGAGAAGTGTCAGGGGTGCATGGCGCCGCCCTCGCTCGCAGAAACCACCCACTCAGCGAATACGCGCCAGGATGCCGTCCAGTTCTTCCAAGGAGTGATACTGAATGACCAACTTACCCTTGCCGCCGCGATCCTGAACCACAACCTTAGCGCCCAAACGCTCCGCCAAATCCTGCTCCAGACGGCTGATGTTGGGATCAGGGCGAGGCGCCACCGGCAGGGCAGCGGGGCGCTTGGACCAATCTCGCACCAGCGCTTCGGTTTGTCGGACATTGAGCTGACGCTGAACCACCTGAGCCGCCGCTTCTGTTTGCTCACTGCCACCCAAGCCCAGTAAAGCACGGGCGTGTCCCATCTCTAATTTGCCGCCCTCCAAAAACTCCCGCACCTCTTTGTTTAATTCGAGTAGCCGCAGTAGATTACTCACACTGGCTCGCGACCGACCAACTGCCTCAGCCACATCGTGGTGGGTAAGCTCAAACTCCTGACGCAATCGATCCAAAGAACGGGCTTCTTCCAGCGGGCTTAGATCTTCGCGCTGGATATTTTCGATCAAAGCCATGGCCAGCGCCTGACGATCCTCAACGTCTCGCACCACACAGGGAATCTTACGCAGCTCCGCTATTTGAGCGGCCCGCCAACGGCGTTCACCAGCGATAATCTCAAAGCGATCCTTGGCGATGGGGCGAACGATAATCGGCTGGACGACACCTTGAGCGCGGATAGAATCGGCAAGCTCCGCCAAAGCCTGTGGTTCGATATGATCCCGTGGCTGATAACGGCCGCGCTGGATTTGCTCCAGCGGCAACTCGCGCAGCTCGCCTTCGGCAGTGAGCTCGGGTTGATCGGCACCTAACAATGCATCCAGGCCGCGCCCCAGGCCACGTCTCTTGATCGTCATAGCATCTCCTGCGCCACATCGTTAGATCCAAACCCCGCACCGTGGCGACGCAACAGCTCACCCGCCAAAGCAAGATGCGCCACCGCCCCACGCGACGTCCGGTCATAAGACAAAATGGGCAACCCATGACTGGGCGCTTCGGCCAGGCGCACATTGCGCGGAATCACGGTGCGGAAGACCTTTTCGCCGAAATGTTCGTGTAATTGAGCAGAGACGTCGTTGGCCAGACGGTTGCGCGGATCAAACATAGTGCGCAGCAAGCCTTCCAGCTCTAGATCGGGATTGATCTGACTGCGCACGCGATCAACGGTGGACATTAGTGCCGACAGGCCTTCCAGCGCGTAATACTCGCATTGCATGGGAATCAGCACACCGTCGGCAGCCACCAGCGAATTGATCGTGAGCATGTTGAGGGACGGTGGACAGTCGATGAGTATGTAGTCGAAATCCTCGCGCACCTCGGCCAAGGCCTGCCGCAGGCGCAACTGACGATCCGGCAGCTCCATTAGATCGATCTCGGCGGCCGTCAAGTCGGCATTCGCGGGCAACACCGAGTAATTATCCGTCGTGGTGGCATGAATTGCGTCGCGCACAGACGCCTCGCCCAACAACACTTCACAAACGGTGGGAGTCGCTTTGTATTTATCAACGCCCGAGCCCATGGTAGCGTTGCCTTGCGGATCCATATCCACCAACAGCACCCGGCGCTTGGTCAGGGCCAGGGAAGCGGCTAGATTGACGCTGGTGGTGGTCTTACCCACTCCGCCTTTCTGGTTCGCCACCACAATAATTCTGCTCATGTTTTTTTCGCCTTCGTTGCGGGTGGCGTCAACTCCAAGAGATGGCGCTGCGCATCCAAATCGGGCACGTCGAGCCGATGGACGTGGACTTGCCAACCTGCAGGCACGGTGGCCAGTTCCTGCGGATCCAACCCACCCTTCATCGCCAAAATACGACCCTGCGAGGCAAGTTGCGGCGCGGTCAGGGCGACGATATCGCCAAGCGATGCAAACGCCCGGCACAAAACTACCTCGAAAGGCTGATCAGGCTGGTAAGTCTCCACCCGAGAATGTACCACTGCCACATTGGTCAAACCCAGCATCGGATAGACATGATGCAAAAAACGAGTTTTTTTGCCGTTGCTATCCAGCAGCGTGAAATGGTGCTGTGGATTGGCCACCGCCAGAACCAGACCCGGCAATCCGGCACCCGTCCCCACATCAAGGATGCGCGCTCCATCATATAGATACGGCATGACCGTCAGACTGTCCAGAAGATGGCGCGTGACCATTTCCCCTAGATCACGAATGGCAGTGAGATTATAAACGCGATCCCAGCGCTGCAATTCGTTCAAATAGATGAGCAAACGTGCCTGCTGATCTGCTGACAAGTCGAGACCCAAGGCGTGGACACCCCGCGCCAGGCGGCTGGCCAGCGCCGCATCCACGCCGCTAGGGGCGGAATCTGTGTGAAATGAGTCAGGCATCGAACTGAAGGGCTAAGGCTCTGTCGTAAATATTGTAGCTATTGTAAACGTAAGTTCCGGCAAAAACCGGAGCAACGCCGGAATAAGCTACACTGCCCGTGTTGCGCCTATAAATTCGCGCACATAAACACTGAGATTCGACCAAGGAACACACCATGACTACGCCGAGCTCGCATCCCTACGACCAATTGACGCCGGACGTTATCCTGGACGCCGTCGAAACTACGGGGCGGCGCTGCGACGGTCATTTTTTGGCGCTGAACAGCTACGAAAACCGCGTCTTTCAAGTGGGCATAGAAGACGAGCGGCCGCTGGTAGTGAAATTTTACCGCCCCGACCGCTGGCCTGACATCGCCATCCATGAAGAACACAGCTTTACCGCCGATCTCGCCAGCCACGAAATCCCCGTCGTCGCCCCGCTGACGGACGATAAGGGCGAGACCTTGTTTGTACACGCCGGCTTTCGTTTTGCCCTGTTCACACGTAAGGGCGGCCATACGCCCCCCGTCGACGACCCCGATGCCCTGGCCATGTTGGGCCGATTTTTGGGGAGGATACACGCCATCGGCGAAATTAAGCGATTCAGCCATCGCCCCAGCCTGGACGTCCAAACCTTTGGTTGGCAGGCTAAAGCACACGTCTTAACCAGTGGGCTGTTGCCAACGGAATACATCGCCTCCTATCAAAGCCTTTGCGACGAGCTACTCCAGGCCGTCGAACAAGTTTTTGAAGCTGTTCAGCCTCGACAAATACGGCTCCATGGCGACTGCCATCCCGGCAACATTCTGTGGACTGATCACGGTCCGCATTTTGTCGACATGGATGACTGCCGCATGGGCCCCGCCGTTCAGGATCTGTGGATGCTGCTGGACAGTGACCCCATCATTCGCCAGAGCCAGCTAGCACCCCTGCTCGAAGGCTATCAGCAGTTCCGCGACTTCGATTACAGCGAGCTGGCCTTAATCGAGCCCCTAAGAGCCCTGCGCCTGGTGCACTACACGGCCTGGCTGGCGCAGCGCTGGAATGATCCCGCCTTCCCCGCGGCCTTCCCCTGGTTTGGCAACCGTCGCTACTGGGAGGAGTATTTAAACGACCTGGTGGCACAACTCGGCCAATTACAAGGAACATCGGATAACTAGACATGAAGGGGCAGCGACACTCACTGAAGCCGCGCCGGCCGGCCGTCGGCATCAGCGCCTGTTTATTGGGGCAGGCCGTACGCTACGACGGTGGCCATAAACGCAATGCCCTCATTGTCGATCGGCTATCTCGACATTTCCGCCTGGTTGCTTTCTGCCCTGAAGTTGCTATCGGTCTGGGCACGCCGCGCCCGCCGATCCAGCTGGTCGAATCTGCCCATCAGCACCCCCGCGCCCTCGGCGGCGCTGATCCTGGCTGGGAGGTCACCGAACCGCTACGCAACGAGGCTCGACGAGTCATGGCGCAACGGCCGGAGTTATGCGGCTATATCTTCAAAAGCCGCTCACCCAGCTGCGCGGTAGGCAGCGCCCCCTTACACAGCGTTGATGGGCAGGTGCTGGGTTTAGTCGATGGGATTTATGCCGGAGAAATCCGTAAGCACTGGCCGGGCTTACCCATGGCCGAAGAAAGCGATCTGGATGATCGGAGTGATCGTCAATGTTTTCTGCTGCAAGTACGCGCCTATTGCGATTGGCAAACGCTTCGCCGGCAGGGGCGCGATGTTATGGAATTTCACCAACATTATCGACCCCTGCTACGCCACCATGCCCCGCGACACGTCGCCAAGCTTGATCACTTGATCAGGCAGGCCCGCCAAGACGCGCAAAATTATTTACGCGCCTTGATGCAAGCCTTCGCCACTTAGCGTTTTGTCTTATCGATGGGCTTTGGTTATGGCTGCGGCGACATAGGGTGGTAGCACCAGCGCGGCACGATGAATATCGGCACTGTAATAGCGAGTATTAAGCTGCTTGTGATCCGCTTCGGCAACGCGGCGCGGCTCCACCCGGCCGGTTTTGCTGGCCATGGTGCAAGACCACCAGCCAGAGGGGTAAACCGGCTGCGGGAAAGGCAAGGTGCGAACGTCAGCAAACCCGGCGCTGCGTAGCGCCGTATGCATGGCTACAATGACGCTGTCCAGGTGATACAGGGGCGATTCGCTCTGCTGAACCAGCAAACCATCCTCGCCGAGCGCCCGCCAAACCTTGCGGAAGAAATCAGCGCTGAATAATCCTTCGGCCGGCCCCACAGGATCGGTGCTATCAACAATCACGACATCGACACTACCCGGTGCAGCTTCGTCCATCCACTTAATGCCATCGGCAAACGCCAAGGTGGCGCGCGGATCGTTATTGGAGTCGCACAATTCAGGAAAGTACTTCTCCGATAAACGAGTGACACGCTCGTCGATATCCACCTGCAAAGCGGATTCCACAACATCGTGCTTCAGCACCTCACGCAACGTACCGCAATCACCCCCGCCAATAATCACCACCCGGCGCGGGTTGGGGTGGCTGAATAGCACGGGGTGAGACATCATCTCGTGATAAATAAAATTATCCCGATCCGTAAGCATGACACAGCCGTCAATGACCATTAGTCGGCCGTAGGTCTGCGTGTCGTAAATTTCCAGGTGCTGGTATTCGCTGCGCTCTTCGTGCAGTTTAGCCTTGATCTGGAAAGAAAAGGCGCTGCCATCGCGGCCGTGGATCTCGGTAAACCAGTTCTTATCCAGACTCATTTTAATACCTCTACAATTGGAAAACGCGATTATAGCCGCATCCCCTTCAATGCGTAAGCAAGCCGGGCTTTCCTTGGCGGTTTGTTCTAGGTATCTTGCCGCTATGTATTATTTTCAGCGCTCGGGGCAGCAATCATGAACAAATGGAACATCGACAAAGCGCGGGCGCTCTACAATGTTCGCGAGTGGAGCGATGGTTATTTTGATGTAGCGACCAATGGCCATCTGGTGGCTCAACCCTTCCGCAACCCCGAGCGCGGCCAGGTCGATCTAGCCGATCTGGTGACCGAGCTAACTCAGGCCGGCCTTAACTTGCCCGTACTGGTGCGCTTTAATGACATTCTGGCGGATCGGGTGGATCGCCTGTGTTCGGCCTTTGCAGCGGCGCAACAGCGCCATGGCTACGCCGGCAATTACACCGCTGTTTACCCCATCAAAGTTAATCAACAACGCACCGTAGTCGAAGAAATTCTGCGCTGCGGCGGCGACCAAGTGGGCCTGGAAGCCGGCAGTAAGCCAGAATTGATGGCGGTACTGGCGATGTCGCCGCCGGGCGGCCTGATCATCTGCAACGGCTACAAAGACCGTGAATACCTCCGCCGCGCCCTGATTGGTCGGCGCCTGGGACATCGCGTATTTATCGTGCTGGAAAAGCCCGCCGAGATTGAAGCGGTGATTGCCGAATCACAGGCCTTAGGCATTCGCCCGCTCTTGGGCGTGCGCTCGCGCCTGGCCAGCCTGGGCAGCGGTAACTGGCAGAACACCGGCGGCGAAAAATCTAAATTTGGCCTCAGCGCTGCTCAACTGTTAACGGCAGTGGATACACTGCGTGATGCCGACATGCTGGACTGTCTGCAGCTGCTGCATTTCCACATGGGCTCGCAACTCGGCAACATCCGCGATATTCAGCACGGTATGGGCGAGGCCGGCCGTTATTTTGCCGAATTGTGCAAACTGGGCGCGCCCCTGCACTACCTGGACGTCGGCGGCGGCTTGGGTGTCGACTACGACGGCACCCGCTCACGCGGGCCTTGCTCGATGAACTACTCGCCCGAGGAATACGCCAACACCATCGTTCGCAGCATCCACGACATGTGCGTCGCAGCCAGTCTGCCCGAACCCAATCTGATCACCGAAGCCGGTCGGGCGATGACCGCGCACCACGCCGTCCTGCTGACTCAAGTAACCGACATGGAAGCGCCTCACGCGGGTGATGCACGACAACCGAATGCGGCCGCCCCATCGATCATTCACGATCTGTGGCAAGGCCTGGAAGACATCGGCAAACGCTCGCTGGTAGAGATTTATCATGAGGCCGCTCACCTGTTAACGGAAGCGCAGGGCATGTTCAATCATGGCGTACTGGACTTGGCGGCACGCGCCCAAGCCGAGCAAATCTACACAGCCATCTGCCTAAAATTACGTGACCAGCTCGACCCCGCCCGGCCGGCCCACCAAGAAGTGCGCGCTCACCTCGACCAGAAGCTCGCGGCCAAATATTTTTGCAATTTCTCGGTTTTTCAGTCGATGCCCGACGTTTGGGCTTTAGAGCAGATCTTTCCGGTGATGCCCGTACATCGCTTAGATGAAGCGCCTCAGCAACAAGGTTTGATTCAGGATCTCACCTGCGATTCCGACGGACGCATTGATCATTATGTTGATGGCAACGGCGTTTGCGACACCCTCCCCCTGCATATCCCGCGTCCCGGCGAGACCTATGTGCTGGGATTTTTTCTGCTAGGCGCCTATCAAGAAATTCTCGGCGATATCCACAACCTTTTCGGCGATACTGACGCGGTGAACGTGCGCTTAAATGCCGACGGCAGCCATAGCCTGCAAGAACCAGAACGCGGTGACACGGCGGATCAACTCTTAGCCTATGTCCACTTCGAGCCCGAACGCCTACTGGCCAGCTATCGTCACAAAGTAGCCGAGGCAAACCTAAACAAAGCCGAAGCGTCAAGTTACCTGGCCGAGCTCACTGCGGGCTTGCAGGGCTATACCTACCTTAAAACTTGAGTGATTAAACTCTTAAAAGGAAAAACAGGCGGGCTAAGGCCAGGCCATAGGATAGCCTGGCATCTTTCATCCGCAAGTACGCTACACTCTACTCAGGCAAAAATGGGTTGGCATCATAGAGGCATCAAAATGAATGGACAATTCTCAGGCAAAGTGGCTCTGATAACGGGCGGATCCTCAGGCATCGGGCGGGCCACTGCACTGGCGTTTGCTCGGGAAGGTGCACAGGTCGTCGTTGCTGACGTACTAACGGAAGGCGGCGAGGAGACGGTGCAGATGATCAAAAAATCCGGCAGCCCGGCTATCTTCATCAAAACCGACGTGTCGAAATCGAGTGACGTAGAGCAGATAGTCAAAAAAACTGTTGCCACGTATGGTCGCCTGGATTTCGGCATCAATAATGCCGGTATTGAAGGAGCAGCGGCCCCAACCGCCGACTGTACCGAGGAAAACTGGGACCGCATAATTGGTGTTAACCTCAAAGGCGTCTGGTTGTGCATGAAGCACGAGATCACACAGATGCTCAAACAGGGTGGCGGCGCCATCGTCAATATGGCATCTGTAGCAGGGCTGGTCGGCTTCTCGGGATTGCCTGCCTACTGCGCATCCAAGGGTGGCGTGATCCAACTGACGCGCGCGGCGGCACTGGAATACGCCAAAGCCGGCATTCGCATAAACGCCGTGTGTCCTGGCGTTATTCGCACGCCTATGGTTGATCGCCTTTTGGGCGGTCAACCTGAGGCAGAAGCAGGATTTGTCGCCATGGAGCCCGTGGGGCGGATGGGTACGCCAGAAGAGATTGCAGCGGCTGTTGTGTGGTTGTGCTCGGATGCGGCATCGTTTGTCATCGGTCACCCGATGGTGGTGGACGGCGGCTTAGTTACACAATAAGCGCAGCGAACAGTTAGCTTCCTGTCGTCCATCTGCATCAATGTCGTAACCGATATCCTTGTCATTCGGATTACACAGGCACGCAACTTAATCAGGTGATTTGACGACCAACGGAGTGATGCCTTGCGCCCGCAAACGTTGGCGCATGCTGTCCACGGCCGACTGGCCGGTGACGGGGCCAATACGCACGCGATAGAGATTTTGATGGTTACCGCCGGTGCCCGCCTGAACGGTCGACTCGATCCCCTGAAAGGCCAGCTTAACCTTCACTTTGTCCGCATCGGCGATATTGCGAAATGCCCCTGCCTGCAGGATATAACGGGGTGTTTTTTCTGGCGCGGTAATCGGCGTGGGCGCGCTGATATTCGCGCTTGTCACGGCTAATGGGCGACCCGGCGCTAACGATTTTTTCTCTTGATTGGGCAAAACATCGTAAAAGTCGAACCGATTTGCGGCGGGTAGTTCTTTTGGCTTGGCCTCCGGCTTGATCGTGGGCGGCGGCACGATCATTGCGACGGCTTTGGGGGCGGGGGACGTGCCCACGGGCGGCGGCAAAGGCAACGCCACTTCCGGCGAAGCCGGCGGCGCCGTATACCAACGATAGGTCACTGCCATCATAGCGGACCCTACCGCCAATCCAACCACCACGTAGGCCCATGACGGCAGTGCCGATTTGGGCGAAACCCGCCGTGCCGAAGGCTTTGCCGAGGATTGAATAAACCCTCGACGATTGTTGACTGGCCGACGTCGACGCCTGGATGCCATGATTTACATGCTCTCCGGTGCAGACACATCCAATAAAATCAATCCGTTCATCAACACCTGCCGCGTCGCGCCGATCAGATAAAGCCGCGCATTACGCAGTGGCGCATCCTCCACCAAAAAGGTGCAGGCATTGTAATAAGTATGGAAGCGCTGGGCCAACTCACGTAAATAATGGGCGATCTGGTGTGGCGAATAGGCACGAGCGGCCGACTCCACCACTTCCGGATATCGCGAGACCGCCACCATCAACTCTTGCTCATGACTTTCGGTTAGCCGATCCAGGCTGGCTGCGCCTTGAGCGGCATCGTAACTGAGGCTGCGCCCAGGCAACTGGCTGAATACGCTGTAAATTCTCGCATGGGCATACTGCACATAATAGACGGGATTGTCGGAGCTTTCGGACTTGGCCAGCTCCAGATCAAAGTCTAAATGCTGATCGTGGGAGCGCATCACATAGAAGAAGCGAGCCGCATCGTTGCTCACCTCCTCCCGCAATTGGCGCAACGTGACGAATTCGCCCGCCCGAGTGGACATCGAGACTTTTTCTTTGCCTCGATAAAGGATGGCGAACTGCACCAGCTGCACCGTCAAAGCGTTTGCGTCGTAACCAAGCGCGGTTAATCCGGCTTTTACTCGCGGCACATAACCGTGATGGTCCGCGCCCCAGATATCGACCAGGCAATCAAAACCGCGCTGATATTTATCCATGTGGTAGGCCAAATCAGCGGCAAAATACGTCGTTGCGCCGTTTTCGCGCACCACTACGCGATCTTTCTCGTCGCCAAACGTAGTCGAACGAAACCAGCGAGCGCCGTCTTGAGTGTAGAGATGACCGGCCTGATTCAGCGCTGCGATGGCTTTTTCTACCGCGCCCGACTCCACCAGCGAGCGCTCGGAATACCAGCGATCGTAGGTAACGCGGAACTCGGCTAAGTCATCGTGAATATCGTCAAGGATGGCGGTTAAGCCGGCGTCAAACACTACGCGATAATCGCTGGTGCCCAGCAGTGCCTTGGCCCGGGCGATTAAAGCATCGACATGAACTTCTTTATCGCCACCATCGGGCTCATCCGTAGGCAAATCGGCAAACACGGCATCAGCGGTGCGATGCAAGCGCCTACCATGCGCTTTAGCCAGGGCGTCGGCAATCTCGTAAACGTACTCCCCACGATAACCATTGCTCGGGAACGGCAAGGTCTCGCCTAAGCGATCCAGATAACGCAGCCATACCGAAAGCGCGAGGATATCCATCTGTCGACCGGCGTCATTGATGTAATACTCTCGCGTTACCTCGTAGCCCGCCGCTGCCAATAAATTGGCCAAGCTGGCACCATAAGCAGCACCGCGACCATGGCCAACGTGAAGCGGGCCGGTGGGGTTGGCCGAGACAAACTCCACCAGTGCTTTGCGACGATTACCCAGGGCGCAGCGGCCGTATTCGGTCCCTTGAGCCACGGCGGTTTGCAGCATATGGTAATAAGCCGTTGGTGACAAAAACACGTTGATGAATCCGGGGCCAGCCAAATCCAGCTTGGCCACCCAAGGGCTGGCAGGGATGGCGTTAACGATGTGCTGAGCCAAGTCACGCGGCTTGCAGCGAGCGGCCTTGGCCAACGTCATCGCCAGGTTACAAGCAAAATCCCCATGTCCACGTTCGCGCGGCCGCTCCAGCGATACCATGCGGGGACGAAGCGCGCGCGGCAACACATCCTCTGAAAGCGAGGCCAGCGCTGATAAAAATAACTGTTCGATTTCGTTCTTCAAGCGACAACCTCAAAAGAAAAATCCACCCAGAAAATGAGCATCAGTTTAACAGCTTTCCTGGACTGGGGATTCATCTCGGCCGCACACACCGATGGCCAGGACGATTGACCAGAAAAACTATTCGCCCCGCTCACGACTCTGGCAAACGAGTCTGGCGATCATGGATTTTTTCGCGGCTGCGTCCACCTGTTAACCACCCGTAACTCTTAGGAAAAAACCTGTTGGCAACCAAAGCCAGCCCGAAAGAACCCAGCAGTGACAGCGCCGTAGCAGGGTAAAATACCCGTTCCGGATCAACCATCTGCTCTGATAACCACTTCACCAAGCGACTCAACGGATAAGAGTGAAACAAAAACACAAAAAAACTGAAGCTGGACAAGGTGACCAGAATCTTTGCTTGCAGTCGCGCTGCGACGACCAGTATCACCACAACACCCACCAGAATGCTGAGTTTTTGGAGTAACAGCGACGCCAGCGAAAAATGACGCACGTACCACACGTCGAATGTGGGATCGATATAAACCCGCAACCCGATCAGGGTGAGCCATAATCCCAGCCAAGCAAACAACCAGACCTTGTCGACCCGGTGCCATCGATCGATATCAGCCACTCGGTTAGCCATGGCGCCACCCAGCACAAAGAAAAACAGCGTTTCCACATTAATCAGGTACCAATCGGCCACCTCGGGGAAAAACTGCTGCTCAAATAACCAACAGCTGCCGACAGCGATAACTGCAACCCAACGCGTATACCGCAACAATCCATGGATCAAGGGGGTCAGGCTAACCAGAACCATCAGATCACGCAGATACCAAAGCTGTGTTGTCCGAGGGTGTAGCAGCCAAGAAACGGCAAGGTATCGATAAGAGGGCAGGCTCTGCCCAGCATACCGAGTTTGGGTCAGCTCAAATAACAAGCAAAAAAGCGATACCAGCAGATAGGGCACCAGCAAGGTAACAGCACGCTGCCGGATTTTCTTGGGGTAATCGGCAAGACCGCCAAAATTCATAAAAAAGAACAGGCCCGACTGCCAGGCAAACAAGGGCACGGCCGCACGACCAACCCCATTACACAAGTACTCTTGGATAAGGTAATTGATGGTGTAGAGATTTGCCTGCCCAGGCTGGACAGTGCGGTAATGGATCATCACAACCAAGACAGTGGCAAGCAGCCCGCTCAGTTGCATGCTTTGACTTAACTGCCGCGTGATTCTTGTCATGCCCGATCATATAAACCCTGGGCACCCATCCGCAATACCTCTGTTGGTAGACTGGCGTTCTGAGCTACTATCTACGATAGTCGTTGAACTCTTGCGGACCCATTGAGCATTTGCGTAACCAAAATTGTTTTTTAATCTTCAGTTTGTGCTTGCTTGTCAGCCTTGGCACGCCTCGTGTTGCATTGGCCGATGAGCTGACGAACACCCGCGCTACCCTGCAAGGCGTGTGGGGTAAAATCGAAAAGCTCAAACAAAACATCTCGCAGACAGAGCTTAAGCGCAAAAAAAACCTGGAGGATTTAAGAAAAACCGAACAGGCGATTAGTAAAGTTCATCTGGAAATTCAAACGACGGAGAAGGCC
>Ga0255310_10000167_pt1 | contig 13229 bp, 12 predicted proteins | sample EtOH1_T0_E1_meta_FD_201359 | JGI IMG/M metagenome (GOLD analysis project Ga0255310, IMG submission 201359) | Sandy soil microbial communities from University of British Columbia, Vancouver, Canada - EtOH1_T0_E1 | ecosystem: Engineered > Artificial ecosystem > Sand microcosm > Unclassified ...
AACACACAGGCACAGAATGTTGATCTTAACTGGAAGGACTCAACCTATAAGATCATTCCGCTGCAGAATAAATTAACTGGTAAACGTATCATTGAATATAATGGACTCCGCCCCGCAATCATATTCCTGGCTTATGATGATGTGAGAAACACTTGTCTTGAAAGATTAAAAAATGAACCGGGGAAAGAAGAATACAAGGAATTATTAAATTACTTTGATTCAACAACAACAGGAAAAGACACTTTAAAACTGTCAGAGAACAATAATGAACTGAATAACCTGGTTTCGGATTTGTTAATGAAAGGACAAGCAAAGGTTTTCGGAATCAACCGGCAAAAATTTATGGATTCCATCAGTTACCGGGTCGAAAAATACGGCACAGAGCTTTGGAGGTTTTATTACCTGCCTTATAAAAGTCCATTCTTTGCCATTATGGAGTCAAGTGCCATTGTTGAAGAAAACAATAACCTCATGCAAACACTTGGCAAAAATCCCGGCGAGTACAAACTGCTTGCTGATAAACTTAAAAAAATCTGGAAGCAGAATTAGACAACGAAAAACTCGGAACCCTGATTATACCTCCCGATTTTTCTTAACTTGTTTCTTGTTTTACAATCACAGCTCATGAAAAAGAGACTCAGCATTCTCACCTCATTTCTTTTTATTTCAGTAACCACTTTCAGCCAGCAAAATAACGGATGGCAATCTCTCTTTGATGGCAAGAGCCTGAAAGGATGGAAGCAATTGGCCGGAACAGCAGAATACAAAGTAGAGAACGGGGCCATTGTCGGTATCACCGTTCCCAATTCACCAAACAGCTTTTTGGTTACTGAAAAAGAATACGGTGATTTTGTGCTGGAACTGGAAGTAAAAATTGAAGACACCACTTCCAACTCAGGTATCCAGTTCCGCAGTCACTTTGATGGCGGTGGCAATAATGGCAAAGGCAGGGTATATGGCTACCAGTATGAGCTGGATCCATCATTCCGCAAATGGACAGCGGGTATTTATGATGAAGGAAGAAGAGACTGGCTATACCCGCTGATGCTGAACCCATCTGCACAAAATGCTTTCAAACTGAATGAATACAATAAAGTGCGGATCGAATGCATGGGTAATAACCTGCGGACCTTTATAAATAATCAAGAGGCGGCATATGTTGTTGATACATTTGACCGCAATGGTTTTATTGCGCTGCAGGTACATGCCATCGGCAAACCGGAACTGGCCGGAGAAAAAATTTACTGGAAAAATATCCGCATTAAAACGAAAAACATTATTCCTTCGTCACACCTGGGTGGTATTTATGTAATGAATACGATACCGAACAATTTATCTCCTGCAGAAAAAAGATCAGGATGGAGATTATTGTTTGATGGCGTCAGCAACAAAGGCTGGGTTGGCGCTTACAAAAAAACTTTCCCGGAAAAGGGATGGGAAATAAAAGATGGAGTACTGAGAGTAATATCCTCGGAAGGAAAAGAAGCGGCCAATGGCGGTGATATTGTAACCACGGAGCAGTTCAGCGCCTTTGATCTTTCTTTTGAATTTAAATTGACTCCCGGCGCCAACAGCGGTGTAAAATATTTTGTAACACTGAGTGAAAACAACCAGGGCAGTGCCATCGGTTTGGAATATCAATTGCTGGATGACACATTGCATCCCGATGCGAAACTGGGAATAAATGGAAACCGTACACTTGCCTCCTTATATGATCTGATAAAGGCAGAAAAGACTACAAGGTTTATTCATCAGCCCGGGCAATGGAACACAGTCCGCATCATTGTTTACCCTAACAATCATGTGGAGCATTACCTGAATGGTATTAAAGTGCTGGAATATGAACGTGGCTCAAAAGCTTACAGAGATTTAGTTGCAATCAGTAAATACAAAGTGTGGCAAAACTTCGGCGAAGCAAAACAGGGCCATATTCTTTTACAGGATCATGGGAATGAAGTGAGTTTCCGGAGTATTAAAATAAAGGAGTTGAAGTAAGAGAGGAAAATCTCAGCGGGGTCTTTTGCCTTTTTTTACTAATCTTCCAAAATCATGAGGCAAAAAGACCCCGCTGGAACGGAAATTTTAATTATTATCTGGTCAAATCAAACCTTCGGCTCCCAACCTTTTTCATATTCTCTTCTCCACAATTTCATTGCAACATCATCATTCAAGATATGCCCGTTCTTCGGGTCGCAGTGCAAAGTGCGGCCTGTACGTTGTGCAATGTTGGCCAAATGACAAAGCAAAACACTTTTATGTCCTTCATTTACCGGGGAATTAATTTGTGTTTCTCCACGGATTGCTTTTACAAAATTGTCAAAATGATAAAGGTCAAGATTGCCGGATGCACTCACCGGATTGGTTGGATCAGCTTTTACATCTGATTTTACTTCTTTCACCAGTTTATTTTTGTCATCAAAGATTTTATAGTCGGCATTGCCATCGTTCACCAGGGTTCCTTTATCACCATAAATAATAAAACCTCTTCCGCTTCCTTCTATTGGAAAATTATTGCAGCTTCTTCCTTCCCATGTAATGGCTTTGCCATTGGCAAATTCAAAACTGGCCACCTGTGTATCTGGTGTTTCCCAATCATCTTTAAATGCATAACGACCGCCGGAAGAAGTTACTTTAGTTGGATAATCTACTCCAAGAAACCAGCGGCAACAATCCACTTCGTGTGTGGCGTTGTTGCAGGTCTCCGCCGTGCCCCAGTGCCAGAACCAGTGCCAGTTATAATGCACAAGATTGTCTTTATAATCTCTCCGCGGCGCAGGGCCCTGCCATAATTCAAAATCGAGTGTGGAAGGAACAGGAACTTTTTTACCTATGCCAATTGACTTGCGGTTATTGGCATACCATGCTTTTGCGAAATAGGCGTTGCCAATAATTCCTTCTCTTACTTCTTTCACAGCATTAATAAGATCAGGCATGGAACGGCGTTGATTGCCCATCTGTAGCAGTTGTTTTGGATATTTATGCATGGCCTGCACCAGCAGTTCTCCTTCGTAAGGGTTATGTCCGCAGGGTTTTTCTACATACACATGTTTTCCGTGTGTGACACCAAGTATAGTAGCGGGAGCATGCCAGTGATCAGGTGCGGCAATCAGCAGCGCATCAAAATCTTTTTGTTGCACCAGTTTGCGGATATCTTTTACAATAGTTGGTTTCCTGGCAGCATTTTCAAAAGGTTTCAATCCATTGGCAATGGCTTTTTCTTCCACATCACAGAGATAAGCTATCTCTACGTTAGCCAGTGTGGCAAAATTTTCAGCGAGATAGGCACCACGGCTATTCACGCCCATCACTGCAAGTATTACTTTATTGCCGGGTGCATTTTTGCCAAAGACCGGAAAATTGAGAATGGTGATTCCAGCAGCGGCCAAGGATGTATCACGGATAAACTCTCTGCGTTTCATGATGTAAGTTTTTCTTTGACTAAAGTTAATTATATCTGCAATGCCTTATTGCTTATTTGCAATTTTGATTTATAAATTTCATCTTTAATCTGCAGATGACCACCCACCGGAATATTGCCATCGTTTGTAATCCACTGGCAGGAGTGGGGAGGGCTATTATACTTGCCAAAAAAATTGTTTATTACCTCACCGAAAGGCAAATTGTTTTTTCTCTATTCAAAGAAAACTGGCCTGCAGATTTCTCTTCTTTTACGGATGTGTGGATTGCCGGAGGTGATGGCACGCTGAATTATTTTATCAATCATTACCCAGAAATAAAACTACCGCTGGTAATTTTCAATGGCGGCACGGGCAATGACGTACACTGGCTCCTCTACGGCAATAAAACTTTTGATGAACAATTGAATATTGCACTATTTGCAAAACCCAGATCTATTGATGCAGGAAGATGTAATGATAAACTTTTTATAAACGGGCTGGGAATCGGTTTTGAAGGCGAAGTGGCCAGAAGCCTGACGGGGAAGAAAAAATTACCGGGAAAAACTTCATTTTTAATTGCCGTGCTGAAGAAAATATTTTCCTACCGTTCAAAATCTTACAGGATTGAATGTATGCCATATCTTAATGGTAAGGCATACGTAAACAGCCGGAAACTGATCATCAGTATTTGTAATGGACGCAGGGCAGGGGGAGGTTTTCATATTGCCCCGGTAGCCGAAGCAAATGATGGCTGGCTGGATGCAGTATTGATTGATCCGCTGGCTCCTTTGCAACGTTTACGGTTTTTACCTGTAATAGAAAAAGGAAAACATCTTGATCTTTCCTTTGTTCAGCTTCATAAAGTAAAACGGATCGTAATTGAAAGCGATGAAGCTATTCAATCACATCTTGATGGAGAGTATTATTCTTCTAAAAAACTTGAAGTTGAGGTTTTGCCGGGGAAATTTTTGTTCAGGTATTAAATTAAAAAGCGCCCCTATACATATCGGGACGCTTATGCTTATGACTCCTGCACTGTTTTTTCCATCGTTATCACAGGTATCTTAGAGTCATAAGAGAGTAACTTTTTAGTAATGTTATTCCACCAACCGGGTAAGTGAAATTCTTTCAGCGGGTTTATCATGATAAGATCGGCATTGATGCGTTTGGCAAAATCCTGTGTTACTCTGGCCAGGTTTTTTCCTTCCAGGATGATGCCCTGTACCGGGATGGTTGAAATACTTTGAATAATTTCCAGGGCTTCATTTATTATTTTTTCTGAGGCATTATTTTCTTTTCTAAGCGTTACCATATACACTGTGGACTTAAATGTGCGGGCCAGCATAGTTGCCAGTTTGATCCGGGGCAGCGACACTTCATCATGAAGCGGCAGAATAATTTTTTTGAAATGACATACCAGGCCTCCTGAACGTACAGCCAATACAGGAATATTAGTTTTTTTTGCCAGGCGGCTGATGGATACTGATGAAAGTATTCTGTGTACCAGGTTAAACCTTGACAGGCCAACCACCACCATATCCATTTCGTACATATGGATATAACCGGAAAGAATTTTTCCCGGGTTTCCTTCCAGTACACTGATCTCAATTTTACCATTACCACAAAGCTGGTTACTGTAATGCGCAGCCAGTAGTTTTAACTGGTCATAACTGTTCAACCGGTCTGCATGCGATTCATAAGGTGTGAAGACGCTTGCATCGACGGGTATCATAGGCGCAATATTCCTGTGTACGACATGTACCAGATGAATATTGCAATCAAAACTGTTGGCCAATTCAATGGCTTTAGCAACAGCCCATTTGTTTTTACCGGTAAAATCAACCGGCACCAGGATATTATACAGTCTTTTTGACATAGGCTGATGTTTTGTTTTTTTAAAATTTTGGTTTCAAAAGGTTCACGCAATAGCCAGTAAAGTCTCAAAACTTTCTTCTTTGATGGATTTGATGGCGACTTTTTCCAGTAACTCGTCTTTGGTGCGAAAAGCGACCCCGGTTCCTGCATGGGCTACCATGCAGCGGTCCTCTTTACTATCACCAATAACCATGCAGTTTTTCAGCAATACATTATATTTTTCACAGGCATGTTGTAATGCATTGGTTTTACAGAATGCATGGCCACAAATACTATCGGGTGACCCGAAAAAGTACGAAGGAGGATTTACTTCTCCCGTCGCTTTCCCTTCTGCAAACTCTAGGTTATAGGCCAGGGAAAAATCTGCACCGATATTTTGTTTTACATAATTAGTAATCAGTGAATAGCTGTTACTGATGACTCCCACGGTATAGGTTTTTTCTTTTAATTCCTTTACTACTTCTTTTACATCAGTTATCATTTCCATATCGGATACTACATTCAACAGGTCATCCATGGTTCTTCCTTTCAGCATCAGCCCGATCCGTTTGGTTAAAATGATGGGGTCTTTTTCCACGGCACGCAGATCTTCCAGTGCCGGAAAGAAGCCGAATTTTTTTGCACATTCGTTGATAAATCTTCCTTTAAGGATAGTATCATCCATATCGAATATGGCCATCTTATGAAAGCCGGACAATTCTTCCTTCAGCACTTTGTTCATTTCACGATTGATGGTTTCCAATGAAAACACTTCTTCTTCCGAAAGTTCTGTTGTCTGTTGTCCCTGTGCTTTACTGATTATAGCTCTTGAAACTTCTTTGCTCATTTTCCCCAGCGCTTCCCAGGGTTTGCTTTTATTTTCAATATAGCCGATGTTTACTTCTTTCACTCTTGCTTTCATCAGGTACATGTCAATCAGTATCCCTATATCAACTCCATAATCGTTGAAGAATTCGATTTTGTTGAAATAAGATTTTTTTCCTGCAATCATACCGCTGAGTGGTTGTGAAAAATGCACAAGACCTGGAAATAAAATATTGAGCAGGGGTTTGGCTACCAGTTCAGTTACCCTGCCCGCATTTCTTGCAAATGCACCTTTTACAAAATCGGCTTCGTCATTTAATAAAGCAGCGGTCAGTCTTTTTATTGTTCCTTCAGGATAGGGATCAATATCACCATCAAGGAAGATGACCAGTTTATTACTGGTTTGCTGAATTCCTTCTTTCATGGAAATACCTTTCCCTCTCGACTCGCTGATGATCACTTTTGCACCACATGCCGTGGCGATAGCCACAGTATTATCTTCCGACTTATCATCAACTACAATTACTTCCGATACCAATGGCTCAGCCAGGCAAAACTTCACCACGTTGCCGATTGTTTTTTCTTCGTTAAGTGCAGGGATGATTACTGTAATCATCGGTTTCTATATTTAGTAGTTTAAAAATCATTATTATAACTCAAAAGATATGCCTTAATTCCAGCAACGGAGTAATTGAGTATTAACCCGTTATTATTTTTTGAGACAAAAAGAGCTGCCCTCTTCTGACAGCTCTTTGTAAATACAAAACTGCTTAAGTATTCACGTTTGCATGAGGAAAAGAGCTATATTTTTTTTGATGCTTATTGTTTTTTCTCCATATTTGAATGAACACTTAGAACAGGTACCGGTGAATGATTCACAATATCTCCACCCCATCTGTACAGGAAATTGCCGGACAATTGTGATTCGGTCCCCGGGTTTACCAGAATAAGATCGGCGTTTATATTTTCTGCATACCGAATTGCCGCTTCTGCCATATTATTTCCCGAAACTGTTCTGCATTCAACCGGAATATTTGTGATATCCTTCAGGTACCGGTAAGCTGCCATCAGTACTTTTGTATTTTCATTTGATATCCCGTTGCTGTTTTTATTAAGTGATATCATATGAACATTTGCTGCAAATTTCCTGGCCAACTCGTAGGCCATCCTGATCTTTCTTTCAGGAACAAATTTCCCAACCGGGAGGACGATTTTTTTAAGACGGTTACAGTTGGATTCAGGATAAACACAGAGTACTTCGCTTTCCACGGTATTAATTATTATCTCTGCAACGCTGCTAAATAAGAGTTCCCTGATACCTGATTTCTTTTTTGCGTCAACGACCACCAGGTCAATGTGCAAGTCACGCACATAATAGGTTACTATTTTTTTTAAGGGCCCCTTTGCCTCATGTGACTGGATACAAATCCCGAACCGGTTCTCCAGGTCAATTTTCATTTTCTCCAGCCTCAATTTATTATTCAGGCTACTATCTTCATCCTCTTCTGCGACATGAAAAAAACAGGTTTCAGGTAACGACAGGTGCGATACGGCAGCGCTTGATGATACATGCAGCAAATGAAGTTTACTGTTGAACCTGGTGGCAATAGCAGCTGCTTCTTCTGCAGCGTGCAGGGAAGCAGAAGAAAAGTCGGTCAGCACTAGTATCCTTTTGAAATCTTCCTGCATGTAATTATTTTTTGTAAAACTATATTAGGGTAATTAAAGTGGAATTAAATCTGAATTAAAATGTCATTAAAAAAAGTTGACTGTATAAACTCTTTGTTTTAATTGAATACATAGCTTTTCTTTATAACCACCCATTGACTTTTCTTTTTATTCTTAGGTATAAAAATCACCGTACTATCCAGAGATTTTTTTTTCATAATCCAGTTTTTCTGCCAACAAAAAATCTTTTTGTATAAGGAGTTTTTGGTTCTCTATTGTCAGTGTTGACTGCTGCTTTCCGGATCTTACCGGGGTTATTGCAAGAGTCATTGCAAACAGCAGGCACATTATAAAAAGTGATCTTTTAATATTCAGTATCTTGTTTGCAAAGCTTAAACCCCGGGATTAGACTCCGGTTAAAAAGACATTAAAAAGCGATTAAAAAAGCGATATCAGGCAGAAGGAAGTGTAATAGTAAAAACGCTGCCTTTGCCGGGTTGTGAGTCAATGCTGATCTCACCTTTATGCAGGTGGATGATACGGGAAGACATGGATAGGCCTAATCCCATGCCATCAGAAAATTGTTCTGCTTTTGAAGACCTGAAAAAGGGCTCAAAAACTTTTTTGAGATCTTCCTTCGTCATACCAATACCTTCATCTTTAATGCGGATAGTTTTTTTCGCAGGATCTATAGCAACAGAAACCCATGCTTTGTGCGCATCCGAATATTTACAGGCATTTTCCATTATGTTTTTAAAAGCAATAAAAAGAAGTTCTTCATTGCCATAAGTATAACAGAGTGCTTCTTCTTCAGGGATTTCATCAAATGAAAAATAGACATTGTAATTCTTATGAAGGGTATTCACATCTTGTGCTGCTCTCAGCAGGATATCATCAATCCGTACGGGCTCCAGACTGATACCTTTGCCGGTTTCTGCTTTAGCAAGCTCTAACAATTTTCTTACCAGTTTGTTCAATTGAATGACATCTTCTTGAACAGATGCCAGCACATCCTTGTACTCTTTGTCACTACGGTTTTGCATTAAAGCCACTTCCAACTGGCTGGAAATAGCGGTAAGCGGTGTGGACAGTTCATGTGAGGCATTTGCAATAAAGCGTTTTTGATTGTTAAAGGATGCTTCCAATCGGTCGAGCAGGTTGTTAAAAGTGTTCACCAGCTCACTCATTTCATCTTTTTTATTGTCGGTTATAATGCGTCGCGAAATATTCTGAAAGCTTATTTCATTCATATCCCTGTTAATACGTGTCAATGGACGAAGGATATTGATAGAAAAAAAATAGCCGGCCAGCATGGTTATGAGAATCCCCACTAACCCGCTCAGAAGTAATATTCGTTTCAATTGGCTGAGTTGGTTTCTCCCTATTCTGTCAATGGCAGTGGCCAGCACGACGTAATGATTAAGCTGACCTTTGTATACTACACCGATTGATTCATATTCACCGGCGGAAAACCTGAATTGTCCATGTAAGCGGATTTTATTAAGTAAGCTGGTATCCGGGTTTAGTGAGTCGGGCTGTTCGGAGAGGTTGCTGTAAAGCAATTCATTTTTATGATTGTAGATGGCAATTTTTTCTTCAAAAAGGAGATTCATGGTAAATGAATCGATTTTTCTTAGTAAGGGTTTATTGATTTCTTCCACTTCAAGCAGAAGACGGGTGGTTGTAAGAGCACGGTTCTTCAATCTTTCAGTGAATTCATTTTTCCGGTTGAGGGAAAAAAAATAGTAAACAGAAACCCCCAATACGAGGATAATGAGTGTTACCAGTAACGTAAAAAGTAAAGTTATTTTGATCTTTATTTTCATAACTGTTCATTCTTCTTTTATGATATATCCCATGCCGATCTGGGTATGGATAAGTTTAGAAGGAAAATCTTTGTCAATTTTTTTCCGGAGAAAGTTGATATAAACATCAATTACGTTGGTACCGGTATCAAATCCGATTTCCCATACTTTATCGGCAATATCCGCACGGCTTACCACCTTTCCTTTGTTGCGCACCAGGTATTCAAGTAACTGGAATTCCTTTGCCGTCAGGGAAATCCTGTTTCCTCCTCTTATTACTTCCTTACTATCAAGATTAATATCAAGATCCGCAATACGCAGATTGTTACCGGCAGGCAATCCTTTTCCGGATCGCCTCAGCAGGGTTTTTATCCTTGCCAACAATTCTTTAAATTCAAACGGCTTGACAAGATAATCATCAGCGCCGGATTCAAAGCCTTCAAGTTTATCCTCCATTGAGCCAAGGGCTGTAAGAAAAAGAACCGGAATATCCAGATTGCGTTGACGGATAATTCTTGCAAGTTCATAACCATTAATACCGGGCAGGTTAACATCAAGGATCACCAGGCTGAAACTATAGTTTGTAAAAATTTTTTCGCCCATTATTCCGTCGTAAGCTACCTGTACATAGTAATCCTGTTCTTCCAATCCTTTTTTCAATGCCGAAGCAATTTTCTTTTCATCTTCTACTAATAAGATTTTTATTTCATCCATGTTTTTTATTTTACAGGGACTGTTACAAAACTACCTGAACATTAAAGCAGGAAGTATACCCTTTAACAAAAAATTTAAAAGCAGATCAGACAAAAACAAGTGTATTTAGCGATGATCTGGTTTGTTATTTTCTTTCATACACCTGTTTCCCATTGACAATTGTCCGCAGCACTTTTACTTCTTTAATCTTTTCAGGAGCTATTTCAAGAATATTTTGATCCAGTACAATAAAATCCGCCAACATTCCGGGTTTCAATACTCCAACTTTATTTTCCTGGAAACCTGCATATGCATTGTTGGTTGTGTAACATTTTAAAGCCTGTTCAACAGAAATTTTTTGTTCAGGATACCAACCGCCAGGATTTTTATCATCCAGAGTTCTTCTTGTAACAGCAGCATAAATTCCTTCAAGAGGTTTAAGCGGTGCTACGGGCCAGTCCGATCCGAAAGTGAGCATTGCCTTTGTATCCAGTAAACTTTTGAAAGCATAAGTTCCTTTCAGTCTTGCATCATCCAGTCTTTTGTAAGCCCACTTACCATCGTCAATAGCATGGTAGGGTTGCATAGAAGGAATGGCATTTAATTGTGCAAACCTTGTAATAGCAGCTTGCGTTAAATGCTGTGCATGTTCAATACGGAAACGATGATCTTTTGCATTTCTTTTTTCTGCTTCTTCAAAAATGTTCAGCAGAAAATCATTGGCCCTGTCACCGATAGCATGTACTGCAACATGCAGTCCTGCTGAATCAGCTGCAAGAATCCAATTATGCAGATCAGTAGTATCTGTAACGTATAAACCAGAAGTATTTGGCGCATCAAGATAGGGTTGGTAAAACCATGCAGTTGTGGAACCGAGTGAACCATCCACAAAACCTTTTACTCCTCCCCAACGAAACATATCATCTCCTTTGTCATTCTTTTTACAGAAAGAATCCAGTTTTTTCCAGGTGCTGATGGCAACAAAAGAATAGATTCGGATGTCCAGTTTTTTATTTTCATAATTTCTGCGGTAAGTATCCATATCTATCCAGCCGCCGTAACTTCCCATATCATGTACCTGTGTGACGCCGTTTTCAAAAGCATGTTGAATAGCTCTTTGCAGGCATTCATCCAGTTCTTCTTTTGAAGGGTCGTGAATCACTTTGTATACAAGACCCATGGCTTCATCTTTCAACACACCTGTCAATTCACCGTCTTTTGTTTTTATGATTTCACCACCGGGAGGAACAGGAGTATTTTTATTAATTCCTGCCAGCGTCAGTGCTTTTGAATTGGCGAAGGCCATGTGGCCATCGTACCGGTTTACAAACACAGGATGATCACCGGTTACTGAATCGATCCATTCTTTTGTTGGCAGTTCACCTCCCCATGCTTCATGATCCCAATCGCCTCCCTGTATCCATCTGTCATCTTTATTTTGCTGGCAATATATTTTCAGAATTGAAATAAACTCCAGTGGCGTTTTGGCGGCACGCAGATTAACACTGGCAAGGTTGTAACCGCCGCCGAGAAAATGTGTATGGTTGTCAATAAAACCGGGAACAAGAAGTTTCCCGTTAAGATCAACTGTTTCTGTGTTTGATCCTTTGAATTGCTGAAAATCTTTACCTATATAGATAATTTTATTTCCTTTAATGGCAATTGCTTCAGCCCAGGGTTGTGAAGAATCACCGGTCCAGATTTTTGAATTAAAAAAAATTTTATCAGCAGTCTCTTTTTGTCTGCAGGAAAACAGGAATAATGAAACGACGCTAAAACAAAGGAATATTTTTTTCATAATCAATTTTTTATAGCCTCCGTTGAGTAACCAATAGTTTAATTTATGGTACTTCATGTCCCTTGCTTGCTCTCCAGAGCATATACCATTCTTCTCTTTTCAATTTTAATTTTCCTGCATCGTACGCTGATATTAGTCTTTCAATTTTCGTCGTTCCCATGACCGGGATAATACCGGCGGGATGCGTTGTGAGAAATGCCAGCAATACCTGGTCGATTGTTGCATCATACTTTTTACTTAGATATTGGGATACTGCAAGAATTCTTATGTTTTGTTCTTCCTCCAGATTTTCCATCAATTTTCCTCCACCCATAGGTGACCACGCCATGGGAGTAATGTTCAACTCAAGACATTGGTCCAACTGACCGTTGTGAAATGGATCAAGACATAAAACTGAAATTTCGATCTGGTTAAATTCGACAGGAAATCTTGAATTCACCATTTGTAACTGTGAAGGAGTAAAATTGGAAACTCCAAAGTGGAGTACTTTTCCCTGTTGTTTTAATTGTGTGAATGCTTCAGCGATTTCATACGGTTGCATCAGCGCATCCGGACGATGAATCAACAAAGCATCAAGATAATCTGTATGGAAATTGCTTAATGATTTTTCTGCTGATTGAATAATATGTTCTTTGCTGGTATCATAAGAATTGATTGTATGTTCCGGACGGTTAGGAGTGAATCTTCTGATACCACATTTGGTAATGATCTGTAGTTGCTGTCTCAGAGAAGATTTTTGTTTCAATGCATTTCCAAATTCTTCTTCTACAGTATAATCACCATAGATATCAGCATGGTCAAATGTAGTAATGCCGGCAACAAGACATTCTTCAATCAATTGAAGATATTGTGCAGTTGAAAATTTTACCCCCCATTGACCCCATTTCATGCAGCCTGCAATAACGGGTGAGAGTTGAAGCGTTGATTTCATGAAATGAATTTAGGGAAAATAAAAAAAGTCCGGCATAACCAGACTTTACAATTTCATTTGACTTCAGAGCAGAGATTAATACTCATCTCTGAAACCACCCCGGTCGCGATTGTAGCCGCCGCCGCTGCCACCTTTATTGTAGCCGCCGCCACCGCCACCTTTTTTGTAGCCACCGCCACCGCCGCTGCCGAAGCTTCTTTTCTTGAAGCCACCGCCGCCGCCGCCTTCTTGTTTAGGCCGGCTTTCATTCACTACAA
>Ga0255310_10000168_pt1 | contig 13194 bp, 14 predicted proteins | sample EtOH1_T0_E1_meta_FD_201359 | JGI IMG/M metagenome (GOLD analysis project Ga0255310, IMG submission 201359) | Sandy soil microbial communities from University of British Columbia, Vancouver, Canada - EtOH1_T0_E1 | ecosystem: Engineered > Artificial ecosystem > Sand microcosm > Unclassified ...
CAAAATTCGCATCACCTCGCGTCCGCGCGTGTCGATACGGATAGCCGAGCCGACGGCGTCCATTACGTCGATCGACTGCGTCTTGCCGAGTTCCCACGGCCGCGCGGTGAAAGCGTAAGGCTTCGACGTCAACGCGCCGACCGGGCAGAGATCGACCACATTGCTCTGCAGCTCCGATGTCATCGCGTGTTCGAGATAAGTCGTGATTTCCATGTCCTCGCCGCGGCCGATGGCGCCCAGCTCCGGCACTCCGGCGACCTCCGTCGAGAAACGAATGCAGCGCGTGCAATGGATGCAACGCGTCATGATGGTCTTGACCAGCGGTCCGATATACTTCTCCTCGACCGCGCGCTTGTTCTCCTGGTAACGGCTGGCATCGACGCCGTAAGCCATCGCCTGGTCCTGCAGATCGCATTCGCCGCCCTGATCGCAGATCGGGCAGTCAAGCGGATGATTGATCAGCAGGAACTCCATCACGCCTTCGCGCGCCTTTTTCACCATCGGCGTCTTCGTGTTGAGGATTTTGGGAGAGCCGTCCTTGTTCGGCGGCAGATCCTTCACGCCCATGGCGCACGACGCCTGCGGCTTCGGGATGCCGACAACTTCGATGAGACACATGCGGCAATTGCCGGCGATCGACAGACGCTCGTGGAAGCAGAAGCGCGGAATCTCCGCACCCGCAGCCTCGCAGGCCTGGAGCAGCGTGTATTCCGGCGGGACGTCGATCTCTTTCCCGTCGACAATGATCTTGGTCATGCCGCGTGTTCTCTCTTCGCCTCGGAATGCGCCGCGTTCCACAATTTCGCACCGGGAAGCTGCTGCCACCCGAACGCATGGTCGCTCGGGCCATGCGCGATCAAATGATCAAGCCGCGCAACGCCTTCCGCCATATCGGGGCGATGCCCGGCGGGGATCCACCATAACACCAACGTGGTCTCGATCGGCGCGAACCATTGCTCACGGCGTACAAAAAAACGCCGGTGCAATGTCTGCCAGACAAACCGCTCCAGCGCTTCGACGCTTTCCCAGACCGTCAAATTCGGCAGGATGGTGGCATCATCATAAACGCGCATATTCATCGCGTGGCCGCTCTCATCCTGCAGCCGCCAGACGAAACCTTCGATGTTGTCGGCAAGCCCGTTCACCCGATCGACGTTCTCGACGAACTCGCGCATGCGCGGATCGTCGAGCGGATAGCGGATCCGCGCTATGTTGAACTGGGCGAGATGACGGGTCTCTGTGGTCATGCTGCCGACTCGCTCGGCGCGCAGCGCGCCGTCTTCCAGACCTGCAGCGATGTCGACCGCCAATCAAACGCGCGGTCGCTCGGCCCGTGCTGCTTGAGATGCTCCAGGCGATCCACGGCCTCCTCGACACTCGGCCGATGTCCGGCAGGCACCCACCACATCACGAAGTACGGGCCCTCGAAGTGCTCGAACCATTCGGCGCGACGACCGTAAAAACGCTTGTGGACGGTCTGATAGACGAAGCGCTCAAGAGCCTCGACGTTCTCCCAAACCGACAGGTTGATCGCGATACGAGGATCGGAGTACGGCCGCGTGCTTGTCGAGTTGCCGCTTTCATCGATGTAGCGCCACACAAAACCGGACGTGCGCTCGGCCAGACCATTCACCATCGCCAGGTTATTCGTGAAATCCGCCATGCGCGGATCCTCGATTTCGTAGCGAATGCGCCCGATGTTGAGCTGCGCCAGATGATGATTTGCCGGCTGCTGCATCGAAATCACTCCGCCGCCTGCGATACCGGTTCGCGCACGCCGTGACTGTCGGCATTGCGCGAATATTCGTCGATGCGACGCTCGATCTCGGGGCGGAAATGCCGCAGCAGGCCCTGCACCGGCCAGGCTGCCCCGTCACCGAACGCACAGATCGTGTGGCCCTCGATCTGCTGCGTCACCTGCATGAGCATATCGATCTCGCGCTTCTGGGCCCGACCTTCGGCCATGCGCGTGAGCACGCGCCACATCCAGCCCATGCCCTCCCGGCACGGCGTGCACTGGCCGCAGCTCTCATGCTTGTAGAAGTACGAGATGCGCGCCATCGCGCGCACGATATCCGTCGACTTGTCCATCACGATCACGGCGGCCGTGCCCAGCGCCGACTTTTTGTCGCGGCAGCCGTCGAAATCCATGACCAACGAATCAGCCCAGTCTTTGCCGGCCGGCACAAGCGGCATCGACGACCCGCCGGGGATGACCGCCAGCAGATTGTCCCAACCGCCGCGCACACCGCCGGCATGAGTTTCAACGAGCTCGCGCAGTGGAATGCCCATGGCTTCTTCCACGTTGCACGGCTTCTCGACGTGGCCGGAAATGCAAAACAACTTGGTGCCGGTGTTGTTCTGACGGCCAATGCCGGCGAACCACATTGCGCCGCGCCGCATGATGTCCGGCACGACGGCAATCGATTCCACGTTCTGGACAGTGGTCGGACAACCGTAAAGGCCCACATTGGCCGGGAACGGCGGCTTCAGGCGCGGTTGGCCTTTCTTTCCTTCGAGGCTTTCCAGGAGCGCGGTCTCCTCGCCGCAGATATAGGCGCCGGCGCCGTGATGGACGTAAAGATCGAAATCCCAGCCATTCACATTGTTCTTGCCGATCAGTTTGGCCTCATAGGCCTCGTCGACCGCCGCCTGCAGCCGCTCACGCTCGCGAATGAATTCGCCGCGCACGTAGATGTATCCGGCGTTGGCGCCCATGGCGAAGCCAGCAATCAGGCAGCCCTCGACCAGAAGATGCGGATCGTGCCGCATGATCTCGCGGTCCTTACAGGTGCCCGGCTCGGATTCGTCGGCGTTGACCACGAGGTAATGCGGACGCCCATCCGATTTCTTCGGCATGAACGACCATTTCAAGCCGGTCGGGAAACCGGCGCCGCCGCGTCCCCGCAGACCTGAGGATTTCACCTCGTCGATGATGGCGTCGCGGCCCTTCTCGAGGATCGCCTTGGTCCCATCCCAGGCGCCGCGCGCACGCGCGCCCTTGAGGCCCCAGTCATGCTGGCCGTACAGATTTCTAAAGACGCGGTCTTTGTCAGCGAGCATGGCTCACGCCTTCTCCTTGAGCGTGGTTGCGCCGCCAACGGGCGCCGATAGCTGCCGGTCGATTTGCGGCCCCGGCTTCACTTTTTTGCCTGCCGCGAGATCGTCGAGGATCTTATTGAAACTGTCCGCCGTCAGATCCTCGTAGTAGTCGTAATTTATCTGCGCCATCGGTGCGTTCACGCATGCGCCCAGGCATTCGACCTCAACCCATGAGAATTTTCCGTCCTTGGTGACCTCGCCTTGATCGCCAATGCGCTTGCGGCAGATCTTCTCGAGATCGTCGGCGCCGCGCAGGCGGCACGGCGTGGTGCCGCAGAGCTGCACGTGGAATTTCCCGACCGGCCAGAGATTGAACATCGTGTAGAAGGTTGCGACCTCGAGGGCGCGGATGTGCGCCATGCCGAGAAACTCGGCAACATGACGGATTGCGGCTTCCGGCAGCCAACCGCCGGACTGTTCTTGCGCGCGCCAGAGCAGCGGAATGATCGCCGATTGCTGGCGGCCCTCAGGATATTTGGTGATCTCTTTCTTTGCCCAGGCAAGGTTGTCCTTGCTGAAGGAAAAGTCCTTCGGCTGCATATCGGGCGTTGCGATGCGGCGGACGCTCATCGGTCCACCTCCCCGAACACGATGTCGATTGAGCCGAGAATGGCGGAGACGTCGGCAAGCATGTGGCCACGCGTAAGGAAATCCATTGCCTGCAGGTGCGCAAAGCCTGGCGCGCGGATCTTGCACTTGTAGGGCTTGTTGGTGCCGTCTGCGACCAGATAGACGCCAAACTCGCCCTTGGGCGCCTCGACCGCCGCATACACTTCGCCCGCCGGCACGCGATAACCTTCGGTATAAAGCTTGAAGTGATGGATGAGCGCCTCCATCGAGCGTTTCATCTCGCCGCGCTTGGGTGGCACGATCTTGTTGTCGGCGACATTCACCGGCCCCTGGCCGTCTGCCGAGCGCAACTTTTCACAGCACTGTTTCATGATATTGGCCGCCTGCCGCATCTCTTCCATGCGGATGAGATAGCGGTCGAAGCAGTCGCCGTTTTTTCCGATCGGAATGTCGAACTCCATTTCGGAATAACACTCATAGGGCTGGGCCTTGCGCAGATCCCAGGCCGCGCCGGAGCCGCGCACCATCACGCCGGAGAAACCCCAATTCCAGCAATCCGAAAGTTTGACTACGCCGATGTCGACATTACGCTGCTTGAAGATGCGGTTGCCTGTGAGCAGCGCGTCGAGATCGTCGACGACTTTGAGGAACGGATCGCAGAACGCGTAGATGTCGTCTATCAGCTTCGGCGGCAGATCCTGATGCACTCCGCCGGGGCGGAAATAGGCCGCGTGCATGCGCGATCCCGATGCGCGCTCGTAGAACACCATCAACTTCTCGCGCTCCTCAAAACCCCACAGCGGCGGAGTGAGTGCGCCGACATCCATCGCCTGCGTCGTAACGTTAAGCAGGTGGGACAAAATCCGCCCGATCTCTGAGTAGAGCACGCGGATCAATTGCGCGCGCCTGGGTACCTGAATTTCAAGCAGCTTCTCAACCGCGAGGCAGAACGCATGCTCCTGATTCATCGGCGCGACGTAGTCCAGCCGGTCGAAATAGGGCACCGCCTGCAGATAAGTCTTGTACTCAATGAGCTTTTCGGTGCCGCGGTGGAGCAGACCGATATGAGGATCGACGCGCTCCACAACCTCACCGTCGAGCTCAAGCACCAGGCGTAGTACCCCGTGCGCGGCCGGATGTTGCGGCCCGAAATTTATGGTGAAATTGCGCAGCGAGGTTTCGGCCATCAGCTCACCGTTTCCGCAACCGATTTTGCCTTCTCCGCGACCTTGGCGTTGAAGCGATCCCATGCCACAACGACACGCTCGTGACGGCCCTCGCCAATCAGGTCCTTGCCATCATGCGCCGTGACCTTGAACGTCAGCTTGCGGCCGTCGACTGCGACCAGCTCGGCATCGACCTTCACCGTGAATCCGATCGGCGTTGCCGCCAGATGCGAAACATCCACATGCGTGCCAAGCGAGCCCTCGCCGGGATCGAGATGCAGCTCCATCAATTGCGTGCAGGTCCATTCCATCAGCACGATCATGAACCCGGTCGCGAACACTTTCGGCATCTGCGCGATGATCGGCGATTCCGGGTAGGTATAAGGGACGGTCTTATTTTCCGGCACCTTGTAGGAGAACGAATGCCTGAGACCGGGTTTTAAGGTCGGCTTCATGCGTTACGACCCTTCTTTCCCTTCGGTCTTCGCCTTCTCATCGCCCGGCAAAACGTAGTCTGTGCCTTCCCAGGGCGAGAGGAAATCGAAGCTGCGGAATTCCTGAGCAAGCGCAACCTTGTCGTAGACCACGCGCTTCTGCTCGTCGTCGTAGCGCACCTCGACAAAGCCGGTGAGCGGAAAATCCTTGCGCAGTGGATGACCCTCGAATCCATAGTCGGTGAGGAGCCGCCGCATGTCCGGATGGCCGGTGAATAGCACCCCGTAAAGATCGTAGGTCTCGCGCTCGAACCAGTCGGCGCCGCGGAAGACTTCAATCAACGAAGGCACCGGGGTCGTTTCATCTGTCGCGACCTTCAGCCGGATACGCTGGTTCAGGCGCGGCGACAGGAAGTGATAGACGACGTCAAACCGCTTCTCGCGCGACGGCCAGTCGACTGCGGTAACGTCGATGATATTGACGAATTGGCAGGCGGGATCGTCGCGCAAGAATTTTGCAACCGATACGACATCCGCGGCCTTTGCATTAACCGTCAGTTCGCCATTTGCGACCGTGTAGCCGGCGACCGAAGCGCCGAGCGCATTCCGGATCGTCTGCCCAAGCCTTTCGAGCGTGTCGTCCATTCCGCTACTCCGTCTAACGCTCGATCGTGCCGGTCCGGCGGATTTTCTTCTGCAGAAGCATCACGCCGTAAAGCAGTGCTTCCGCGGTCGGCGGACAGCCCGGCACGTAAATGTCGACCGGCACAATGCGATCGCAGCCGCGCACGACGGAATACGAATAGTGATAATAGCCGCCGCCGTTCGCACACGAACCCATCGAGATCACGTAGCGCGGCTCCGGCATCTGGTCGTAGACCTTGCGCAAGGCCGGCGCCATCTTGTTGGTGAGCGTACCGGCAACGATCATCACGTCGGATTGCCGGGGCGACGCGCGCGGCGCGAAACCGAAGCGTTCGGCGTCGTAGCGCGGCATCGACATCTGCATCATCTCGACCGCGCAGCATGCCAGCCCGAACGTCATCCACATCAGTGAGCCGGTGCGCGCCCATGTGATCAGGTCGTCGGTGGCGGTGACGAGAAAGCCCTTATCGGCGAGCTCGGCATTCATGCCGGTGAAAAAGGAATCGTCCGCCCCCACCGGCTTTCCGGTGCGCGGATCAATGATTCCCGTCGGCGCGGGTGCAACGAGGGTCATGGGCCTATCAATCCCATTCCAGCGCCCCTTTCCTCCACTCATATATGAAGCCGACGGTAAGAACGCCAAGGAACACCATCATCGACCAGAAACCGTAGAGACCGATCTCGCGAAAGACGACCGCCCATGGGAACAGGAAACTCACCTCGAGGTCGAAAATGATGAAAAGAATGGCGACGAGATAGAAACGCACATCGAACTTCATGCGCGCGTCGTCAAAAGCGTTGAATCCGCACTCGTACGCGGAGAGTTTTTCCGGATCCGGCTGCTTGTAGGCGACGATGAAGGGGGCGATCAGAAGCGCGAGACCGATGCCGAGCGCGACAGCTATGAAGACGACGAGGGGCAGATAGTCCATCAGCAATGCGCTCATCGGCGACCTCAAGCCTACAGCCCCGCCCTACTGGATTGTACGCCCGTCCGGACCAACGCGGCAGCCCGAACGGCGCCGGTTTACCCCGCACAAACAGGCCCTTGTTTGCTGGAATAGCCTCAAGAACGGGAGCGGCCGAGGCTTAGCGCAGCATATCAGGGGTGGCAAGCCGACATTGGCCGGCATCCACGAGCGTTCTGCTTCAATCTCGGCCTCGATTGACAGGGCAACGACCCGCCCTCGATAGTCGGGACGGGCGACACCAATTGCACAACCAGGAATGTAGGAAGCCCATGGTGCTCCTGCGACACATCGTGGCCCTGTTTGCGCTCGCAGGTACAGTCATAGCTTCGGCGCCGGCCGCAATAGCGGATGACTATCCCTCGCGCCCGGTCAAAATCATCGTTCCGTTTGGCGCCGGCGGTCCGACCGATGTCTATACCCGCGCAATCGCGGAAGAACTGCGCAAGTCGCTGCACCAGCCGTTTGTCATGGAGAATCGCCCGGGCGCGGGCACGACCATCGGCACTGATGTTGTCGCCAAGGCGCCGCCTGACGGTTACACGCTGCTGATGGTATCGGGCACACAGACCGTCAACGAGACGCTCTATGCCCACAAGCCCTACAAGCTCATGCGCGACCTCGTACCGATCGCGCCGCTCATCGATACCGACCTCGTCCTTGTGGTGCATCCATCGGTGCCGGCAAAGACCGTAGGCGAGTTGCTCGCGCTCGCGCGCGCCAAACCGGGCACGCTGAATTACGGGTCGTCGGGGCCCGGCTCGAACTACCACATGGCCGGCGAGCTTCTGAAAAACCTCACCGGCATCGACATCGTGCACGTGCCCTATAAGGGCTCAACCGGCGCCCGCAACGACATCCTCAGCGGCCAAATCCAAATCCTGTTCGATTCGGTGCCGACCATGGCGCCCCAAATCAAGGCCGGAATGGTGCGGGCGCTCGGCACCAGCGGAAAGACACGCTCGTCGACATTGCCCGATGTGCCGACCATGGCGGAGGCCGGCGTGCCTGGCTTCAACGCGACGTTGTGGGTTGGCTTCATGGCTCCGTCTGGCACACCGAAGCCGATTGTCGATAAACTTCATGACGAGATCACCAAGATCCTGCGCCGGTCCGACATCAAGCAGGCCTGGGAAAAGACCGGCGCGACCCCGATTGTGATGACGCAACCCGAATTCAAGACCTTCATGGAGGCTCAGGTCGCGAAATGGGCGGAGGTCATCAAGACAAACCGCATCGCACCGATCAATTGAGATTATCAGCACAGGGTGACGTGATGAACGAGATGAGCAAGCCTGCAGCCGCCATCAAGGGCGAGGATCATTGGACGAACAAAGACGGCGGCGTGAAGCTGTTCCTGTTTGAAAAGTGCGCCGGCGATCCTGCCAAAAGCATCGGCACGATCCTGTTCGTGCACGGCTCCTCGATGGCCTCACAACCGACTTTTGATCTGCAGGTGCCGGGCCGACCCGACTCGTCGGCGATGGATCACTTCGCGCGGCGCGGCTACGACTGCTGGTGCGTCGACATGGAAGGCTATGGCCGCTCGACCAAGGATCGCGACAACAACGCTCCCATTTCACAGGGCGCCGACGACTGCTACGCCGCGGCGCTTTATATCCAGAAACTGCGCGGCAAACGGCCGTTCCTGGTTTACGGAATCTCATCAGGCGCACTGCGTGCGGCGATGTTCGCCGAACGACATCCGGAGCTGGTCGCACGGCTTGCGCTCGACGCCATGGTGTGGACCGGCGAAGGCTCTCCCACCCTTGAACAGCGTCGCAAGAAGCTGCCCGAATTCCAGTCAAAGAACCGCAGGCCGATCGACAAGGCCTTTATCCACTCGATTTTCGACCGCGACCATCCCGGCGCCGCCGAGGAAAAGGTCATTAATGCTTTTGCGGATGCGGTCACCGCGTTGGACACCTCGGTGCCGACCGGCACTTATGTGGACATGTGCTCGAGGTTGCCCGTGGTGAATCCGGAGAAGATCACTGTCCCGACATTGATCATGCGCGGCCAGTGGGACGGAATTGCTTCGATCGAGGATCTGCTGAATTTCTATACGAGGCTGCCGAACCCGGACAAGCAGTTCACCGTAATGCCCGGCATTTCACATGCGAGTCTCCAGCAGAAGAACTACATGCTGGTCTACCACATCCTCGCGAGCTTCTTTGCACAGCCGGCACCGGTCTATCGGGGTTGAAGCAGTTCTCTCTTTGTCATGGCCGGGCATAGCCGTCCGAAGGACGGCGTGCTTCGCACGCCTATGTCCCGGCCATTCACGTCTTTTTCCAAAGCTGAAAGACGTGGATGCCCGGCATAAAGCCGGGCATGACGATTGCTAGACTCTCAGCTTGTCCGCCAACTCAGCCAAATCTTTTGCGGCCACATCGACCGCAACAGTCGGCGCGCGTTCACCGGTATCGGGCCCATACTCGTTGGGTCGTGCAGTATGGCCGGTGCGCAAACCGCATGCGGCCGCAGCCGCGAGGTCGTTACTGTGCGCCGCGATCATCATGCATTGCTGCGGCATGAGATCGAACGCCTCGCATGCAGCAAGATAGACATGTGGCTTCGGCTTGTAGTCGCCGGCGATTTCCGCACCGAGGATTGCGTCCCAGGGAAATTCATTCCGGCGGGCAAGGTCCACCATCAGAGAAATATTGCCGTTCGACACAGGCGCCAGAAGAAATTTCTTTCGCAGACGCTTGAGCGCCGCCGGCACATCCGGCCATGCATCGAGCCGATGCCACGCCAGCGTGAGTTCGCTCAAAACATCTTCGGACAAATCGCCCAGACGAAAGCGCGGAATAAAGCGTTCGAGATTGCGCCGGTGCAGCTCATCCAGCCTGCAAAAAGGGATGCGGCCAGACCGGACTTCCTCCATCCCGGGCTGGTATTCATTTCGCCACGCGTCCGCAAAAGCGAGCCAGTCGAGATTGTGTCCAAGGGGTCCAAGGATCCGTTCCGCCTCGCGCGCCACCGAACTGCGCCAGTCGACGAGCGTCCCGAACACGTCAAAAAACATCGCCCGAACGGCGGTCATGGATGTCCCTGACGGGCCATTCTCGAACCCAAAACGGTTCCGGCCGGACAACCCGAAATCATGGCTAAGTCATTGATAAAATGGCGGGAGCGACGGGACTCGAACCCGCGGCCTCTGCCGTGACAGGGCAGCGCTCTAACCAACTGAGCTACGCCCCCGCGGGCGTTCGGACGAGTTATAGACGGCTCAATGCATAGTCAAGGTAAACGCCGGAAATTGCGAAAAAGCCTTATTTACCGCGAAGAATCGATGGTCAGACCGCCCCCGAATCGTCTATTCGGGCGGTGTGTTTGGCGCTTCGCCAAGCTCGCGGATTCAAGAGGAGGGTCCCACTGATGGCAATGGTTCCTGGAAAAGCTCCGACACCACCGACCGTCACGCTCAAGCATCTTGCTGCCGCGCTCGCGGAAACGCACGAGATGTCGAAGAAACAGGCGGAGACCGTGCTCGGGGATTTCGTCGGCAATATCGTCAAGCACCTGAAGAAAGGCGAGCGCATCCGCATTGGCGGACTCGGCATTCTTCAGGTTCGTAGGCGCGCCGCACGCATTGGCCGCAACCCTGCGACCGGCGAGCAAATTCAGATCAAGGCGAGCAAAAAGGTCGCCTTCCGCGCATCGAAAGAGCTGAAAGAGTCGATCTGACCAATTCCTGCCTGACCCTCCGGGGAAATACGGTAGGCGTGGAGCGATTAGCTCCCGCCTGCCGTTTCTTTTTTGCCTTGCCGGTGGATCAATCTGGTGGGCGGTGACGGACTCGAACCGCCGACATCCTGCGTGTAAAGCAGGCGCTCTACCAACTGAGCTAACCGCCCTCGCAGTCGTTTATCGCCATCAGAGGATGCGAGGCAAGCGCTGTAACCCGGCACCTTGGGGCGCCGTTTCTAATCCTAGCCGCGTTCAGCCCATCCGCCGAAAGCTCAATTTTTATTGCGCGGTGATGCCCGCTTCCTTGATGATCGGCCACCACTTGTCGATCTCCGCCTTCTGGAAGGCAGCGAGGCCCTCCGGCGTCTGCTGCTCGCGGGACGCGACGTCGAGACCCAACTCGGCGAACCGCGCGCGTACCGCCGGCTCGGCGAGCGCTTGCACCATCGCGTTGTTGAGTTTGGCAATCACATCTTTCGGCGTTCCCTTCGGCGCGAAGAACCCGAACCACCCCGACATATAGAGACCCGGCACGCCGCCCTCGTCCGACGTCGGAATGTCGGGAATCGATACGGACCGTTTCGGCGACAGGTTGGCAATCGCCTTGATCTTGCCGGCGCGGACCTGCGGCAAGGCGGCCGCGCCCTGGACGACCAGCAGATCGACCTGCCCCGAAACAAGATCGGTCATGGCGGGTCCTGCGCCACGATACGGAATGTAGTGGAACTTCTGCCCAGTCAGCTTTTCAAAAATCACGCCGGTGACATTGGCGGCCGCATTCTGGTTGACGTAATTGACCTTGCCGGGGTTTGCCTTCATCCAAGCAACCAGTTCTTTCAGGCCGCTGGCCGGCAGATCCTTCTTCGCAACCATGAGCTGCGGGTTGTTTGATATCAGCCCGATCGGTTCGAAATCCTTCTGCAGATCATAGTCGAGCTTGTAGATGATGCTGCCGACATGGGTATCCCACTGCCCGATGTCGATTGTGTATCCGTCAGGCGCCGCGCGCGCGAGCCGGCCGACCGCAATGCTGCCGCCCGCACCGCCGACGTTTTCGATCACCACGGGTTGTCCGAGGCGCGCTCGCATGTGCTCGGCCATGATGCGCGCGGCGACATCGGTCGAGCCGCCCGGCGGGAATGGAACGATGAGTGTGATTTGGCGCGATGGATAATTCTGCGCCTGCGCAGATGCAATGCCGGCAAATAAGACCAGAGCGATCGCAGCCAATACTTTTTTTCTCATGGCTTTCCCCGAGGGCCTTGCGCCCTGCCATCTAGCCTCATTTACGTTATCAGACGGGGCGTCCATTGAGAATGTCGCCAGGCCGGCAAGCCAATCCTGCCCGGGCAACGGCAAAACAGAAACGGCGCCTTGCGGCGCCGTTTCGAGTTCATGTTGTTGCGGCCTTAGTGGGCGGTCAGACCAGACCCGTCCTCGTCCACCGCCGGCTCGGCTGCCGCGGTCTGAGCCGCAAGCTTGGCGCTAGCCTCATCCCACTCGATCGGCTGAGGCGCACGTACCAGGGCGCGGGCCAGCACTTCGTCCATGCGGGTGACCGGAACAATCTCCAGGCCCTTTTTGATCGTGTCGGAGATTTCCACCAGATCCTTGGCGTTCTCCTCCGGGATCAGGACGGTCTTCATGCCTCCGCGAGCCGCCGCGAGCAGCTTCTCCTTCAGGCCACCGATCGGCAGGACACGGCCGCGCAGCGTAATTTCGCCGGTCATGGCGAGGTCACGGCGCACGGGGATGCCCGTCATCACCGACACAATCGCCGTGACCATGGCAACACCGGCCGACGGCCCATCCTTCGGCGTCGCGCCCTCCGGCACGTGCACGTGGATGTCGCGCTTGTCGAACAGCGGCGGCTCGATGCCGAAGGCGACCGCGCGCGAGCGGACATAAGACGCCGCCGCCGAGATCGACTCCTTCATGACGTCGCGCAGATTGCCCGTGACGGTCATTTTGCCCTTGCCGGGCATCATCACACCTTCGATGGTGAGCAGCTCGCCGCCCACATCGGTCCAGGCGAGACCCGTGACCACGCCGACGAGATCGCTTTCCTCGATCTCGCCATACCGGTATTTCGGCACGCCGAGATAGTCGCCAAGGCTCGTCGCGGTGACGGCGATCGACTTCTTCTTCGACGTCATCAGCTCCTTCACCGCCTTGCGGATCAGGTTCGAGAGCTCCCGCTCGAGATTGCGGACACCCGCTTCCCGCGTATAGCGGCGGATCAGCGTGAGGAGCGCTTCGTCGTCGATCGACCATTCCTTCGCTTCGAGGCCGTGCTTGACGATCGCGTGCGGTATCAGGTGCTTACGCGCGATCTCGACCTTCTCGTCCTCCGTGTAGCCGGCGATCCTGATGATCTCCATGCGATCCATCAACGGCGGCGGAATATTGAGCGTATTCGCCGTGGTGATGAACATCACGCTGGACAGGTCGTAGTCGACCTCCAGGTAGTGGTCGTTGAACGTGTGGTTCTGCTCGGGATCGAGCACTTCCAGCAAGGCCGAGGACGGATCGCCCCGGAAATCGGCACCCATCTTGTCGACCTCGTCGAGCAGGAAGAGCGGATTGGAGGTCTTCGCCTTGCGCATCGACTGG
>Ga0255310_10000170_pt1 | contig 13127 bp, 10 predicted proteins | sample EtOH1_T0_E1_meta_FD_201359 | JGI IMG/M metagenome (GOLD analysis project Ga0255310, IMG submission 201359) | Sandy soil microbial communities from University of British Columbia, Vancouver, Canada - EtOH1_T0_E1 | ecosystem: Engineered > Artificial ecosystem > Sand microcosm > Unclassified ...
AGCGGGATTGTGCGGTGTGGAAGGCGCTTTAAAGGCGGTCAGCCGAGACCCGTGAGCGGCGACGAAGTCGGTGAACGTACCGCCGGTGTCTACTCCGATCCTGATGGGCTCAGGCGAACTCTTCTGTTTGCGCGGGCTCATTCATTTGTCGATGCTGACAAGGTGCACCTCGAAGTGCAGCGCCTCGCCCGCCAGCAGGTGATTGGCGTCGAGAGTCACGTCGTCGCCTTCGATGTCGATGATGCGGACGGTCATTGATTCGCCGTCCGGCAATTCCATTTCGAGCGCCATACCGATGGCTGGTGGCGTATCGGGCGGGAACCCGCTGCGAGGCACAACCTTGACCAGTTCCTCGTAAAACTCACCGTACGCTTGATCGGCCGGAATGTTGATCTGGCGGGTTTCGCCGACTGCCATGCCGCGGACGCCGTCGTCGAAGCCTTGAATGACTTCGCCGCTTCCGACTTTGAAGCTGAGGGGCCCGCGGCCCTCCGACGAATCGAACACCGTGCCGTCATCAAGCGATCCTTTGTAGTGAAGCGTGATGGTATCGCCTTCCTTTACTTGTGCCATATTAGTCCCCGATCATTTGCGCCTGTAGATAAGTCGGCGTTTATTCGAACCGAGACGATAGCATAGCGAAAAGACAAAGGAAAAACGCAAGAACAGAACTTATTTTCAATTTGTTATCTTCCAAATCTTCCAATTGTCATTTGCCAATTGCTATTTCTGCGAATACGCGCGGTTCTGGCTGCGTTAGATAGACAAGCGGAGCCAGATGACAAATCACAAATGGAAAATAAAAAATGGAAAATAGGTGTCTCCTGGGATAGGATTGATTCATCAGGCAAGTCTCGAGGTTGAAATGCTCAGATCTCGCCGGCCAGCATACTGGCTGCTTATTCTTATTTTCATTTCACAGTTGGCGGCGCGCGCTCAGGATACACAGCAGCGCGATCAAGATGAGCCGATCCGGCTCAAGACAGACCTCGTAACGGTGACCGCTTCGGTGACCGGCGCAAACAGCGCCGCTATCAAGTCCCTCAAGGCCGACGATTTTGCGATCTATGAAGACGGAGTGAAACAGAAGATCGCTCATTTCGCGGCTACCGAGGAACCGTTCACTCTGTTGCTGTTGCTTGATATCTCAGGCTCGACACGCGACGACATCGCATTGATAAAACGCGCCGCGAGGAACTTCCTCGGCGAGCTTCGCTTTGATGACCGCGTCGGAGTGATCGTCTTCAGTGGCGAGGTTGAGATGATCGCCGAGTTCACCGACCCGCGCGCGCAAGTGTCGAGCGCTATCGACGGAATCGCCACGATCGAGGGCGAAGACGGGCACCGCTTCACAACCAAGACCGGCACATCGTTTTATGACGCGTTGTATTTGGCCGTCGAAGAGAGCCCGCTGAAGGAAGTGGAGGGGCGCAAGGCGATAGTCTGCATGTCGGACGGCGTCGATTCGACCAGCAAGATGAAATTCAGCGACATTGCCCCGTTGGCGGAGAAATCCGGCGCGTCGGTGTACATCCTTGAGCTGAACACCGAGAATGCGACGCTTCAGGGATTGCTGAAACCGAAGACCGACCCCGGCTATGTGAACTTTTCTCCAAGCCAGATCGAACGCTACTATGCCGATCGCGACCCCGAATCGCTGCAACGCTTCCGGCCGCGAGAGACGCTGTCGCCGGAGATGATTCGCGAGATCAACACCGGGCTTTACACGCTTTCGCGCCGTGAGCTGCGCGCGCTTGGAGAACGCACCGGAGGGCGAGTTTATCCGGTGAAGGCGCTTTCGGATTTGACCGGTGTTTACAAACAAGTCGGCGACGAACTGCGCGCTCAGTACTCGATCGGCTATTACCCGGGCAACAAAGCGCGCGACGGCGGCTGGCGTTCGATCAAAGTTGAGGCGCGAGCACCCGGAGCGACCGTACGAGCGCGATCAGGCTATTGGGCGAAGTGATCCGTGAAATGCGGTCAATGGTGTGGGATGTGATGCGTAATGCGATGCAGGGTCACGGGTCACGGTGACTTGGCCTTTTGCGTTCTTTGCAGTCCTTTGCGCCTTTGTGATGAGAATTCTCCGCGCAAAGACGCAAAGAACCGCAAAGGACGCAAAAGAGCACTCGACCCTTCCAGACTAGAACCTAAGCAAGCCTGATTAGCAGCGGCTTGACTCGACCAAAAGACATGACATTACTACTGACAGAAGAACACGTAACCGAATTGCTCGACATGGACACGGCGATCGCCGCGGTCGAAGAAGTTTTGCGCGACCAGTCCGAAGGCCAGGCCACTAACCGGCCCCGCTATCGGGTCGCGATGCCGGCTTCTCAACTTCACGTTATGGCCGCGGGCGACCGAAGGCTCGGAGTGACCGGCTTGAAGGCATACACCGCTTCGCGAAAGGGCGCGCGCTTTCTGGTGCTTCTGTACGACGCCGAGAGCGGCGACATGCTTGCGATGATCGAGGCCGACCGGCTCGGTCAGATGCGAACGGGCGCGGCTTCGGGAGTCGCGACGAAGTACATGGCTCGCGCCACCGCGGACAAGGTTGGAATCTACGGAACAGGGTGGCAGGCCGAGAGCCAACTGATGGCCGTGTGCGCGGTCAGGCAGATCAAGTCAATCAAAGTGTACGGCCGGAACGCTGAGCGCCGCGAAGCTTTCGCGCGTAAGATGACCTCGCTGCTCCGAGTCGAAGTCACTCCGGCTGAATCACCCGAAGAAGCCGCCCGCGGTTGTTCTATCGTCATCACCGCGACGAGCGCTCGCGAACCGGTGTTGAAAGGCGAATGGATCGATCCGGGCACACACCTGAACGTCGTTGGCTCGAACTTCTTATCGAAAGCCGAAGTGGACGTCGAAACGATCAAGCGAGCTTCGATCATCGCTGTCGATTCAATCGAGCAGTCTCGCATCGAAGCAGGCGACCTGATGCCGGCGATCGAGCGCGGAGTAATAAGTTGGGAATCAGTGACCGAGCTCGGCCGAATCGTCGCAGGCCGCGATCGCGGTCGCACGAGCGATGAAGAGATCACGCTGTTCAAATCGAACGGCATTGCGTTGGAGGACATCTCGACCGCGCTTCGTGTTTATCATCTCGCACGAGAACGGGGTGTTGGTGAAGAGCTCGACTTGTGGCGTGGCTGAGGTGAGTTGTAAAGGAGCGGACTTACCGCTCGAACTCCACGCGTTCCGTTCCAATTGATCGAGAATCTCGGGAGCTTCCTTCAGCTCCGCGAGCGGACCTAGCTGCTCGCTAACATAACGCCAGTCTAGAGTGCCGGTCTGCCGCACGATGACACCTTCGACATCTACCCAGTCCTGCCCGCGCCCGGCGAACGCTTTCAGGACAATCAGGTCCTCGGCTGAACACGTGCGAAGCACAATCTTCGACGAGTAGTCGAAGAGCGAGGAGCGTTGCACCACCGATTCTTCGAACGGCAACCCGGCAAGAGCCATCAGCTTGGCAAGCGAGGGAGGAGTATTCCCGACAAGCACGAGGCGCAACGCTCATGAGTCCGCGCCTGCCGGGCAATCGCTCCGCCTCCGGAATCGTTTGGCTTGCAAGGGAACGAGGTGACTCCTAAAGGAGTCAAGAATCGTCGCACCGCCGTCTTCTATGGACAGGTCATCCCTTTCGGGATTAGCTGATGAGATTCTGGCGCTCGATTTATCAAGCCGAATGTGACTGTGTACTTGTGCCTCACAAACCGAGCTTCTTGCGCATGGCTGCCACGTCAACTCTTAACGCGGGATGAGGGACATTCTCGTTGCTGCGTTCGAACTCGACGAGCAGCGCTTCCAGTCGCTCGCGGCCGGCTTTTGTTCGCGTGGCTTCAAGCGGAGTCTTGTTCTGAAGCGCCGGGACGGGCTCGTTGTACCATCCTTCCCAGTGAGCTTCCATCTGTTGCTTTACGATAGCCTGGACTTCGGGGCGCGAGGCGAATTCCTCTTGCTCCCTCAGGAACTCTTCGAACGCAGGAGTGCCGGACTGAGCCTCTAATTCTGCGAGCTTGGCGTCTGTCGATTCGTGTACGGCTCGCATGAAGGCAGCTCTTTTCCCAAGCCTCTTAGTAATCTCGGATTGAAGCTTCTTTGCCCGCTTTTCGGAATTCACCTCGGCCGTCAGCGTTTTGCCGTTGATCTTGAGGCTGCCCAGAACTGTGTTGTCCCAGGTTTTGTGTTTCTTGTTGCCCTTCTTCAGCCAGTCGAACCTCACCTCAATCAGGTTCCCGTTTTCGTCGCGAGTTAGATCTTGCAGGAGCTCTTCTTGGGATTCATAGAGCGCAAGTGATCGCAGACCGTCGAATGCTTCTTGGGGTGAGCATCGCAGTTCAAAGTCGAGCTTTACAAAGCTGAGAGGGTCGCCGTCGGTGTTTTGCAAAATGCGGGGAGGCGGATTAGCCAGGTACTCGGCAGCGCCCAGATAAATGTCTCGCATCTCGAGATCCCACTCGCGCAGAGATTCCAAGTTGAACTCGAACCCCTCGTCGCGCATCTCTTTCTTGATTTCATCCCGAATATCCAGGAGGCGGGAGTGTTCTGTCGGCGGAATCGCCAGCGGGGCCATCCCGACAACGATGACTTGGCCGTCGAGCGGCACAACACGCGCGAAGATTATGTCTCCACGTTTAAGCGTTGTGGATGCCTTCGCTTCTTTTACCGTGAACGTTCTATCGAGGAAGATGTCGCGAAGCCCCAAGCTTTTGCCAGCAACCACGTCCGTGACCGCAAAGAAACTGAACGGCTGAAGGCAGGCTGAAAAGATGAATCTCTGTTGATAGTCATCAAGCCGCCCACTGTTCTCGCCAAGGAAGTGGAGACCAAGCGGTTGTTCGACTATCTCAAGCCCGTCAGGTCCAATCCCAGCGGTTTCAGGTATCCAGTTGAAGGCCACCCAAGGAATGACGATCGTCTCGAGGTGCTGCTCGTCGACGGAGTATTCTCCCCAAATGCCAAACTCGTCCAATGCGTCGTGCAGAAAATCGTCGCCGTACTCTTTGATACCGAAGCCGATTATGGCATCGATCAGTTTACCTTCGGTTAAGCGGATATTGCCCCACTCGGGGTCTTGGTTCCAAGCATCCGGTATTGACGCTTGAACCTCTTTGCCGTTGCAGCAGTGCTTGTACTTTTTGCCGCTGCCACACGGACACGCATCGTTGCGTCCAATCTTTGCCATTGAATCCCTTCAACTCAAGCAAGGTTAAGCGGCCTTCGAGAACGCGACAACCAGAGGCACGTCTTTGGAAATGCCAACGACGGGCAGGACGCCAGCCGAGTATGAGTCTGTGGACGTCCAGGGCTGCAAGCACGCCGGAGGTTCTGCTAGATGTACATCCGTTCGGCCTTGCGAATCTCTCGATACCGCTCAAACGCTTCGCGTTCGTCTTCAAGACCAAGGAAGTTCCTGACCGAGCTGCCTCGGAATGTGTGCCCGAACATCTTCGGCGCGTTCTTCAACACAAACATAGGGTTGTGAACGAGCGCGGCCGGCATATGCCGTACCTTCATCCAACGCTCGACCTTCCATCTCATATACTCGGCTTCTTCTGCTGACACGTGCTCCGTCTTCACCACCGCAGTCGTGCCGTCATACTCTTCGAGCCGTTCGTTGATGATCAGTCCGCGGTCCCGAAACTCCTTAGTCATCGGGGTGCGCGGGTAAGGAGTCGGATGCTGGATGTAAGGCCAGTCGATGTACTTCTTGGCGAACTCGAGGTTGGTTTGAATCGATTCACTGGTGTCGTCGGGGTTTCCGACGATCAATCCGCCTACGACGAACATCTTGTTTTTGTGTATGTAGTCGATCGCCTTGAGCGTAGCGTTGCCCGCCTTCTGACCGTTCTCGCGTTTGGTGTTCTTCGAGCTGGCCTTGAGGAACGTCAGATCGTCTTCGAGTATGTTCTCGATCCCGAGAAACACGTAGCGAAACCCAGCCTTGCGCATGAGCGGCGCGAGCGTCTCTCCATGATTCGCTATTGCCGAGGTCATCGCCTGCACGGTGTAGTCGATGTCGTTGAGGCCCGCGTCGATGATCGCCTGGCAGAGAGCTTCGAAGCGCTTCACGTTCAGCACGACATTGTCGTCCACGATGAAGATCGCGCGCACCCCGCGATCGTACGCATCGCGAATGTCGGCGATCACCCGGTCGAATGAGTAGGTGAAGAAGTTCCGCCCGCGCATCTCGATGATCGAACAGAAGCTGCAATCAAAGGTGCACCCGCGTGAGGTCTCGATCACGTCCACCTGCCGCCCCAGGAACGTGTAGCCGGTCAGCACTCGGGCGCCGCGGTTGGGGAGCTTTATTTCGCCGTTCTCGAGTCCGTTCACCGGACGGTCCGGCGTGTGATAGAAGCGGTCGCCGCTTCGATACGACAGCCCGTCGATATGATCGAACCCGCGCTCTTCTTCGATCGCCCGCAACAGTTCTCGGAAAGTTACCTCGCCTTCTCCGCGCACGATGAAATCGACAACGCCCGTCGTGTTGTCTGTGTAGGCGTCGGCCGCGAGGCTCGGATCGTAGCCGCCCACGGCGACGCGGACGTTCGGTTTCAGTTGGCGCACCAGGTCGATGATCTTCATGGCGGTCTTGCGCTGAAAGGTCATCACCGACAATCCGACTACGTCGGGCTTGTGTTCGGCGACGAGGCGTTCGACCGTCTCTCGAACTCGGTCTTGAACCAGCACGAGGTCGGCCACGGCGACGCGGTGATGGGTGTCGACGTTCCCGGCAAGCGAAGTAAGCGCGCCGTTAGGCATACGAACCGCGACAGTCGGCATATGCTCGAACGAATCGGGCATCGAGAGCAGAAGAACATTCATCGCGTGATTCCCTTCAATCGGTCTGTATCAGCCCAGCGTCCGAGTCCCATCGGCTGGTAAAGTGCGGCTATATTAGTTGAACCAGAGGCGATCAGCAAGCACACCTGGCCCGCCCAGAGGACTCGCAGCGAAGCGCGTTGTGCGGTTGGCAACCACCTCGAAACTCTGTCAAGATGATCGCGATCATAAGTTCGGAGTGCCGCATTCATGCGGAGATTCGATAGAGGAGAGAGAAGTTGAGAAGAGTACTTTGTACGATTCTGGCGATCGCGTGCTTGACGGTCTGCGGCGCGACTCAGACGGAAGCACCGAAGCCCGGCGAGAACACCCTGAGCCTGGATGAACGGCTTGGGACCGACGACGGCGCGGCGCTGGCGATACTGTTCGCCGCAGGCATGCGCGGGAACCTTGACCTGTGCGACTGCAACTATCCCCGGGGAGGGCTGGCGCGGCGTGTCGGCTACATCGAGGCGTTCAAGAAGAAGTTCAAAGATACGCCGGTGGTCGAGGTTGAAGGCGGATCCTTTTCTTTTGGCAGCGGAGGCTATCCCGCCGCCGATTTGCGAAACGAACAGGCGGCGCGTGCCTTCAGCCGCTTTCTGCCTGATGTAATAAACCTCGGCCGCGACGATCTACCCTACGCGCAGAAGCTACTTGCTCGCGAGGGCCTCGGTGAACGGGCTAAGACACTGCCGATGATCAAGAACTTGATTTCGGCGAACGGCGTTTTCGGACCGGGAGCCGTACCGCCTGCTCCGTATGTGATCAAAGAGGTCGGGGGCCCTCGAATCTACGGCGGCAGGAAGAAGCTCAAGATTGGCTTCGTTGGCGTCGCCGGGCCCACCAATCCCGGTGGCGGCATCATCGATGCCACCGTGACCAACATTTTTGAAACCACAACGCGAACCGTACTAAAAGCACGCAAGGAGTGCGACGTGCTGGTGATAGTCGCGCATTGCGATTTGGCGTCCGCGCTCAAGATTGCGTCGGAGAATCTTGAGGCTGACGTGGTGATCTCCTCCGACTCGGGAGGGCTCTACAACCCGCGGCGAATCGGTAACACACTGGTGGTGACCGCGGCACCGGGCAATATTCAAGAAAGCGATCTGCGCCTCTACTTCGACAAGGACGGTCAGATTAGCTACAAGTTTCGCGCTACGGATCTGGACGTTCTGGTGCCGGTCGATCCGGCGGCGGCGGCGTTCGCCGAAGCCGCGCGCGCCGAAAGGAACCGAGCCCTGCGATAACTGGGATCACATCTGACGTTGACAGGCATCCTGCCGGTTGCGGAAGTCGCCGAGAGTTCTGTTGAGTGTGACCGCTTGATAACTGCGCGGTCCTCTCAATGAGCCCATTTGCCCCACCTAATTTGGTTGGCTATTATACGGTTTGCTGCTTGGATCAACTAAGCAACCATACCACGGAGGACAAATGAGTAAGCCATCTACCAGAGCCACGCTGCCCGTCGATCCAAAGGAAATCATCTGGAACGCTTCCGCTGAAGAGCTGCGCCGGCTCACCGAGGAGATGTCCAACACTCGCGTCACCCGTCACGACAACACGAACACTCAGACTCGAGTCGACTCGCGCTCGAAGCTATCCACCTACATTGCGACCGACACGCCCGAACGGCACGACTCGCAAACCATCAGTCGCGACGAGTATGAACGCGTCGCGAAGGTACAGAACGACTATATTCGCGGATGCGAGATGATTCTTGTAGACGGCTTTATTGGAAACGACTCGGAGTTCCGCGTGCCGGCTCGGCTGATCATCGAGCGCTCGAACGCGAACGTTGCCGGAATGCAGAAGCACCTCTACTACCCTGCTACCGAGGACGAGTTGAGAAACTTCGAGCCTCGGCTGACGATCATTTACACTCCGAATCTGGAGATGAAGGGCTACCCGGCGGACCGGCTGATCGCGGTCGATCTGGACAACGGAGTCACTCGCGTTTTCAACAGCGACTACTTCGGCGAGTCCAAGAAAGGCGGCCTGCGGATGTGGAATCAGATGGTCTACGATAGGGGCGGTCTTGCGCTTCACGCCGGCAGCAAGGTCATTCCGGTTGGCGATCAGAAGCGAGTCGGCCTGATCATCGGGCTCTCGGGCACGGGCAAGACGACGACCACTTTCACCAAGCAGAACAACTCGTCACCCGTTCAGGATGATTTTCTCGCGCTGATGCCCGGCGGCAAGATCTACGCCACGGAAAACGGCTGCTTCGCAAAGACGTTCGCGCTGAACGTCAATGACGAGCCTACAATCTACCATGCGGTCACAAGCAAGCACGCGTATCTGGAAAACGTTTCGCAGAACGACGGCGGCGAGCTCGATTTCTATGACACCCGCTACACGCAGAACGGCCGCGCGGTCGTGCGCATGCAGGACATCGCCGGGGCGCTGGACGCTCGCGAGGTCAAATCAGCGGACTTCTTGTTGATCCTCAATCGCAACGACAACATCATCCCGGGTGTCGCGAAGCTCAATCGGCATCAGGCGGCCGCGTACTTCATGCTGGGCGAGACGCGCGGCACGTCGGCGGGCGGCGCTGCTGAGGCCGGCAAGTTCTTGCGCGTGCCCGGAACCAATCCGTTCTTTCCGCTCAAGCACGCACAGCAGGGGAATCGATTCTGGGAACTGCTCGAGTCGTCGCCGATGGAGGTTTACATAATGAACACCGGGCGGGTCGGGGGGCGCGATGAAGACGAGCGATCGAAAAAGGTTCGAATTCATCACTCGTCGGCGATCGTGAAGGGTGTCGCTGAAGGAACGATCGAGTGGGAGGAAGACTCCGACTTCGGCTATCTCGTGGCGACGCAAGTGCCCGGCATCGACTCAGAGGGCGGAGACATTTTGCAGCCGCGCAAGCTGTACGACAGACAGGGCAGGACGGACGAATACAAGCAGATCGTGGAACGCCTGAAGGACGAGCGCCGCGAGTACATGGCGAAGTGGGAAGGGTTGAATCCGGAGATTGCTCGGGCTGTGGGTTAATAGGATGGAGCAAACGTCGGTGTTTGGAGCAAGGGGCGGGAAAGATCCCGCCCCTTTTTGCTACAGAACGTTGAGGCGCGGATGCAACGGCTATGGGTGAGGCGAGACCAAAAGTCATCATCATCGCCGGTCTTAACGGCGCTGGGAAAACCGCGCTTGCGCCGCTTTTGCTGCGCAATAAATTCGATCTGTCGGACTACGTAAACGCAGTTGTGTATGACGACTCTTTCACCGGCAAGCCGATTCTCATCGCTGAGGGAGTTGGCGGCATAATCAAGCACCTACGGCAGAAGGATTTGTGGTTGGGGTTTTGTGAGGCTAAGGATGACCACACGAACTGAGCTTCCAGACGACCTGTTCATAGCTTACAGCGAAGAAGTTGAACGAGTATTGGGCCGCGCCATTCGTCAGGCGTTGTTGATGCACAAGCGAGGCGGTAACCCTGTCGCCGGATGGAGAGATGGAAAGGTCGTGATCATCCCTCCCGAAGAGATCGAGGTTGACGATCTGCCCGATAACGCGCCAGCCTAGCCAGTCTGTGGCGTAAGTGATTTTGGGTCAGTCCACACTCTAATCCAGACCTACCTGATCAACAAAGCCGCGTTGCCTTAACACGCGCTTCGAATCTATAATCGCCGCGCTTCAACGCGAGTCATTTCTTTGGGTGGACAACCGACTGACGACACGGCTCACATCCCTTTCACAATCGCGGCCGGGTCCTGCGCGGATTATTGCCGTCGTAGTGATCTTCCTCTGCGTACTTGGCGGTGGCTGTTCGCGCGAAGGACAACAAGGCAGCGACGAATCAATTCGAGTCGGAGTGATTACATCGCTCACAGGCGCCGAGGCTCGTTTCGGACAGGCCCAGAAGTATGGCTATGAGATGGCGCTCGACGAGATTAATGCGAAGGCTGTGCTCGGCAAGAAGATCGAGTTGATCTATCAAGACGACACCTCTAAGCCCGAGGTCGCCAGTCTCACGGTCGAGAAGCTTGCAGACAGGACCGATATCGTTGCGCTGATGGGAGCGTATTCGAGTTCGGCGACTTTTCCGGCCGCCGCCGTCGCCGATCGATACCACATACCGATGCTCTGCCCGAGCGCGACTACCGACGAGATAACTCGGCAGGGTTACCAGTGGGTGTTTCGAGTGTGCGCTTCTGCGAGTGACTACGGACGCACATTGGTCGAGTTCCTGTCCCAGGTCGCCGAAGCGCACAAACTGGCGGTCGTCTACGAGAACACTCAGTTCGGATCGAGCGTTGCGCGCGCGGCCCTGGAACAGGCCCCCAAAGCCGGCATCGAGATCGTGGCTTATGAAGCGTACGATCAGGGCGGCACCGATTTCACGCCTCTGTTGACTCGAGTCAAGTCGGCGGAACCAAACGCCGTGCTGTTTGTCTCTTACCTGGCGGATGCGACGCTGCTGATGCGCCAGTCAAAAGAGATTGACCTCAACCCCAAGGTTTTCACTGCGGGCGGCGCCGGGTTCTCGCTGCCTGATTTTCTGAAGGGCGCGGGCGACACAGCCGAGTACACGATCTCGGTCACCCAATGGACTCCCGACGCAAAGTGGACGGGCTCGCGCGAGTGGGCTGACACATTCCGGGCGCGGTTCAACTACGAACCCTCTTATCACAGCGTTCAAGCTTATATCTCGCTGATGATCCTTGCGGACGCAATCGAGCGCGCGGGCTCGACGGAGCGCACGGCGGTTCGCGATGCGATCAAGGCCTCGAAGCTGGATTCGATATTTGGTCCCATCCACTTCAACGAAGTCGGGCAGAACGAGCACCAAGTAGCGATCACCCAGGTATTGAACAGCAAGTTCGTTACGATATGGCCTGCATCTGCGGCCATTCGGCCGCCGTTGCTGCCGACGCCGCCGTGGCGCGCTCGAAGCGCGGCCGCTGAATCGGGCTCAACCGGCGCGGCTGAAGCCCACGTCGCAGAATCGGTGTCGGGCAGCGAGAAACTGCTCCAGACGATGGCGAGCGGTCTGCTCACCGGAGGAATCTACGCGCTGATCGGAATCGGACTAACGATCATTTTTGGAGTGATGCGAGTTGTGAACTTCGCGCACGGGGCGCTGGTTATGGTGGGAATGTACGCGACCTACTTTCTGTTCACCTATGCCCACATTGATCCGTTCCTGTCGCTGGTGGTCGTGATGCCGGGGATGTTCATAGCAGGGGTCGTACTTCAGAAGACGCTCATTGCTCCAGTGTTGCGCGCGCCGGAGCTGAATCAGATTCTGCTTACTGAAGGCATCAGCATCGTTTTGATAAACACAGCGCTGCTGTTATTCACGTCGAACTATTTGACGATGACCACCAGCTACGCGGGGGCGACCTTTCATCTAGGCGGAGTCTCGGTGAGCAAACCGCAGATGGCGGCATTCGTTATCGCGGTCGTCATAACCGGTGCGGTTTATGTATTTCTGGTGCGAACGGGGACGGGCCGGCAGATCCGCGCCGCAGCTCAGGACGCTGAAGCCGCGAGGCTCCTGGGAATCAACATCAGGCGAGTGCAGGCACTTACGTTCGGTTTGGGCGTCGCTGCTGCGGGAGCCGCCGGGTCGTTGCTGATGCCGATTTATTATCGAGTCGAGCCAAATGCCGGATCGCCGTTCACGCTAAAAGCGTTTGTCGTTGTCGTTTTGGGCGGGATGGGAAGCGTAACCGGCGCCCTTGTCGGCGGCATAGTGCTCGGAATCGCCGAATCTCTTGGAGCCGTGTATGTCGCGACCGGCTACAAGGATGTGATCGGGTTTGTGATTTTTCTTTTGGTGCTGACGTTGAAGCCCTCGGGGCTTCTGGGGAAATCGAAGGTGTGAGGGACAGCGATTTAATATTTGCGATTTCTTGATAATCTACGATCTTGAAATTTGAGATCTTGAGAATCTTGAGATATCAAATCGCAAGTCTCAAATGGCAAATCGCAAATCTTAATTCTCGACTTCTCATCCTGCTTGCAGCGACTGACTTATGAAGAGACCGGCCGTCTATTTATCAATGCTTGGGCTATTCCTGGTCGCTGCGCCGTTCATCTTTGAGGCGCGGTATTCCCAGCATGTGTTGATATTGGTTTTGCTTTACGTGGCGCTCGGCTCGGCTTGGAACATCCTCGGAGGTTTCGCCGGCCAGTTGTCTCTTGGACATGCAGCGTTCTTCGGGATTGGCGCTTATACGGCAGCCGTCATCGCAAGCAAGACCGCCCTTTCGCCATGGTGGGCGGTGATTGCAGGCCCGATCTGTGTCTTGCCGATTGCGCTGGTTGTTGGCTGGATATGC
>Ga0255310_10000171_pt1 | contig 13108 bp, 13 predicted proteins | sample EtOH1_T0_E1_meta_FD_201359 | JGI IMG/M metagenome (GOLD analysis project Ga0255310, IMG submission 201359) | Sandy soil microbial communities from University of British Columbia, Vancouver, Canada - EtOH1_T0_E1 | ecosystem: Engineered > Artificial ecosystem > Sand microcosm > Unclassified ...
TTAGGCCCCACCCGGGTTCGCCAGCTCCACGAGCGGCTCGGCATCGCCTCCCTCGACGCCCTGGAGACCGCGGCGCGTGACGGTGCGCTGGCCCGCCTGCCCGGCTTCGGGGAGAAGACCGCGGAGAAGCTGCTCAAGGGCATCGCCTTCGTCCGCGGCACCCAGGCCTTCCGGCTCTGGCCGCAAGCCGCCGCCGAGGCCGAGGTGCTGCGCGTCGCGCTGCAGCGCATCCCGGGCGTCGCGCGCGCGGTGACCGCCGGTGAGGTTCGCCGCCGCTGCGAAGTGGTCGGCGAGCTGGCGTTCGCCGTGCTCACCGAAGCGCCGGGTGATGCGGTCCGGCGGGCGCTGGCGGAGCTTCCCGGCATCGGTGAGGTCACCGCCGCCGAACCTGGCCTGCTGACCTTTCGACCGGCCGGCGGGATGACCGCCCGCGTCCGGCTGGCCTCGGCGGCCGATTTCGGCGTGGCCCTGGTCCGGGCCACCGGGAGCGAATCCCATCTCGTCCAGCTCGCCGCGCACGCGGAGCGCGCCGGATACCTCCTGGGTCCGCATTCCTTCTCCGGCGCCGGCGCCGTGATTCCGGCGCCCGAGGAGGCCACGCTCTACCGGACCCTCGGGCTGAGCGAGATCCCCGCCGAGCTGCGCGAGGGGGGTGAGGAAGTAACCCGGGCGGCGCAGGGTTCCCTGCCGCTCCTGCTCGAGGCCGCGGACCTGGCCGGGTTGCTCCACTGTCACACCACCTACTCCGACGGTACGCTGAGCGTGGCGGACCTGGCCGGCGCCGCCCGCGACGCGGGTTATGCCTACCTGGGGATCACCGACCACAGCAAGTCGGCCGCCTACGCCGGCGGGCTCAGCGTGGACCGGGTGCGCCGGCAGTGGGCCGAAATCGACGCCCTCAACGCCGGCGCCGGCCTCCGGATTCTCAAGGGTATCGAGTGCGACATCCTGGTGGACGGCCAGCTCGACTACGACGATGCGACCCTGGCCGGCTTCGATTTCGTGATCGGGTCGATCCACAGCCGGTTCTCCCTTTCCGAGGCGGAGATGACCGCGCGGGTGCTCCGCGCCCTCGACCATCCCCGGCTCACCATCCTGGGTCATCCCACCGGGCGGTTGCTGCTGTCCCGCACTGCCTATCCGCTCGATCTCGACCAGGTGTTCGCCCGGGCCGCGGCCACCGGCGTGGCCCTCGAGATCAATGGCGACCCGCACCGGCTCGACCTCGACTGGCGTCTGGTCCGCCGGGCCCGGGAGCGCGGCGTGCTGATCTCCATCGGAGCCGATGCCCATAACCGTGAAGGGCTCGCCTACGCGGAATTCGGGCTTGCGATGGCCCGGAAGGCCGGCCTGGAAAAGGCGGAGGTGCTGAATACCAGGCCGGTCGAGGAGTTTCTCGCCTTTGCGCAGGCACGGAGGACCCGATGAGGCGGAAGGGCAGGGCACGGCGCGAGACTCGGGAGCAACTGGCCCGGCGCGCCGCAAAGCTCTTCGCGCGGTTGTCCGCCGAGTATCCCGACGCGCACTGCGAGCTGGACTTTCGGACGCCCTATCAGCTGCTGGTGGCCACAATCCTCTCGGCCCAGTGCACCGATGTCCGCGTCAACCTGGTGACGCCGGCCCTCTTTGCCCGCTACCCGACGCCCCGCGCGCTCTCCCGCGCCGAACCGGCGGAGGTGGAGGAGCTGATCCGCTCCACCGGGTTCTTCCGCAACAAGGCCAGGAGTCTGCTCGGCATGGCCCGGGCCTTGACCGAGCACCATCAAGGCGAAGTGCCCCGGGCCATGGAGCCGCTACGTGAGCTGCCCGGCGTGGGGCGCAAGACGGCCAATGTCATTCTCGGCAACGCCTACGGCATCAACGAGGGCGTGACCGTGGACACCCATGTCACGCGGCTGTCGGGGCTGCTGCGCCTGACCCGCCACACCGCCCCGGAAAAAATCGAGCAGGACCTCATGGCGCTGTTCCCCCGCGCCGCGTGGACCCTGCTCTCCCACCTGCTCATCTGGCACGGGCGTCGGGTCTGTCTCGCGCGGCGACCGAAATGCGAGGCCTGCGTGCTGAACGAGCTGTGCCCCTCCGCCAGGGTTCCGCGCAGCGGGTAACGCTTCACTGGTCACTGGTCACTGGTCACTGGTCACCGGTCCCCGCCCCCCAGCAACCGCTTCCAGGCGGACGGCTCTTCCTCCCCGGTTCGCCGTTTCTCCTTGATCTCCAGGCTGCTCATCATTACCCGACCGGTGAGCCGGATCAGCAGCGCGAGCGGGCTCGCCCCCCGCGAGCGGGTGGAATGGCTCGAGCTGCTCAGCTTCTCCTCGCATTCGTTCTCCACCTGGGCCCCGGCCGGAACGATCAGCGTGATGCTGCCGAACTTGGCTTCGATATCGATGTCCAGCACGTCGGAGCCGAACACCGCGTCGCGCAGGTCGATGGTGATCTCCCCCAGCACCGCCCGGAGCTCCAGGCGATAGGGCACGGTCCACGAGCCGGCCCGTTTCGAGGAGCCGAGCACGGTCCTGATGCGGAGCAGCTCGGCGGGCTCTACCGGTGCAAGATGCGCCGGGATGGGGAACGACCTCGTTACTTCGTGCACCAGCGGATAGGGGCCGCTGGGGAGCACGTCGGCGACGATTGCGTCGAGCGTCGCCCGGTTCGGCGCCAGGCGCACCTGAGTGAGCCGCGACTCGAACTGCTCGATCGTCATGCGATCGGTCGCTACGGCGGTTGACAGCAGGCGGATCGCGTCCTGGCGGGCCGGTTCGAGTTCGTCCATCGGCCTATTGTACTAGCTTTGCGCATGGGCACCAACCGCCTCGGTGCTGCCGGCTCGGCCTACCTCCGGTCCGCGGCCCACCAGCCTGTACACTGGTTTCCCTGGGGCGGCGAGGCCTTCGCGGCCGCCGCGGCCGCCGACCGGCCGGTGCTGCTCGATATCGGTGCCGTCTGGTGCCATTGGTGCCACGTCATGGACGGCGAGTCCTACGAGGATCCCGCGCTCGCCGGATTCCTCAATGACAACTTCATCTGCGTCAAGGTGGACCGCGATGAGCGGCCCGACGTGGATGCCCGGTATCAGCGCGCCGTGCAGGCCATCACCCGCCAGGGCGGCTGGCCCTTGACCGGATTCCTCACCCCGGCGGCGGAGTTGTTTTTCGGCGGCACCTACTTCCCGCCCCGCGCCCTGCGCGGGCAGCCGTCCTTCCGCGAGGTGCTCACCCGGGTGGCCGCCGTCTGGCGGGACCAGCGCGATCACGTGCGGACCCAGGCGAGCGCCCTGCGCGAGGTGCTGACCGCGCAGCTCGAGGAAGCGGTGCCCGGGACCCTGAGCCCGCTCGCGCTCGACGACGCCACCCACCGAATCCTCGCCACCGCCGATCGCAGCTACGGCGGCTTCGGCACCCAGCCGAAGTTCCCGCATCCCGTCACCATCGCCTTCCTGCTGCATCGCTGGTGCGACAGCCCCGATGCCGCGGTGCACGGGGTGATTCACGCAACGCTCGACGGGATGGCCAACGGCGGCTTTCGCGATCTCCTCGGTGGCGGGTTTCATCGCTATAGCGTCGATGCCGCCTGGATCGTCCCCCACTTCGAGAAGCTCAGTGCCGACAACGCCGAGCTGCTGCGCACCTACGCCGAAGCCGCTGCGCTCTTTGGTAACCCGGCCTGGCGGGAGGCGGCTGCGGAAACCGTGCATTGGATCCGCGAGGTACTCGCCGATCCCGCCGGCGGGTTCGCCGCCAGTCAGGATGCCGATGTCGGGCTCGATGATGACGGCGACTACTTCACCTGGAGCGAAGCGGAGCTCGGCGCCGTGCTGTCCGGCGCCGAGCTGGAGCTGGCGCTCGCCCATTTCGGGGTCGGCCGCGACGGCGCCATGCCGCACGCGCCCGAGCGCAACGTGCTGTATCGTGCCGCGTCGGCCGAGGCGCTCGCCCGCGCAACCGGACAGAGCGACGCGACGGTGGCCGCGAGCCTCCTCGGCATCTACCAGCGCCTCCGCGCGGCGCGCGGCACGCGTCCCGCGCCGTTCGTGGACCGGACCCGCTACGCCAACTGGAACGCTCTGCTCGCCGGCGCCCTGCTCCGGGCCGGTCCGCTGCTGGGGGACCCCTGGTGCGTTCCGGCGGGCCTGGCGGCGCTGGGCCGTATCCGGGAGGAGCAGGACGCCGGGGATAGCGTCCGCCACGCGCCTGGTGGCCCCGCGGGGCTGCTCGACGATCCGGTCCAGTGCGCCGCCGCGGCGCTCGACGCCTTCGAGGCCACCGGCGAGGACTCCTGGCTGCGCTGGGCAGAAGCGCTGCTGGATCGGGTTTGGCAGGAACACTGGGACACCGAGCGCGGCGGCCTGCACGACATCGCCGCCTGGCGCGAGAAGGAGGGGCTCCTGACCGCCTCCGTCAAGCCGATCCAGGACAGTCCCAATGCTTCGCCCAATGGCGTGGCGGGACAGACCCTGGCGCGGCTTTTCGAGCACACCATGGTGCAACGCTGGCGGGACCGGCACGAGGCGTTGGTCACCGTGTTCGGCGCGAGCGCCGCCGAGCTGGGACTCTTCGCCTCCGCGCACCTGCTTGCGGCCGACTGGCTGGTCCGGCCCGCGACCCACCTCGTCATCACCGGGGCCGTGGGCGACCCGCTCGCCGAAGCGCTCCACCAGGCCGCGCTCAGCAGCTTCGTCCCGCGCCGGGTGATCGTCCGGCTGCACCCCGCTGCCGGGACCGCTGCGCTGCCCGCTGCTTTGCGGACCCTCGCCCCTATCGCGGACCGCCCGCGCGGCTACCTCTGTGTCGCAAGTCGCTGCCTGGCGCCGATCGACGCGCTTCCGGCGTGGACCGCGGCGCTGCGTTCCGTGCTTCCCGGACCGCTAAAGGGTAAACTTCATCCCGCCCCCGAGGCCTGATCCCTTACCCCGACTGCCGAGCGACATGAAAAAGGCCGTTATCGAGACGAGCCGCGGAACCATCACCGCCGAGCTCTTCGACACCGAAGTTCCGGGCACGGTGGCCAACTTCGAGAAGCTCGCCAACGCGAAGTTCTACGACGGGACCCGCTTTCACCGCGTCATCCCCGATTTCATGATCCAGGGCGGCGACCCGCTCTCCAAGGATCCCGCCAACCCCCGCGTGGGCACCGGCGGCCCCGGCTACCAGATCAAGTGCGAAACCCATCTCAACACCCATCATCACCAGGCGGGAACTCTCTCCATGGCGCATGCGGGCAAGGATACCGGCGGGAGCCAGTTTTTCATCTGCCACTCGCCCCAGCCGCACCTCGATCGCAAGCACACCGTCTTCGGGCAGGTCACCGCGGGCATGGACGTCGTCAATGCGATTCGCAAGGACGACCTGATCAATTCGATTCGGATCGCCTAGCGTGCAAGTCGATTTCGCGGTTCTGGCCGACTACGCCCTCATCGATCAGCACGGCAAGCTCTCCGTGCTCGGGATCTTCCAGCACGTCTGGGTGGGGAGCTTCCCCGCCATGCACCCGCGCACCCACCTCGTGCTGCGCGTTCGCGGGCGCCGCACCGAGATCGGGCAGCATCCCATCCGGATCCGCTTCGTCGACGACGCCGGGGCGGAGCTGATGGGCGGCGAAGGCACCGTCCAGTTCGGTGAGCCGCCCGCCGGCGTCACCGAGATCGAGGCCGGCGCCGTGCTGGTGTTCGATGTGCCCTTGCCGCGCCCGGGCGCCTATGCCTTCGAGATCTCGATGGCCAATAGTCCCCCCATTCGGGTGCCGCTCTCGGCGTCCCAGCTGCCGGCGGAACAGACCACCCAGCACTGATCCCCATGCAACGTTCCGAAGCGGTCGCGCTGCTGCACGAATACACCGCCTCCGACGCGCTGCGGAAGCACATGTACGCCGTGGAGCTCGCCATGCGTGCGATGGCGGGTCGCTACGGCGCCGACCCCGATGAGTGGGGCGTCGTTGGCCTGCTGCACGATTTCGACTACGAGCGCTTCCCCAACGCAGCCCACGCGCCCGACCGGGAACATCCGGCCGAAGGTGTGCGCATTCTCGCGGCGAAGGGTCTCTCGCCCGAGGCGCAGCAGGCGATCCTCGGGCACGCTGCCTACACCGGGGTTCCCCGCACCACGCCGCTGGCCCGCGCGCTCTTCGCGGTGGACGAGCTGTGCGGCTTCCTGGTGGCCTGTGCCCTGGTGCGCCCCTCCCGCAGCCTCGCCGATCTGGAGGTGTCCAGCGTCCGAAAGAAGCTCAAAGACAAGGCGTTCGCGCGGGGCGTGAGTCGTGAGGACGTCCAGACCGGGGCCGCGGAGCTCGGGCTGCCCGTCGAGGAGCTGATCGCCTTCCTGCTCGAGGCCCTGCGTCCCCACGAGCGCGTGCTGGGCCTCGGCGGGCCGTGACCTCCGCGCCGGCGTCGCAGCAGTCCCTCCCCGAAGTGGTGGAGCGCGCGATGGACCGGGCGGCCGGGGGCCGCCCGATCCCCGGCAATCGCGTGGCCCTGCTCTTCGATGGTCCCGAGATCTACCCCGCCATGCTGGAGCGCATCGCCGCCGCCCGGCGCTGGATCCACCTCGACAGCTACATCATTCGCGGCGATGCGACCGGACGGCGCTTTGCCGAGGCGCTCATCGAACGCGCGCGTGCCGGGGTCGCGGTCCGCATCCTCACCGACTGGCTCGGCTCGCTGTCTACCCGCCGCGGCTATTGGAATGCCCTGCGAGACGCCGGAATAGCGGTCCGCAGCTTCGGCTCGCCCAGTTTGGTGCGGCTCCGCCGCAATCTGATCCGCGATCATCGCAAGCTGCTGGTCGTGGATGGGCAAACGGCGATCACCGGCGGGCACTGCATCGGCAACGAATGGGCCGGCATCCCCGGCAAGCGCGAGCCCTGGCGCGATACCGCCTGCGCCATCGACGGACCCGCCGCCGCGGCGATCGACGGCGTGTTTGCGCAGCTCTGGCAGAAGATCAAGGAGACACTCGAACCCGACGAGCTCGCCTCCGAGGTGCCGGCGTGCGGTGAGTCCGCCGTACGCGTGCTGGCCGGGGAGCCCGGCGGCATGCGCGCCTCCCGCGCCACCGATTTGCTGCTGGCGGGCTCGGCCGAGCGGGTTTGGATCACCGACGCCTACCTCGTCGCGCCGCGCGCCATCTATTCCGGCCTGCTCGACGCGGCGCGCAGCGGAGTGGATATCCGGCTGCTGGTGCCCGGAACCAGCGATCTGACCTCCCTTCAGAATCTGACCCGGATCGGCTATCGCGACTTGCTCGAGGCCGGCGTCCGGATTTTCGAATGGCGCGGCCCCATGCTGCACGCCAAGACCCTGGTGGCCGACGGCCGCTGGACCCGGATCGGCTCCACCAACCTCAACTTCTCCAGCCTGCTGGCGAACTACGAGCTCGACGTGCTGGTGGATGACCCGAAGCTCGGCCAGGCCATGGAGGCCAGGTTCCGCCGCGACCTCGAGCAGTCCGTCGAGATCCGCTACCGCGATCCGCAACCCGGTAAGCGGCGTCGCAAGCTCGCCGCGGTGGTGTCGGATCCTGGAGGGGCCAAGCCCCGCCATCGCCCCGGCCTCCGGGAGCGGCGGGGGCGCGCCGTGTTGGCGGTGTGGGCCGTCGCGTCTGGCGCCCGCCGAACGATTTTGCTGCAATACAGCGTCGCACTGGCAGGGCTGGGCATCCTCCTCCTGTTCTTCCCGAGGGTCATGGCGTGGGGCTTCGCCGTGCTGGCGCTCTGGCTCGCCGCGTCCGCCTGGTTTGAAACCTGGGGTCGGGAGACCTAGTGAAAACACCGGCCGTTCGCAGTCGCGACACGACGTATCTTTCGACAGGTCAACGACCTCAACGCCCGGAGCCCTCCCTGCGTAACTCCGACGTGGAAGACGCCGAGCTGGCTCGGGCGGCCGCGCGCGGCGATTCCGACGCGTTCGGTCACCTGATCGACCGGCACGGTATGGCCGCGCGGCGCGCCGCCCGAGCCATCCTCCGCGACGATGACGATGCGGACGATGCGGTCCAGGAAGGCATGCTCGCGGCCTGGCGAGCCATCGATCGCTACGACGTGGCCCGGCCGTTCCGCCCCTGGCTGATGCGGATCGTGGTGAACGCCGCCCTCGACGCCCGGCGCCGGGGCCGGGTCCGCCATGCCGAGCCGATCGTCGAAACCCTGGAGTCGCCGGGGCTCGGGCCCGATCGCATGGCGGAGGCGTCCCTGCTCCGGACGCGGATTGATGCCGGGCTGGCCGAATTGCCCGAGCGGCAGCGCATCGCGCTGGTCTTGTTCGATGCCGAAGGCTGGGGCCACGCGGAAATCGCCGCGACCCTGGGAGTGCCCGAAGGGACCGTGCGGTCCTATGTGTTTCACGCGCGGCGTGCCATGCGCCGTGCGCTGGGAACGCTGGCGGAGGGAATGAAATGACGCAGTCACAGTTCAACCATGAGCGCGACGACGAGCTGGGTCGGATGCTGCGCGAGCAGCTCACCGGGCCGGCGCCGGAGGCGTTTCTCCACCGCATGCGGAGTGCGGTGGCCGGGGTGCCCCGCGCCAACGAATGGGACGTGTTGGGCGATTGGGCCCGCCCGCGCGTCATGGCACTCGCCATCGCCGCCGGGCTGCTGCTCTGGCTCGGTGCCTGGTTCGAAGGCAGCCAGCCCGCCGTCGATCCTGGCCAGATGGTGGCCTCGTTGCCCACCCACGCGGTGGTTTCTGCGCAGCCGCCCGCAGTCGATGAGATCATGTCCGCGCTGCGGGAGCGCCCATGACCCGCTCCCGCAGCGGAGCTGCGCTGCTGCTCCTGGGCACCTTCGTGATCGGCGGGCTGGTCGGCGGCGCCCTCACCGCGATGGCCGACCACCGCGCCCACAAGCGCCCCAGCTACGTGGATCGCCTCGCCACCGACCTGACGCTCAGCAGCACGCAGCGCGATAGCGTTCAGGCGGTCCTGGAGCGGCATCAGCCCGCCATGGACTCGCTCTGGCAGCTGATCCGCCCCCAGTTCCAGTCGGAGCGCCAGGCCATCCGCAACGAAATCAGCGCCCTGCTTTCGCCCGAGCAGCAAACCCGGTACACCCAGCTGCAGCGACAGGACAGCCTCCGTCGCGCCGAAATGGAACGGAGTCGGAATGGCCGTCGGTAAGCGTCCTCTCTGCTGGATCACCGCGAGCGTGCTTCTGGCCGCAGGCCAGGCCAGCGCCCAGAAGCCCAAGCTGACCCTCGCCGAGGCCATCGAGCGCGCCAACCGGGTCCAGCCCAGCGTGGTGCAGGCCTTCGGGACCGTGCGCAATGCCGAAGCGCGGCAGCGCACCGCCAGCGGCGCCTTCCTCCCGAATCTGTCGCTCAACGCGTCACGGGGCCTCAACTTTTCCGAGGGGCAGCAACTGGATCCCAGCACCGGTCAGTTCGTCACCAGCGGCACCACGACCGGAAGTCTGGGCACTTCCGTCAGCTCCAACGTCGACTTGTTCACGGGATTTCGGCGCACCAACGAAAAGAAGGCCGCCAATGCCAATCGCAGCTCCGCCGAGGCGGGGTTGCTGAATGCGCGCTATAACCTTCAGCTCACCACCACCAACCAGTTCTTCGATGTGCTGGCGGCGGAGCAGCTCCTCAGGGTGCGCGAAGCCAGCGTGCGGCGCGCCGAAGAGCAGCTCAAGGTTTCGGTGGCGCTGCTCCACGCCGGCCGCGGGATCCGCCCCGACTCCCTGCGCTCCGTGGTCACCCTGGGCAATGCCCAGCTGCAGCTGATCAATGCGCAGACCGCCCTCGCCACCGCCGAGGCGAACCTCGGCCGGCTGGTCGGCGAAGACGGCCCGGTGGGCGCGGTGGACGACTCCTCGCTCTACAACGTCCTCCCCGCGGTCGACACCGCCGCGCTGCGCGGCGAGGCCCTGGCCCAGGCGCCCTCGGTCAAGGCCGCCGAAGCGAGCGCCGCCTCCGCGCACGCCGCGATCAGCGTCGCCAAGGCGGCCTACTTCCCGACGCTCAACCTGTCGGGCAACCTGTCGCTCAACGGCAGCAGCCGGAACGAGTACACCTTTCTGCAATCGCGCCAGTTCAGCCTGGGGCTGAGCTGGCCGATCTTCAATCGCTTTCAGCGCGAGCAGAGCATCGTCAATTCCCAGGTGAGCGCGGAGAATGCCGACGCCACCGCCGCGGAATCGCGCCGCCAGGTGCTCGCCAGCTTCACCGCCGACGTCGCGGCCCTGGAGGCCGCCCGGCTCCGCATCGCCATCACCCAGACCAGCGTGCTCGCCGCCACCGAAGACCTCCGGGTGCAGCAGGAGCGCTACCGCCTGGGCGCCGCCACCATCGTGGACGTGCTTACCTCGCAGGAAGCGCTCGACCAGGCCGAGGTGGACTCGGTCACCGCCCGCTTCGACTACGTCCGCGCCCGCGCGCAGATCTCCGCCCTGATCGGGAGGCCCTTGTGACCGCCGTATCCAAGCCCACAGAGCGGATGGGAGCGCTGCCCCCCGACGTGCCGAGCGATGCGGTGATCGTGGTCCGCAGCCTCAAGCGCGACTACGTGATGGGAAGCGAGACCGTGCGCGCGCTGCGCGGCGTCGACATCACGATTCGCCGCAACGAATTCGTCGCCATCATGGGTCCTTCGGGTTCCGGCAAGTCCACCCTGATGAACCTGATCGGCTGCCTCGACTCCCCCAGCGAGGGAGAGTATTGGCTCAACGGTCACCGGGTCTCCGAGCTGGGCGACGACGAGCTCGCCCGGATTCGCAACCGCGAAATCGGCTTCGTATTCCAGACCTTCAACCTGCTGCCCCGCGCTTCGGCGCTGCAGAACGTCGAATTGCCGCTGATCTACGGCGGAACCTCCGCCAAGGAGCGCCGCAAGGCGGCCGGTGAAGCGCTGCAGCGCGTCGGACTCGGCGATCGGATGACCCACCGGCCCAACGAGCTCTCCGGCGGACAGCGGCAGCGCGTCGCCATCGCGCGTGCCCTGGTGAACCACCCCAGCATCATCCTGGCCGACGAGCCCACCGGGAACCTCGATTCGAAGACCAGCGAGGAAATCCTCACCCTCTTCGAGCAGCTCTATAAGGATGGCCAGACCATCATCCTCGTCACCCACGAACACGACATCGCCGCGCACGCCCGCCGCCAGATCCATCTCAAGGACGGCATGGTCGAGCGCGACGTCGCCACACTGGAAAGGTCCTGATGCGTATCCGCACCCTCCGCTTCGCGCTCCTGCTCCTCGCCGTCGGCTGCAAGGAGAAGCCGAAGGTCACCGCCTGGGTGAAAGTCCCGGTGGAGCGACGCAACATCGTCGTCTCCGCCCGGGCGACCGGGACCGTTCAGCCCGATACGGTCGTCGAGGTGAAATCCAAGGCCTCGGGCGAAATCCTCGACATGAAGGCCGAGACCGGGCAGACCATCGCGCGGGGCACGTTGCTGGTGCTGGTCGACCAGCGCACCCCGCGCAACCGGCTCAACCAGGCCAATGCCGACCTCGAGGTGGCCAAGGCCCGGCTCGACAACGCCGATGGCCAGCGCAAGCGCGCCGATGAGCTCTTCAAGTCCCAATCGATCTCGGTGGAGGAGCACGAGAACGCCGTGCTCGCGGTGGCCAACGCGAAAGCGGCCGTCGTCAGCGCCCAGGTCTCGGTGGAGAACGCCAAGATCGCCATGGAAGACACCCGGGTCCTCGCGCCGATCACCGGGACGATCATCTCCAAGACCGTCGAGCGGGGCCAGGTTATCTCGTCGCCCTCCACCGACGTCGGCGGCGGGACCGTGCTCCTCAAGATGGCCGACCTCAACCTCGTGCAGGTCCGCACCCTGGTCGACGAAACCGACATGGGGAAAATCCGCCCCGGGCTGCGCACCACGGTGACCGTGGCCGCCTATCCCAACCAGCCCTTCCAGGGCGAGGTCCTCAAGATCGAGCCCCAGGCGGAGACCGCGCAGAACGTGACGATGTTTCCCGTCCTGGTGCGGATCCAGAACCAGAGCGGGCTGCTCAAGCCCGGCATGAACGCCGACGTGGAAATTCACATCGGGCAGCGCGACACCGTGCTGGCCGTGCCCAATGCGGCGCTGCGCACCCAGCGCGACGTCGCCAGCGCCGCCCAGGTGCTCGGCATTCCCGACGACAAACTCAAGACCCTGCTCGCGGCTGCGCAGCAGCGGCGCGATTCCCTCCGTGCGGCCCTCGCGGCCCGGACGCCGCGCACCGACACCGTCAAGCTGGACACCATCGCCAAGAAGCCCGCGGGCAATACCTACACCATGCAGAACGGTCGTGAGATCGAGCTGCCCGCCGGCGTCACCGCCAAGCAGGTCGAGGCCATCTTCGCCAAGTTCCGCAGCCGCGAGCCCCGCACGCCGGCCGAAGACGCGATCCTGGAGAAGCTGCGCCAGAGCGGCGCGTTCGGTAGCATGGGTGGCGGGATGGGAGGCGGGGGACGCAGCTTCGGCGGCGGCAGCGGTGGTGGTGCCGGCCGCCAGCGCGGCGGCAGCGATTTCCAGTTCGGGGGCGACTACATCGTCTTCACCATGCGGGACGGCCAGCCGATTCCCGTGTACATCCGCACCGGTTTGACCGACCTGGACTACAGTGAGGTCGTAAGCGGCCTGACCATCTCCGACTCGGTGCTGGTCCTGCCCAGCGCGAGTCTGGTGCAGTCGCAAACCGAGGCCAAGACCCGCGCCGCGCAGTTCACCGGCGGAGTGGTTCCCGGCGGCACCACCGCTCGGCCCACCACGGGCGGAGCCGCTGGCGGCGGTGGCGGCGGCGGTGGCCGTCCCCCGGGAGGTGGCGCCAGATGATGATCGGGGAAACGATCCGGGTGGCTTTCTCCAGCATCCGCGATCACAAGCTGCGGGCCCTGCTCACCATGCTGGGGATCATCATCGGCGTGGCGGCGGTCATCGCGGTCGTCGCGATCGGCACCGGCGCGCAGCGCAAGATCGAGGCGCGGATCCAGGCGCTCGGCGCCAATCTGCTGACCATCAACCCGGGCCAGTCGTTCATGATGGGCCGCGCCAGCGACGTGCGGGTCAGCCTCACCGTCAAGGACGCCGAGGCGCTCGCCCAGGATGCCCACATGCTCTCGGCGGTCGAGCCCGAGATGAACCGCTCGATGCAGGTGAAGTACGGCAACAAGAATCTCAACGT
>Ga0255310_10000172_pt1 | contig 13105 bp, 9 predicted proteins | sample EtOH1_T0_E1_meta_FD_201359 | JGI IMG/M metagenome (GOLD analysis project Ga0255310, IMG submission 201359) | Sandy soil microbial communities from University of British Columbia, Vancouver, Canada - EtOH1_T0_E1 | ecosystem: Engineered > Artificial ecosystem > Sand microcosm > Unclassified ...
TCACTATCTGCGGAAAGAACACCGCAACCGCGCCGACTCCGCCTACGACACCCTCAGCGAGGAAATGAGACACCGGGCCCTCCGGCAACAGAACCAGTAATAGTTGGCCCGCCCGCGAAAACATCCAGTCGATCAAATCCATGAAGGGTCTTGCTGCCCAGAATATGGACGAGAAAAGCCCGACTAGAACCGCAAAGAAAATGGGAAAGCCAAGGAAGCGATGCAGCACTACGCGGTCAATGCGGGCGGTTGAGGAATCGTCACGGAGCACGAAGAGATTCCTGTTCTTAAGAGCCCCACTGCTGGCCAGCAGATCGCGGATTGCCTGATAAGCGGTCACCGGCTCGTCTGGCAGGTTGGCCAGAGCGCTCCGCCGGGTGACCGGGCCCGTCAGCGCGAGGTTTACCGCCCTCATTAGCTCGGAGGCGCCCCATCCGGTACGCCCATCGACCGAGATCACCGGTAGTCCGATTGCTGCTTCGAGCTTCCGCGCGTTTACGGTTTGGTGGATTCGCGGGAGCAGGTCCATCATCGTGAGTGCGATAACCGTAGGCTTATCCTGGCGTGCAACAAACGAAGCGAACCAGAGGTGCCGTTCGAGTTGTGTGGCATCGACGGCGACGATCAATGCATCCGGCTGAACCGAGTGGTGCCGGCCTTCGATGACTCGGCAGGAGAGTTCCTCTTCCGGCGAGGATGCTGAAGTGCTGTGGACTCCGGGTAAATCAACCAGCAAGACCTGCGGCCCAAACTCGCCCTTGCTCTTGCCGCGCGACAACGTGACGGTTACACCTGGATAGTTTGCAGTGTGAAAACTCCCGCCCGTGAGCGCGTTCATCAACGCGGTCTTGCCGGCATTCGGAACGCCGGCGAGACATACGGTCGGTAGCTGAGAACCGGTCTCAGCAGGAAGGAGAAGCGCATTCGCCTCTGGGTCTGGTTCGTGCGGGCCCGCCTCTACTGAAGACATTGTCGCTCACTGAAGTGTGATCCATGCGGCTTCCCGCCGTCTAAGGGCGAGTCGCATCCCCCTCACCATCACAACCAATGGATCCCCGAGCGGGACAGACTGAACAACTGCGAGTTCCTCGCCCGGTGTGATTCCAAGATCCAGCAAGCGACGCCGTTCGTCGTCGGGTCCGTTAACTCCCTTGACCCGATACGGCCTGTTATGAAGTGCGTCCAATAAGCTCATAATCCCCCACCTGTCGTAACTATCTATGAAATGAAAATGAATTTCAATTTATCCAGCACGCTTAGAATAACCCTTGGAGTAAATAAGTGTCAATGGAAATCTTTGGCGTGTGGACAGACGGACCGGGGCAGGCGGTGTAGCTCGGAGCCGGGCGCTACAACCGCACGAGAGAGATCTCGAAGTCCTTCACCTTCGCCGGTTTCTTACCCTTGCCAGGCTTAATCGCGTGGCCCTCGTTCTTTAATCGCTGCGATTGCGCTCTCGCTCCGCCTGGAAACTTCTCGTTAAGGCTTCCGTCGGCTCTAATCACCCGCCAGTAAGGCGTCACTCGCCTTCTGCCGTTCCGCAAATCTTCTTCAGCGGCTTCCGCAGCGATGCGAATGAATATGCCGGTCGTCAGCGGGCAGGCGACGTCGACGCCATTGTCGCGCGCAAGCCTCGATCGGATCTCAGAGACGGTTACCAGCTTTCCCTTTTTAGCTTTTCGGATGAGCGCATCGACATCCAACGGCTTGGGGATGAGCATCGTTCCCGTCCCCATCCTCCTGGACATCGACGCCGGGATTTCGACTATCTTTGAGTGCTCAGTCCTTTCGAGTTTTTCTCGCCAGGACGTGCGCGATGTGAATTTCTGAGCCACGAGTACCTCCGTGAAAATGGCGCCACCCGAGTCGGACCAAGGCGTCCTTCCTCAATGAAGAATGTGAATAGACTCCAAGATGGTAATAGTCCGATCAGGAACGGCATCCCTCATTGCCCTTCAGCCTTGGCTTGATCCTCGAACGATGACTGATCGACGATCAACCTAAGACCCGCGCCGCTTGTCCTCGATGTCACGCGCCTGTTCCAGCCATTTCAGAAGCTCGTCGATGGCTCGCATCTCGTGGTCCTCGGGCGCGAGTTCCTTATACCTGTGCAGAGCCGCGCAAGCTCCGTTCAGATTGTTGAGTTTGTAGTAAACCAGCGCCAAATTGTAATGAAGCGGGGAGAAAGCGGGCTCGAGTTCCGCTGCGCTCTCGTAGTGCAGCTTCGCAAGCTGCAGATCGCAGGCATCGAAATACAGGTTGGCCAGGTTGTAGTGTGCCTCAACATGCCGCGGTTCGTTCTTCAGAGCGAGAGTGAAACAATCCAGCGCCTTCGGCAACCTTCCTTGCTCGAGTTCGATGATTCCGAGGTTGCAATAAGCGTCCGCGAGGTTGTCTCCTTCGGTGATCGCTTCGCGGTATAGCTCGGCAGCCCTCGCGTCGCCGCGCTCGTGCAACAGCAGGGCCTCTTCGAACGGGCTCAGCAGACGAGCGATCTCAGCCCGAGCCGGCTTGAACAGGTTCATCTGCCCCTGCAGTTCCGCTTCGACCTGCTTGAGAGTGAGTCCCTGTCCGCGCAGTTCACGTACGCGCCGAAACTGGGTCAGCGCGGTGAAGTCGTAAAGCAATTCGCCAGTCGACGAGGACAGCACGGCGTTAACGACGCCTTGCTCGGTCCAGCGGCGTATCAAACGTTCGCTGAGACCAAACAGTTGTTTGATTTCATGAACCGAGTAGGTCGACTTGACCCGTTGATAGTCAGCTTTCGACGGAGCCGGGGCTGGGAACCGCAGAATCTTGGTGTCTTTCTTGGACATCCGCTGAAGCTCAACCTATGAAGCTTTGCTCTTTCGAGTCTTCTTAGGTTTTGCTTCCTCCGCTTCTTCCGCTTCTTCCTGCTTCTTGGCCTTGCCTGTAGCTTTCACCATCGGCTTGCGTTGAGCTTGCTTGATGCTTTCTTTGAGCGCGGTCATTATGTCGACCGTGGGCTGCTCTTCTTCGACGAAGCCTGCCACTTCTTTTCCGGCGATCTTCGCTTCGATTATTTCTTTGAGCGCTTCGTTGTAGCGGTCGCGCATCTCGATCTCGCCGATCGAAGTCACCATCTGCTCGACCAGAGTATGTGCAAGTTTTAGCTCGCTCTTGTCGATCTCCTGATTCTCCAGGTTCGGCACCTCTGTGATCTTTCTGACCTCTTTCGGATAGCGCAGCTTGTACACCACCAGTCCTTCGTCTTGCGGTGCGAGCGCGACGAAGTCCTCACGGTCGCGAAGAACAACCTTGCCGAGCCCAACCTTCCCGGTGTCCTTCAACACCTCGCGAAGCAACGCGTAGGTCTTCGCGCCGACTTCACCGTCAGGACCCACGAAGTAAGGCGAGTCGTAGAGCATTGGCGGTATCTCGGACTTGTCCACGAAGCCCACTATGTCGATGACCTTCGTTGTCTTCAGCTTGACCTTCGCCAGGTCATCGGGTTCGAGGATGGCGTACTGGTCTTTCGCGTACTGATAGCCCTTGATGATGTCGTCCTTTGAGACAACTTTATTGCACTTCTTACACCGCTTGTCGTAACCGATCGGACCATAGTCGTCCTTATGCAGTTGGTTGAGGTGAATCTGTTCCGACGTTTCGATTGCGTTGTAGACGCGCACGGGGATAGCGACTAAGAGAAACCGGATGTGACCTTTCCAAATTGAGCGCATTTCATATCTCCTCGAGGGCTTGGCGGGATTATACAATGAGGAGAGTGATGAGCGTCAAGAAATGTCGCTCGGACTATTCGGCGTTCGCTTCTGGAGGTATGTCCTCAAAGAACTCTTCAACGATGCACGTGAAGTCCGGTAGAAGCGGCGAGGTCAGCGCATCGCCTTCGATGAACGTGCCGACCATTCTTAGTTCAGCCTGTTCACGCCTGAAGACTTCTATTCGCCGAGTTCGCCAGTCAAGCATCCAGTACTCGCATACGCCACAGCGCGAATAGAGCTTGAGCTTTGCGTCGCGATCGCGTTGTTTGTTGGCTTTTCCTGCCGACAGGACTTCGACGATGAGTTCAGGCGCGGCATGGAGGTGACAACAAGGCCCGAGAGCGGCAGCCAGTTGGGCCTTACCGATCCAGATAACGTCGTCCTCTGAAAAGATCACACCCGGTGCAACGTTCACTTGACCGGCGGCCGTCTTGTCACTCCATGCCCGCACCAGGCAGGCCACATTTACGCAAGCAAGCTGATGGTAATAGTGGGGTATTTCAGACACGTGCAGTTCACCGTGTATGATTTCATAGCTCTTGCCGTCATCGGGGAATCTCCCAAGATCCTTCGAAGATTAGTGAGTCACCATTCGCCAACCCTCGCGTTCGTTGATGAACTGCCGGAATGACCGCTACCTCCTTTGGCCGACTGGATACATCCCCCGCCAAACGTCCAGATAATGATCAAGGATTCTCGGGCGGCACAAGCGGTTCGATGACTTCAATCAGCGCGGGCACATCTCCTTGAACGATTCTCCAGACTTCCTCAATGTCCACTTTGAAATAGTCATGCACCACAACATCGCGAAAGCCAGCGACGCGCCGCCACGGAACCTCAGGATGGCTCGTGCGGAATTCTTCTGACACTCGCTTGGCTGCTTCACCGACTATCGTCAACTGGCGAAGGATAGCGTCCTGGTCTCGCGAGCTAGCCATGAAACTCGACTCGTCGAGCCCGGTTGCATACTCGACAACCTTCCGTGCTGCTTTGAGCATGTCCAAGAGTGAGACCGCGTCACGCCACATAAACGGTTTCCAGGTTGCTCAGAATGTGCTTCCGCCTGAGGTAGTTTTCGCTCTTCTCGACAAGGCGTTTTTCGACAACGTCAACCTCTCGCCCGAAGATTTCCTTTAGCTCGTCTTTCATATCCAGGATGTGGTAGTACCTCCAGCGAGCGTCCGGACTAAAAGTCACGAGCACGTCGATATCGCTGTCCGGCCGAAAGTCATCGCGAAGCACCGAGCCGAATAGTGAAAACTCGGTTATCTTCCACTTGCGGCAGAACTCTTGGATCTTCTCCCCCGGAATTTCTATTCGCACCTTGCCACCCACGGCTTCACCTCCACGATCTTCAGACTCTTAGTTTCTCGGTCATATTGATTCCAAAAAACAAGTTGGAGACTTGACCAAGGAGTATCTGGCTACCAGTCATCTTCGCGGCCGATTCCCCTTGCCGGAATTGTGACGACGGCACATGAGCGCGGCGTTATCAAGATCAGTCCGGCCGCCTCTGCTCCAAGGATCAACGTGATCTATGGTGAAGTCGGCCCAGGTGAGAACGTGATTGCCGACGCTGCAGCGCGGCGTCGTAGTGCTGTTCCACAGAATACGCCGTTGCTCCTGGCTGAAAGCTCTGGCGGAGTCCTTCCTTTGGAACAGGGGCTCAAGCAGACCGCACAATATGTCCAGGCGTTTTTTCCGCTGACTAATTTCGTCCGTTCCCTCGCGAACGGTCAATAGGTAGTCGCGATAAATCTCTTGGCCCGGTTCGCTGGCTTCAATCTTCTTCTGCCTGAGCCGAACCTTGTCGATTCCGGTTGAGAATGCAAGCAACAGGTCCCACGCTAATCGATTTCGTTTACGGTCTGTCAATATTAGGCGCTGCCGCTCGAATTTCTGAATCAGCACCGCCAAACTATAGAAGTCCGACAACTGTCGAAATCGCGTCTGGAAAATCTTGGGGAACAATCGTTTCAGCCTGTTCAGGCATGTCACAGTCAAGCGCGCGGCTTTATCGAGATCTCTTCCCCGGATCGAGTCAGAGTCCATTACCTTGTCGAGTGCAGCTTTCTTATTAGTAACGCCCTCAGTATGAGCCGAGACCATCAATTCGCAGATCAGCTCTATGTGTTTCATACGCGATATCTGCAACGGGCTCAGAATTCTCGATGATCGGAAATAGTCTTCAAATCGTCTGGCGAGCTGGCCAGCCTTACGGAGAAAACCGCTGTGGTAATAGTGTGCGTGCCGTTTCTCTTGACCAGTGAGAGCTTTGCCTGTTGAATTGATCAAGACAAAAAGGTCTATGATATCCGCCATCTCGCCAGTGACCTCGATGATCTGCAAGTTGTATCCGGTGATTAGATACTGAAGCTTCTTCCTCTTGATCACATTCCAGTCGATCCAGTCACCCTGTTCTTGATCCGGCAATCTTGATTTTGTTTGGAAACGATTGCCGCGCTTTGCGCCAGTGAACATCAGAACTGATTCTAATCGTTGCTTTCCGTCAATCACGTCGTAGACCAAATTACCTTCTTCATAACGACGATAGAGGAATATGGAAGGGAGTGGATAGTTGCGCAGGATCGAATCGATCAGCTTTCGGCGATCTCGATCTGCCCAGACGGAGGAACGCTGAAACCCAGGTTCAAGGTTGAGCTGGCCTTTCTCGAACAGATTGAGGATCTCCCCAATCGTCTTCTGGTCGCCCTTGTGCCCGATTGTACTCATATGTTGGGTCGAGCCTCCGTACGATTGAACGCCCTCAGCCGCTTCTGATTTTGCGAAACGGAACACGTTCCCCGAAGAGCTCGAAGTAGCCAATGTACGTTCTGAATGTTAGATTGGTGCCAAACAGCATACAAAACCCTTCCTGCCTCCGAGCCTCGGCGCCCCTTCATATTAGCTTGATCTTCGCTGACGCGCGATGCTGATCTCTAGTTAGTGGCTAGACCGAGCGTTCGCGCCCGTATACCAAGAAAGCTCAGAGTATCAGCGTCTCGCCTCCGCAAGCCACCGACTTCCGGGTGGGCAAAGCTCCACGAAGCTACATACCCGGCAATGCTCGGCGGGATTGGACGGGAAGTTCTCAGGCTCCGATGATGAAACGAGCGCCAGCATAGTTTCATCGAGCGCGACGGCGCAGGCCTCGCGTTCAAGCAGGTCATCCCCCAGGCAAACCTCAACATCGGGGTCCAGGAAATGGAGCGTCACCTTCACATCTGCAACATCGCCTATCAAGTCGCGCGCCGCAAGAGCGTAAGCCTGCATTTGCACACGATAGTCAGCGGCTGCCGCTTCGACTTCGGCCCGTATCAGAAGATCTCGATCAACGGGCGCATCGGATGCGGGCTGTAAGAACTCGAAGGACAGTTGTCCCCGATCCGCCTTTGCGTCCAATATCGGGTCGCGCCTCCGGCGAAAGCGATTTGTCTTGAAGTCGATGATCTCGACGCGAAGCCCATCGTGATTTGCGGCGGGACAGATCAGCAACTTGTCGATCGTGCCCGTTAGAATGCCCAACGGGCGCCGCAGTCGAAAGCGCTGCTCGCTGAACACCCCGAGGGAATGAGGCGTGATCAATGATGCGTGGTTCGTGATCGCACGCGCTGATTCGATTCGCTCACGGACCTGGCTCCCGACATAGTTCTTCGCGAGGGGCAGCAGGTCGCGAAGAGCATTCTCGGAATCGATCTCTGAGATCCGGTCGCCAAGTTCCGCCGCTCTTTGAATCAACACGTCTTCGAAGCTGCTCTTCAAACGTTCGTGAAGATCATCGCCTTCGATGAACTTCTCACAGAAGCGATGGACGACCGCGCCTCGTACCGTCGCTGTCAGGTTCGACGGCGGCTCTGGAGCTTCAGCGTCGTTCCACGCCGCCACTTCCTCCTCGCTCGGCGCGTGAAGCACTCGATCGAAGTAATACTGCCGCGGGCAACGCCGGTAGTTCAGAAGCTGAGTTACGCTGAACCGGTGAAGCGCGCGCGAGCGCTCCGATTTGATCGATTCGAGTAGCGGAAAGGCTTCGTCGCTCGGCGGCATCAAGTCCGGTTGGACTGCTCGAGCCTCGCCCAGGCCCTCCGTGACGAGCGCGGAGTCCAACAGATTCAACGTCAGCTGCACCTCGACGCCTTCGGCCGGAGCGAGCAGCGCGCTTGCCGCATCAGTCGCGACCCCGAGCGCTTCGCATACCCAATCAAGCCATGAATTCCTTAAGCTGGCGATATCTTTCGCTGCTCCGGAGAGCACCAGCCGGTCTTGCGCGCGAGTCGCCGCAACGTAGAGCAAGCGCATGCTCTCGAATTCCTCGCGCCGCTTGGCACGCTCAGTGAAAGTCGAATACGCGGCCCCCCATACGAGACTGCCGCGTCCATCGGGGATCTTCAGCGTCAACCCGCGATGACGGTCCAGCGCCCACCACTCGCGCCTGTTGTCCGCCTGGCGATGAAGGTCTGGGATGATCACCACTGGAAACTCGAGCCCTTTCGATTGATGAATCGACATCAGCCGAACCGCGTCAGCCGAGTCGTCGATCTGCCCTTCACTCTCACGGCCTCCCGCTTCTTCAAAATCGCGGACGAAACGCACGAAGTCGCGGATCAAATAAGCGCCCGACCGCTCGAATCGCTCTGCAAGCGTGAATAGCTTTTCGATATTAGCCAACCGCTGCGCGCCGTCGAAGTTTGCTGCCGTGATTGTGCGATACTCCGACGCCTCAACCGCAAATCTCAGCAGTTCGGATAGCCCCGATCGGGACGCTCGCCGGATCACTTCGTTCAGCAACTCCCGCGCGTGATTGAGCGCCTGGAGTTCCGTTGCGTCGATGAAATCGATTAGCTCGTGGTGTCGAACGGCGTGAAGCAATGCCCGAACGCCGCCGTGCTTTTGCAAGCGCGCCTGCTCCCTGACCCCTGAGTGCAGCGGCGCGCATCGAAGCGCCAGCAACGTTTCGTCGGAGAGCCCGCAGATCGGAGATCGCAGCACTGCCGCAAGTGCGACTTCGTCGGTTTTGTTGTCGAGGAACCGTAAAAGCTGGATGAAATCGCCGATCTCCTCGCGCGCATAGAAGCCTTTTCCATCCACGGTCACATACGGGATTCCCGCGCGCCGAAACGCCGACTCATAGATGTGAACTTCGGTCATCGCTCGAAACAGCAGCGCGATGTCGCGGTACCTGAGTTCGCGCGTTCCCTGTTCCCCCGCGCTGATTGATTCGCTTCTCGCCATCGAGATGATGCGCTTCGCCAACTGCTCGGCGTCGCGCCCTCGAGGCGGTTCATCGGACCATTGACCGTCCTCGCTGTCATCCGGCCTCAAGTCGATCAACAACTCGACCAGCGGCGGCGGGTCGTGGTCTCCACGGGCCGCTGCGCTCGCTTCGTGCTCGACGTAGCCAAGCTCATTCAGTTCATCAGAAGCGAGCGCCGGGTCACGCTCGAATACGCGCTCGAACAAAGAGTTGAAGAAGCGAATCAACGGAAGCTGGCTGCGGAAGTTTCGGTTCAACGGTATCTGCAGACCGTTCCGAGCTTCGATCCGCGTTGTCATTTCGCGGAACACGTCCACGTCGGCGCCTCTGAAACCGTATATCGATTGCTTGCGATCGCCGACTATGAAGAGGTTGGCCCGGGCCGAACGCTTCAGCCTGCGCTCCTCGGTCGGGCTCTCAGTCTGGCTCTCGCCCGACTCGCGCTGACCGGGGGGTTCGCCGGCCAGCGCGAGCGTCGCCATCAGATCGCGCTGCAGCCCGTTCGTGTCCTGAAACTCGTCCACGAGGAAGAAGCGGTATCGTCCAAAGGTTCTGCGCAAGACCTCGGGGCGTTCTTCGAGCAGTCGTACTGCCCGCACCTGCAAGTCATCAAAATCCAGAGCCGACCTGCGCCGCTTTTCCTCGTCGAGCCGTCGTTCGATGCGTTCAACTACTTTGATGAGTTCGTGCGCATATCTTTTTGCGTACAGGTCGAAAAAGATCTGTGGAATTCGGCAGCGCAGGTTCCTCTCCCAAATCAACTCGTCGAGCGCTTTCACCAGGTCGCTGATCTTACGCTGCGTGCTTGGCCGCGTCGCTTCCCGGAATTCCTGAACAGCTTCGCTGACTTCGGCCGGCGACTTCGATTCAGGCGCGGTCTCGAGCATCTCGAGTAACCGCGGCCATCGATCCCCGGCCTCGCACCGTCTCGCTTCGGCGGTCGGCGAGAGCCCCCGAAACTCAATGAACTCGCGCATCTTCGCGCTGAGTTCCTCAATTGCCTCGTTGTAATCGTCAATGGTGTTGTGACTTTTCTCCGTTTCTTCTGTGAGTCGCTGGAGGGTCAAGCCCTGGTTCCTCATCGAGCGGTAGATGCCTATGAGCCCCTGGGCGAGCCGCGCGCGTCCGACAGCCGCCGTTAGTTCCGTGATCGGCTGATGATTCGCGCTGATGAACTCGGTGAGCGATTCTTCGGCGATCGCTTCCTCGAGCATTGCCGACTGGTGAGCGTCCAGCAACGCGAACTGCGGATCAATGTCTGCCTCGACTGGGAATTCGCGCAGCAGTCGCGCGCAGAAGCCGTGAATCGTGGTGATGATTGCCCCATCCAGCGTTCGCTTGTGGCGCATCCACTTTGCGCGCTCGACGGGAGACGCTGACCAAAGCAACCTATCCAGCTCTCTTCTGAGGCGCTCGCGCATCTCGTTAGCCGCGCGATTGGTGAAGGTGATTGCGACGATTTGGTCTACGCTGACGTCCTGCGCGCGAAGGATGTGCAGGTAGCGCTCGACGAGAACGGTCGTTTTGCCCGCGCCCGGACCGGCCGTTACCGAGACGTGACGGTCGAGCGTGTGCGCCGCCTGTCGCTGCTCGGGCATAAGATCGCGGAAGGAGGACGGAGGACCGGGGACCGGGGACGGAGGACCGGGGACCGGGGACGGGAGACCGGGGACCGGGGACGGAGGACCGGGGACCGGGGACGGAGGACCGGCGACCGGGGACGGGAGACCGGGGACCGGGGACGGAGGACCGGGGACCGGGGACGGAGGACCGGGGACCGGGGACGGGAGACCGCCTTCCACTTCGTCGGACACTGGTCTCCGGTCCTCGTTTAACTTACGGTCGTCGGTCGTCTGTCGTCGGTCGTCTGCCATCGGTCGTCGGTCATCCGTCTTCGGTCTTTCTCCTAATGCGAAACTTCTCGTAGCGGCACACAGCCGAGTAATCGCAGTGCGGACAGGAAGAGTCCGGCGCGGAGGGCTCAACCACAAATCGTCCAGCGCGCATGCCGTCAACGAATTCCCAGATGCGCGACTCCATATCGACGCGAATTCTCTTCCACTCCGCATCCGGCAGGCTCGAAGAAGTGTTAGGGCCAACGCCGGTGTAATCTTTCATCGATACTCGATAGAGGCCCTGGTTTCGCCGTCCACTCGATCCCTTCATCGTGTAGTACCCGCCGCCTGCGATCTCGTTCCCGGGCAACAGCAATTGTTCGAGCGCCGCCAAATAAATATGAAGCTGCAATGCTCGGCCCTCACGCATATCGTCGAGACTCGCCCCCTTCGAAAGCTTGTAGTCATAAGCAATCGCGGTCTGGTCCTGAGCCACATCGACGCGGTCGATCTGGCCGCGAAGCCGCAGCGTGTCTGTCTGGTCAGCCCCAGTGCGATACAGTCTCAGCCGCTGCTCTGTTGAATTCGAATCGACCGGGCCGCTCGTCATCCCGAACGCGAGTTCGAAATAGACCGGCCGCACATCTTTGGATTGCGTCTTCTGTTCAACACTGAGTTCGTAGTCCAGCACTTGTTCGAGCAGCAGCTTTCGTATCTCTCGGTCGATGCGCCAGACCTGAGGGTTCAGCGGCGGTACTGCGTGCTCGTGCGCCTCGAACATCGCGTCGGCCACTTCACCGAGCTCACGCCTCAGGTCCGCTTTATCGAACTCTGTCAGGCGCTCGCCGCGATGCCGCTCAAAAAACCGCCTTAGAATCTCGTGAAGAAGACTCCCCGCATCAAGGGCCGAAAGATCGAGCGCCGCCTCTCCGCGCGGCTCCAGCTTGAGGATCTTCTCGGCGAAGAACTTGAACGGGCACTTTCCGTACAGACTCAATTCGCTTGCGCTGAAATCGTGTTGATCCGAACCGTACTGTCGGGCGAGTCTTTCAAGCAACCGGGCATCCGTGATCACGCCATCGAAGTTTCCAAAAGCCCGGCTGCTGCGTTCGCGTTCGATCGCGATGCGCCGCCCAGCCGACTCTGTGAGATATCCGCTGCCGCGCGCCTTCGAGATCAATCTTGCGATCACCGGTGGAGGAAAGTTTCCTTCTCTCTGAGCCGGGTGCCGTGGCCGCTCCTCCTGCCTCACGAGGAGCATCGCAAGCTCCGAGGTCCTCGAAGACTCAAACAGCATGTGCCCGTCAAAATCGTTTCGCAGAGTCTCTTTCCTGATGTGAGCCGGCGCGATCGCGTGAACTATCTCCTCGACGTAGTAAGACGCAACCGTCTCGGCGCCGTCATCCGACACCAGCGGCCTGCTCAGGTAGAGCCGCTCGGTCGCGCGGCAAGCGGCCTGATAGAAATAGTGTTCTTCTTTCAAGAGCGTGTTGGGCGAGATGTCCTCGAGAGTTAGTCCGTACTGTTTCAACCGCTCACGCTCTTCGTGCGGGTAGATCCAATCGCGCGAAGCCCGCAATGGAAAGCCGCCTTCGACCAGACCGGCAATAAACACAGCCCGAAACCTGAGGCCGCGAATGTCAGTAACTTCAAGCACCTTTACGCCGCTCGCGTCGGCGCCGCTCGTCATCAGCGATTGCGTCTTCACGCAGCGAATTGTTTCATCGAGAAGGGTGGCCAGTTTGATCGGCGCCGGGGTCTGATCCTCGATTGCGCCGCGCCCCGAGAACTCGATGCCGCGAGCGGCAGCCGAAAGAGCGCGGCGGAGCCCTTCCAGCGCACGGAGATCGAGCGTCAACGCCGCAATCTCACTCTCTGAGATATCGTTCGACCCGCGAACCTGATCGCTGAACTGAAGCTGGTCGAGCAAACGCATCAGCGCGTGACGCAGCTCGCCGGTTCGAGCTTCTTGTGGCACTCTGGCGAATATTTGTCCGAGGCGCTCGACAACGAGCGCTGACCAGGCGATCGAAGCGGGATGAATCTCACGCGCCGGCTTGGCTCGCCGCTCAGAGCCGGGAAGCGGAACCTCAACCGGCTCGACGCGCGAGGCTAGCCGTCTTCCAACCCGCGAATCAGCCGGCGCCGAAACAACCGAGTCGTCCGGTTCTGATTCGTCCCCATCGTCGGATTTCGGCTCTCGCTCAATATTTGGCTCGGGCGCACTGGCGGTCAACTGTCGCGCGCGAATCATCCATCGATCTAACCGCAGCTCG
>Ga0255310_10000173_pt1 | contig 13086 bp, 14 predicted proteins | sample EtOH1_T0_E1_meta_FD_201359 | JGI IMG/M metagenome (GOLD analysis project Ga0255310, IMG submission 201359) | Sandy soil microbial communities from University of British Columbia, Vancouver, Canada - EtOH1_T0_E1 | ecosystem: Engineered > Artificial ecosystem > Sand microcosm > Unclassified ...
CAACTCGTGTTCAAGATTTCTTACTGCACGCGTTAGCGACGGCTGGGCAACGCCGCAGTGTCGGGCTGCGCGGGTGAAGCTGCCTTCTTTGCAGAGCGCGAGGAAGTAACGGACCTGCATCATTTCCATGCTAGTCTTCCCCCACGACAGGTAGGTTCTCACTATTGGCGACTGTGGCAACTCCCCGCAGTTCGGCTACGAGCTGTGGCCCGGTCAAAGCGCCAACGATCGCAAGGGCGTAGAAAACGAGCCAAATTGAAGGGACGAGGATGCTCACTGCTTCCCATTCTTGCTGGCGGGAGCGCACGATTGCGACTTCTACGTTCAGATAGGATCGGCGCTGTTCTGGGTCGGCAAACTCTTTACGTCGATCTGCCGGTGCAGGTCGGCTGGAGAGATGCCAAGCGTGGTTTCTGGAACCGCCTGCGCGTGTCTGGTAGACGAGAGGACGTTTGACAAGCCCGCCATTGCGGCGGTGGCGCACGCGAGGATGAGGCCAAGGGCGGCTAATTTGCTTCGCATGTAGACCTCCGAATTTTTCGACGTGTGCCGAAACTGATGAGTTCGGAAGCCAATCGCATCATTCGATCGGATGATGCCCGCCCAAGAAACGTCTAATCGACTAAGCAGTTGGAAGGACGAATAGATTTCTTACAGGCCATAGCCTGTCGCTATATGGAGACAACTGACATCGCTTCGCTTTAGGATTGAGGCCGCAACCGGCGTCGGGGCGAACTAGCGATGGACGAGAGCGAGCGGGTTTCTCGCCTGATCGGCGACATCTATGATGCCGCATTGGATCGCGGCCTTTGGCCGTCGGTGCTTGAGAAAACATGCGAATTTGTAGTGGGTCAAAGCGGCGCTCTGTTGGCCCAATCCGCTACGCAGAGCAAAGCTCAGTTTTTCTTCGAATGGGGCACGGAAGGGCGCTTCATCGAATCCTATAATCAAACCTACGGCATTTTAAATCCATTGCACGTTCCGACAATGATTTATGCGAATGTCGGAGACGTGCGCGTTGCGAGCGAATTCATTCCTCACGACGAACTTCTGGCGTGCCGGTTCTATAAGGAATGGCTTTCGCCTCAAGGCATCGTTGATGCCATGTCGGTTATGTTCGAAAAATCCGCCGTTAGTTACGCGATGCTGGCCATTCATCGCAATGAGCGACACGGGTTATTTAATGACGATTCCAAGCGGCGGCTCGGTCTGTTGGCCCGACATTTTCGCCGCGCCGTCGCGATCGGGCAAATCATCACTCTTCATAAATTTGAAGCTGCCGCTTTCGCGGATAGCCTCGACGGCCTAGCGTTTGCTACGTTCTTGGTTGATGCCGGTGGACGTATCGTGCACGCAAATGCGGCGGGGCACATCATGTTGGATAAAGGTACGTTGATCCGCGCGGCCGCCGGTAAATTCGCCGCCGTGGATACGCAGGCCAACCACACGCTGCGCGACATTTTTATCAATGCCGCCGATGACCACGATGCCGTCAGTAGTCGAGGTTATGCAGTGCCGCTTTCAGCCCGCGACGGCGAACGCTACATCGCCCATGTACTGCCGCTTACGTCCGGCGCGAGACGTAAGGCCGGAGTCGCGTATTCCGCCGTGGCCGCCGTCTTCGTGTGCAAGACCGAGCTCGAATTGCCCCACCCATTGGAGACAATCTCCGCCATATTCAAGCTCACACCGGCCGAGATGCGCGTCCTTGTGATGATCGTCCAACTTGGCGGCGTGCCGCAAGTGGCGCCTGTGCTCGGCATTTCCGAGCCGACCGTGAAGACCCACCTTCAACATATCTTCGACAAGACGGGCGTCAAGCGCCAAGCCGATTTAGTCAAGTTAGTTGCTGGCTATATGAGTCCCGTCGGTGCAGGCATCACGAACTAAAAATTTGTCGCCGCGTCTTTGTGCTGTGTGGGGAGGAAAATGGCAGGGCATTGGCGAGCATGGCTTCTTTTGGCTTTGTTATGCGTTGGAGACGCTATGTTCTTTGGCTTGTCTCCATCAAATGCTGTTGAGGGAAACACAGCGGCTGGACCGATCGGTGGTAGTGATATCCGATCAGCATTTCTTCCGCCGCCGGGATTTTATGGCGGCGCCGTCGCACTCGGTAGTGTCGTGCGCGACATCAAGGATGGCGCGGGTCAGACCGTTCCGGGGCTCGACGCGATCCATCTGACGGCAAAGATCGCTGCCCCTTTCTTAGTATATGTGCCGGACTTCAAATTCTTTGAGGGTTCGGTAGGCCTGTTTGGTGTCTTTCCAGCCGGGGGGGAATGCGGACAATTAGTTTCGGTCGTCCCACGACGTTGCATTTCGGGGTTTGGCGATCCCTATTTTGAAGTTGCCTGGTCGCGCTCGTTTGGACAGTTGCGGCCATCGCGCTATCCCGGCGCGTTACCGATTATGGAAGGCCTTGTGGTTCAACTCGGCCTCGGCGTTGTCCTTCCAATTGGCAAATACGACGCGCAGATTCAGCGTGCAAACGGCATAACAATCGGCAACAACACGTTCGATATCGCGCCGTCTGTCGCTGCGACCTACACCACGCCGCCTCTGATCGTCGAGGGGACTGAGTTCAGCGCTAAATTCTATTGGAACAACTACTGGACCAACCCGACCACACAATACCGAGCTGGCTCTTTGCTCGATGTTGACTTCGCAATCACCGAGCACATTGGCCGCTTTCAAGTGGGGGTGGCTGGGTTTTACGCCTTTCAGGTTGCTGACGACCGGCAGTTTGGAGCGATAGTTCAGCCCGATGGACGGCAGGTCCGATACATGACCTTGGGTGGAGTTCTCAACTACGACATGCCCGAGTACAGCGCAGTCTTTCGGGTGAAGGCGCTGACAACGGTTATCGCGCGAAATGTTGTCGAGTCGCAAACGGTCGTTGTTGGCTTCGCCAAAAAACTGCACTAAAGGCTTTTGAGAAATAGACGACAATGAACGACGATAGCTCTCAGCTGTCCGCTCTCATTGGCGACGTCTACGACGCCGCGCTCGACCCGGCGCTGTGGCCGAACGTGCTCGAAGTTACTTGCGGCTTTGTTGGGGGGCTGTGGTGCAACCTGTTTACCCAAGATTCCGTGCAGATGAAGTCCCCCTTCTTTGTCAATTGGGGGGTGGATCCCTCTTATGAGCGGCTCTATTTGCAGACGTACGTGAAGCTAGATCCAATGACGGTGCCCTCGGTGCTCTACGCGCATGCCGGATCTGTCCTCACCGTTTCGGACTTGATACCGGAAGACGAATTTCGCGACTCGCGTTTCTATCGGGAGTGGTTGATGCCCCAGGGAATCGTCGACGCGATTGCGGCGGTGCTCGACAAGTCGCCGACGAGTTACGCGGCTGTCAGTTTGTGTCGCCACACGCGCCATGGGCCGGTCGATGACGAAACGCGGCGCCGCATGAAACTGCTTGCTCCCCATTTCCGCCGCGCGGTCGCAATCGGCAAGATCATCGACCTGCACAAGGTCGAGGCGGCTGCGTTCGCCGATGCGCTCGATGGCCTGGCAACGGGGTTTTTCCTTGTCGATGCCAGCGGCCGCATTGTGCACGCCAACGCCTCCGGCCACGCCATGCTGGCCGACGGTTCGGTCGTCCGCGCGGCCGCCGGTAAGTTGGCGGCCGTCGATCATACCGCTAACCGGGCGCTGAACGAGGTTTTCATGAATGCCCCGGCGGGCGATGCCGCAGTCGGCGCCAAGGGCATCTCGGTGCCGCTGGCGGCGGGCGCAGGCGACCGATATGTCGCCCATGTGTTGCCGCTGACCTCGGGGGCGCGGCGCAAGGCCGGCGTGGCCTACTCGGCCGTCGCCGCTGTGTTCGTGCGCAAGGCCGCTCTCGACCTGCCACATCCGCTGGAAACGCTCGCCAAAGCTTACAAGCTGACACCGGCCGAGATGCGCGTGCTGATGATGATCGTCGAGATTGGCGGCGTGCCGGAGGTTGCGCCAGTACTCGGTATGGCCAAGCCGACGGTGAAGACGCACCTTCAACATATCTTCGACAAGACTGATACAAAGCGCCAGTCCGACCTGGTCAAACTTGTTGCCGGATATATGACCCCGCTCAGTTAGGTCACCAGCGTGTCCAAGACCGACATACGTTTATGTCCGCTTGTGGCCCAAAGCAGACATCGCTAGCTGCACCGCACATGTCCGCTTTCGGGGGTAAAGCAGACATGACCTTCGCTTTCGCCGTCGCTGCACGATCGGCGGCCTAGCGAAGTCTTTCCAAGGTCAACCAGCCCTGTTCACCGCCCAGTACAGCTTGTGAATTGCGGGACAACTGCGGCGCCGGCGCGTTGCGGCCACAAAGCGCGTGCTATGCCGCATTTTTCGGGTAAGCACCGATTGGATGGCACTCGCTGATTCGACAGCCCGCAAGCAGTCAAGACAATTCACGAATTAGCGGAAGATGCTCTGACTCATCCCACGCTCGCATCACTGTCGTGCGGATATTGCCGAATGAACCGAGGGTCATCACAAATTTTGTCATCGCCTCGTCGCTTGGTGCCTCGTAGAGGTGAACAAAGTCATAGGGCCCAAATGTCATCCAGACTTGTTTCCGTTCAACTCCAAATTTCTTCGCTGTTTCACGAGATTTGTCTTGCCTGCCCGGAATCTCCTTAACCCCTCGCACGCCCTGATCGGTGAAATTCACAAGCATAAGGTACGTCGGCATCGTGCCCCCCATTTTTCGCAAGTTAGCCCCAGTACAAAAAGAAGTTCACCTGTGCGCGGCCGCACGTCAGCTAATGCCGCTAGTAACCAAAGCAGACCTCAGGCGACCTTGGCTACGCCGTTTGCGCGTCGACAGATGCCAGATGACGGCGGGTGCGATCAATATGAGCTCTGAGTTCAAACCCTTTCCCCCCTTTTTGTTGAAAGAGGTATTCGAATCGGGGGATAGGGCTCAAGTCGCTTCCGGCACGCCACTTTTTCGAGGCAAGCTTACCGGTCGATGGTGATCTCGCCGCCGCGCGCGCGGGAAACGCAGATCATGATGGTGTCCTTGCGCTCGTGGTCGGCGAGCACAAGGTCGCGATGATCGGCCTCGCCCGCGAGCATTTTTGTGCGGCAGGTGCCGCACGTCCCTGTTTCGCAGGAACTCGGCACGTCGAGGCCGTGGTCGCGCAGCACTTCAAGAATGGTCTTTGTCGTCGGCACGTCGAGCACATTGCCCGAGCGCGCAAGCTTCACCTTGAACAGCGTGTCGTCGGCTTTGTGCGTTTCGGCGTCGCTGAAGGCCTCGAAATGCACGGCGGTCGGCGACCAGTGATCGGTCATGGCCCGCACAGCTTCCATCAGCGGACGCGGTCCGCAGCAGTAGAGATGCTCGCGGTTTTTTCGTTCCGCCAAAATCGGGCGCAGATCGAGCGAGCGCGAGACGTCGCCACCGTCGTAATGGATGGTGACCATGTCTTTAAATTGCTGCGCGCCGAGCTCTTCGCGGAAGGCCGTCGTCTCCGGAGAGCGCGAGCAGTAGAACAGGCGGAAACGTTTCCCCTCCGCAATAACCTGCCGGATCATCGCCATCATCGGTGTCACGCCGATGCCTCCGGCGATGAACAGGAAATCCTGCGCGCGCGGCGGCAGCGCAAAGTCATTCACCGGTGCCGTGACGATGAGTTCGTCGCCGGCTTTGACGTCGTCGATAAGGCTCGTCGAACCGCCTTTTCCGTTCGTCTCGCGTTTGACCGCAATCTGATAACGGTCGCGTTCGGCGGGATCGTTGCACAACGAGTATTTGCGCAGCAGACCATTAGGCACGCGCACGGCAATGTGCGCTCCCGCCGTGAACTCCGGCAGCTGTTTGCCCGCGGGGTCGCGAAATTCGAACAGGTGGATGCCGTCGGCGATCTTGTCGTTGCGCGTGACGCGCAGCGGCATCGTCGGCGGTTGAGGGTTAGTCGTCATTATTTCTCCGGCAAGAGCGGCGTGGCGCACAACAAGTGGCGACTTTAGGCGTCCGAGGCAAGGGTTTCTGTGCCGATGCCGTCATCCCCCGCAGGAAATATATTGCTCGTGTCGAGGACTCGTTTCAGCGGGCGCCGGTGCTGACGCGCTCAACCGGCCGCCGGCCTGCAGCGGCCACAGGCGTAACGTCCGCAGTGATCGCGCCATAGGCATCGGCGAGACCCGCGCCGAACATCGCGTCGGGGCCCCTCGGTCCGAGATCCTTGGCGGTCGCGCGCAGGATGGCCTTCACCTTGTCAGGTGTCAGATTGGGCGTCCGCTGCAGCATGAGTGCGACGATGCCGCTCACCTCAGCCGCGGAATAAGATGTGCCGGACGACATTTCATAGCCGTTGTCCGGGATCGCGACGAGAATCTGTGCACCCGGCGCGGCCACTGTGATGTGGCGGCCACGGTTGGATTGCTCGAACAACTTGTCGTCGGCGTCGGTGGCGCTTACCGCGATGACATTCGGGTCGGCAGCGGGGTAGAGCGGGGGAGACTTCGCGCCGGCATTGCCGGCGGCGGCAACCAGCACGATCCCCCTCTTGCGCGCCGCTTCCAGGCTGCGGTGGATCGCAGGATCGTCGGGGCCGGCAAAGCTCATATTGATCACACGTGCGCCCTGCGCCGCCGCCCAGTCGAGCGACTTGAGAATGTTGAAGGTGGTGCCTTGCGCGCCGGCATCTTTCGGATCGAAGGCGCGCACCGCGAGGATTTTTGCGTCCGGCGCCGATCCCATCAGTCGGCCGTGCGCCGCGATCAGGCTGGCGATCGCCGTTCCGTGCTGGTGCGGAGTGGCGGTGGTCGAAAGGGTATCGAACGTGCCGGCGATGGAGCCGGCGAGTTCCGGGTGATTTCCGTCGATCGCGGAATCGATGACAGCAACGAGGACATTGTCGCCCTTTGCGAGGGCATGCGCCTGCGGCAATCGCAATTTGGCGAGCCCATATTGCGCCGCGTCGCCTCCGGTCCTGCTTTCGTTTTGCTGCAGCATGAACAGGTAGTTCGGCTGCGCCCAGGCCACGAGACGATCGGCCTCGAGTTCGCGCACGACCGCTGCAACCGAGCGGCTGCCGGCAAAGCGCCAGCGATAAAGCGTCGTGCCCGACAGCTGGAACGCCTGGCTCTCGAGGCGCGTCAGCCGGTGCCGGCGTTGCAGCGCCTCGATCTGCTGCGCGCCGACCGAATTGGGGAGCTCGATGACGACTTCATCGGGCACGAGCCGGCGCTCGTTCGCCGGCGGCGCACCGCTTGCGCCGCGGCGGTTCGCCTGCGTGCGGCGCGGCCCCGGCGGGCCGTCATCAACAATGTATGGACCCGTGGTGTAACTTTGCGGCAGCCCCACGATGATGCCGGGCACGACGCCGCCCCAGCCGGGCCCGCGATGTCCGCCGCCGGGATGATAACCGCCGCCCTTGGGGCCGTCGGGAACCGTTGGCGGCCTGCTCACGCCGACGTTGGGCGAGGGGCCCCGGCCGCCCATTTTCTGCGCGAAGACGCTGTCGGAGGCCACGGTCAACGCGGCGATCAGGCAGAGCAGGGCGGTTCGATGCGCTCGCATGACATGGCCTTCGATGATCGACGTCACTCGGTCGTGGCGATGAAGCCGACGACTTTATCTTCCTGCAGCTTCTTCACGATACGGGCGAGCTCGGCCTTCGGAATTCCCGTCACCGCAACGCGGACCTTGTACAAGCCGCCCGCCGCCGGCCCGCTTGCGATCGACAGCTTGTTGGTTTCGAGAAACTTCGTGACGTCGTCCGCCGAAGCCTGCGGCGCGAAGCGAATGAGCGCGAAAGTGCCGGCATCCGGCGCCGTTGTGGGTGCCGACGCGGTCTGGTAGCCGCTGGTTTTTGTCTCGTTGAGCATCACGCCGGCAATGAAGCCGGCCTGCACGAGGATGGCGAGCACGGCGGCGCCGCTTGCCAAAGCCAGCGTGCGCGGCGTCAGGCTCGCGAAGAATTCCGAAATGCGGCTGCCGAGATGGAGCGACACCTGACGTCGCGCCGGCTCGGCATCGATCTTGGCGAACAATTGTTCCAGCGCACGCGCGGACGGCGCACCGAGCGTCTCGTTGAGGTGAATGGTTTCGCCGAGCTCATCGCGCACCAGCGCATAGCGGCGCGCGAGCTCGGGATCCCGCGCGAGCGCCTCTTCGACGCGTTGGGCATCGCGACGGCTGAGCGTTCCCGCCGCATGCCACGGCAGGAGCTCTTCGACTTCCTGGCGCTCGGGCGCTTCTTGTTTCATCGCGTTCATGGCCAACCTCGATCTATTCCTTGCTCCTTGAGAAGCTCGGAGAGCTTCTTGCGCGCATAGAACATGCGCGTCTTCACGGTCGCTTCCGGGATGCCGACGATCTCGGCAACTTCCTCCACCGATTTCTCGTGGTAGTACACGAGGTCGATGATCTCCCGGTGATCTGCCGAGAGCTTGGCCAGGCATTGCCGCAAGGCCGAGCTTTTGTCTTTCTTCGCCAGGGCGGTTTCGGGATCGTCAGCGTGATCCTCGATCTGCTCTGCCGTCTCATCGTCGAGTTCTTCCTCCGGCCGGCGCCGCAGCGTCGACAGAGCCTTGAAGCGCGCGATACTCAGCATCCATGTCGAGGCGGCGGAACGGCCCTCGAACTTCCCGGCTTGGCGCCAGATGTCGAGGAATACCTCGCTGATCAAGTCTTCCGCCGTCGCTTCGTTGCGCACCAGCCGCAGAACGAACCGGTACACACGAACATGGTGCCGCGCGTACAGCACCTGCATGGCGAGCCGGTCGCCGCCTGCGATTCGCGAGATCAGAACTTCGTCCGAAGTCGTTTGCATCGCAGAACAATCGGCTCGTGCATGGGTCGCTTGAGGGGGCGCCGAGGTTCAAGCCAATTCGCCGAAATTTGCATGCACCTGGCCGCCCCCGGGGGTGCCTTGCCGCCAGTTTCCTCTTTTCCTGCGGTTATGGGCAAGCCAAAGGGCCCAAAACCCCGACATTTACCCGCTATTGGCGTGAAAAAAGGGTGACCTGGCTCGTTCGTCAATCCGGCCGAAAAGACCCTTGAACCTTTTCGCGGGACGCCGCGACCCATGTGCAGGATGTGATGACCGCATCCCTCGCAACCCAGGTTCCTCAGACAGGAGATTCACATGTTCCGCAAGATCGCTCTCGCCCTCGGTGCCACGACCGTGATTGCTGCCGCCGCGCTTTCGCCCACCACTGCATCAGCCAAGTGGTTTCATCACGGCCATCATGGCCACGGCCACGGCCACTGGGGCGGCATCAGCGTCGGCCTTATTGCTCCGGCTGCCGTCCTCGCCGCCGACTGCTACGTCGTGAAGAAAATTGTCTATACGTCGATCGGCCCGGTCGTGCGTCGCGTCACGGTTTGCAACTAAGCGAGCAAGCCATGGACGGGTTTTGACCCCGGCCTCGCCACGCGAGGTCGGGGTTACCCATTGCCGGTGCTGCCGTGACAGTCATATAGACTGAGGCATGCTCGACGGCTTCAATCGCTCCGAAATCAAGACCAAAGGCGCGCGCATCGTCACCGTGGTCGGCGGCTCCGGCCCGCCGCTGCTGCTGATGCACGGCAATCCTTTCAATCATCTGTCGTGGCACAAAGTTGCGCCACCCCTGGCGCGCGATTTCACCGTCGTGTGCACCGACCTGCGCGGCTACGGCGATTCCGAAAAGCCGCCCGGCGGCGAGGATCATTCCGGTTATTCGTTCCGCGCGATGGCGCAGGATCAGATCGAGGTTATGGCGGCGCTCGGCTTCGACACGTTTTATGCGGCGGGCCATGACCGCGGCGCGCGTGTCCTGCATCGCATGTGCCTCGACCACCCGCGAAAAGTCACGCGCGCGGCAATCCTCGACATCATTCCGCAGCACCACCTGCTCAATCACGTCAGCCGGCAATGGGGCACCTTCTCCTGGCACTGGTTCTTCAATATTCAGCCCTACGATCTGCCCGAGCGCATGATGGGTGCGGACCCCGATTGGTTCATCGAAAAGAAGCTTGCGAAAACCAAGCAAGGTTTGAGCTTCTTCGATCCGGCGGCGCTCGCCGAATACAAGCGCTGCTTCCGCAATCCGGAAACCATTCACGCCATCTGCGAGGACTATCGCGCGACGTTCGGGGTCGACCTTGAGATGGACACCAAAGACTTTGAGGCCGGGAGAAAGATCGAGTGCCCCGTCCTTCTGTTATGGGGCGCGACCGGTGGGGTCGGGCGCAACCACAAGCCCGGTCCGGCTGAGATCTGGCGCAACTACGCGGCCAACATTGTCGGCGCCAAGGCGTTGCCTTGCGGCCACTATCTGTCGGAAGAGGCTCCGAAGGAGACGACCGAAACGCTGCGCGCGTTTTTCACCGGGGCCTGATCGGCGGAGCGCCAATACGCTTGCGCCACAGATTGAGCTTCACGCCGTCTTTATTTGCACAATAGTTGTGGGCCCATATCTCTACGGTTTCGGATGCTAACGGATAGCGGCCCGGCGCTTGTGCCAAGGCGGGCGTTCTTAAGGACGGCACGGCGGGCATGGTCGGACCGGCCATGTGGGCCTTCCGAAAAGGCTGCCGCTGACAATTATTAACGGCCTTATTTTTGGCATCCTGTCACATGACAGGATGGGGGGCAGTGCACTCGCCCCGCGATCTGAGTTCTGCTAGGGGTCGAGGCAGCGCTATCGCGGCGCGCGGCGTTCGGGGCGATACGCCGAAGCGGAGGATTAATGGTCGGAGTACTGCGCGCGGTGGCGCGTTTTTTTCAAGAGACAATCGGCTGGAATCGCATTGGCGTGATGCTGAGCATTGCGATCATTTCGGTCGCGGGCGTCGTTCTTTTTCACATGCTGCGCGACACCAATGTCGAGGAAGTGGTGGCGGCACTAAAAGCGACAAGCCCGGTGCACATCGCGGCTGCCGCATTTTTCGTGGCGTGCGGCTATTTCACGCTGACCTTCTACGACTGGTTTGCCTTGCGCACGATCGGCCGCAAAGAGGTCCCGTATCGCATTGCCGCGCTCACGGGCTTCACGAGCTATTCGATCGGCCACAATATCGGTGCCACCGTTTTCACGGGCGGCGCCGTTCGTTACCGCATCTACTCCCACTACGGGCTGGACGCCATCGAAGTTGCCAAGATCTGCTTTGTGGCCGGCCTGACGTTCTGGCTCGGCAACGCCAGCGTCCTGGGACTCGGCGTCACCTATCATCCGCAAGCGGCCGGGCCGATCGACCAGCTGCCGGACTGGCTCAATCGCGCAATCGGCATCACGATATTGCTGGTGCTGATTTCCTATGTCGCATGGGTCTGGACCGCCCCGCGGGAAATCGGCCAGCGTGAATGGAAGGTCGAGTTGCCGAGCGGCCCTTCCACTTTGCTGCAGATCGGCATCGGCATTCTCGATCTCGGCAGCTGCGCGCTCGCCATGTACATGCTGTTACCGAACCATCCCGATATCGGCTTCGTCACGATGGCCGTGGTTTTCGTGTCGGCGACGCTGCTCGGCTTCGCGAGCCACGCGCCCGGCGGGCTTGGCGTGTTCGACGCCGCCATGCTGGTGGCGCTGTGGCAATTCGACAAGGAATCGGTGCTGGCCGGTTTGCTTCTTTTCAGGCTGCTTTACTACATCATCCCGTTCGCGCTCGCCCTGGCCATTCTGGGATCGCGCGAAATTTGGCTGAACGTGAGCGGCACGCGTCGATCGCCGGGGCCCGTGGTGATACCATCATTGGCCGAGCCGATCCGCAGCGAGATCGAATCGGAAAAAACCGACGCCAGCTGATCATGGCCATAAATGACGACCGCCGCAGCCTTCCCACTCCGTTGGTAACCCGGTTGCGCGGCGCCTGGCGGGCTTTGCTTGGGCGCACGGAAGCGGCGGCTGGCGCAAGCACTGCTCCTGCGGTGACCCGTGTATTTGCCGAGCCGCAGGCGCTGTTGATCGAGCAGCTGATCGACGGCTTTCCCGAAGCGGCGATTGTGCTGGATCACGAGGGCAGGGTCATCGCCTTCAACGGGATGGCCATTTCGATCGCGCCGGCCTTGCGCCGCGGCGAGCCGGCGTTGATCGCGCTGCGTATGCCGGAGCTGGTCGATGCCATTCGCGGCGCAATCAGGCGTCACGAGCCGCAGCGGGTCGAGTTCTTCGAGCGCGTTCCGCTCGACCGTTGGTTCGAAGCTTTCGTCACACCGGTTACGCTGACCTTGGGCGCCGGCGGCACGGCCGACATCCTGCTGATGACGTTCAACGATCTGACACCGCTGCGCCGGGTCGAGGAGATGCGTGCCGACTTCATCGCCAATGCCAGCCACGAGCTGCGCACGCCCCTTGCCGCATTGCTCGGCTTTATCGAGACGCTGCAAGGCCCGGCCAAGGACGATTCAGTCGCCCGCGACAAATTCCTCGGCATCATGCAAGGGCAGGCGACTCGCATGGCGCGCTTGATTGATGATTTGCTGTCGCTTTCACGCATTGAGCTCAACGCGCATTTGCAGCCGAGCACTCCGGTCGATCTGGCCCCAATCGTGCGACAGGTCGTCGACGGTCTTCAAATGCTCGCGCGTGACCGCGGGGTCGAAATCAAGGTGGCGTTGCCCCCGGATGCGCTCACGGTGCTGGGCGACCGCGATGAGCTGATTCGGGCCCTCGAAAACCTTATTGAAAACGCCCTCAAGTACGGGGCCGCCGGCAAGCGCGTTGACGTCACGGTTGCGGGGGCACAAACGCGGGCCGGTCTGCCCGAAGCGCGCGTGGCTGTACGCGACTATGGACCGGGCATTTCGCCCGAGCATGTTCCGCGGCTGACCGAGCGATTTTACCGGGTGGATGTCGCCGACAGCCGTGCGCAGGGCGGCACCGGATTAGGTCTGGCATTGGTCAAACATGTCCTCAACCGGCATGGCGGCCGTCTCACCATCGAGAGCACGCCGGGCGCGGGTGCGACTTTCACAATGCATGTACCCCTGCGCGCGAGCGAAACATCCGGCGAATCCTAGTCAATTCATTGACTTGCAGTGTCATTCAAGTGTCATCGAAGCTTTATACAAGAGTGACATGCGACGCCTATGGCTGACAGTGACCTCGGATCACTCTTTAACGAATCAAAAACCTCCGAGATCGTTGT
>Ga0255310_10000174_pt1 | contig 13067 bp, 12 predicted proteins | sample EtOH1_T0_E1_meta_FD_201359 | JGI IMG/M metagenome (GOLD analysis project Ga0255310, IMG submission 201359) | Sandy soil microbial communities from University of British Columbia, Vancouver, Canada - EtOH1_T0_E1 | ecosystem: Engineered > Artificial ecosystem > Sand microcosm > Unclassified ...
TCTTGTGCGCCGCAGCAATTCAAATTATATGGACTGGACTTTGAATGTCAAGAGATTTGTGCAGTGCAGCAAAACAGGATGGTGTATTGCACAAACCGCGCCCTGCCAGCCCATCGCGAGAGCCGGCGCAAGTGTATGAAACGATTTGAAAAGCTGCCGCCGCCGACCTCCGAAAGGCGTGATATAAACAAACAATCGTTTGTTTTCTCTATGCCGATCAAACCCCTCAAACCGGTGCGTTCGGACAACCGCCTGGTGGCCGTGCTGGATGCCGCAGCGCGCCTATTCGCGCTCAGCGGCTACTCGGCGACCTCGATGCGCGACATCGCGGATGCCTGCGACATGCTTCCCGGTTCGCTCTATTACCACTTCGCCGCGAAAGAGGACCTGCTCGTCGCCGTCTACGAGGCGGGCGTGCGGCAGCTGGTCGAAGCGATGCGCGCCGCCGTGCAGCAGGAGACCGATCCCTGGGCGCGGCTCGAAGCGGCCTGCGCGGCGCACCTCGAGACGCTGCTCCGGCGCAGCGACTACGCGCAGGTGCTGGTGCGGGTTCTGCCCGCCGACGTCGCCAGCGCCGCGGCGCGCCTGAAGGCGCTGCGCGCCGATTACGAGCGTCCCTTTCGCGAGCTGGTCGCGGCGTTGCCGCTGCCGCCGCACACCGACCGCGGCGCGCTGCGGCTGATGCTGCTCGGAGCGCTCAACTGGTCGCGCTTCTGGTTCGCCGAGAGCGGCCGCGACTCGCCGCGCAGCCTGGCGCGCAAGTTCGTTCAACTGCTGCGGGAGCCGCAACATGCCTGAGCGCCCGCCCAAGGTGATCGTCACCAAGATCGGGCTGGACGGCCACGACCGCGGCAGCCGCGTGGTCGCGGCGTACCTGCGCGATGCGGGCATGGAAGTGGTCTACACGCCGCCCTGGCAGCCGCTTGCCGCGGTGGTGAAACTCGCGATCGAGGAAGATGCCGACGTGATCGGCGTTTCCTCGCTCGCCACCGACCACCTGCTGGTGCCCAAGCTGCTGTCCGCGCTGCGCGCCGCGGGCGCCGGCGACGTGCAGGTCGTCGTCGGCGGCATCGTGCCGCCCGAGGACGAGAACCGGCTGCTCGCATGCGGCGTGGCGCGCGTGTTTCATCCCGGCGCATCGCTGCAGGAGATCGCGGATGCCGTGCGCGCGCTCGCCGCTCGCACCCGGGAGATCAGGGAGGGAACCCCGTCATGAACCAGCCGATCCGTCCGCTCGCCGAGGAGCTCGCCGAGGGCGAGGCGCGCTGGGCGCGGGCGTTCGCCGCCAGCGCGGGCGCGCCGGCGCGCATCACCAACCGCTCCGGCGTCGAGATCAAGCCGCTCTACACGCCGCGCGACTGGGCCGGCCACGGCTACCCGGAAGCGCTCGGTTTCCCGGGCGAATTCCCCTTCACGCGCGGCATCTACGCCTCGATGCATCGCGGGCGCGCCTGGACGCAGCGCCAGCTCGTCGGCCTGGGCGTGCCGGAGGACTACAACGCGCGCCTGAAGGACCTGCTGGCGCACGGCGCCACGGCGATCTCGCTCATTCCCTGCAATTCCGTGTTTCGCGGCTACGACGCCGACGAGGTCGACGCCGAACTGCTCGGCACCTGCGGCACGGTGGTCAATACGGTCGAAGACATGGAGCGCGCGCTGGAGGGCGTGCCGCTCGAGCGCATCTCCTGCGCCATGAATGACCCGTCGCCGTTTACTCTGCTCGCGATGCTGCTGGCGGTGGCGCGGCGCCGCGGCGTGCCGTGGTCGCGCATCGCGGGCACCTCCAACCAGAGCGACTGCATCTCGCACTTCGTCGCCAACCACATGTTCTTCCGCATCGCGCTCGCCGGTGCGCGGCGCATCGTGGTGGACCATATCGCGTTCGCCAACCGGGAGCTGCCTGGCTGGAACCCGCTTTCGGTCGTCGGCCAGCACATGCAGCAGGCGGGCGCCACGCCCGCGCAGGCGATGGCGTTCACCCTCAGTTCGGCCCTGCAGTACGCCGAGGACTGCATCGCGCGCGGCATGGATCCGGACGCGTTTCTGCCGCGCTTCACCTTCTTTTTCGACATCTCGATCAGTTTTTTCGAGGAAGTGGCGAAATTCCGCGCCGGGCGGCGCATCTGGGCGCGGCTCTGCCGCGACCGGCTGGGCGCGCGCGATCCGCGCTCGTGGCGTTTCAAGTTCCACGCCCAGACCTCGGGGGTGGACCTGACGCGCCAGCAACCGCTCAACAACGTCGCACGGGTCACCGCGCAGGCGATCGCGGGCATCTTCGGCGGCCTGCAGTCGCTGCATACCGACAGCTACGACGAGGTGTTCTCGACGCCCACGGGCGAGGCGGCGCGCATCGCGGTGGCGACGCAGAACATCCTGCGCGAGGAAGCGCATCTCGTCGATGTGATCGATCCGCTGGGCGGTTCCTACTACGTCGAGGCGCTCACCGACGAGATGGAGCGCCGCATCGAGGCGCTCATCGCCCGGGTGGACGCTGCGGGCGGAATGTACGCGGCGGTCGGGCAGGGCCTCGTGCAGGGCATGATCGGCGAATCGGCGCGCAACTTCCAGGAGGCGGTGGAAAGCGGCCGCCAGACCGTGGTCGGGGTGAACGCCTATCGCAGCGACGAGGATCCGGGCGCCTGCCGCCCGCTTGAATATCCGGACCGACTTCAGATCGCGGCGCAGCTCGCGCGGCTGGCGCAGTTCAAGGCGCGGCGTGCGCAGGCCGCGGTCGCCAACGCGCTCGGCGAGCTGGCGCGTGCGGCGCAGGGGCGCGAAAACGTCTTCGCGGGGGTGGTGGCCGCGATCGAGGCCGGCGCGACCCACGGCGAGGTGTGCGCCACGCTGCGGCGCGAACTGGGCTTCGGGCAGCCCCTGACGGTGGTGTGAGGTGAGGGCTGCCGCAGGCTGGGCGGAGCGCATCGCCGGCGGCGACCGCCGCGCGATCGCGCGCGCCATCTCCGCGGTCGAGAATCAGACGCGCGAGGCGGCCGCGGTGCGCGCCGCGATCGCGCCGCGGCTCGGCCACGCGCGCGTCGTCGGCATCACCGGTCCTCCGGGCGCGGGCAAGTCGACGCTGGTGAGCGCGCTCATCAAGCTGCTGCTCGAGCGCGGCCAGCGCGTCGCCGTGGTCGCGGTGGACCCCTCCAGCCCGATCAGCGGCGGCGCAGTGCTGGGCGATCGCATCCGCATGGCCGAGCACCAGACCGAGGAGCGCGTCTTCATCCGCTCGCTCGCCGCGCGCGGCCATCTCGGCGGGCTGTCGCGCAACGCGCGCCAGGTGATCGACGTGCTCGATGCGGCCGGTTTCGACACCGTGATCGTGGAGACCGTGGGCGCCGGCCAGTCCGAGGTCGAGATCGCGGCCGTGGCGCATACCAAGGTGCTGGTGTGCATGCCCGGAGCGGGCGACGACGTGCAGGCGATCAAGGCCGGGGTGCTCGAGATCGCCGACATCTTCGTCGTCAACAAGGCCGACCAGCCGCAGGCCGACCGCAGCGAGCGCGAGCTGCTCGCCATGCTCGCGCTGCGCAAGCCGCGCGGCGAGGCCTGGCAGCCGCCGGTGCTGCGCAGCGTCGCGACGACCGGCGAGGGCGTCGCCGCGCTGCTCGACGCGATCGAGCGGCACGCGCAGGCGGCCGGGCCGCAGGCGCGCAGCGCGGCCGCGCAGGCGCCGATCGAGTTTCGCGTCACGAAGAAGATTGCGCGCCTGCACGACCCGCGCAAGGCGTTCGAGCTGGTGGCGATCGAAAGCGAAGTCCGCACGGACCCCCTGACCGGGGACACCGCGCGCATCTGCCACTTTGCGTTTCCCGCGCGCGAGCGGCCCGAGCTGGACGCCCTCGCGGCGAGCACCGCGCAGTCCTGCCCGTTCTGCCCGCAGCGCATCGAGGCGGTCACACCGCGCTTTGCCGAGGCCCTGGTGCCGGGCGGGCGCCTGCGGCGCGGCGAAGCGCTGCTCTTTCCGAACCTGTTTCCCTACGACGACGTCTCGGCCATCGTCGCCATGTCGCAGGCGCATTTCCTGCCGATGGACGCGCTGCCGGCGGCGATCATCGCGGACGCGCTCAAGCTGGCGCGCGAGTTCATCCAGCGCGCCGTGCGCACGCTATCCGGACCGCGCAGCTGGGGCATCGTGACCTGGAACTACATGCCGCCCGCGGGCGCTTCGCAGGTGCATCCGCACATGCAGGTGATCGTGACCGACGCGCCGGGCAACGCGCTGCGCCGCGAGCTGCAGGCCGAAGCGCGCTTTCTCGAGCGCCACGGCGTGCCCTATGCGCAGGCGCTCGACGCGGCGGAGCGCGCACAAGGCGAGCGCGCGGTGCTCAGGGACGGCGCGCTTGCCTGGTCGGTGCCGTTCTGCCCGGTCGGCATGCTCGGCGACGCCGAAGCGCGCATCGCCGGCCGGAGCACCCTGGGCGAATGCAGCGAAGCGGAAATCGACGCCCTGGCGCGCACGCTGTCCCGCCTCTGCGCCGCCTACGCGCGACTCGGCCTGTGGAGCTTCAACCTGACGCTGTTTCCGGATGCCGAACAGGAGCGCTCGGGACGGCACTGGCTCACGGCGCGCCTGCTGCCGCGCTTCTACCTGCATCCGCAGCTGCACAATTCGGACGTGGCCTATCTGCAGCTGCTGCTCGGCGAGAAATTCGGCATGGTCTACCCGGAAGCGCACGCGGCGGCGCTGCGCCAGCAGCTCGCCGCGCGATGAACGGCGGCAGCCACGAACACCTTCCGCGCCGGCTCTGGCTGATCCTCGCCGGACTGACACTCGCCTGGGGCTTCAACTGGACCGCCATGAAAGTCGCGCTGGCGGAGGTTTCGCCCTGGGCGTTCCGCACCATGTGCCTCGGCGGCGGGGCGGCCGTGCTGTTCGCCGTGCTGCGCTCGAGCGGCCTGCGGCTCGCGGTGCCGCGCGCCGAGTGGCCGCGCCTTGCGCTGCTCGCGCTGTTCAACATCACCAGCTGGAACATCCTGGTGGCCTACGGCGTGGCCATGATTCCCTCCGGGCGCGCGGCGATCATCGCCTACACCATGCCGGTGCTGGCGGTGCCGCTTTCGGTGTGGCTGCTCGGCGAGCGCATCACGCCGCGCAAGCTGCTCGGCCTCGCGCTCGGCCTGGGCGGCATCGCGCTGCTGCTGTTCGAGGACGTGGCGAAGCTGCGGGCCGCGCCCGTCGGCACGCTGCTCGTGCTCTGCGCGGCGTGCACCTGGGCGATCGGCACGGTGCTGCAGAAGAAGTTTCCGCTGTCGGTGCCGGCCAGCGTGTACACCGCCTGGATCATGCTCATCGGCGGCCTGCCGATCTTCGCCGTGACGCTCGCCACCGACCTTGGCTCGCATCCGCCGATCAGCGCGCAGGCCTGGCTCGGCATCGCCTTCAGCGTGTTCGTCGCGTTCGCCTGGGCGCACTGGGCCTGGATCAAGATCGCGACCACGGTGTCGGTGACGGTGTTCTCGCTCAGCATGCTGGTGATACCGGTGGTCGGCGTGATCTCCGGCATGCTGTTTCTCGGCGAACGGCCGAGCTGGCAGGAATACGGCGCGATGGTCCTCATCCTGGGTGCGCTCGGCACGGTGGTCGTTCCGCGGCGGGCATAGCAAGATGCACGGGCGTTCGTTGGTCTTCCCCGTTCTGCCGACTTGCGGGTTCCGCAAGTCGGCAGAGACGGGAGCGCCGGTGACGCGCTAACTCTGAATCGTTCGTCGGCGTGGGATGCGCGCTGCATCCCAGTGGTGTCGTGCCCAGGCGAGCAGCTCGCGCACCGGCATGCCGTGGGGCGGTTGCTGCCCGAGAAAGGTGAGCGCGCGCGCGAGATCGTCGGCGCCGGCGGGCGCCGCGCCGGTCTGCTTGGAGATCTTCTCGCCGGCGGCATTGATCGCCACCGGCACGTGCAGGTAGCGCGGCGTCGGCAGGCCGAGCAGCCGTTGCAGCAGGATCTGACGCGGCGTCGAGTCGAGCAGGTCGGCGCCGCGCACGACATCGGTGACGCCCTGATCCGCATCGTCCACCACGACCGCGAGTTGGTAGGCGTAGGCGCCGTCCGCGCGCCGCAGCACGAAATCGCCCACTGCGCGCGCGACCGATTGCGCGATCTCGCCCTGCAGCCGGTCGAGGAAACGGATCGGTTCCTGCGGCGTGCGCAGCCGCAGCGCGCGCGCCGCCTTTCCCGGCGCCAGGCCGTTGCGGCAGGTCCCGGGATAGATGCGCGAGCCGTCGATGGCGAGTGCCGAGTCGGCCATCTCGCGGCGCGTGCAGCCGCAGGGATACACCAGTCCCGCCTGCTGCAGCCGATCGAGCGCACGCTCGTAATGCGCCGCGCGCGCGCTCTGGCAAAGAACCGGCCCGTCCCATTCGAGCCCCAACGCTTCGAGCTGGCTCAGGATGGCATCGGCCGCTCCGGCGCGTTCGCGCGCGCGGTCGAGGTCTTCCATGCGCAGCAGCCAGCGGCCCCCGGCGGCGCGCGCGTCCAGCCAGCTGGCGAGCGCAGCCACCAGAGAGCCGAAGTGCAGCGGTCCCGTGGGTGAGGGTGCGAAACGGCCGACGTACGCCATGCGAGGTTGAAACGGAATGCGCCGGCCCAATATACACTTGCCACTTTCACTCAGAGGATGGCCCATGGCCACGGTCGAGCTGACCCGCGACAACTTCGACAAGACCATCACGGAAAACCCGATCGTGATCGTGGATTTCTGGGCGCCGTGGTGCGGTCCCTGCCGCGGCTTTGCCCCGATCTACGAGCAGGCCTCCGCGGCGCATCCGGACGTGGTGTTCGCGAAGGTCAACACGGACGATGAGCAGGAGCTGGCCGGCAACTTCCAGATCCGCTCGATTCCGACCCTGATGGTGTTCCGCGAGCAGGTGGTGCTGTTCCAGCAGGCGGGCGCGCTCCCGGCGACGGCGCTTGAGCAGGTGCTGGCGCAGACCAAGTCCCTCGACATGGCGAAGGTGCACCAGGAAATCGCGGCGCAGCAGCAGGCGGGCGCGACGAACAACTAGGCGCGGCATGATCCAGATTCGTCCGGCGCGCGAGCGGGGTTACGCCGACCACGGCTGGCTGAAGTCGCGCCACAGCTTCTCCTTCGCCGATTACCACGACCCGGCGCACATGGGCTACGGCGCGCTGCGCGTGATCAACGAGGACCGCGTCGCGCCCGGCGCCGGCTTCGGCACGCACGGCCACCGCGACATGGAGATCATCAGCTACGTGCTCGAGGGCGCGCTCGCGCACCAGGATTCGATGGGCAACGGCTCGACCATCATGCCGGGCGACGTGCAGCGCATGAGCGCGGGGCGCGGGATTACGCACAGCGAGTTCAATGCCGACCAGAAGGGCGAGACCCATTTCCTGCAGATCTGGATCGAGCCGGCGGTGCGCGGCATCGCGCCGTCGTACGAGCAGAGACATTTCAGTGCCGCCGAGAAGCGCGGCCGGCTGCGGCTCGTCGCCGCGCCCGACGGCGCCGAGGGCTCGGTCACGATCCACCAGGACGCGCGCGTCTATGCGGCGCTGCTCGATGGCGCGGAGCGCGTGCGTCATCCGCTCGGCGCGGGCCGGCGCGCCTACGTGCACGTCGCGCGCGGCACGGTGAGCGTGAACGGCCGCGCGCTCGAGGCGGGCGACGCGGCGAAACTGAGCGACGTGGATGTCGAGATCGAGCGCGCCGCGGACGCCGAAGTTCTCCTCTTCGACCTCGCGTAGGCCGGCCCGCCAGCCGCTGGGCCGCGGCGCAAAGCGGTAGACTCGTCGCATGGGGGATACCCGTACCGAGCGCGATTCCTTCGGCCCGATCGAGGTGCCGGCGGCTTGCCTGTGGGGCGCACAGACGGAGCGCAGCCGGCGCTACTTTCGCGCCGGCGAGCGCATGCCCCTGGCCGTGATCCGCGCGCTCGCGCTGGTCAAGAAGGCGGCGGCACGCGCCAACGCCGATCTCGGGCTGCTGGCGAAACCCAAGGCGGAGGCGATCCAGCAGGCCGCCGACGAGGTGCTCGCGGGACGGCACGACGGCGAGTTCCCGCTCTCGGTCTGGCAGACCGGCTCCGGGACCCAGAGCCACATGAACGTCAACGAGGTGCTCGCCAACCGCGCCTCGGAACTCCTCGGCGGCGGGCGCGGCGCGGGGCGCCTGGTGCACCCGAACGACGACGTCAATCTCGGCCAGTCGTCGAACGATGCGTTTCCGACGGCGATGCACATCGCCGCCGTACAGGCGCTCGCGGCGGGCGTGCTGCCTGCATTGCGTGCGCTGGCACGCACGCTGGCGACCAAGCGCGACGCCTTCGCCGGCATCGTCAAGATCGGCCGCACGCATCTGCAGGACGCCACGCCGCTGACGCTCGGCCAGGAATTCTCGGGCTACGTGGCGCAACTCGAGCACGCCGAACGCGCCATCGAAGCGGCGCTGCCGGCGCTGCACCAGCTCGCGATCGGCGGCACCGCGGTCGGCACGGGCCTCAATGCGCACCCGGAACTGGGCGCCCGGGTCGCCGCGCTGGTCGCCGCGGCCAGCGGCATGCCGTTCGCGCCGGCGCCCAACAAGTTCGCGGCGCTCGCCGGGCACGAGCCGCTGGTGTTCGCACACGGCGCGCTGAAGACGCTCGCCGCGGCGCTGTTCAAGATCGCGAACGACCTGCGCTGGCTCGCTTCGGGGCCGCGCGCCGGGCTGGGGGAGATCACGCTCCCGGAGAACGAGCCAGGCAGCTCGATCATGCCCGGCAAAGTCAATCCGACGCAGGCCGAAGCGCTCACCATGATCTGCGTTCAGGTGTTCGGCAACGACGTCGCGCTCGGCTTCGGCGCTGCGTCGGGACAGTTCGAGCTGAACGTCTACAAGCCGCTCGTGATCGCCAATTTCCTCGCCAGCGCGGGTCTGCTCGCCGACGGCATGGCCGGGTTCGAGGAGCACTGCGCGCGCGGCATCGAGCCGAACGAGCCGCGCATCCGCGAATTCGTCGCGCGCTCGCTCATGCTGGCGACGGCGCTCGCGCCGCACATCGGCTACGATCGCGCCGCAGAGATCGCGAAACGCGCGCACCGCGACGGCGTTTCGCTGCGCGAGGCCGCGCTCGCGCTGGGCTACGTCAGCGCGGCGCAGTTCGACGCCTGGGTGCGCCCCGCGACGATGACCGGATCCGAACCATGAACCGCACGACGTCGCGGCACTGAACGGCGGCCATGTCGGTCGTCATCCTGATCTCGGGACGCGGCAGCAACATGCAGGCGCTGCTCGAGTCCGGCGTTCCGGTGTCGGCGGTGATCAGCAACCGGGCCGACGCACGCGGCCTCGCCATCGCGGCAAAGGCCGGCGTCGCGACGCGGGTCGTCGAGCACCGACAGTTCGCCTCGCGCGAGGCGTTCGATGCCGCGCTGGCGGCGGAGATCGAGCGCTTCGCGCCGAGGCTCGTGGTGCTGGCCGGTTTCATGCGTGTGCTGACGCCGGGCTTCGTCGAACGCCATGCCGGGCGCCTGATGAATATCCACCCGTCGCTGCTGCCCGCGTTTCCGGGGCTCGACACGCACGCCCGCGCGCTCGCCGCGGGCGTCAAGCTGCACGGCTGCACGGTTCACTTCGTCACCGCCGACCTCGATCACGGCCCGATCGTGGCGCAGGCGGCGGTGCCGGTGCTGGCCGAGGACACGGCCGAGACGCTCGCGGCGCGCGTGCTGGCGCAGGAGCACCTCGTGCTGCCACGCGCGGTGCACTGGTTTCTCGAAGGCCGCCTGGTCATCGCCGAAGGCCGGGTGCGCGTTGAGGGTAACGATGCGCAACTGGTTTTTGCCACTCGCCCTTAGCCTTGCTTGCGGCGCGCAGGCGGCGCCGCCGCAGCGCGTGGAGATCGTGTACGAGCTGTCGCACAACGGCACGGTGGTGGCCGAAGTGACCGACCGCCTCGAGCACGACGGTCGCCGCTACGCGCTGCAGGAGACGTGGAAGGGCAGGGGCGTGTTCGCCCTGCGCGGCGAGGCGCAACGCACGAGCCGCGGCACGGTGGCGCGCGACGGCCTGAGGCCCGCGGAGTACCGCGACGTGCGCGGCGGACGCGAGCGGCGCCACGCAAGCTTCGATCCGGGAAATCCGGCGGCCACGCTGCAGCGGCAGGACCGCCTGAGCTTCGTCTGGAGTTTCGCGTTTGCGCCGCCGGCGGCACCGGTTTCGGTCAAGGTGTCGGACGGCCGCGGCGTCGTCGACTATGCCTACCGGCCGGCCGGCCGCGAGCGCATCGCCACGGCCGCGGGCGAGTTCGACGCGCTCAAGCTGGTGCGGCAAAAGGACGGGCCGCAGGCGCGCAGCGACGAAATCTGGCTGGCGGCCGACCGGCAGTACCTGCCGGTGCGGGTCCAGGTGACCGACAACGACGGCACACGCATCGACAAGGTGGCCGTGCGCATCACGGCACCGTGAGGCCGACGCCCGCTCTGCTCGCGCACGCCGGGGCGGTGCTGGTGCGGCTGCTTGCGTTCAGTGCGCCCGCGGATCAGACGCTGTCGGCGTATTTTCGCGCGCACCGCGAACTTGGCCAGCGCGATCGCGCGTTGGTCGCCGAGGCCGCGTACGCGGTGCTGCGGCGCAAGCGCACGCTCGAGGCGCTGGCGGGAAGCAGCGCGCCGCACGACCTGCTGGTGGCGGCCCTCGTGCGCCTGTTCGGCCTGTCGGGCCGCGCGCTGGGTCTCGAATCCGATGTCGTGGCGCGCATCCGCACGACGGACATCGCGCAGCAGCCGGCGGCGGTGCAGGCAGACCTTCCGGACTGGCTCTGGGCGCGCATCGCCGGGCAGCAGGGCGGCGAGGAGGCCATGCGCATCGCGCGCGGCCTGCTCGAGCCGGCGCCGCTCGATCTGCGCGTCAATCTGGCGAGGCTGTCGCGCGAAGACGCGCTCGCGCGCCTCGGACTGGAGGCGGACGCGACACCGCTTTCCCCGGCGGGAATTCGCCTCAAGCACAAGCCGGCCATCAACCGGCATGCGCTGTTCCTCGACGGCTCGGTCGAAGTGCAGGACGAGGGCAGCCAGCTGCTCGCTTACCTGGTGGCGCCGCGCCGCGGCGAGATGGTGGCGGACTTCTGCGCCGGCGCCGGCGGCAAGACGCTCGCGCTCGCGATGCTGATGCGCGGCACCGGGCGCATCTACGCCATGGACGTCTCGGCGAAGCGGCTGGCGGCGCTTGCGCCGCGCGCGGCACGCGCCGGCGTGTCCAACGTCCATCCCCTGGTGCTGTCGGGCGAAAACGACCTGCGCGCGCGGCGCCTCGCCGGCAAGCTCGATCGCGTGCTGGTGGATGCGCCCTGCAGCGGTTTCGGCACGCTGCGCCGCAATCCGGACCTGAAATGGCGCTACGGGCCCGAACGTGTCGCCGCGCTGGCCGAAGAGCAGCTCCGCATACTCGCCGCCGCCGGGCGTCTGCTGAAGGCGGGCGGGCGCCTCGTCTACGCGACCTGCTCGATCCTGGCGGAGGAAAACGAGGCCGTGACCGAGCGCTTTGCGCGCGAAGTGCCCGGCTTCGAGGCGCTGTCGTGCGCCGGAATCCTCGCGCAGCAGAAGATTGCCCTGGACACCGGCCGCGAGCTGCGCCTCTGGCCGCACCGGCATGGCACGGACGGGTTTTTCGCGGCGGCGTTCGTGAAGCGCTAGCTGCGCTCCTCTTCCCGTGCGTACGGCTCGTGCAGGTGCACCGGACGCGCGGCGCGCTTGCGCAGACGGATGTTGAGCAGCTCGACCGCGACCGCGAACGCCATCGCGAAATAGACGTAGCCCTTGGGCACCTCGTGCTCGAAGCCGGCCGCGATCAGCACCACGCCGATCACCACCAGGAAGGCGAGCGCCAGCATCTTGATGGTCGGGTGCGCCGAGACGAAACGGCCGATCGCCCCGGCGAAGGCCATCATGAGAGCCACCGAAGCGATCACCGCGGCAACCATCACCTCGATGCGCGACACCATGCCGACCGCGGTGATGATCGAGTCGAGCGAGAACACCAGGTCGATCACCATGATCTGCAGCACCACGGCGCCGAAGCTGGCGCGCACCGCCGTCGAATGCGTGCCTTCCTCGCCTTCGAGGAGCTGGTGGATCTCGCCGACGCTCTTCCAGAGCAGGAACAGCCCGCCGCCGATCAGGATCAGGTCGCGGCCGGAGATCGCGTGCCCGAAAAGGGCGAAGAATGGCGCCGTCAGGCCGATGATCCAGGCGAGCAGCAGCAGCAGCCCGAGGCGCATGAACATCGCCATGGCGAGGCCGATGCGGCGTGCGCGTTCGCGCTGGGCGAGCGGCAGCTTGTCGACCAGGATGGAAATGAAGATCACGTTGTCGATGCCGAGCACGAGCTCCAGCGCGGTCAGCGTGACGAAGGCGATCCAGGCCTGGGGATCAGCGAGTAATTCGAGCAAGGGACATTCCTCCGGACTTGAGGCGATTATGAAGTACGGGAGGGGGAGGGGGGAAGGTGGAAGGTCGCGGTGTAGAATGAGCCTGCCTGCCGCCCTCGTTTTGCGGCCATTGGAAGAATTCCTGATGTTTTTTGCCGGTCTGTTCGACCTCCCCTGGTGGGGCTACGTGCTGGTGGCGCTCGGCCTGACCCACGTCACGATCGCCGCCGTCACGATCTACCTGCACCGCTGCCAGGCGCATCGCGCGCTCGAACTGCATCCGGTGGTGTCGCATTTCTTCCGGCTCTGGCTGTGGCTGACGACCGGAATGGTGACCAAGGAGTGGGCCGCGATCCATCGCAAGCACCACGCCAAGTGCGAAACCGCGGAGGACCCGCACAGCCCGCAGATCCACGGCATCAACCGGGTGCTGTGGCTGGGCGTGTTCCTGTACGTGAAAGAGAGCCACTTCCGCGAAACGATGGAGCGCTACGGCCACGGCACGCCGGACGACTGGGTGGAGCGCAACGTCTACTCGAAGCACGCAATCTACGGCCTGTTTCTCATGGGTGCCGCCGATATCGCCCTGTTCGGTCTGGTGCCGGGGCTGCTGATCGTCGCCGCGCAGATCGTGTGGATCCCGTTCTGGGCGGCCGGCGTGATCAACGGCATCGGCCATTTCTGGGGCTACCGCAACTGG
>Ga0255310_10000175_pt1 | contig 13029 bp, 13 predicted proteins | sample EtOH1_T0_E1_meta_FD_201359 | JGI IMG/M metagenome (GOLD analysis project Ga0255310, IMG submission 201359) | Sandy soil microbial communities from University of British Columbia, Vancouver, Canada - EtOH1_T0_E1 | ecosystem: Engineered > Artificial ecosystem > Sand microcosm > Unclassified ...
GTTGAAAACCCGGCCGTGGACGGTAACCGTGGCGGGGGCCTGCGCCAAACCCGGCGCCGTCGATATCGACCAACTGATCGACGAAAAGCAGCTCGAAGAGCGCATCTACCGCCTGCGCTGCGTCGAGGGCTGGTCCATGGTTATCCCCTGGCTCGGTGTGCCGCTGGCCAGCGTGCTCAAGCGCTTCGAGCCCAACGCTAACGCCAAATACGTATCATTTACTAGCCTGAGTCGTCCCGAAGAGATGCCCGGCCAGAAACGCCGCGTACTGCAATGGCCTTATCAGGAAGGTCTGCGGATTGATGAGGCAATGCACCCGCTAACCCTGCTAGCGGTGGGGCTTTATGGCCAGGCGCTGCCCAAACAGAACGGCGCGCCAATACGCCTGGTTGTGCCGTGGAAGTACGGCTTTAAAAGCACCAAAGCCATTGTTCGCATCGAGTTCACGGAAACCCAGCCGCCCACTAGCTGGAATCTATCCGCACCGAGCGAGTACGGGTTTTATTCCAACGTCAATCCGCAAGTGGATCACCCCCGCTGGAGCCAGGCTAAAGAGCGGCGTATCGGTGATCTCTTCAAGCGGGATACGTTGATGCTTAATGGTTATGCCGATCAGGTGGCGCCGCTCTACACCGGCATGGATTTGCAGAAATATTTCTAGCGTAGTGTAAGGAATGCGCCCTCAGCGGCGACTAATGAAACGCATACACATCATCAGCAAGCATCTCTTGCTTATTTGTGGCGCAAATTCGATTTGTTTTAGTTTTTTATCTGTGTTTAACAACCTGAAGGAGTAGACATGTCCATTCAATCTAAATCTCGCAATATCACAGGCGCCTCCCTGGCTTTGGCTTTTGGTGCCGCCATGACTCTGGCGGTGGCTCCTGCCATGGCTGCTGACTCTGCTATGACCAGCATGGACGGTGTGGAAAAGTGCTACGGTATTGCCGCCAAAGGCAAAAATGACTGCGCTTCTGGTGCCGGTACCAGCTGCGCTGGCTCCTCAAAAATGGATTATCAAGGTAGCGATTGGAAAAAAGTACCCGCCGGCACCTGCGTAAAAACCAAGTCATCGACCTCACCCACCGGATTTGGCCAATTGCAGGCCTTCACGGCAAAGAAGTAAAGTAGCCATTGGCGGAGCGCCCCACTATGACGACGACACAGCCGACATTTTGTGGCGCTTCCGCATCTTCTAACGACTTAATGCTACCCCAGCGATCAGGGCTGGGGCTCAAATCGCCGCATTATCAGCACATCGTCGACACCCGCCCGGACTTAGGCTTCTTCGAAGTCCACGCCGAAAACTACCTGGTTGACGGTGGAGCTTTTCATCACTTTTTAACTCGTATTCGAGAGCTTTACCCCTTGTCTATTCACGGGGTTGGTCTGTCCATAGGCAGCTCCAGACCACTGGACCAAGATCATCTGACAAAGCTCGACCGGCTATTACGCCGCTATCAACCGCAGTCGTTCTCCGAGCATCTCGCTTGGTCTAGCCATAACGATCAGTTTTTGAATGACCTGTTGCCGATGCCTTACAACACAGCGACGCTCCAGCAAGTGTGTGACCATGTCGATCAGGTGCAATCCCAACTTAAGCGGCGGATGTTGCTGGAGAATCCCGCCACCTATATTGAGTTCGCCGATTCCAACCTGCCTGAAACTTCGTTTATTCAAGAGATCGTGCGCCGCACTGGCTGCGGTCTGCTGCTTGATGTCAACAACATCTACGTTTCCTGCGTCAATCATCATCGCGATCCGCGCAGCTATCTTCGAGCGCTACCCTTAAGCGACGTGGGAGAAATTCACCTGGCCGGATTTGCTCAAGAGCGGGATGCCGCCGGCGATCCCTTATTAATCGACAGTCACGGCTCACCCATCGCCCAAGCGGTTTGGGATCTCTACGCAGAGGCCTTAAGCCTGATCGGCCCAATCGCCACACTCATCGAGCGCGACAACGATATCCCGCCCTTTGACGTATTGCTGGCGGAAGCCCACGCGGCAGACAACTGCCTTCGTCTGGCCAGCCCAACTTTGAAAGAGATGCAGGCGTGATCTACCAAGATGCTTTCGCCCAGGCCTTACTCGATCCAGCGCAGCCTTGCCCCGCCGGATTGATCACCTGGAACGGCTCGGACCCGGCCAAGCGCTTTGCCATTTATCGCAACAACGTCGTCGTTTCACTTATTGACGCCTTGGTTAGCACGTTTCCGGTCACCCGCGCACTGGTCGGTGAGGAGTTCTTTTACGACATGGCGCGCCGCTTTGCCCTGGCTTCGCCGCCCAGCACCCCAGTACTCGCCCATTACGGCGAGGCATTGCCGGCTTTCATCGAACAGTTTCCACCCGCCGCCTCGATTGCTTACCTTGCCGATGTCGCCCGTCTGGAGAGGTTACGAGTCCACGCCTACCATGCCGCAGAAACACAATCGCTGTCCTCCGCGATGATTAGCGCCACACTGATCCAGGCCGCAGATAAGCTGCCCGACTGGCAAGTCGGCTGCCATCCTTCAGCCGCCGTCTTGCAATCGCGCTACGCGGTGGTGTCGTTGTGGGAGGCGCATCAAGGAATCCGCGAGATCGCCACGGTCGACCCCTGCCTCCCCGAATCTGCATTGATCATTCGGGTTGGCTTTGATGTGCGGTTGGCGCAATTGAACACCGGTACAGCGGCTTTCATCGAGCAGCTTTTGCGCAACGCCAATCTGGGCACCGCCGTTGAGCATGCCTACCAAACGGCGGAGGATTTCGATTTACCGCAAGCTCTGGCACTATTGATGCGATTTAACGCTATCGTTTCACTCCAACCACCCGAATAAAACACCATGTCTGCACCCAGAAAAACAAATGGCTCGACGCCAAGCAGCGTGTCCCTGATTATCACCTTGCTGCGCCGAGTCATCTCGGTAAGCGCACGGATTCCAGACACACTGATTGCTCTGGTTGCCCGCTTTTCGATAGCCGCCACGTTTTGGTTATCTGGCCAGACCAAAATCGAAGGTTTAGCAATAGATATTGTTCAGGGCCAATTTAGCCTGGGTTGGCCGCGCCTATCCGAATCTGCAGTGTCTTTGTTCAAAGAAGAATACGCCTTGCCGATCATCCCGCCGGAGTTAGCCGCCAGCCTGGCGGCCTTTGCCGAGCACGTATTTCCGTTATTTCTGCTGATTGGTCTGGCGACGCGATTTTCGGCTTTGGCCTTACTGGGCATGACCGCCGTTATCCAGATTTTTGTCTACCCAGGCGCCTATGCTACCCATGGGGTTTGGGCGGCGGCGCTACTGTTTTTGATTGCCAAGGGGCCGGGAACCCTCTCCATCGATCATTGGCTGGCGCGGCGCACCGCGTTTCGCTTGACTTACTAATCGCGGGCTAATTCCGGGGGGGGCGTCCTTACCTTTCAAAATTGCACTCGCCGTGAAACTTTTTTTAATCCGTTGAGTCTGACTTTTTGAGCGCCGCAATGGCGCTTTCTCACCCTGAGTAGATAGGTCGGACGCGTTCCCCCGCCGTCACGACCCCCGTGAAGCCACGGTATCTTAAAATACCGTGGCTTTTTTTATTGGTCCGACACAACAGCATCGGTATGCCCCTCAAGCCAAACCGTCAGACGCTGACGCGCCTCATCCAAACCCAATCGAGTGGTCGAAGAAAACAGCTGAACCGACACCAGCGGCATGTGGGCGACTTCTTTACGCACAAAATTTAACGCCGCGCCCGCCGCGCCGCGCCCCAGCTTATCGGCCTTGGTCAAAAGGACGTGGCATGCAAAACCTTCCCTCAGACACAGATTTAAAACCTGCCGATCCAAGGGTGTCATGGGATGCCGAATATCCATGAGGATGACCAAACCCTTTAAACTGCATCGTCGCACCAGGTAGCTTTCAATCAGCTGCGCCCATTTCTCCCGCACTTCCATGGGGACCTGGGCAAAACCGTAACCCGGCAAATCGACCAGGCGAGCCTCGGGTGACAACGCGAAAAAATTCAATAATTGCGTGCGCCCGGGGGTTTTGCTAACGCGCGCCAAGCCATTACGTGCGGTAATCAAGTTGAGTGCGCTGGATTTTCCTGCATTGGAACGACCGGCAAAAGCCACCTCACTACCCACGTCCTGAGGCAGGTCAGCAATACGCGCCACGCTCAGCATAAAAGCCGCTGAATTAAAATTAATCATAAGAAGACCTGGTTCTGGTTGACCTGTTATCAGCTCATCAGTGTAAAATTGGGGGTTGATTCACGTATAACATCACAAGGCATAGAAGCATGGCAAAATTAAACAGACTATCGGCAGCCCTGATCACGTGCTTGCTGCTTGGCGCGGGGCCTGCCACCCTTGCTGCGGGTGACCCCGAAGCCGGCCAGGCCAAGGCCGCCGCTTGCGCAGGTTGCCACGGCCCCAATGGCGCCAGCGCCGTCGCGCAGTTTCCAAAACTGGCGGGGCAACACGAATCTTACAGCGTTGGCCAGCTTAAGGCATTAAAATCCGGTGAGCGCAGTAATCCGATGATGGCTGGCATGTCGGCTGCTTTGTCTGAACAAGACATGGCGGACATCGGCGCCTTCTTTGCCAAGCAGCCCCCGAACATCGGCAAAGCCAATCCCGGACTGGCGGAACTGGGCGCAAAAATATATCGCGGCGGCAACAATAAAACCGGCGTGTCGGCTTGTATGGCCTGCCACGGGCCGGACGGCGCGGGTAATGCGCCGGCTCAATACCCACAACTTTCTGGTCAACATGCCGCCTATGTAGCCACTCGTCTTAAGGCTTATCAGGCCGGTAATGGGGGTAAGGGCACACGCGCAAAAATGATGCAGGACATCGCGGCAAGACTCAGCGAAAAAGAAATTCAGGCCGTCTCTTCCTATGTGGAAGGGTTACACTAGTACCGGTAGATAAAAATCCATGCCGATAAGGGGTTGATATGATGACTTCACTACGCCTGGCCACCCGTGCGCTGCTGATCGGTGCGCTACTGCTGACGACTCAAGCGGTTGCCGAGGATTATGTCGCAGGCAAGCACTACGAGATCATCTCTCCCGTCGAGCCCATCATGGATGGAACCCGCATTGACGGCAAAATCGAAGTGGCTGAGTTTTTCTGGTACGGCTGCTCACATTGTTATGCCGTAGAACCGACGGTGGAAAAGTGGGTGACTGCGAATAAGAATACGGTCGCCTTTATTCGTTTACCGGCAGTCCTTAATAGGACCTGGAAGGTGCATGCTCGTGCCTATTACACCGCCGAGGCGCTGGGTATTGTTGATCAAACCCATCGCCCGTTCTTTGACGCCATGCATAAGAGCGGCAAACCCTTACTCACCGAAGACGCCATTGTTGATTTCTACGTTGGCTACGGCGTCGAATGGGAAAAAGTGAAAAGTGTTTTTAACTCTTTCAGTATCGACACCAAGTTGAAACGCAATGATCACCTGGCTGCCACTTATGACATTAACGGCGTTCCGGCGTTTGTGATTGACGGCAGATACTGGACCGATCTTCGCCACGCCGGTAGTCACGAACAAACCTTAGAAATTGTCAGCTACCTGGTTGCCAAAGCTAAGCAGGAGCGGGGGAAATAGCCCCAAACCCCCGCCAAAAGTCATTTGACCGTTCGTTAAAGATCCTTCGCTGCAAGCCGATAGCTTTGTTGACATAGCAAGTTACTACCTGTGTGTAATAACTCGCCAAACAACAACGCTATCCAACCGACGACGGGCTTCTGAGGCGAAGGAATGAGTTTTCTAATCGGCGATTACGCTTTCAACCTGGTGAATCTGCCCATTATCCTTGGCTCATCGCTGATTTTTATCGTCGGCTTGTTGATTTGGCTGCGGGAACGTAGCTCTCCCGCAGGGCTGTCATTCCAAATCCTTCTGACCACGCAACAAATCTATAGCATCGGCCTCATTGGCAACCTCCTGGCCACCGACCCCATCACCGCCCTGCGCTGGCAGCGTATTTCCGGTGCTGGGCTGGCTTTGTTCGCCTGCGGAGTTTATCAATACGCGCTGATTATCACCAAAAATACAAAATCTTACTCACGCTCCAGCAACCTCCTCTGGGGCGTAAGCTCGATTTTTGCCTTGATTGCCATCGCCACCGATTTACTTTTCCTGGCGCCTCATCATTATTGGTTTGGCTACTTTGTCCACTGGACCCCGGGGGGATTAGCCGCCATTAGTTTTGTGCTGGCTTTTGGTATTGGTGGCGCAGCGTTACGAATACGTGAAATGGCGTACGACCAGACAACCAGCCCCGAACAACGCCGACGGGCCATGCTGCATCTGAAAGCCGGCATCTGTGGCTCTGTGGCCGTTGTCGATTTTCTGCCCGTACTCGGCTACGAGATATATCCTTTTGGCGCTTTGTCCATGCTGGCTACCGTACTGGTGCTAGGCTACATTACGCTGCGCTACCGGCTGGTGGACATTACACCCTCTTTCGCTTCGCAGCGAATTTTGACGACTATGCACGACCCCCTGTTGGTGCTGGACGAAAACGGCATCATCCGAATTGCCAACCCGGCTGCTGAGAAGTTGTTAGGCCTATCCGAGCATCAGCTACTACATCATCCACTGCCCGCCGTTCTCAGTAACGCGTTACCCGAGGACATTAGGCAAAAGACGCTTAACGGGGAGGATGTAGAAGGCGTCGAGATCGTCTGTACGCCCCAGGGATCCTTGCCACAGCATCTGATGCTTTCCATCGCCACCATGCGATCCGATGTCGGAGAGATTGACGCCAACATATTAATATTAAAAAATATTAGCGCCCAACGGGCAGCAGAAAATGAAACGCAAATGCTGGTCAACTACGACCCGCTCACCCAGCTCCCAAACCGATTTCAAAATCGCAAAGTGCTCGACCAAGCTCTGGCTGATGCGAAAGGTGCCTCTAAACAGGTCGCCATCCTGCTGATGGATCTGGACCAATTCAAACAGGTAAACGACAGTTATGGCCACACCATTGGAGATGCGCTGCTAAAAGAAGCCAGCCTGCGTCTACGCCGGAGTTTGTTGCTGCACCGTCCTGCTCAACCCCATCATTACCGGGAAATCGACGGCATGTTGTCACGACTGGGTGGTGACGAATTCAGTCTGATTCTGTTCAACACAAACACGCCAGAAATGGTCAAAGAGCTTGCGGACAGGATCCTCAAAAGTTTTAGCCTGCCTATCACGGTAAGCGGTCACGACATTTTTCTCGGTATCAGTATCGGAATAGCCCGCTACCCCGAAGATGCCGAAGATGCCGAAGGATTGCTCCGCAAGGCCGACATCGCTATGTATCATGCCAAGGCCACGGGCAGAAACAACTACCAGCGGTACGAACCCTGGATGGATGCCGCAGTAGAAAAGCGGATCCGTGTCGAGAACGGCCTGCGCAAGGCCTTGGAAAGAGATGAGCTGGTCCTGCATTACCAGCCGCAAGTCGACATCCAGACCGGCAAAATTCTCGGCGCGGAAGCTTTGGTACGCTGGCAGCACCCCGAACTGGGCTTACTACCCCCCGCTGAATTTATTACGATTGCGGAAGAATCCGGGCTGATTATCCCTCTGGGTCATTGGGTGCTAAAGACGGCCTGCCGGCAATGGCGGCAATGGAAGGATGCGGGTTACCAGCCGATTCGTATCGCGGTTAATCTATCCGCACGGCAGTTCCAGCCGGATCTGCTGGATATCGTTCGCTCAGCGGTCGAAGAAAACCAAATCGACCCAAATCATCTGGAGCTGGAGATTACCGAAAGCGTATTAATGCAAGACAAAGACATCACCGCACGCACATTGCAATCGCTGCGTGATCTTGGGCTTTTCCTCACCATTGACGACTTCGGAACCGGCTATTCATCGTTGAGTTATCTGAAGAAGTTTCCGATTACCGGCGTCAAAATTGATCACTCTTTTATCCGTGAAGTCCCTCATAATCCAGACGATACCAGCCTGACCACGGCCATACTCGCCATGGCCACCAGCCTTAAACTTGAGGTCGTTCCTGAAGGGATCGAAAACGAAGCTCAACTGCATTTTCTGCAAGCACGTCATCATGGAATGGCGCAAGGCTACCTGTTTGGTCGCCCTATGCCCGCAGATCAACTTGAAGCCCTGCTGGATCGAGTCACCGCCGTGAGTACACAAAACTTCACGCAGATAGTGCCCTAAGGACGACGCCTTCAGGGGCAATAAGCGGGCGACTTGCCCTGCACCTTCGCGACACCTCCGCCACGGGGATCCGAGGCAGCCTGTAGTTGATTTGAGCGCCGATCACAGATCACCGCCTGCATGTCGCCATAACGCCGATTAACCTGTTTGAGCTGATGACCTTTGGCTTGTAACCTCGCCGCCACCTCTGGGGAAAAAGCGGCCTCTTCATACTCGATATAATCCGGCAAAAATTGATGATGATAACGCGGCAAAGCGACCATTTCGGGCGCGCCCGCCCCATCAACAAAAGCCAGCGTTGCCAGCAAAACCATGCTGGGGATACGGCTGCCGCCCGGCGTGCCGACGATGGCTAATCGATCCGGCGTCTCTAAAAAAGTTGGGCTCATGCTGGACAGCGGACGCTTACCAGGCGCAATAGAATTGGCCATGGAGCCAACCAATCCATAAGCGTTGGCCGCACCGGGTTTAGCGGAAAAATCATCCATCTCATCGTTCAAGAGCACGCCGGTTCCGGGCGGCACAAATCCAGAACCAAACGGATAATTGATAGAAAGCGTCGCGGCGACCCGATTGCCCTGATCGTCAATAATTGAAAAGTGGGTGGTGTGGGTTCCGCCGCTAACTGCGGCCTCCGTTGTTTGGCTTGGCGTCGCCCGGGCAGGATCAAGCGTTGCGCTTAAAGATTTAGCGTAGGCGGGATCCAGCAATCGACTCAGAGGATTATCGACATAATCCGGATCCCCCAAGGCAGCACGCTCCCGATAAGCCCGCCGCATCGTTTCTACCACATGATGAGTCCGCTCAGTCTCGGACATAGCCTTTAAATCAAAAGCCGTCAGTTGATTAAGCGCCAAGCTAATGAGGCTGCCGCCCGCCGAGGGTGGTGCGGCACTGACCACGGTCATGCCGTGATACTGGCTGCGCACCGGCTCACGCAAAACCAGCCGATAACTCTGCAAATCCTCCAAGGTCCAAATTCCACCCCCTGCCTTCACGCCTTGCACTAGCTTGGCCGCCACCTCACCACGATAAAAGCCATCGTGACCTTGACTAGCCAGCGCTGTTAGCGTTGCCGCCAACTCCGGCTGCCGAATCGTCACACCAGGCAGCGGTGGCAAATACAGGCGCAGAAAGGTGTTGGCAGCATCTGTAGATGCCGCCAAGGCACCCCGACGAAACAGAGCAAACTGCGTATAGCGAGCATCAACGGTGAAGCCTTCCTGGGCGAGTTGGATGGCGGGAGCCAAACTACGCGCTAAGGGCAGACGCCCATAATGTTTAGCTAGATAAGCAAGGGCGGCAGGTTCGCCAGGAATGGCAGCAGCCAACGGCCCATCAAGCGAGGCGTTCGGTCGAGGATTACCCGCAGCGTCCAAATACATATCCGCATGAGCAGCCAGCGGGGCTTGCTCGCGGGCATCCAGCATCAGATACTTTTTATCTTTGGCTCGATAAAGCAAATACAGACCACCACCGCCCAAACCGGATGATTGTGGTTCTACCACAGCAAGCGCCGCACTGACGGCTACGGCGGCATCAAACGCATTGCCGCCCTGGCGCAAGACCTCTAAGCCGGCTTCGGTAGCGGCGGGATGAGCACTGGCAACGGCGGACTGGGCCACCGCCGAAGTCGGCGCACCCAGGCCAGCCCCCAACCCAGCGAACATCAAGAAGACCGCAAAGGCCTTACGTCGAGTTTTGTTGAGCCGTGTCATCATCCCAGCCTCACCAGCAGCTAAGTATGGCCAAACATGCGCTTTAATTCCGCTGCCACATTGGCCGTGACAAAACTGCTGATATCGCCGTTGAAAGCCGCAATCTCGCGCACCAAGGTAGATGAAAGATAAGTGTATTTTTCAGACGGCGCAAGAAAGAGCGTTTCTACGCGCGGCGCCAGATGCCGGTTCATACCCGCAAGCTGAAACTCGTGTTCGAAGTCAGAAACTGCTCGCAAGCCTCGCAGTATCACATCAATCTTGTGCTCTTTGGCATAATCGACCGTCAGCCCGGTAAACGACACCACCTCGACGTTCGCCACATGGGCTAAGGCTCCCCGCCCCAAGGCGACGCGCTCTTCCATGCTGAACAGGGGTTTTTTCCCCGGATTATGGGCAACGGCCAAGATCACTTTTTCAAAAAGTCGGGCAGCCCGCTCGACCAAATCGATATGGCCGCGAGTGATCGGATCGAAGGTACCTGGATACAGCGCCACAGCCATGGCTTTTTATTCCTTCAGGAAAACGTTTTAGGGCTCACTATCAAGATTCGCCACGAGCAGGTAATAGTGTACCTGCCCCGCTCGACCATAGCGATGAACTGACCAGCCGACAGGCCAGACCCGCTCATCCTTTTGGGCGCATTCCACATAAACCAAGCCACCTGGCCGAACCCAGCCGCCAGCGGCCAAGCGCTGGCACACCGATTCGACCATCTCGCTGGCAAAAGGCGGATCAACGAACACCAGGTCAAACTGTTCCGCCGGACCCTCCAGATAGATCATCGCATCGGCGCGTTTTGCCTCACCCCCCTGGGCCTGAAGCAATTTCAGATGGTCCCTGAGATTATTCACCACCGGAGAAGAGCGATCCAGCATCACCACCCGCGCTGCGCCACGAGACAAGGATTCCAGTCCAAGCGCACCACTGCCTGCAAATAAGTCAAGGCATTGCGCGCCCTGTATAATCGGCGCCAGCCAATTAAATAAAGTTTCGCGGACTCGGTCCGGTGTTGGCCGCAACCCTTCAACTACCGGAAAATTTAACCGCCGCCCCCGCCACTGGCCCGCAATAATTCGCAACCGACCCAGCGGCAAAGCGGCAGCGGACCTTCCTCTAGGCATTATTCAATGACCCGCTCTTGATGCCACATGCACACCGACAACTCCCGCCACAATACAGGTGATGCTAACCATCTTCAAAAAGCCCATCGTTTCGCCAAACCATGCCACGCCTATCAGGGTGGTTAGCGCGATGCCCACACCCGACCAAACGGCATAGGCGACGCTTAGTTCAATATTACGCAGTGCCAATGTTAAGGCGGCAAAACACAAACCATAAAACACAAACACGGCGATGGAAGGCGCCGTCCTGGTAAAGCCTTCGGCGAGCTTCATGCTCGTGGTGCCCATCACTTCGAATATAACCGCCAGCGCCATCCACAACCAGGCCGATCCGGTAACCTGCATCTTCGCAACCTCGCGTGCATCCAGATAAAAATCTTTGCTTAGCCGCCAATCTCCAGGCAGAAGTGGACCATGTTATTAGCATCCTGCGCAAGGGTTATAATGCAGGCTTTTGCGGACCACCACAGAGTGCTAGCATGGGCGATTAAATCAGCGCCCCCTTAACCGCAAACATCACTATTTTTAGGATCCCCCGAGTGCCAGAAGATTTTGATCGCCTGAGCCAAAACCTGTCCACCTGGGCTGCGCAGGCTAGTCCCGACTTTTTTCTGTACGCTGGCTTAGCGATAACCGGCGTTACTGTGCTGCTGATAGCGGTCATCGTGATTCTGGCGCGGCGACGCCGAGCTCCGCACACTGCCCATCCGAGCCCGGAGCAACCCACATCGCTCATTCAAAGACCGTTTGAACCGGCGGCGCAGCTTCCCGCCATGGCAGAAGCAGCCATCGCCGAGCACACACTGCCCACAGCTGGATTAGTTTCCCGCGTCAGAACCGGCCTGTCCAAAACGCGCACCCATTTGGCCGCCGGACTGATCAACGCCATCAAAGGCAGTAAACGGCTTGATACGGCCTTGCTGGAAGATCTGGAAATGCGGCTGCTCACGGCGGATGTGGGCGTCGAAGCCAGCACAGCAATCATCAAGGGACTGACTGAGCAATTGGGTCGAGATGAGCTCGCCGATCCCGAGGTGGTGATCGAGGCCTTAAGCGAAAACATGAAAGCTCTACTCGCACCCCAGGCCATCCCCCTGGTGATTCCCAAAGATATCCGCCCCTTTGTTATCCTTATGGTCGGTATCAATGGAGCAGGCAAGACGACCACCATCGGCAAGCTGGCCAAGCGCCTGACCTCCGAAGGCTTGAGCGTTATGCTGGCGGCCGGTGACACTTTTCGCGCGGCGGCCGTCGAGCAGCTGCAAACCTGGGGCGAACGCAATCACGTTCCGGTGATTGCCCAGCAAACTGGGGCCGATAGCGCCTCGGTAATCTTCGACGCTTTACAAGCCGCCAAAGCTCGAGGTATTGACGTACTGATTGCAGATACCGCCGGCCGCCTACATACTCAGGATAACCTGATGCAGGAATTGGCCAAGATTCGCCGAGTCATGGGTAAACTCGACCCCCAGACCCCACACGAGGTCATGTTGGTGGTCGATGGCGGTACCGGCCAAAACGCAATCGCCCAAGCTAGACAGTTTAAGGAATCCGTCAATGTTACTGGTATCACCATCACCAAGCTGGACGGCACAGCCAAAGGCGGCGTTCTTTTTGCCATTGCCAAACAAGTCGGCATCCCTATCCGTTTCATTGGCATCGGCGAAGGCATTGAAGACCTGCGCCCATTTAATGCCTCGGAATTTGTAGACGCCCTATTGGATCGTCCAAGCAGAGACAGTTAAACTCTACACTATGCCCACAGCGCCATTCATCCAGCTCCTAAATGTCAGTAAACACTACGCCACCGGTGGCGTGGGGCTGACTAATGTAAGTTGCGAAATAGAAAAAGGAGAGATGGTCTTCGTCACAGGTCACTCCGGGGCAGGTAAAACTACTTTTCTGCGATTAGTCGCCACGCTGGAATGGCCAAGCCAAGGACAAATCCTGGTCAACCAGAAAAACATAAGCCGCCTGCGCACCTACGACATTCCCGCTTATCGCCAGCGGATTGGCTTGATT
>Ga0255310_10000177_pt1 | contig 13018 bp, 14 predicted proteins | sample EtOH1_T0_E1_meta_FD_201359 | JGI IMG/M metagenome (GOLD analysis project Ga0255310, IMG submission 201359) | Sandy soil microbial communities from University of British Columbia, Vancouver, Canada - EtOH1_T0_E1 | ecosystem: Engineered > Artificial ecosystem > Sand microcosm > Unclassified ...
GATCGCGCTGCGGTAATAGGTCGCCAGCTATTTCCTGAAGAAATGCTGTTTGCTGGTGGGCGTACTGCCATAAAAGCGGCTAAAATCGATATCGATTTTAGTAACGTTGAGCCTGCGGCAGCGGGTACGGCCGGTATCTCGATCAAGAGCGGCGCGTTCGCAAACGCCACTGAAAAACCGCCATCAGTAGAAAGTATCGACTTAAATCTGGATACCGGTAGCAGTCCAGCCAGTAAATCATCCGCGCAGCCGGTCAATTTTGAAACCACAGGAGACGCGAGCTCCACAGAAGACTCGTCGGAAACCAAGCTGGACCTGGCTAAAGCCTACATCGACATGGAAGAGATGCAAGATGCTCGTAAATTGCTTGATGAGGTACTCACCTCGGGCAACCCGGCTCAGCAGAATGAAGCAAACAAGCTGATGAGTCGGATCAGTGGCGCCGCCGCCGGGGTCAGAACCGAATCCACTCAGCTTATGCAGCCCATAAGCAGTGATAGCGTTGGGGGTCTGGACTTTAAATTGGATACGTCAGGTATCGGCGGAGGCAAAAAAGGCTTGGATGATGTTGAAACAAAACTGGATTTGGCTCAGGCCTATTTAAGCATGGATGATGTGGAAGGTGCGAAGAATCTCATTAACGAAGTCTTGGAAGACGGCAGCCAGAAGCAGCGTGAGCAGGCTAACGCCTTGCTTGCCAAGATTCCCTAAGCGTTATTGGCCCGGCCTCGTTGTTGAATCTGCTTTTCGATTCGTCCTCCCGGTGATCGAAGGAGGGCGATGTCCACGCTAATAGAGCCGGCCCCGTCCGCTCGTGTCGCTTTGGGCCTGGAATATCTGGGCACCCGCTATTGTGGCTGGCAACGTCAGCATCATTGCCTCAGTGTGCAGGCCGAAGTTGAGTCGGCGCTTACGCGTATCGCCGCCGCGCCGATTGCTATCGTGGTGGCCGGTCGAACGGATACCGGCGTCCATGCCGTAGGCCAAGTGGTTCATTTCGACTCCCAGGCTCGCCGTGACGTTGATCGATGGGTGCTGGGAACCAACACCTGCCTGCCTGCTGGTGTTTGTGTTCGCTGGGCACGGGCGGTGCCGAACGATTTTCATGCTCGCTACAGCGCTTTGTGGCGGCATTATCGATATGTGATACAGGATTCGCGTGCGCGCTCGGTGGTGACTCAGGAGCGGGTTTGCTGGGTTCACTATCCCCTGGATGCTCAGCGTATGCATGAAGCAGCGCAATGTTTGCTCGGTGAACACGACTTTTCCTCCTTCCGCGCTTCGGGTTGTCAGGCTAAAACAGCTCGGCGTCATTTGTATCAGATTCAAGTGCGACGAGTCGGTGACCTTGTTGTCATTGATGTGCGCGCCAACGCATTTTTGCATCACATGGTGCGCAATATCGCGGGTGCTTTGCTTAAAGTGGGGAGTGGTGAGGTTCCGATGACGTGGCTGGCCGAGTTACTGACTCAGCGCGATCGTACCTTGGGTGGAATGACGGCAGCGGCCGAGGGGCTGTATCTGCTAGGGGTTGGCTATCCTGACCATTTTGGCTTGCCCGCGATGGTGGCCGACGGAGAGCGGGCCGGGTTGCCCTTTGTGTAGCTTCAAGTTTTAGTGGCTTACCTGGGCTTTTTGGGTTTCGGGATATGTATGATTTGAGTATTAGAAAGCCGATCATGCAGTGCTCTGCCGTGCTGATCAACCCCTATCCACAGATAATTGGTCAGCCACGAGCAGGCCAGCGCAAAAATCGCCATTTTTGGCTCTTGAAACAGCCAAAGAGCACCGGGTCCTAAGGCAACCAGAGGCAGGGATCCTGCCACAAAGCGCATAAGGGCCTGCCGCCAAGTGAGGATATGCCGGTCGGCGTTAAGGGTGATGATATGCCACGCCCGCATGCCTAAGGTTTGCCCGCCGTGCGTCCAAAACCAGCCGTAGAATACAAACACCAGCGTTATCAGATAAAACGGGTAGACCCGATTTTCGGGTTGCACACCCTGACCGCCGGTGAAGAGCAGCAGTGGCGCAGTGGCTAATATAAGCAGGGCGCCGATTAGTAAAGCGTCGTAAACCAGGGCAGCCAGGCGACGCAACAAGCCAGCAGGCCGGATGTTAAATGAACTTAGATCGGGAGTAGGCGAGCGGGCAGTCATGAGTTAGTCAAAATTGGTGCTCCCTAGGGGGTTCGAACCCCTGTTTTCGCCGTGAGAGGGCGACGTCCTAGGCCGCTAGACGAAGGGAGCTTATCTCTAAAGGCGCTCATTAGCTATTTCGCGCCATGGGCGTGCATATTATACTGGCGACCAGTTGCCAGACAACCTGAATTCAAGATAGTTATGTAACAAATTGAAAATTCTTAAAATATTACAGCGATTTAAAGCAAAACCCGTGGCAAAACAAAGCAGTTTTACCATCATCCCGCGCCATGATCACGCTATCTCGCGCGCAAATATCTCTGATAACGCGCTTAAAGTAATGTATCGGCTGAAAAATGCTCGGTATCAAAGCTACTTGGTAGGCGGTGGTGTACGCGATTTATTGTTAGGGCGTTATCCCAAAGACTTCGATATTGCCACCGCAGCGAAACCTGAGGAAGTCAGGGCGGTTTTTTCTAATTGCCGGTTGATTGGTCGTCGATTTCGCCTGGCGCATGTTTTATTTGGCAATGACATTATCGAGGTCGCTACCTTTCGGGGTAAGGGCGAGGAGGGCGCGGATAGCCTGTCCAACGACAGCGGCCGACTGTTGCGCGACAACGTTTACGGCACCATGGAAGAGGATGCCTGGCGCCGCGATTTTACCGTTAACGCGCTCTATTACAGCGTTGAGGATTTCGCCATCTACGATTACGTTGGCGGAATGGAAGATTTGAATAACCGGCTATTGCGGCTGATTGGCGACCCGGAGGTGCGTTATCGGGAAGATCCCGTGCGTATGCTGCGGGCAGTGCGGTTTGCTGCAAAATTAGACTTCGATATTGATAAAGAAACCGAAGCGGGTATCCACCGGCTGCATACTTTGCTGAAAGACACTGCGCCGGCGCGCATGTTTGATGAATTCCAGAAACTGTTTTTTGCCGGCCATGCCGCCCGTACCTTTGATTTGCTGCGTCATTTCGGGTTGCTCAAATACTTGTTACCCGAAGCTGAAAGCGTGTTTGCCGCAGAAGGCGAAGACGGACCCGCTTTGGCGATGGCCCGCGCCGTCATGGTGGCCACTGATGAACGAATCGCCGCCGGTAAGTCCGTGACCCCGGCTTTTTTGCTGGCGGCCATATTGTGGTTCCCGATGTGTCGGCGGCAGCAGGCATTGATAGCACAGGGTATGCGCCCAGCCGATGCGTTACATCGAGCCATATCGGAGATTACCGACGACGAGGCGGTGCGCTTATCCATCCCCAAACGATTTCGGTTACCCATGGCAGAGATTTGGCAAATGCAGTCTCGCTTTGAACATCGCCGGGGCAAACGGGTATTGCAGTTATTGTTGCGGCCGAGATTTCGCGGCGCTTACGACTTTCTGTTGCTGCGCGCCAAGGTTGGCGATGCGCCTGTCGAGTTGGCTCAGTGGTGGACGCGCTTTCAGGAAGTCGATGAGACTCAGCAAGAACAAATGCTGAATGATCAAGCTAAGCTTCCTCTATCTGACCAAACCACCGGCACGGGTAGGTTGAAGCCGCGTCGAGGTCGCCGCCGTGGTCCACGTAAGCGATCTGCCGAGCCAACCTGATGTTGGCCGCAGACACGGCGCGAGTTTTTATCGGTCTAGGCAGTAATTTGGGCAACAGTTTTGATTTGCTTGATCAGGCCTTTTCCGGGCTGGCGGCATTGTCGAAAACTCGACTGGTAGCGCAATCGCCGATCTACCGAAGTCGCCCTATGGGTCCGCGGGATCAACCGGATTATCTCAACGCCGTGGCGATGTTAGATACCCGGTTGACACCCGACCCATTGCTGGCCGCTTTGCAAGCACTTGAAGCCGAGCACGGCCGAGTTCGTCAGGGCGAGCGCTGGGGGCCTCGGACCTTGGATCTGGACATCTTGATCTACGGCGATTTGCAGATAAACACCGTGCATTTGCAGATTCCGCATCCGGGGTTGCCGCTGCGAAACTTTGTGCTGTATCCCTTGGCCGATTTGCAGCCGGATCTGATTGTGCCAGGTTATGGTCCATTGCCGGCGTTGTTAGCGGCTTGTCCCCGTGATGGCCTGGAAATTTTTTCGAATTAATGGAGAGTCAGCGTCATGCCCACTTGGGTGAAAGTATTAAGTGTCAGCGAGGTTCCGGCGGGGACGTGCCAGGTGGTCGATCTGGAGGGTACAGAGATTGCCGTGTGTCATGTGGCCGGGCAGTTTTATGCGGTGGAAAATATCTGCACCCACGATGGTGGTGAGCTTACCGGCGGTCGTTTAGACGGCTGTCAGATTGTTTGTCCTCGACATGGCGCTCGGTTCGATTTACGTTCGGGCGCGGTGTTATCGCCGCCTGCTTATGAACCTATCCACGCTTTTCCGCTTCGCGTGGTTGATGGGGTGATTCAGTTGCAGGATGATCGTGACCCGTCGTAACTATTATTTATTCAGCAAGGTACCATTAGGGGCGAGTCTATGAAATTACAAAGCAGGGCGCGGTGGTTGGTGATGAGTTTGATGCTGACTGTTGTTGCGGGATGCGCCAGCATGATCCAGCAAGTCATGGCAAAGCCCGAGTTACGGCTGACCCAAATGCAATTGATGGAGGCTAATTTGATGCAGCAGCGTTATCGGCTAACGCTGGAGATTAAAAATCCCAATCCATTGCCTTTGCCTGTCGACAAGATTCGTTATCAGATTTTACTGGCGGGCAAAGAATTCGCTTCTGGCGAAACGGTCCAGGCATTTCGAGTGCCGGCCAATGGCGAAACCACCGTTGATTTGGATGTCAGCACCAATCTAACGCAGTTTATGGGCCATTTAAGCCGTGTTCTCTCTGGCCCCTTGGATAAACTGGATTATGCCATCAGTGGTGAGGTGGCCACGGGTATAGCCGTTCTCGGTGTGGTGCCTTTTCAACGCAAAGGTGAGATTCCCTTTAATAAACCGGTGGCGCAGGGCTTGAATACGAGAAAATAGCCACCATAGTTTAATCGAATGATTTGCCAGGACGGCAGGACTCAATTAGGGAATACATCAATGGATTTCGACAACGAAGTGACCACGCCAAAAACGCCCAGCTCAAGCTGGAGCGATCAAATCACCGGCAAGCTCAAAAAATGGGGCGCTAAGCTGGCTAAACGCTATGTTAAGGTGCCAGAAGTAACGCTGCTGGAGGTAAAAATCCGCGAGGCGAACCTATTGGAGCAGCGTTTTCGCATACACTTGAGAATCCACAACCCTAATCCATTGTCGGTGCCTATCAAGCTAGTGCGCTATCGTGTGGAGTTGCTCAACGAACGTTTTGCTAAGGGCGAAACGGTCGAATCATTTCGAATACCGGCGCGAGGCTCCACCGACTTGGAACTGGATGTCAAAACATCAACGCTGCGGTTGGGTCGATCCCTGCTCAATCTATTGATGCGGCCGGGTGGGGGCGTGGATTATCGGATTAGCGGTGATGTCGAGCTGGGTTGGGGATGGGCGCCGGTGTTGCCGTTTAGCCATGGCGGTAACGTTGATATCTTGAAGTAACCGTGCCTGCCCATACCCTCGTCCAGCTGACAGGTATCCGCCATAGTTATGCAGAAGGCGCGAGTCGGCGGCGGGTGCTTGACGATTTAGAGTTGACCGTACCGAAAGGTGAGCTGCTGGCTGTGCTTGGCCGCAGTGGTTCGGGTAAATCGACGATCTTAAATTTGATCAGCGGGATTGATCTTCCGGAAGCCGGCGAAATTCACCTGGGTGGCCAGCGACTGGACCAGCTCGAAGAACGGCAACGCACAGGTGTTCGCCGTCGGGAAATCGGGTTTATCTTTCAGTTCTTTAATCTGCTACCCACGCTGACGGTTGCCGAGAATGTCCGTCTACCGCTGCAACTTAATCGATTAGATAACGCAGACAGTGATCGGCGGCTCTATCAATTGCTGGAGCAAGTCGGCCTGGCCGGTTATGGCCCCCGTTATCCCGATACCTTGTCTGGCGGTGAGCAGCAGCGAGTGGCGCTGGCGAGGGCATTGATTCACGAGCCACCCCTTATCCTCGCCGACGAACCCACCGGCAACCTTGATGCCGATACCGGCGCTCAAGTTTTTGGCTTACTGGAAAATCTGGTTCGAGAGTCGGGTCGTACCTTGATTATGGTGACCCATAACACGGAATTAGCCGCCCGGGCTGATCGTGTGTTGCGCCTGCAACGCGGGCAGTTGACCCGCGAAACTGCCTTTAACGCTACCGTCTGATGGCAGACTCGTCCCCCTCTTGGCGTAACATTATCCCCGTTGCCTTGCACTGGAAAGTGGGATCACGTCACCTGCGTCGTCATCCTTGGTTAATCGCTTTATCAATCCTGGGGATAGCCTTGGGTGTCGCCGTGGTGGTGGCGGTTGATTTAGCCAGCCACAGTGCCCGCCACGCCTTTGCATTATCGACAGAAGCGGTGGTTGGTCGGGCGACCCACACGGTAGTGGGTGTGACAGGCACCGTGGAGGTTGCCAGCTACCAACGACTGGCACAGCGGAATGCAACACTACCCATGGCCCCGGCCGTTGAAGCCACCGTCACAGTGGCGGACCATCCGGGCCATAGCTTTCGGCTGCTGGGTATTGATCCGATTGCCGAATTGCCATTTAGGCCCTACCTGGCCCAATCGGGCACGCTGGATCCCCAGGCGGTCTGGGCGTTAGCGATGAATATTGGCAGCGTACTGATGGCTCGCACCGATGCCGATCAGCTTGGGATCAAACCGGGTGACCGCTTGAATCTGCTGCTGCCCAATGGTCAAGCCTACGTCACCGTGGCGGTGTTGATTGATAAGGCCAGCGAAGGCCCGAGTTTATCCGGCATCCTGGTTATGAATGTGGTGGGTGCTCAGCAGTTATTGAGTTTAGAGAATAAGCTGACCCGCATCGATCTGCTGCTACCTGAAGTGATTGGCGATACCACAGCGGCTAATCAGCTGGCTGGTTTGGCGGTAGTGCTGGCGCCGGGTGAGCGTATTGAGCCCGCCAACGCTCGTGCAGAAGGCTATGCGGGCATGTTGCGCGCCTTCGATTTTAACCTCACCGCCCTCAGTTTGCTGTCCCTGCTGGTCGGCATGTTTTTGGTCTACAACACCCTAAGTTTTTTGGTGGTGCAGCGCCGGCCGCTTTTGGGCACGCTGCGTACCTTGGGCGTGACACAGCAAGAAATGTTTGTTGGCGTGTTAGGAGAAGCCGCCCTGCTTGGCGTGTTGGCCACGGCCACGGGCTTGGTTTTGGGTTATGGCTTGGCCGAGATATTACTGAGTTTGGTGACACGCACCATCAACGACGTGTATTTCACTTTGCAAGTCACCTCGCTGCACTTATCCCCGTTGAGTTTTACCAAAGGTGTCCTGCTTGGCATTGGCGGCAGTGTATTAGCCACTGTGCCGGCGGCTTGGGAAGCCGCCAAGACGCCGCCTCGACGGGTACTCAATCGTTCTGGAGCAGAGGATAAAGCGCGGGTTATGGCGCATCAAGGCGTGTGGCTGGGCGCTATTATTTGCGCGATTGCTACCGTTCTACTGCTGTGGCCCAGTCACGCCTTGCTGCCGGTTTATATTGGCTTTGTGATGTTGGTTGCGGGCATTAGCATGAGCTTGCCGGCATTTGCTTTGGCCATGGCTAAAAGTATGGATTACTTATTACCTACCCGCTGGCTGGCCAGTCGATTCGCAGTGCGTACCGTGGCGGCCACGTTAAGCCGTACAGGCGTCGCGATCATGGCGTTAACCATCGCCCTGGCCACCACGGTGGGTATGGGGATCATGATTAGCAGTTTTCGCGATACCGTATCGACTTGGTTAGGGCGTGCGCTCAGTGCCGATGTTTTTATCTCACGCGGCGTGGCGGCACCGCATCACGAGGCGGTGTTACCGGTGAATATTATGTCCCAATTGACGGGGGTGCCGGGCGTGGCAGAGGCCGTCGCCTGGCGGCGTTTGCGCGTCGAGACCGAGTACGGTCCCCTGGTAATGAGCGGCTTTGATTGTTCGCCTCGCGTTCTACAGCTATTCCGCCTGCGTCAAGGTGACAGTACCATGGCAGAAGCGGCGATGCGGGATGCGGCCCGGCAACCGCCGGCGGTATTGATCAGCGAGCCTCTGGCCTACCATCAAAATTTGCCGCCGACTTCACGCTTAGGCCTGCAGACGCTGCAGGGTAAGGTGGATTTTGAGGTGGCGGGTGTTTATCAAGACTATGGCTCCGATCAGGGGCGAATCACCACCTGTGCTGAAGTTTTTCAGCGTTATTTCGGCGAAGTCGGCATCTCTGGCGTGGGGGTGTTCTTAACCCCGGATGCGGATGCTGAGGCGACTATTGAAGCGCTGCGGGCGTTGGCAACGCCAGAGCAGCCGCTCTGGGTCACTTCGACGGCGGAACTGCGTAGTTATTCCATGGAAGTTTTTGATCGCACCTTCACCATTACTGCGGTGTTGCGGTTTATTGCTTTGGCGGTTGGCGTTGTCGGCGTAGCTGGGGCACTGATGGCTTTGCAGTTGGAGCGTACCCGTGAGCTTGCGGTATTGCGGGCGCTGGGCGCCAGCCCCGGTCTAGTTGGGCGCATGGTTATACTTCAGACGGTTGCGATGGGCTTGATCTCGGGTATTGCCGCCATCCCCGTCGGTCTGGTGATGGCGGCGGTGCTGACCTTCATCATCAACCGGCGTGCATTTGGCTGGGTAATCGACTTTTCGATACATCCGATGATTTTCTTCCACACGGTGGTGGTGGCCCTAGTTGCGGCCCTGATCGCCGGCATTTATCCGGCCTGGCGGATGGCGCAGGTTACCCCGGCGGCGGCACTGCGTGACGATTAGGCAAGGTTGACGCCGCGCATCTCCGGTATAAATAGGCTGTCACGGTAGTGCTGTAATTCCCGTATCGAATCCCGAATATCATCCAGCGCCAGATGATTGCCGGTTTTGCGAAAACCGCTAATCACCTGAGGGGCCCAGCGGCGAGCCAGCTCTTTAATGGTGGAGACGTCAACATGGCGGTAGTGAAAGTAGGTTTCCAGCGTTGGCATTTGGCGGTGCAAAAACCGTCGATCTTGGCAGATGCTGTTGCCACACATGGGTGAGGCCTTTGCAGGCACCCATAACCTGAGAAATTCTAGGGTTTGTGCTTCCGCTGTAGCGTAGTCAATTCGACTTTGCCGAACCCGTTCCAACAGGCCCGACTGGCCGTGTTGCTTGCGATTCCAATCGTCCATGGCGTTTAAAACGTCATCTGGCTGATGAATGGCCAGCATGGGGCCTTCCGCCAGAATATTTAAATACGGATCGGTAACCACCGTGGCAATCTCGATGATGCGATCATTGTCGGTATCGAGACCCGTCATTTCCAGGTCTATCCAGATAAGGTTATTTTCGTTCAGTGGCATTGCGGGCTCTATGGGTTTTGATTGCTTGGCTCAGTGGCCTTTTGAGGATACATTCTAACAGGCTGCTGAAAGTTTATTGGGTTTGTTATACAGGTCAAACAATGAGTGATTTAAAGGAAAAGCACTGCCGTCCCTGCGAGGGCGATATCTCTGCGTTGACGATGGACGAGATCAAGATCCTGGCGCCGCAGTTGGACAAGCGCTGGCGTGTCGATACCCCAGCAGGTCGACTGGCGCGCACCTTTCGGTTCCGTAACTACTATCAAACGGCTGCATTTGTTAATGCAGTGGCTTGGGTTGCTCATCGAGAAAGTCATCACCCAGAAATCCGCTTTGGCTACAACGAGGCCGAAGTGTGCTGGTGGACCCATGCGATTGATGGATTGACGGAGAACGATTTTATCTGCGCGGCCAAGATCGATACGTTGGTGAATGCGGATGAAACAGATCAATGAAAAAACCATCGCGGCCGCCAGCAAAGGGAAAAGCGCCAAAGAATAATGCAGCGGAGGAAGTGGTCCAGGTTGGGCGAGTGGTGGCGAACTACGGCCACAATCTCACCATAGAAACGCCAGCGGGCGAAACTGTGCACTGCTATGCCCGCCGGTTAGACCTCATGCCCGTGGTGGGTGACGAGGTGGAATGGGCCTCTGGGGAGGGTGGGCGAGGGCGGATTATCCGGGTTAAGCCACGGCGTAGCGAGCTGAGGCGGGCTCTGGGTGATCGCGAGCCGCGCGTTTTGGCAGCCAATATCGATCAGGCGGTCATCATGATCTCGCCGACCCCGCTGCCGGACCGATTTTTAATCGATCGATATCTGTTGTCAGCGTATCTTGACGGCCTAAAACCCTTCCTGATTTTGAACAAAACCGATCTGATTCCTCAAGACCAGGTCAATGACTTCGATGTGTTGTTGGCTGAATATGAAAGTTTGGGTTGCGCTACCGGACGCATTTCATGTGTCGGCGAAACCGGAATGGCGGAGTTAGAACAGCAGCTCGCCAACAAAGTCAGCATTCTGGTCGGCCAGTCGGGGGTGGGTAAATCTTCGCTGACGTTGCGTTTAATCCCGCAGGCGGCCGTGCGTATCGGTGAATTATCAGCGGCCACCGGTACGGGTCGGCATACCACCACGAATGCGTTGCTATATCACTTGCCAGGTGGCGGGGATTTGGTGGATTCGCCGGGGGTGCGTGATCTCAAGCTTTGGCCTATGCCGTCAGGCCAGGTGGAGATTGGCTTTCCTGAATTCGCGGCGCTGGGACAATGCCGATTCAATGATTGTAGTCATCGGCACGAGCCGGATTGCGCCATCCGCAACGGTCTGGCAGACAACCGAATTACGCAGCGCCGTTACCAAAGTTATCTTCAATTGTATGACCTGTTGTGCACTTAATTCCGGCGCGGATCAACCGGGGGGCCAGCGCAACTGGCGTCCGCCAAGCAAATGTAAGTGCAGATGATAAACCGTCTGGCCGGCGGCAAGATTGCAATTCATGACGGTGCGATAGCCGGGGCCGTCTATTCCCTCTTGGCGGGCGATTTCCTTGGCAGCAAGGTAAAGCTCGCCGACTAGGCTGGCATCCTCAGGCACAATGTCGTTGGTGCTGGCAATGTGTTTGCGGGGAATAATCAGCACATGGGTCGGCGCTTGCGGGTTGATGTCCCGAAAGGCCAGTACCTGGGTGTTCTCATAAATGATTTTGGCGGGAATCTTGCCCTCCAAAATCTTGCAAAAAAGGCAATCGGACATTCGGGTTGTCTCCTTCATTCTGTAAATTATTCAGCGCCTTCCTCGGGAAGCAGGACTCTTCTCCCTCGAAAAGCATGAGATAAGGTGCCGCCATCCACATATTCCAGCTCACCCCCTACCGGCACACCGTGGGCAATACGGCTGGCTTTTACGCCGTGCTCGTTAGCCAGTTCAGCCAGATAGTGAGCGGTGGCTTCACCTTCTACTGTGGGGTTGGTGGCGATGATGAGTTCGCTGACTTGCTCGTTAAGCTGCTCGGCCAGCAGCTGAAGCCCCAATTGTTTTGGACCAATGCCGTCGAGTGGCGAGAGTCGTCCCATCAACACAAAATAACGACCTCGGTAGAAGCCGCCGCTCTCGATAGCCAGCACATCGGCGGGCGTCTCCACCACGCAGATTATTCCGTGATCGCGGCGATCGGATTGACACAGCGGGCATAATTCCATTTCGCTAAACAGGCGGCAGATACGGCAATGGCCGATATTTTCTACTGCGGCTTGTAAGGCTTCGGCCAAGGCGAGGGCGCCTTCTCGATCTCGCTCCAGCAGATGAAAAGCCAAACGTTGCGCTGATTTTGGCCCGACGCCGGGCAGGGCGCGTAGGCCAGCAATCAGTTTATCTAGTCGTGCGGGAAAGTAAGACATCAGGAGGCCACCTCTAAAATTTACGCTTTGGGGCGAACGCCCTGTACTTCGGCGCCAAACGTGTCGACAAAGGCCTTAACCGTGGGATCATGATCGATGGATTCCTTCGCTTTGGTTACCTTCTCTGCCTGTTGAATAGCCTCTATCGCCGCCGGTGTGGGCTGCGTGCATTCGCCGATACTGAAAACAACCTTTAGATTAGGTTGTTTTAGGTGGTCACGCAGAGCCTCCTTCAGCCGGGTCTCGGTACTTTCACTGCGCAAATGAGCGTGGGCTGCGTTCAATATCAGCTCGATATGATCGTTGGACCGGCGTGGTTGCAACTGACAGTTGGTTGCCAACTGCCGAGACATGCCCTTCAAGCCCAATTGATTAATCAGGCTTGGCCAATCGCCGTCTACGCTGGGTTGATCACCTAACACCTTGGATTCCACATCTAAACGTGCGGGTGAGGGCGCAACGGTTGGGCTGGAATAAACGGACTGGGGCTCGCGAGTTGCCGCAAATGATTGTGGAGTGACACTCGTGGAGGTGGGAGCTGGGTGCGGTTTCCCGACGTCTGCGGCACCGGGATAAAATGCAAAGATGCGCAGCAAAGTCATTTCAAAACCCAGTTGCGGCGCGGGCGCTAAGGCTAAGTCACGGCGACCTAACAGGCAGATTTGATAATAGAGCTGAACGTCTTCGGCCGAGATGCGCGGCGCCAAACTTGCCCATGCGGCGTCTTCTGGATCCGCGTCGTCGGCGGTGCCGATCAACTGTATCCAGGCCATCCGCTGCAGGGCAGCAGCCAATTCTGCCAGTACCGTTTCGTAATCAGGCGCTTGCTCATGCAGCGCCTGTAAAGCCAGGCGCAGGGCTAGTCTGTCTTGATCAGCCACTGCCGTCAAAATAGCCTCGACGTGCCGCCGATCAACCACGCCCAGCATGGTGCGTATGGCCAGCTCTTCCAGCTCGCCGCCGGTATAGGCAATGGCTTGATCGAGCAGGCTCAGCGCATCGCGCATGCTACCGTCTGCGGCTTTAGCCAGCAGGGATAGGGCGACCGGCGCGGCGGTAACTTTCTCGGCCTCAGTGAC
>Ga0255310_10000178_pt1 | contig 12971 bp, 14 predicted proteins | sample EtOH1_T0_E1_meta_FD_201359 | JGI IMG/M metagenome (GOLD analysis project Ga0255310, IMG submission 201359) | Sandy soil microbial communities from University of British Columbia, Vancouver, Canada - EtOH1_T0_E1 | ecosystem: Engineered > Artificial ecosystem > Sand microcosm > Unclassified ...
GCCGGGCCGCGGGTCGAGCAGGTCGAGCGCCGCCGCACCCAGTTCGGGCACGAAGCTACCGACGCGCGCATAGTCGGCCGCATTCCACTGGCCGGTCGAGGCGCCAGGCTTCAAGATGGGGGCGCTGGTCAGAGCGTCTTCACCCAGTCGCGGTACGCGGCTTCGTCCATCAATCCTTCGAGCTCGCCGGCATCGTCGAGCTTCAATTTGAAGAACCAGCCCTCGCCTTCGGGATCGCGGTTGATCAGCGCCGGGTCGTCGGCGACCGCGCTATTGCCCTCGGTGACTTCGCCGGCGACCGGGGAATAGACGTCCGACGCAGCCTTGACCGATTCCACCACCGCGGCCTCGGCGCCCTTGGCCAGCCGCTTGCCCGCCTCGGGCACCTCGGCGAAGACGATGTCGCCCAGCGCCTGCTGCGCATGGTCGGAAATGCCGACCGTGGCGACGTCGCCGTCGACGCGGATCCATTCATGCTCGCGGGTGAAATAGAGGCTCATGCGGCGGCTCCCTTGCGGTGGTAGCGGTGGGGAACGAACGGCAGCGCGGCAACGCGCGCCTCGAACAATTTGGAGCGCTGCTCGAGCTTCAGCGCGGTGCCCGACTCGGCCAGCGCGCTCGCGACATAGCCCATGGCGATCGGGCGTTGCAGCGACGGTGAGAAACCGCCGCTGGTGATCCGTCCGACCTCGTTGCCCTCGTCGTCGAGGACCAGCGCGCCTTCGCGCACCGGCTGGCGGCCGTCGACGTCAAAGCCGACGCGGCGCTGCGGCGGGCCCTCCTCGAGCTCGGCGAGGATCCGCTGCGCGCCCGGAAAACCGCCCTCGGCGCGGCGGCGCTTGCTGATCGCGAACGTCAGCCCGGCCATCACCGGCGTCGTCGCCCGGTCGATGTCGTGGCCGTAGAGCGGCAGCCCGGCCTCAAGCCGCAGCGAATCGCGCGCACCGAGCCCGATCGGCTTGACCGCAGCGTCGGCGGTGAGCTCGTCCGCGACCGTCGCCGCCGCGGCCGCCGGGATCGAGATCTCGAAGCCGTCCTCGCCGGTGTAGCCGGAGCGGCTGATCCACGCCGGATGACCGGCGAGGCGGAACGCGCCGCCCTGCATGAAAGTGAGCTCGCCGACGCCAGGCGCGATTGTCTCGAGCGCCTCGACCGCTTTCGGGCCCTGCAAGGCGAGCAGCGCCTGCTCCTTCATGTGATCGACGACAATGCCGCGCGGCAGGCTGTTTTCGAGCGCCGCGATGTCGCCATGCTTGGTGGCGCCGTTGACGACCAGGTAGAAATCCCCGCCGCGCCGCGTCGCCATCAAATCGTCGATGATCCCGCCGCTGTCATCGAGCAGCAGCGAATAGCGCAGCCTCATGTCGCCGAGCGTCCGCAGCTCGCCGGGCAGCAGCGTCTCGAGCGCGGCGTCGGCATCGGCTCCGTGGACCAGCAACTGCCCCATGTGGCTGACGTCAAACAGTCCGGCGCTTTCGCGGGTCCACAGGTGCTCGGTGATGATGCCTTCATATTGGACCGGCATCTCATAGCCGGCGAACGGGACCATCCGGGCGCCCTTGGAACGGTGCCAGCTATCGAGCGCAAGCTTCTGGACGTCCTGGCTTTCTGTCATGTCGCCCACGTCTCGCGCTCCTCGAATTCAGGCCCGCGCACCGACCGGCCATGTGGCCGTGTGTGTCGCGCGAACCCCCTTCTGTCGCTGAGACCTGAGAGCTTTCCCCGCCCTGGCCTGGGCCACGGCAAGTTACCCCTTCGGCGGTCCCCGCATTCGCGAGGACGCTTTCCAGACTGTCAGGCGCGCGCGGTCCTGTGGCCTGAGAGATTCCGGGGGCGGTTGCTCCTTCGGCGCCGCTTCACCCATTTGGGCGTCGCGAACTCTCCCGCGCGGCCTTCCGGCTATCGGGCTCCCATCTAAGTAATACTTCGATGGGGACCATGCGCCGGTGACGTTGCGAGCCTTGGCCGCGCGTGGTCATTGAGTCAACGATTTGCGCGGATTAGCGGGTCGCGTTGTAGCGAAGCATGTCCTGGCTCATCTGGAAACCGACCAGCTGCTCGAAAGTCGCGGCGGCGACCGCGGCGCGCACCGCCGGATCGGAAAGCGGGTCGATCGCCGCTTCGGCCTCGCCGGCCTTGCGGCGCCTGGTCAGGATCAGCCGGGCGTTCTCGGACAGCGTCGCCGCCGAGCGGGACACCCACAGCACCGCCTGGCCCCTGGTCTCGGCGCGCTGGCTGCCGGCCGCGAAATTCAGCACGACATGGCCGATCCGCTTGGAGACGATCCGGCTCCCGCCTTGGACCGCGACGCTGAAGAACGGCAGCACCACCTGCCGCGCGGGCCCAGCGTCGCGGCGGACGGCGACGACGTCGAAGCCGGCGTTGGACATGATCCGGTTGCCGCTGTCGTTGCAGTTGGCGAACAGGTGGGTGATGGTGGCGGTGACGTCGATCGCCGACGCGTCGCGGCTGTTGGGCGGATTGAACAAAGTGACGTCGCCGGTCCCGGCCGGAATCCCGACCAGCGGGCAGGCGCTGCGCGTGACGTACACGCCGCCGTCTTCGATCTGGCCCCGGCGGGAGCAAGCGGACAGCAGCGTCAGGACGAGCAGCGAAAGGATGCGAAGCTTCACAGGGGTGGGATTCCTTCGATCGGGCGAACGGCGGTGGGCCCGCTTCATAGGAACCGCCTTTCAACGCTGCAAGCGATCGCTTACATGCGCCGGCCATGGCAACGCGCCCTCCCTTGCATGTGCTGATCGCCGCGCCGAGAGGTTTCTGCGCCGGCGTCGATCGCGCGATCCAGATCGTCGAGCTGGCCCTCGAGCGGTATGGCGCGCCGGTCTATGTCCGCCACGAGATCGTCCACAACCGCTTCGTCGTCGACCGGCTGCGCGCGATGGGCGCGGTGTTCGTCGACGAGCTCGACGAGGTTCCCGACGACCGGCCGGTGGTGTTCTCGGCCCACGGCGTCCCCAAGTCGGTCCCGGCCGCGGCGGCGGAGCGCGGCCTCCATTATGTCGACGCGACCTGCCCTTTAGTGTCGAAGGTCCACCGCCAGGCCGAGCGGCTGATCGCCGACGGCCGCCACATCCTGTTCATCGGCCACGCCGGCCATCCCGAGGTCATCGGCACGTTCGGGCAGGTCCCGGAAGGCTCGATCACCCTCGTCGAAACCGAAGCCGACGCGGCCGACGTCGAGGTGGCAGATCCGAACTCTCTCGCCTTCCTCACCCAGACGACGCTGTCGGTCGAAGACACGGCGGCGATCGTTGACGCCTTGAAGGCACGCTTTCCGGCCATCCAGGCACCGCGCAGCGAGGACATTTGCTACGCGACCTCGAATCGCCAGGCGGCGGTCAAGGCGATCGCCGCATCGTGCGAGAAGATGTTGGTGATCGGCGCCCCCAACAGCAGCAACTCGCTGCGCCTGGCCGAAGTCGCCGAGCGGCTGGGCGTCTCCGCCCGTCTCATCGAACGGGCGACCGACATCGACTGGGACTGGCTCGGCCAGCCGCAGACGCTCGGCGTCACCGCCGGCGCCTCGGCCCCCGAGCTCCTCGTCCGCGAAGTGATCGACGTGCTGCGCACCCGGTTCGAGGTCACCGAGGTCGAGGCCGACCACTCGCCCGAGCAACTCAGCTTCAAGCTGCCGCGAGAGCTGGTCGCCTGACGCTCGCGGGGGAACTGCCGGTGGTCGAGATGTTCACCGACGGGGCGTGCCGCGGCAACCCCGGGCCGGGCGGCTGGGCGGTGCTGATACGCTATCGATCGGGCGCGGGCGCGCGCGAGCGCGAGCTTGCCGGCGGCGAGCCGCTGACGACCAACAACCGCATGGAGCTCAAGGCCGCGATCGAGGGCCTCAACGCGCTCACCAAGCCGTGCCGGGTCAAGCTCACCACCGACAGCGTCTATGTCCGCGACGGCATCACCCGCTGGATCCACGGCTGGCAGCGCAACGGCTGGCGGACGTCGGACCGCAAGCCGGTCAAGAACGCCGACCTGTGGATGGAGCTGCTGGAAGCGATCAAGCCGCACCGAATCGAGTGGCACTGGGTCAAGGGGCACAGCGGCCACCCCGAGAACGACCGGGTCGACGAACTCGCCTGCGCCGAGGCCGACAAGCAGCGCGGCTAGGTTTTGCGCGGCTGGAAGTCAGAGGGATCGATCCCGCCCAGCTCCGGCGGCAGCGCTTCGCCGCGAATCAGCGCCGCGCACAGCAAGGACGCCGCCGGCGCGGTCTGGATGCCCATGCCGCCCTGCCCCGCGCACCAGAAGAAGCCCGGCGCCAGCGGATCGAAGCCGTAGACCATCAACCGCCCCGGCGCGAAGCTGCGCAGCCCCGCCCATTTGCGCTCGACCGCCTCGACCGGCCAGTCGACCGCGGCCTCGAAGCGGTCGATCGCGGTCGCGACGTCGATCTCCTCGGGCGCCGCATCGCACGGGTCGACCGGTGTCTCGTCGAGCGGGCTGACCCAGATGCTGCGGTCGCCCTCGCCCTTGAAATAGAAGCTCGTGTGGAGGTCGGTGACCAGCGGCAGGTCGCGCAAGCCGTCGCGCCCGACCCGCAGCTGGACCACCGTCCGCCGCATCGGCTGGAGCCCGATCGGCGCGACCCCGGCGCGAACCGCGACATCATCGGCCCACGCGCCGGCGGCATCGACCAGGACGCCCGCCCCGATTCGCCCCGCCGCGGTCTCGACGTCCCAGCCGCCGTCCGACCGCGTCGCGCCGAGCAGCGCCGCGTCGGTTCGCACCGTGCCGCCATCGCGGCGAATCGCGGCGAGGCAGGCGGCATGGAACGCGGCGACCTCGATGTCGGCGCAGCTCGGCTCGAACCAGGCCCCGGTCCACTGCTCGCGAAGCCCGGGAATCATCCGGTCGAGCGCAGCGCGGTCGAGATGGACGATCGCGTGCTCACCGGTCAGTTCCTCGGCCCCTTCGATCGCGTCGCCATGCGGGCCGGTCAGATGGACGGTGCCGCGGCGGCGCAGCAAGGGCGTGGACGTCCCCGGCCAGCCGGCATCGAACATCGGTTTCGACGCAAAGCTCAGGCGACGAGCCGGCCCGGCGCCAAGGCTCGCTTCCCAGAAAGCGGCCGACCGCCCGGTCGAATGGCGCCCGCACAAATCCTCGGCCTCGATCAGGATCACGCGCGAATTGCCGGCGAGCCGCGCGCCGAGGCTGGCGCCGGCAATCCCGCCGCCGACGATCAGGACGTCGCATTCGGTCAGGCTGGACATGGTCATCTCGCGGTCTGGTTACGTTTTGGAAAGCCGCACCGTCTAGTGGTCGGCGGATGATCAACGCTGGATTTACCGAACTGCTGCTGGGGATTCTGGCGATTCTGCTGTTGGTCGCGGCGGTCGTCGACGTCCGCACTTTCACCATTTCCAACTCGCTCAACCTCGCCGTGGCGCTGCTCGCGCCGATTTATTGGCTGTCGATCGCGATGCCCTTGTGGCCCGATGTCGTGATCCAGCTGGCCATCGGCGCCGGCGTCTTCGCCTTACTTGCCGGGGCCTTTTACGCCGGCATGATGGGCGGCGGCGACGTCAAGCTGGCGGCGGCGCTGGCACTGTGGTTCTCGCCTGCTTCGACGCTCAAGTTCCTCGTGCTGATGTCGATCGCCGGGGGTGTCGTGACGCTGGTCGCGATCGCGCTTCACCGCTTCCGCGGAAGAGAGGGCCGGCCCGAAATTCCTTATGGCGTTGCAATCGCTTTTGGCGGTTTCGCCATTCTAACCCAACGGTTTCTTAACCAATTTGCCTGATGTGTGGAAACATAGACGGGGCCCTTTAGGGGAGGCGATCGCGCCATGAACGTGAAGAAAATCGCGCTGCTGTTTGGAGCGCTGGTCATTGCGGTAGTCACTGCGGTCATGGCCAAGAATATGTTTGTCGGCGCCGGAGCTAATTCAGCTCAGGCCGCGCCCGCGGTTCCCCTGGGGCCCAAGGTGCTGGTGGCGCGTAAAGCGCTTCCGGTCGGCACGATCGTCGATGCCGAGAGCCTCGCTTACCAGCCGTGGCCCAAGGAGCTGATCCAGAGCGCTTATTATACCGAGGGCTCGCCGGACTCCGACATGACCAAGCTGCTTGGCACGGTGGTCCGCTATCCGGTCACCGCCGGCCAGCCGCTGACCCATGGCGCTCTCGTCGGACCGAACGACCGCGGCTTCCTCGCCGCGGCCCTCGGCCCGGGGATGCGCGCCGTGACTGTTCCGGTGAACACGGCTAGCGGCGTTGCCGGCTTCGTCTTCCCGGGTGACCGCGTCGACATGGTGCTGACCCAGCAGGTCCAGGGTGGCGGCGAAGGCGCCCCGCTCAAGGTCTCGGAGACGATCGTGCGCAATATCCGCGTGCTCGCCACCGACCAGCGTATCGACAGCAAGGGGGACGACGGCAAGACCGAGGTCAAGACCTTCTCCAACGTCACTCTCGAAGTCACGCCGCGGATCGCCGAGAAGATCGCGGTCGCGCAAAGCATGGGTACGCTGACGCTGTCGCTGCGCTCGATCGCCGACAACACCGCCGAGCTCGAGCGCGCCGTCGCGGCGGGTGAGGTCAAGCTGCCGCAGGGCACCAACCCGGCCGACGAGCGGCGCCTGCTGCTCGCGGTCGCCAATCGCCCCGCGGACACCAACACGACGTACACCACAGGTGGCGATGTCTCGCGCTTCCAGCGCCGCACCGTCCCGGGCCGCACGCCATCGCAGGCGTCCGGTGACTCCGGCAACTCGCTTTCGTCCTTCGCCAATGCCCTGCGTGGCGGGCCGGCCAGTGCCGGATCAGCAGGTGCGGCCCCGATTTATGTCGGCCCGGTCGTGCGCGTCGCCCGCGGCAATACAATCACCGTCGTTCCGGTGGGAGCACACTAACATGACCAGTCGCAACATCACCCGCCGGGCTCGCCTCGGCACCGCCCTGGCCGCGCTGGCCATCGGACTCGGCACGGTCGCCGGATCCACTCCGGCGCTTGCCCAGCAGACCGCTGCCCGGCCGTCGGAGACGCTCAACCTGAGCCAGGGCACCGGTGCCATGGTGCGGCTGTCGTCGCCGATGAGCGACGTGTTCGTCGCCAACGAAACGATCGCCGACGTCCAAGTGCGCTCGTCGACGCAGCTTTACGTCTTCGGGAAGGGCCGCGGCGAGACCACGGTCTACGCGACCGGTCCCAACGGGCGGGTGGTCTATGCCGCCAACATCCGCGTCGGCAACAACATCAGCTCGGTCGGCGAGATGCTCAACCTGGCGATGCCGGAAGCCAACATTCAGGCGACGCCGATGAACAATCTGGTGCTGCTGACCGGCACCGTGTCTTCTCCGACCGACGTCGAGGAAGCGCAACGGCTGGTCCAGGCCTATGTTGGCGAAGGCACCCAGGTCGTCAGCCGGCTCCGTTCCGCAGTGCCGCTGCAGGTCAACCTCAAGGTCCGCATCGCTGAGATCAATCGCTCGCTGATCAAGGAAATCGGCATCAACCTGCTGAGCAAGGACAGCAGTGGCGGAACCTCGTTCGGGATCGGCCGCGGCAACCCGGGCACGATCGGGGCGACCGGCGGGACGTTCAATATCGTCACCGGCGGCACGACCCTGGGTCTGGCCGGCAAAATCCTCGGTGTCGACCTGCTCGGCACGCTCGACCTGATGGAAACCGATGGCCTGGTCACCACGCTGGCCGAGCCGAACCTTACCGCTTTGTCGGGTGAAACCGCGAGCTTCCTTGCCGGCGGCGAGTTCCCGATCCCGGTGTCGCAGGGCAACAACTCGATCTCCATCGAGTACAAGCAATACGGCGTCGGCCTCGCGTTCACGCCGATCGTGCTTGCCGACGGCCGCATCTCGATGCGGGTCCGGCCGGAAGTCAGCGAGCTGTCCAACGAAGGCGCGCTGAAATTGAACGGCTTCGACGTTCCGGCGATCACCACGCGGCGTGCGGAAACGACGGTCGAGCTCGGCTCGGGCCAGAGCTTCATGCTCGCGGGCCTGCTGCGCAACGCCAACACCAACAATATCGAGAAAGCGCCGTTCCTCGGCGACCTGCCGATCCTGGGAGCGCTGTTCCGCTCGACCAAGTATCGCCGGTCGGAAACCGAGCTGGTGATCATCGTCACGCCCTATCTGGTGCGTCCGGTGTCCGGTCAGCTCGCCTCGCCGACCGACGGCTACCGCGCTCCAACAGACGCGCAACGCGTGTTCCTCGGCCAATCCTACACCGGCCAGAGCGGCCCTGCCGTCGTGCCGGTGGCGCCCGTCGCGGGCGGAGCGGTCGCTGCTCCGGGGTTCAAGCTGTGAACCGCCGCTTCATCAGGAAGGATGCCACGATGCGTTCGAAGTTCGCCCTTGTGCTTTTGGCTTCCACGCTGGCTGGCTGTGCCGTCGGCCAGGAGGGCAATCCCGACCGCGGCATGGCCGCAGTCAACGTGCCGGTGGTGGCGCGGACCGATTATGTGTTCGACGCCGTGGCGCCGGGCGGGTCCCTGCTGCCCGGTGAAGCCGCTCGGCTCAACGCCTGGTTCGCCGGCCTCGATCTCGGCTACGGCGATTCGATCTACGTCGACGGCCCCTACGCCGATGCGGCGCGGGCCGATGTCGCGCAGGTCGCCGGCAGCTATGGCCTGATGGTTTCCGCCAGCGCTCCGGTCACCACCGGCGCCGTTCCTCCGGGAATGGTCCGGGTGATCGTCAGCCGCACGCGCGCCAGCGTTCCCGGATGCCCCAATTGGAACATCCGCTCGCAGCCCAATTTCGACAACCGCACAATGTCCAACTTCGGCTGCGCGGTGAACGCGAACCTCGCCGCGATGGTCGCCAACCCCGAGGATCTGATCCACGGGCGTGAAGGCAGCGGCGTCGGCGATACCTTGACTTCAAGCAAGGCCGTCGGAGCCTACCGGAAGGCCGAGCCCACCGGCAACAAGGGTCTCCAGGACATCAACACCACCAAAAAGGGCAACCAGTGATGAACGCTCCGTTCCAGGCACGCGCCGGTCTGCGCGATCCATTCACGGCCTTCGTCTGCGACGATGCCACCGCCGACATGCTGCGGCCGGTCGCGGTCGAGCACGGCTGGTCGCCGGAGAAGGTCAACAAGGGCGGTCTGCGTAACGCGGTGCAGTCGCTGTCGATTTCGGCGAGCCCGAACATCCTGTTCGTCGACCTGTCGGAATCGGCCGATCCCTTGAACGACATCAACGCGCTGGCCGAAGTCTGCGAGCCGGGCACGGTGGTCATCGCCACCGGCCAGGTCAACGACGTGCGCCTCTATCGCGACCTCGTCGCCAGCGGCATCCACGATTATCTGCTCAAGCCGTTCACGGTCGACCAGCTGCGCGACACCTTCGCGCACGCGCAAATGGTGATTTCGGGTCCGCGCGGCGAAGCGCAGGTCGAAAAACCGCACGTCATGACCGCGGTCATCGGCGTCCGTGGCGGCGTCGGCGCATCGACCATCGCGACTTCGCTGGCCTGGCTGCTGGGCGAACGCGCCCATCGCTCGACCGCGCTGCTCGACCTCGACATCCACTTCGGGACCGGCGCCCTGGCGCTCGATCTCGAGCCGGGCCGTGGCCTCACCGACGCGATCGAGAATCCGAGCCGCATCGACGGGCTGTTCATCGAGCGGGCGATGGTCCGCGCCAACGAGCGTCTCTCGGTGCTGTCGGCGGAAGCGCCGATTCACCAGCCGCTGGTCACCGACGGCACCGCCTTCTTCCAGCTTCAGGAGGAAATGCGCAACGCCTTCGAATCGACGGTCATCGACTTGCCCCGCCACATGCTGATCCAGTATCCGCACATGGTCCACGACGCGCATGTCGCGGTCGTCGTGTCGGAGCTGACGCTGGCCGCGACCCGCGACACCATCCGCATCCTCGCCTGGCTCAAGTCGAACGCGCCGCAGACCAAGGTCATCGTCGTCGCCAACGGCGTGCCGTCGGGCGGCGCGCTGGAGATCAGCCGCAAGGACTTCGAGCAGTCGATCGAGCGGCCGGTGGACATCGTCTTCCCGAGCGACGGCAAGCTCGCCGCCCAGTCGGCCAAGCTCGGCAAGCCGATGGCCGAAGTCGCGTCCGGCAAAATCTCCGGGCCGTTCAACACTCTCGCCGGCATGGTCCTGAGCCATGCCACCGAGGAAGGGGCCGCCACCGATTCGAAAGTCGTCGGCGCCAAGTCGCTGGTCGACAATCTCAAGTCGATGCTGAACAAGCCCAAGGCGAAAGCGGCGTAAGCGAACGGCGGCCAGCCAGGGGGCGACCCCTGCCCGGCCGCACCGAAGGGACTGACGAATGCTGTTTTATGTGATCCTCTTCGTTGTCGCCGGATCGGCCTTGGCGCTGATCGCGAAGCTGTACGCCGGTCCGTCGGCGTCGAAGACGCTGCGGCGGCGGGTCGAGCAGATCAAGGAACGGCACGGCGACGTCATCGCCGGGCACGCGCAGGCGCAGATCCGCAAGTTGTTCGCCCAGCGCGCGAGCCGCATCGAAGGCTTCGCCTCGACCCTGATCCCGAAGCCGGCGCTTCTCCGCCGCCGGCTGGAGATGACCGGCAAGAACATCAGCCTGGCCAAATATTCGACGATCTCGCTCGGCATCTGCCTGTTCGTCGCCATGGTGTTCATGGTCCGCGGGGCGCCGTTCCTTTTGGCGCTGTTCGCGGGCTTGTTCTTCGGCCTCGGCGGCCCGTATTACTTCGTCGGCAAGCTCATCAGTCGCCGCATCAACAAATTCAATTCCAATTTTCCGGACGCGCTCGAGCTGATGGTCCGCGGCCTGCGCTCGGGCCTGCCGATCACCGAGACGCTCGGCATCGTCGCCCAGGAAGTCGGTGGACCGGTCGGGATCGAGTTCCGCGCCGTCTCCGACAAGATGAAGATCGGCCGCACCATGGAAGTGGCGCTGCAGGAAACCGCCGACCGCATGGGCACGGCCGAGTTCCAGTTCTTCGTCATCACCCTGGCGATCCAGCGGGAAACCGGCGGCAACCTCGCCGAGACTCTGTCCAACCTCGCCGACGTGCTGCGGAAGCGCGCGCAGATGAAGCTGAAGATCAAGGCGATGAGCTCGGAGTCCAAGGCCTCGGCCTACATCATCGGCTCGCTGCCGTTCGTGGTGTTCACGATGGTATGGTTCATCAACCCCAAATACATGGGCGGATTCTTCGTCGACGAGCGGCTCATGGTCGCCGGCCTCGGCGGCATGGTGTGGATGGCTATTGGTGGCTTCATCATGGCCAAAATGATCAACTTCGAGATCTGACGGGGATTTGATGGACATGCAGGCGGCAGGCCCCACTCTTCTCGGTTTCAACGTGATCATGGTCGCGACGATGCTCAGCGCCGTCGCGACGTTCGCCGTGCTCATCGCGATCTACGCCGCGACCACCGTTCGCGATCCGATGGCGCGCCGCATCAAGTCGCTCAACGACCGCCGCGAGCAATTGAAGGCCGGCATCGTCGCCTCGACCAACAAGCGCAAGAAACTCAACAACCGCAACGAGGCCGCGGACCGCGTGCGGTCGATCCTGACCAGCTTCAAGATGCTCCAGGACGACCAGCTCAAGAAGACCCAGCTCCGGCTGATGCAGGCCGGCATCCGCACCAAGGACCTGGCGTTCTTCATCATTTTCGCCCGCTTCGTGCTCCCGGTCGTGCTCGGCCTCACCGCGGTGGTGCTGATTTACGTCTTGAACTACTTCCCGGATTGGTCGTGGTACCGCCGCTACGGTACGGTCGCCGGGACCCTCATCGGCGCCTACAAGGCGCCCGACATCTGGCTCAAGAACAAGGTCGGCAAGCGCAGCAAGGCGGTCCGCAAGGGCCTTCCCGACGCGCTCGACCTGTTGGTCATCTGCGCCGAGGCCGGCCTCACCGTCGACGCCGCGTTCAACCGCGTCGCCAAGGAGCTCGGCAAGGCCTACCCCGAGCTCGGCGACGAGTTCGGCCTGACCGCGATCGAGCTGGGCTTCCTCAACGAGCGCCGCCAGGCGTTCGAGAACCTCGCCAACCGCGTCGACCTCGAGGCCGTCCGCGGCGTCGTCACGACCATGATCCAGACCGAGAAGTACGGCACGCCGCTGGCGTCCGCGCTGCGGGTGCTGTCGGCCGAGTTCCGCAACGAGCGCATGATGCGCGCCGAGGAAAAGGCCGCGCGGCTGCCGGCGATCATGACCGTGCCGCTGATCCTGTTCATCCTGCCGGTGCTGTTCATCGTCATTCTCGGCCCGGCCGCCTGCTCGATCAACGACAGCCTGCTCAAGGGCTAGTTTCCCGTCATTTGGAACGGACGCGCCGGTTGGAGCGCTGTAGCCCCGCATGTTCAAACGGGGAGAGGCGCGATGCCGATTTACTTATCCGACCCCAAGGACGCGGTGATCTATGCCCTGGTGTTTGTCCTCGGCCTCTTGATCGGCGCGTTCCTGACCGCCGGCGGGCGGCGCAAGTGGAAGACCCGCTACCGCGAAGAGTCCGACCGCCGCGAGGCGCTCGAGCGCGAGCACCGCAATCATCTCGACCAGATGGCCGCGCGCGAGAAGGAATGGCGCGAGCAGGATTCGCTGCGCGCCGCCGCGATCAAGGAAAACCGCCGCGACCCCGCCGTTCCCGACCGCCGCGAGCCCGACCCCGCCGACGACCCGGCGCTCTAGCCTTCGATCCTGGAAAAATCCGCGACGCGGCGAACGGCGTCGCGGAACCGCAGCAGCAGGTTCAGCCGCCGCTCGCGCTTGGCGGGATCGGGGTCGTTGACCGTGACATGGTCGAAGAATTCGTCGATCGGCTTGCGCAACGACGCCAGCGCCGCCATCGCCCCGGCGAAATCCTCCGCCTCGACCGCCTTGCTGGCCTTGGGTTCGGCGGCATCGAGCGCCGCGACCAGCGCCTGCTCGTGCGGCTCGAGCGCGCCGGCGCTGCCCGACGCCAGCTCGGCGACCGCCTCGGCCAACCCCGGCTCCTCGACCAGCACCAGCGGGTCTTCC
>Ga0255310_10000179_pt1 | contig 12955 bp, 11 predicted proteins | sample EtOH1_T0_E1_meta_FD_201359 | JGI IMG/M metagenome (GOLD analysis project Ga0255310, IMG submission 201359) | Sandy soil microbial communities from University of British Columbia, Vancouver, Canada - EtOH1_T0_E1 | ecosystem: Engineered > Artificial ecosystem > Sand microcosm > Unclassified ...
CGATCAGGTGCAAGCTATCGAGTCGGATTTGTTTGCAGCGTTGCCAGCGGATACGCGCTACGATCTGATCGTGAGTAATCCGCCCTATGTGGATACCGACGAAATGGCCAATCTATCTGCGGAATATCAACACGAGCCCGTGATGGCCTTGGCGGCAGGTAGTGACGGCCTGGCCGTGGTTCGGCGGATTCTGGCGAAAGCGGCTAATTATTTGACCCCCAAAGGTGTGCTGGTGGTTGAAGTAGGGGGTTCGGCACAGGCGTTGAGTGATGCTTATCCACGGGTGCCATTTATCTGGTTAGACTTCGAGCGCGGCGGCGACGGCGTATTTTTGTTGACGGCCGAGGATTTGCAGAATCACGCCGATCAGTGGAAGAGGAACTAAGTATGTCTGGCAACAGCATCGGTAAATTGTTCACTGTCACAAGTTTTGGTGAAAGTCACGGACCTGCGCTGGGAGGTATTGTTGATGGGTGTCCGCCGGGCTTGCCGCTGTCGGAAGAGATATTGCAAGTCGATTTGAATCGCCGTCGACCGGGTACCTCGCGTTACACCACGCAGCGTCATGAGCCCGATCAAGTACGGATTTTGTCCGGCGTATTCGAAGGCGTGACCACTGGAACACCCATTGGGTTGCTGATCGAGAACATCGACCAGAAATCGAAGGATTACGCAAAAATTGCTGATCGATTTCGGCCGGGCCACGCTGATTACACCTACCAGCAAAAATACGGCCTGCGTGATTATCGCGGTGGAGGGCGTTCTTCAGCCCGCGAGACGGCTATCCGAGTGGCGGCCGGAGCCATTGCCAAGCACTATCTGGCCACTCGTTTGGGCATACAGGTTCGCGGTTACCTGGCCCAGCTCGGCCCGATTCGTCTGGATGTGAAGGGTCTTGACGGCGTTTACGACAACCCGTTTTTTAGCCCGGATCCGGCGGCTGTCTCCGAACTGGAGCGGTTTGTTAACGCGATTCGCAAAGCCGGTGATTCCATCGGTGCGCGGATTACGGTGATCGCAACCGGCGTGCCGCCGGGGTTGGGTGAGCCGGTGTTTGATCGCCTGGACGCGGATCTCGCCTACGCGCTGATGAGCATCAACGCCGTTAAAGGCGTAGAAATCGGCGGCGGTTTTGAGTGTGTAACCGCCCGCGGCAGCGAGTTTCGCGACGAGATTACGCCCGAAGGATTTCTTAGTAATCACGCGGGTGGTGTGCTGGGTGGCATCTCCAGCGGTCAGGATATTGTCGCCAGCATTGCGCTGAAGCCGACATCTAGCCTGTTGATTCCAGGCCGCAGCATGGATGTTAATGGCGAGCCGGTCGAGGTGATTACCACTGGCCGCCACGACCCTTGCGTGGGCATACGCGCAACCCCCATTGCCGAGGCAATGATGGCTATCGTACTGATGGACCACTACTTACGTCACCGCGCCCAGTGCGGTGACGTGGTATCGAGCACTCCAGTCGTGCCAGCCAGGCCGGGCTAACGGGGTGGTTTGCTGCTGAGCTTGCGCTCCCAAGCCAGTGCAGTGCGAACGATAAAGTCCAAGTCGGCGTATTTGGGTGTCCAGTTCAACACGTTGCCGATGCGACCGGCTTCGGCAACGATTTGTGGCGGATCGCCGGCGCGACGTGGCCCTAGCTTTATGTTCAGCGGGGCGCCATGGGCTTTCTCCACAGCCGACAAGACTTGACGCACGCTGTAGCCCGACCCATAACCGCAATTCAGGATGGTGGAATCACCGCCAGATCGCAGATAGGCCAAGGCTCGTAAGTGCGCTGCCGCCAAATCCTCAATGTGTATGTAATCACGCACGCCCGTGCCGTCCGGGGTATCAAAATCAGTGCCGAAGATAGTGATGCTATCGCGTTTGCCGACAGCGTTTTCGCAGGCCGCCTTAATCAGATGCGTGGCTTCTGGAGTGGATTGGCCGATGCGGCCTTCCGGGTCGGCCCCGGCAACGTTGAAATAGCGTAGCGCAACGTAGCGCAGGGCATTAACGGCGGCGACGTCGCGCAGCATCCATTCGGACATCAGCTTGGAAAGGCCGTAGGGATTGATCGGATCGGTGGGTGTGTCTTCGCTGGCCCGACCGGCCGCCGGCATGCCGTAAACAGCCGCCGTCGAGGAAAAAACGAAATGCTTGATATCCGCCGCTAAGCTGCATTCGAGCAGATTGCGTGTATTGCAGGTGTTATTGCCGTAGTATTTGAGCGGATTGCTAACTGATTCGGGGACCACAATATGCGCGGCAAAGTGCATGACGGTTTCGACATGATGCTTTTTCATCACACTCAGCACTTTTTCCTGGTCACCGGTATCGCCAACGATTAACTCGCCGTATAACACCGACTCGGCAAAACCCGTCGACAGGTTATCCAGCACTACAACTCGTTCGCCGGCTTCTCCCAGTTGACGCACCACGTGGCTACCGATGTAGCCCGCCCCGCCGGTGACCAGCACTGTACCTTTCGTTGACATAAATTCTCCCGTCTTTGCGTTAGCCGCTCATTCTATGACGAGAAGGGTGGCAGGGACAGTCTTTGGTCTATTGAAATACCGAGCTTCACCTTGTGAGTGGCGGCTTAAATGCTTATAATCTCCGCAAGTAGGTTGTCGGCGTCTTATTGCGTCTTTAAACCGTACTAAATTAGTACTGATTAGAGATTCTGAAGATAAATATCACCGCATGTTGAATGCCCGGAGCGGAGCAAATACGGATGTTTCGTATTAATAAGCTGACGGATTATGGCGTGGTACTGATGAGCCATGTGGCGCGGGCGCCGCAACGGCTGTATAACGCTGCCCAGTTGGCAGAAGAGACGGGTATGCCAAAACCGACGGCCAGCAAGCTTTTAAAAGCCTTGGCCAAGCGGGATTTGCTGATTTCCTATCGGGGTGCCAATGGGGGCTATCGTCTTGCCAGACCGCCCCAGCAAATTACGGTGCTCGAGGTTTTAGAGGCCATTGAAGGGCCCATCGGTTTGACGGAGTGCTCGACCGGTGGCAGTGAGTGCCTACAGGCCAGTCATTGCGAGTTAAGGGGTAATTGGCATTGGATTTCTCTGGCGGTGCAGGACGCGTTGCGCAGCGTCACCATAGCGCAAATGATCAAGCCAGAAGTCATGCGGAGCGACCCAGCCGCCAATGTAGTCAAATTGGTGCAATATCCTCGCCGTCCCGGTTCGACCGGTGAAGTGTGAACAAAACCTAAAGAGTTAGTGGTGTGACTATGGCTAGCAATAATCAAGAAATCGACAAATTACTAAAGCGTGAGTACACCGCTGGGTTCTACACAGAAATTGAGGTGGACAAGGCACCCCCTGGCCTCAATGAAGACACCATTCGGTTGATTTCTGCCAAGAAGCAGGAGCCAGAATGGCTGTTGACCTGGCGGCTTCAGGCCTTTCGTCACTGGCTGACGATGAAAGATCCGACTTGGATGAATGTCCATTATCCTGCTATCGACTATCGCGCTATTTCGTATTATTCCGCGCCCAAGCGCCCCGAGGATGGTCCACAAAGCTTAGAAGATGTTGATCCTAAGCTGCTGGAAGTTTACGAGAAGCTAGGCATCCCACTGCACGAGCGGGCGCGGCTGGCGGGTGTGGCTGTTGATGCGGTTTTTGACAGCGTGTCGGTGGCGACCACGTTTCGCAAAAAGTTGGCGTCAGCCGGCGTTATTTTTTGCCCAATGTCGGAGGCAGTGCGGGAATATCCTGAGCTGATTCAGCAATATCTTGGTTCAGTAGTACCGACCACCGATAATTTTTATGCCACGCTAAACTCTGCCGTGTTTACTGATGGCTCCTTTGTCTACGTGCCTAAAGGGGTGCGTTGCCCGATGGAGTTGTCGACTTATTTCCGGATTAATGAAGCCAATACCGGGCAGTTTGAGCGGACCTTGATTATCGCTGATGAAGGGTCACACGTCAGCTATTTAGAAGGCTGCACCGCGCCAATGCGCGATGAAAATCAGCTGCATGCGGCCGTGGTGGAATTGGTGGCGATGGAAGGCGCGCAAATCAAATATTCAACGGTGCAGAACTGGTATCCCGGCGATGCCGAAGGCAAGGGCGGAATTTATAATTTCGTCACCAAACGGGGAGAGTGCCGAGGTAACCGCAGCAAAATTTCCTGGACTCAGATTGAGACTGGCTCGGCCATCACTATCAAATATCCCAGTGTGGTGCTGACAGGGGACGACTCCGTCGGCGAGTTTTATTCTGTAGCTACCACCAATAATTATCAGCAAGCCGATACTGGCACCAAAATGATCCATCTGGGCCGCAATACCCGTAGCACCATCGTGTCCAAGGGTATTACCACCGGCCACGGCTCGCAATCCTATCGCGGTCTGGTGAAGATCGGCAGTGCGGCTGAGGGCGCTCGCAACTATACCCAGTGCGATTCTTTGCTGATTGGTCAGCAGTGTTCGGCCCACACCTTCCCTTATGTGGAGGTTAAGAACCCATCAGCGCAAGTTGAGCACGAGGCGACCACTTCCAAGATCAGTGACGATCAGCTGTTCTACTGCCGCAGTCGCGGGCTGTCTGCAGAAGATGCGGTGAACATGATCGTCAGTGGGTTTTGTCGCGAAGTATTTAAAGAATTGCCGATGGAGTTTGCCGTGGAAGCGCAAAAACTCCTGGCGGTTTCACTTGAAGGCGCCGTGGGTTGATTCTAAGACGCTAGAAACCACTAGGCACCACTGAAAAATATAAGATTGAAAGAGGTTAGTCACGACATGTTGCGGATTGAAAATCTGAAAGTAAACGTTGAAGGTAAGCCCATCCTCAATGGGGTGAACCTCCACATCAAAGCCGGCGAAATACACGCCATTATGGGGCCGAATGGTTCGGGCAAGAGTACGCTTGCCTCCGTATTGGCAGGGCGGGAAGGTTATGACGTGGTTGGCGGTCAAATTCGCTTTCTCAATCAGGATATCCTGACCTTAGCTGCAGAAGAGCGGGCGCAGTTGGGGATGTTTTTGGGCTTCCAATACCCGGTGGAAATTCCCGGCGTCAACAACACCTATTTGATGCGGACGGCATTTAATGCTCAACGCAAGCAACGCAGCGAGCCCGAAATGGATGCCGCTGACTTTCTGGCATTAGCCCGTGAGAAAATGGCATTTATGCAGATGGATGATCGCTTTCTTAAGCGCTCCGTGAACGAAGGTTTTTCCGGTGGCGAGAAGAAGCGCAACGAAGTCCTACAGATGCTGGTGTTGCAGCCGAAATTGGCGATTTTGGACGAAATTGACTCTGGTCTGGACATTGATGCACTCAAGGTGGTCTCGGATGGTATCAACGCCATGCGCAGCCCGGATCGTTCCATTTTGATGGTGACACATTACCAGCGCTTGCTTGACTACGTGGTGCCTGATTTTGTGCATGTTTTTTCTGGCGGATTGATTGTTAAAACCGGCGGCAAAGAACTGGCGCAAGAGCTGGAAGCCCGGGGCTACGATTGGTTGCGACAGGGAGCCGCCTGACCATGAGCAGAGCAATGGCTAAGCTGACTGACCAATACTTGGCGGATTACCGCAACGGCGTTCAAACGTCCGTGTCGGGCGAGGCATCCTGGTTAACTGCACTACGTCGACAGGCGGTAACTCAGCTTGAACAGGTCGGGTTACCCGGTGGTGCTTGGGAAGACTGGCGTTATACCCCAGTGCGTTTTCTTGAGCGACGGTTTTTTCCGCCTGCCGGCGATGTTAATGATTTTGATGTCAAGGCGTTAGCGGCGACCGCACTCGATGTGGACGGCCCCCGTCTGGTCTTTGTCAACGGCCGGCTGCGTTTGGATTTATCACAGAATTTGCAACAATTACCCAAAGCGGGATTTTTTGGCAGCCTGCACGATGCGCCAGAGATTGTGGCCGAGCGCTTAGGGTCGCATCTGGGCCGTTACGTTGACCTTTCAGCCCACGGATTTGCTGCACTGAATACGGCACTTACGCCGGATGTGTGTTGCCTTTATCTGCCAGCCGGCGTTCGCATCGAACAGCCGCTTACCGTGGTTTTTGCCAATTCATCGACAGAGCAGGCCGCCAGCTATCCGCGTTTGCTCATCGTGCTGGACTCCGGCAGCCAAGCCACCGTGGTAGAACAGCACCTATCGCTTAACGGTCAGACAGGTCTCGCCGCTGCCGTTACAGAGATCAGCCTGGCAAGTAACGCAGCGCTGGAATTTATCCGCATCAATCAGGGTATTGCCGGGCATCAGGTGGGCAGTGTACATGTCCATCAGGCGCGCGACAGTCGATTACGCGCCCATCAGATTTGCCAGAATAACCAGTGGTTGCGTAACGATCTGCATGTCCATTTAGCTAGCGCCGGAGCAGAGGTGGAGATGTACGGCCTGTACCTGGCTGGAGCGCGTCAGCATGTCGACAATCACACTCTGGTTGATCACCAAGCCCCGCATACGCGCAGCGTCGAGCAGTATAACGGCGTGCTTACCGGCGCGGGTCGCGCCGTGTTTAACGGTAAGGTGGTGGTGCGCCCGGCTGCCCAGAAAACGGATGCCCAACAGTCCAACCGTAACTTGATATTGGTCAGCGGCGGCGAAGTGGATACCAAGCCAGAGCTGCAGATTTTTGCCGATGATGTGCGCTGCACGCACGGCGCAACCGTGGGCCAGCTTGATGAAGACGCGTTGTTCTATTTGCGCAGTCGCGGCCTGGATCGAGCCGAGGCGCAGGCCCTGTTGACGCAAGCTTTTGCTGCGGGAGTGCTGGAGAAAATTCAGCATGAGGCCGTACAGACGGCGCTATCTGCGCACCTTGCTTTGAGTTTGCCGGCTTAAGGCCCAGGAGCTGATCATGGCGACATCGTTTAGTAACCCAGCTGCCGCGACGTTTGGCGTCGAGCGTTTGCGTCAAGACTTTCCCATTCTGTCTCAGCAGATACATGGCAAGCCATTAATTTATCTTGATAACGCGGCCACAACTCAAAAGCCAGCCTCGGTCATTAAGGCCCTGGTGGATTATTACTCTCAGGACAATGCCAACATTCATCGCGGCGTTCATAGCCTAAGCGAGCGGGCCACGGCGGCTCACGAAGCGGCGCGCGACAAGGTAAAAGGCTTTTTAAATGCGGCCTCCAGCCGCGAAATCATCTTTGTTCGTGGCGCCACCGAAGCCATCAATTTGGTGGCGCAATCCTTTGTTCGTCCCCGTATCAGGCCGATGGATGAAATTCTAATCACCGAGATGGAACATCACGCCAATATCGTGCCCTGGCAGATGGTGCGCGAACAAACCGGTTGCGTCTTGAAGGTCGTCCCCATCAATGATCGCGGCGAAATGATCTGGGAAGACTACGATCGATTGCTGGGATCTCGCACGGTGCTGGTGGCAGTGAACCACGTTTCCAATGCGTTGGGCACCATCAACCCCGTGGAGCGTATCGTCCATCTTGCTAAGAATCGTGGCGTGCCGGTGCTGCTGGATGGTGCGCAAGCGGTTTCACATATGACCGTCGACGTGCAGGCTTTGGGCTGTGATTTCTACGTTTTTTCTGGACACAAACTGTTTGGACCTACCGGGATAGGCGTACTTTACGGCAAAGAGCGGTGGTTAGAAGCCATGCCGCCGTACCAGGGCGGGGGCGATATGATCAAAGCCGTACGTTTCGACCGGACTACCTATAACGGTTTGCCCTACAAATTTGAAGCTGGAACCCCTCACATTGCCGGTGCGATTGGTCTGGGCGCGGCCATCGACTATGTGCAAGAGATCGGGCTGGCCAATATTCAGGCCTACGAAGCGGAGCTGTTAGATTACGCGCAGCGTCGCTTAGCTGAGCTGGAGGGCTTGCGTATGATCGGTACCGCAGAACAAAAGGCAGGTGTGGCATCCTTTGTGATGAAGGGCATACACCCGCATGATCTGGGGACCATACTCGACCACGACGGCATCGCCATCCGTGCGGGCCATCATTGCGCCATGCCGGTGATGGATCACTTCAACGTGCCGGCAACGGCGCGGGCATCCTTTGCATTTTACAACACCGTGGCTGAAGTGGACGCCTTGGTTGATGCCTTGCAGCGCGCCAGGCGCATGTTTCTTTAAGAGCGAGTGGGCGATGGAACTGAAAGAGCTTTATCAAGAGATCATTATTGATCACAACCGTAGTCCCCGAAATTTTCGGGAGATTGCCGATGCGGATCGGATGATTGAAGGCTACAACCCGCTGTGTGGCGACAAACTTCGGCTGTATCTTAAGCTGGATGGCGACAAGATCGCCGATGCTAGCTTCGTTGGTTCCGGATGTGCCATCTCCACCGCCTCGGCGTCATTGATGACCGAGGCCGTCAAAGGCAAAACCATCGACGAAGCAGAAGCGCTTTTTAGCAACATGCACGCCATGCTGACTCAGCAACCCGGCTATTTCCCCGAAAAATTGGGCAAGCTCGATGCGCTGGCCGGCGTTAAGGATTACCCATCCCGAATCAAGTGCGCCAGTTTGTGCTGGCATTCTCTGCACACCGCCCTGCTAGAGAGCGGTAAACAATCGGTGACCACCGAATGAATACTCAGCAAATACGCGCTGATGGAGTCTGCTTATGATGCGCGGTGAACCCATTATCCTGCTGCGAGACGTGCTTGCCACCATGATCCCGGCCGGCGACGCCGTGGTGTTGCCCGAAGGGGCCGAAGTGATACTCACCCAAGAGCTGGGCGGCAGTTTCACCGTTTATCACATGGGCAATCTGGCACGTATTGCCGGTAAAGATGCGGATTCCCTTGGGCGAGAAGTATTGCCCAGCCCGCAACTGCCAGACCATCCCACCGAAGCGGATGTGTCCAAAGCCGTTTGGGAGCAATTGCGCTCCTGCTACGATCCGGAAATCCCCATCAACATCGTGGAGTTGGGGCTGATTTATCACTGCGAAATTCGCAAGTTGGCTGACGACGAACGTGAAGTTGATATCAATATGACTCTGACTGCGCCCGGCTGCGGCATGGGTGGCGTGTTGGCAGCCGATGTCCGCGATAAATTAGAAGCCATACCAACCATCAAAAAAGCCACCGTAGAAGTCGTTTTTGACCCACCCTGGAGCCAAGATCGCATGTCCGAAGAAGCCCGGCTTATGACCGGCATGATGTGATCACAACACAAACCTTATCCCCTAGGAGAACTGTGCAATGCTGACTGGAAGCTGCTTATGCGGTAGTGTATATACCGTATCGCTTTGTTTTAGTTGCCAGGTTAGTTGCTAATATCTACTTGACAGGGAGTCTTCAGATGAGCAAGAACATCAAATGGTTGCTTTTGGGTATGCTTCTGAGTTTTCAGGTTAATGCCGCCAGTGTTGGGCAGATGAATCAGCAGCCAGTACAGTCAAACGACATTGACAATATCATCGCCCAGCAACAAAAGGATTTTGGCAAGCTTGCGGAACAATCTAAAACAACCGTGGAAAGAAATGGGGTAGCTACCCACGCGATTCGCAGCATAAACGATGCTGTTCAAAAAACGCAGATGTTATTTGAAACTGAGCCTAAATCCAAAAAGTAAATAATTTCTCACCATATACTGCGTCAGAAAAATCAGCGAAGTGTCGCTGTAACAATAGATTTTTCGAGATCGCTATTCTCAGACCTTCCAACTAGTTATCGCTATAGTTACTTCAAAATCAGCCGCTACCCTCTCTGAGTTTTTTTGCATCAACCTGTATTGGATGCTTGCGCCGCAAGATGCGCCAAAAAAAGAGAGACTAAGGGCATGAAGAATTTTGGTGGATTCATCAAAGTAATGCGGAAGTTTCTGCATTACGGATTTTTGACTGTACTTCCAATAATAATCTTAGGGTGTGCCTCCAATGAGAAGCGCGCAACGCATGAGCCTACCCCGCGCCTGGAAACAGCCGATGATGCCCATCGTTTTGGTGAATCAGCATTCCAAAACAACACGAAAGGGGCGCTTGCGGCATATCAAAAAGCTGTAGAGCTTAAGCCGGATGATGTGACCGCCTGGAATCAGCTCGGCCATTTATTGCTCCGTATAGGGTCATTAAGCGAAGCAGAGGCGGCCTATAGAAAAGTCGAAAGTATGGCAAAAAATCGGAACGATCGCTCTTGGATTGCCGATGCTTATAACGGGTTGGGCCTTGTATATCAGGATCGTGGAGATCTGACTCAAGCCGAGATCATGCACAAGAATGCGCTGGAAATAGATGAAGAACTGGGTTTAAAAGAAGGCGTAGCCAACGGGTACAACAACCTGGGTCGTGTTTATCGGTTGCGTGGGGATCTGACAAAAGCTGAGACGACACTCAATAAGGCACTGAAAATCAATGAGGCTATGGCGCGTAGAAAGGGTATGGCTGATGTTTACAACAACCTGGGGCGTGTCTATCGACTGCTCGGAGATTTAACAAAAGCCGAGGAGATGCACAACAAAGCTTTGGAGATCGACGAGGCACTTGGCCGCAAGGAAAGCATCGCCAATGCCTACAGTAGCATGGGTCTTATCTATCTGAATCGAAATGAGTTCACCCAGGCTGAAGTGATACTCAAAAAATCCCTGGAAATAGAGATGGCGCTGGAGCATAAGGTAGGTATGGCCAACGCTTACGGTAATCTAGGCACCTTATATCGAAGCCAAGGTGAGCTAACGCAAGCCGAAGCCACTATTAAGAAATCGCTGGAAATTGAAGAGTCCTTGGGACGAAAAACTGGTATGGCCATTGATTACAATACCCTAGGCCTTGTTTATCACAAGCGAGGGGAACTGTCTCAAGCCGAAGCAATGTACAAAAAATCGCTGGAAATCAACGAGGCACTGAATCGTAAGGCGGCGACGGCCAGTGTTTACGGCAATCTTGGCCTTGTTTATGGTTCGCAAGGTGAGTTGGTGCAAGCCAAAGCGATGTTTAAAAAAGCGTTGGATATAGAAATGGTGCAGGGAAATAAGGAAGGTATGGCTGATGTCTACAGCCACTTAGGTCTTATATATCATGATAGTAAAGAGCCGGCGCAGGCCGAGGTGATGTATCAAAAGGCATTAGAGCTCAACGAAAAATTGGAGCGAAAGGGGAGTGTGGCTAGTAATTACAATAACCTAGGACTTGTTTATCGAGATATGGGAGAGCCCACTCGAGCCGAGATAATGTATAAAAAATCATTGGGGCTCAATAAATTGCTGGACCGTAAGGACGGTATGGCCAACGCTTACGGTAATCTAGGCACCTTATATCGAAGTCAAGGTGAGCTGCCTCGAGCCGAAGCGATGTTCAAGAAGTCGTTGGAAATCGAGAAAATACTAGGCCGCAAGCCAAGAATAGCCAGCGATTTCGCCAATTTGGGTCTCGTTTATCAGGATCAAGGAAACTTAATTCAAGCCGAGACGATGTACAAAAGTGCGTTGGAAATAGAGGTGGCTTTGGGAAATAAAGAAAGCATGGCCAATCTATATTCCAAGTTGGGTTTTTTGTATAAGGCACGCAGAGAGCTGACTCAGGCTGAGACGATGTACAAAAACGCACTGGAAATAGAGGCCGCACTGGGGAACAAAAAAAGTACGGCCAAGGCTTACGGTAATTTGGGTCTAGTATATCGAATCCAAGATGATCTTATGCAAGCCGAGACGATGCTCAAAAATGCGCTGGAAATAGAGGTGGCGCTGGGGAACAAAGAAGGCATAGCCGACGCTTATGGCAACTTGGGCCTAGTGTATCTAAGCCGCAAGGAGTGGGGAAAAGCCGAGACGATGCTCAAAAATACGCTGGAAATAGAGGTGGCGTTGGGGAATAAAGAAGGCATAGCCGACGCTTACAGCAACCTCGGTTTCGTCTATCTAAGTCGCAGGAAGCTGACGCAAGCCGAAGCGATGTTCAAGAAGTCGCTGGAAATTGAAGAAGCTATCGGCCGTAAAGAAGGCATGGCTAGCGATTATGCCAACCTGGGCCAGGTGTATATGGCCAGCGGCGATTTAAAGCAAGCCGAGGCAATATTTAAGAAGGTTCTGGGAATAAACCAAGCCATTAGTAATAAGGAAGGTGTTGCTGATGCCTATGTCAACCTGGGCCTTGTGTATGGAGCCCGTGAGGATATGAAGCAAGCCGAAACCATGCTCAAGATGGCGCTCACTTTATTCAAGGAGCTCGGCGACACTTACAAAATAAATCAATTGCAAAAATTACTTAGGGAGCTTGATGGCATCAATAAAACGCCTCGAGTGCAAACGGTACTTTCTGAATGGCCTTCAAATAGGATATCGGCCCGGCCAATCTTTGGTGAATTGCCAGGCCACGTGACCGCTGCGTTTGCTGGTATCGGTCTCGCCAAAATGACCTAGCCTGTGGCGCGATGCCCGGCAATTCTGTCGTGCCTACGACTTTAGTGGGCGGTACTTGATACGGTGGGGGGTGTCGGCTGCCACACCCAGTCGGCGCTTACGATCAGCCTCGTATTCCGCATAGTTACCCTGGAACCACAGCACCTGGCTATCACCTTCGAAGGCCAGAATATGGGTCGCTAGACGATCCAAAAACCAGCGATCATGCGAGATCACCACGGCGCAGCCGGGGAAGGTCAATAGCGCTTCTTCCAAAGCCCGTAAGGTCTCGACATCCAGGTCGTTGGTCGGTTCGTCGAGCAGCAGTACGTTGCCGCCACTTTTGAGTACCTTGGCGAGATGGACTCGGTTGCGTTCACCGCCAGACAGCTCGCTGATGCGTTTTTGTTGATCGGTGCCTTTGAAGTTGAAGCGGCCGACATAAGCCCGTGACGGTGTTTCGTAGCTACCGATACGCAGCATATCCTGGCCGTTGGAGATTTCTTCCCACACGGTTTTGCTGTCGTTGAGGCTATGCCGGTTTTGATCAACATAGGCCAGTTCTACGGTGTGGCCGTGGCGGAAGCTACCGGCATCGGCTTGCTCCAGGCCAGCGATGATGCGGAATAGTGTGGTTTTACCGGCGCCGTTAGGGCCGATGAT